>Ga0302223_10000658_pt1 | contig 21001 bp, 18 predicted proteins | sample II_Palsa_E2_3_FD_194565 | JGI IMG/M metagenome (GOLD analysis project Ga0302223, IMG submission 194565) | Peat permafrost microbial communities from Stordalen Mire near Abisko, Sweden - II_Palsa_E2_3 | ecosystem: Environmental > Terrestrial > Soil > Palsa > Peat permafrost | place: Sweden... | reverse complement strand
GCCCGCTGCCAAAACCCCACCACCACCTGCCGCGGCGAATACGACAAAAGCCCCACATTTCGCCCCTTTATCTCCTCCAAAGCCCTCAACAAATCCCCCGGCTCATGCACCGTATCCGCGTCCGTAAACAGCAAAAACCGCCCTCGAGAAGCCTCCGCCCCAAACCAGCAAGCGTTCGTTTTCCCAGTAAATACACGGTTTTCGGCACTCAAATCCAGCGCCGGAGCCTCCAGCACCTTCACCCCCTCAAACCCCTCAGCAATCGACCACGTCCCATCCACCGAAGCATCATCGACAACGATCAACTCCCAATCCCGTCCCAGCAGAAACGCCTCACCGCTCTGCTGCGCCAATGAATTCAAACACTTAGCAAGATTGCGCTCCTCATTGCGTGCCGGAACAATCACGGAAAGCTGAATAACCACCGCAAAATCAGACGAAGTAGGCGTGTCGTTCACAACTTCGTATTATAGGAACAGTGCGAGGATAAAGACTTTATGCGGCAAATCAAACGTGCGGGACTTCTCATCTTTCTCACCTGCACCCTCGCCACCGGTTGCGATCGAGGCACACTTTCCGACCAGATCGGGCGCCCCGCCCCAACCTTCTCCATCAACGACGGCCAGCGCTCCGTCGACCTGCAAAGTCTTCAAGGCAAAGTCGTCGTCCTCAACTTCTGGGCCAGTTGGTGCGCCCCCTGCGTCGAAGAAATGCCCAGCCTGCAGGCCTTTCAAAACCAAATGCCGGGCGTCCAGGTCGTAGCCATCTCCAGCAACGAGGCCTTCGCAAAGTACCAGCATTACGTTGCCCAGCAGCATCTCACCCTGCTCACCGTCTTCGACGAAAACCAGACGTCCAACAAGCTCTACGGCAGCTTCAAATTCCCTGAAACCTACATCATCGACAAGCGCGGGATCATCCGCCGCAAACTGATTGGTCCACAGGATTTCACCAACCCAAGCTTCCTCAAATACATTCAGAAGCTCAACTCCTAGGCCGCGCCCTGCGCGCGTAAAATCAATACCATGACACAGCTTGATGTGATGTATCAGTACGGCTCGGCCCCCAGCGAGGCCGCCATGATGGCCCTCGCACAAGTTCGCAAGGTCTACGGCATTCGCCACCTTCAACTCAACGAAACCGAGAAGACAGTCCGCGTCGAGTACGACGCAACCCGCCTCACCGAGCCCATCGTGCATCAACTCCTGCGCCGCTCAGGCCTCGAGATCCTCGAGCGCCTCTCCCTGTTCCCGCCCCAGCCGGAGCCGGTCGCCGCTGCGCCTGCAGCAAGCTAAACAGCGTCTGCGCAGGCTAAAGTTGATCGCAGCGCTGCCATCGGTTATTCTTACTTAGTTGCATCCTTGCAATGTGCGCCCGTAGCTCAGCTGGATAGAGCGCCTGGCTACGAACCAGTAGGTCGGAGGTTCGAATCCTTCCGGGCGCACCATGACTTCCCCCTTCCAAAATTCTCTCGTGCGCATCGCGGACATTAAAGTCCGGCGAAGATCCTCTGGATGTCGTATAGTAAAGAGGACCAACTTGGTCGGATATGCGGTTCGATGAAAGTTTTGGCTCTGAGTGACGCGAAAGTAGGCAGCGCTGGCGTGGTGGAACGCGTCGATCTGCCCGACGAGGTGAGCCATTACCTTGCCCACCTTGGGTTCCTTCCTGGCACCAGCGTTGAGATTCTACGGCGCGCTCCGGCCGGTGATCCTCGCGTGTATCGCATTGACGGGGTTGAGGTTGGGCTTCGCAACGAAACTGCAAAACACATTTTTCTTCGCGTGATTTCAGACACAGCGGATAATTCTCCAACTGCGACAATCGAGGCTGCATGAGCTGCCACGTCACCGCCGTCATCGAACCGTCGATCGAGGAGAAGATCCCTACCCCTCCCGGTGCGACGCCGCGCATGCGTACGGTCGCGCTGATTGGCCCGCCAAACTGCGGCAAGTCGACCCTCTTCAATCGGCTCACTGGCATGCGTCAGAAGGTAGCGAACTATCCGGGCGTGACGGTCGAACATCACTCTGGGCGAATGAAGAGCATCGGCCGAAATGACCTTACGCTGATTGATCTCCCCGGAATTTACAGCCTTGCTACCTACTCTGAAGACGCGCGCGTGGCCGTTGAAGTATTGACCGGCAAGATGCCTGGCGTTCCGAAGCCGGATTGCGTTCTGCTGGTCCTCGATGCCACGCACCTGAATCGGCAGCTGATGCTCGCGGCGCCCGTGTTTTCGATTGGGCTGCCCACGTTGGTGTTGCTGAACATGTCGGACCAGCTGGAAGCGCGCGGCGGCAAGATTGACACGCTCGCGTTAGCCCGTGAATTGGGGCATCCCGTGGCCTTGATCAGCGCCGCGCAGGGTAAGGGGCTGGACGCGATCCCTGACTTCCTGCTGCGTGCAGGCAGCAAGCTGGACGATGGTTTGCGGCCCGTGCAGCTGCCTGTGCTGCAGAGCGCGGCGTCGTGCCGCAGCTGGGCGACGCAGGTTACGGCACGCACGAAGTATCAAACGCCAGCGGCTTCGCTTTGGACGCGGCGGCTGGATAGCGTGCTGTTGCATAGGGTATTCGGGCCGTTGTTCTTTCTGGTGGTGGTGATTGCGGTGTTTCAGGTGGTGTTTACCTTGGGACAGCCACTCAGTGATGGCCTCGGAACGTTGCTGACGAGTGCCGGCGCTAAACTCGCTATGTTCTTGCCTGACAACTGGTTGCGGGCGTTGTTGCGCGATGGGTTGTGGAATGGCGTGCAGTCGGTACTGGTGTTTCTGCCGCAGATTTTGCTGCTGTTTTTATTTATTGGGATCCTGGAAGACTCGGGGTATCTGGCTCGCGCGGCGTTGATTGCAGACCGCGTGATGCGTTCGATCGGGCTGAACGGGAAGGCGTTTATTCCTTTGTTATCAGCGTATGCGTGTGCCGTGCCGGCGATTATGGCTACCCGCACGATCGAGAATAAGCGCGAGCGGATTGCTACGATTTTGATTGCGCCATTCATGACGTGCTCGGCGCGTTTGCCGATTTATACGCTGATTATCGCTGCATTTATCCCGAATCAGCGGTTTCTGGGCGGCTTGATCGGGCTCCGCGCGCTGCTCATGCTGGGGCTTTATGTCATCGGATTCCTCGCTGCCCTGATCACCGCAAAGATGCTGAACTCCTCTGTTATGAAGGCCTCCCACGCACCGTTCATTCTTGAGTTGCCGCAGTATCGGTGGCCTACGGTGGCGTCTTTGGGGTTGAGGCTTTATGACCGCGGCAAGCTGTTCCTGAAGAAGGCCGGGACGATCATCCTGGGAGTGACATTCCTGGTGTGGTTATTTAGCGTGCTGCCCATTCACGGGGGACAGTTCTCGGCGCTAAGTACCAGTGTTATTGGGCACTTAGGGCACTGGATTGAACCGGTGCTTCGGCCGTTGGGGTTCAACTGGAAGATTGGAATTGGGCTGCTGAGCTCGATTGTGGCTCGGGAAGTGATTGTCGGGACACTGGGAACGCTGTATGGCATGGACCCGGCGACGCACTCGCTGGGGCTGCAAGCTGCTCTGCGGCATGACATTACGCTGGGCGGAGCAATTGCGCTGGTGGTGTTTTTCGCCTTCGCGATGCAATGCACTTCGACGCTGATCATTGTGCGGCGCGAGACGAACAGTTGGAAGCTGCCGGCGCTGCAGTTCTGCTACATGACGACGGTCGCGTACGTGGCGGCGTTGGTCGCGAACCAGGTGATTTCCCGGCTGTTTTAGTGCTGCTTGAGGTGGGTTTCATGCTGCAAACCGACTGCTTGAGGTGGGTTTCGCGTCGCGCGGTTAGCCGTGGTGGAAGTAGAAGACGTTGCCGTCGAGATCCTGGACGGTGAACTGGCGGATGCCCCAGGGTTTCAGCTCGAGAGGGTCCGTGATGTTGGCGCTGGTTGCCTGGACGTCCTGGTAGGTGGCGTCGATGTCTTCGGCGAAGACCCAGTGGACGGCCGGCTCGAAAGGCAATTCCCGTTTACGGAAAAAGAGGGTGGCCTTGCCGTTGGTGACGGCGCCCATTTCTTTCCCGGGCGTGAGCCAGGCGATCTCGAAGCCGAAGGTGTCACGGTAGTAGCGCTGGGCACGTTCGACGTCCGCGACGGGGAGCTCGGGGACAGGCTGACCTGCGATGAGAAGCTGTTGTTGCGTCGGCATGTTGGACTCCTTGGCGAGAGAAGAAGCAGATCCCTGCGGGATGACAGCCAGAAATGCAAGGGCAAACGCGAAGCCAACCGCAAGTGCGTGCGTTTAGCGCTCGCCCCATTTTAATTTTGAACGCAGGACGTTGAAGAAGCCGTTGGGGCGGAGGCGGAGGAGGTGGACGTTGCGACTGGATTTGCGGCAGAGGATGCGATCGTTGAGGATCAGCTCGACGGCTTCCTGGCCATCGACGGTGAGGTAAGTTTCGTGGGGCACGACGTCGACGACTACGGCCACTTCGGTGTCGCCGGGGAAGACGATGGGGCGGATGGTGAGTAGGTGGGGACAGATCGCTGTCAGAACCATGGCATCCACCGTCGGCATCAGGATGGGGCCGTTGGCGGCGAGGGTGTAGGCGGTGGAGCCAGTGGGGGTGGAGACGATGACACCGTCGGCGCGGAAGCGTGCAACGAATTGGCCGTCCATCTCGATAGCGAACTCACCCATACGGGCGATGGCCCCTTTGGAGAGAACGACGTCGTTGAGAGCGTCCCACTCACGGAGGAGCTGGTCGTCGCGAAAGAGGCGGGCGTGCATGAAGCTGCGGACATCGATGACGGCGGTGCCGGACATCCATGCGTCGAGGGTGTTGTAGAGCTCGGCGAGGGGCACCTCCGTTAGGAAACCCAGGGAGCCGAGGTTGACGGCGAGGATGGGGGTGCTGGTTTGGGCGAAGGCGCGGGCGGCCGAAAGCAGGGTGCCGTCGCCGCCCAGGCAGATGACGAGGACAGGCTCATGGGCGGCAAGGTCGCAGCGGGCTATCGATGCATCAGCGAGGCCGATGTAGGCTGCGCTGTCGGGCTCAAGGATGGGGGTTAGGCCGTGGCGGGTTAGCCAATCGAGGAGTTCGGTGAGGATGAACTCCAGCTCAGGCTTCTGCGGCTTGGAGATGATGGCAACCTTGGGCATCTTGAGATGAGTGTACCGCGAGGGGAACCGCGAAGCATGAATTGGCGTACCGCTAGGCAGATTCTCAAGCGAGGTACTTCGTGTTCCCTTTGCGTTGGCTAGCAGTGTGCCCTGCCCTGTTTGCGGCGACGATTTCGGTAGCGCAGACCGCGCCTGTTCCAGCGCCGGTGTCCGTGATCATCGTCGGGGATTTTCACATGGACAATCCTGACCGCGACCTGCACGACATGAAGGCCGATGATGTGTTGCTGCCGAAGCGGCAGGCAGAGATCCAGGTGATCACGCAGTCGTTGGCTGGGTTTCGTCCGACCAAGGTGATGGCGGAGGCGCCCGCAAAATGGGCGGACGACAAATACACGAAGTACCTTGCGGGCACACTGCCGCCGAGCCGCGACGAAGTGGTGCAGCTTGGATTTCGGCTGGCGCAGACGGTGGGATTGAAGCGCGTGTATGGGATCGATGTAGACGGCGAGTTCCCCTATGAGGCGGTGCAGGCGTTTGCACAGGCCCATGGACAGACGCCGTTACTGGAGCGTGCCAACGCGGAGATTGAAGCGTTCACGCAGGAACAGACGAAGCTGCTGCAGACTCGCGGGATTGCGGCGACGCTGCGCGCGCTGAACGACCCGGCGCGGCTCAAGGATGACAACGCGTTCTATCGGGAGATGCTGTTTGTGGGCGCGGGCACGCAGCAGCCGGGCGCAGATTTGTTGACAGCGTGGTATCACCGCAACTTCATGATCTGCGCGAATATTCTGCAGAACAGTCAGCCGGGGGATCGAATCGTAATTTTTTATGGATCGGGGCACGCGTTTCTGCTGCGGCAGTGCGTGGCGGAGACGCCGGGATTCAAGCTGGTTGAGGCGGATGACTACTTGCCGAAGTAGTGGTGGTGTGGCGGCAGGCTGTAGCGCAATGGAATGCAGTCGGCGGCGGATTCCGCAGCCGAGCAGTTTATGATGAATGCATTCTATGGGCACAACTCAAGCAGGTATCACACCGCGGCGGGAGTACCGTCTGTTCAACGCCAATGCAGTGGCGGTAGCGGCATTGCTTTGCAGCCCGCTGGGCGGCGCCGTGCTGATGGGCGTGAACTATGGCAGGCTGGGAAAGGCCGGCAAAGGCGCGCTGGCCGTGATGTTTGGGTTGCTGGCTACTGTGCCCGCAATCCTGATCACATTGAATGCGCAGAGTTCCGCGGCGTCCGTTGCCGTGAGCGCGATGGGGATCCTGCTGTTTTTTTGCACGTGGCAGATTGCGATTGAGGTGCAGGGCGAGGCGGTTGAAGAGCATATTGCCGCGGGCGGCAAACTCGGCAGCAAGTGGACGGCACTTTTCGTCGGGCTTGCGACGCTGGCGGTTTTGTACGGCATGGTTTGCGCTGTGCTCTTCGCATTGGGAGAGCGCAGCGTAACGATTGGGACCAAGGACAAAGTGGTCTACTCCGGCCTGGCGACCAAAGGCAGTGCAATGGCGCTGGGCAACGAGCTCAAGCGCCATCAGTACTTCGTGGACCGTGGAACAACCGTCCTGCTCAAAAGGGGAATCGGAAGCAGAACCATCTCGTTCGTCGTGCCGGAAGGTGCGTGGAACCAGGCGGGAGCGCTGTCAGTGTTTGAAGAGCTTGCACGGGCAGCGGCGCCGAGGGTGGGCGGGTTTCCGGTCGAGGTCCAACTGCTGGACAGCAACCAGAACGAGGAAGCGAAATCAACGGTGGGCAAGGCATGCTTCGGTCGCGACAACTGTGTGTATTACGAGGGGACGGCGACCGAAGAGGAGGCGGAGGCACTCGGCGAACGCTTGGAATCGGTGGGTTATTTCCGGGGTAACGGAGCGAGCGCGTTGTTGATCCGGCACAATGGCGAAGGCACTACGCTCGCGTTCGTTGTAGGCGAAGAAGCGTGGACAAACCCGCAGAAGGTGAGCGAGTTTGAAACGATGGTGCGTGACGCAGCTCCCGCGCTGGGTGGTTTGCCGATCGTGATGCATTTAGTGGACGCACACAGCGACGTAAAGACAGACGAGTTGGTGGAGTAGTTGGCGGTGGGAATTTGATTTCGATCAGGCACTCATCGGTGTGCATCTGCGCGGCCACATGATGTCAAAGCGAGTTCCTTCGCCCGATGTCGATTCGATCTTGACGTCGCCGCCGTGCCGGGCGAGGAGTTGGCGGACCGTCCACAGGCCCATGCCGTTGCCTTGAACGCCTTTGGTGGTGACGCCAAATTCGAAGATCCTGGATAAGACTTCGGGCGCAATCCCGCTGCCTTCGTCGGTGACGATCACTTTCACCCTCTCGGATTCTCCATTGAGGGTGACGGTGACTTTGGCGCCCGGGGTGGTGATGGATTCACAGGCGTTGCGGACGACGTTGAGGAGAATCTGCCGGGTTTCTCCGGCGAAGCATTCGACGACGCAATCACCCTTGTGTTCCACGCGAAAATCAATGTGCTTCTCGCGGATCAGAGGATTGAGGAGGAAGCGAATGGAGTCCAGCGCTTCGCACAGGTCGACGAGCTCCAGTTTGTCGGCCTGGCGAATGAAAGAAAGACTGGATTGCGCGATGTCGAGGACACGACTTGCCTCCTGGGAAGTGGTGCGCGCAAATTGGGCGACTTCGTCGGAGATGTTGCCGGAGGACAGGATGAGATGCTGAAGGTTTTGGATGGCCTCGAGGGGGCCTCGGATCTCGTGGCTGACGGTGGCCGACATCCGGCTCCAATCCTCAATCTTCTGGGCGGCGAGGAGGCTTTGCTGCATCTTCAGCCGTTCACTCTCGGTGTCGCGAAGGCGCTCGGCGTAGTCGTTGATGCTGAAGGCGATGGTTGCTGCGCGGCGGATGAGCATGATGGCGACATACGCGGAGAGTAAGGCCGTGATGATGTTCACCCAGGCATCGATCCAGAAGACTGGAATCCAGGTTGTGACGATTTCGAGTAGGTGGGTGGAACCGCAGGCGATGATGAAGAGCGCGAATCCGATGACGAAGTAGGCCCAGTCGAGCGCGATGACACGGCCGGTTCGTTTGGCTAGATATACCAAGGTGAAGCTGATGCTGAGATAGCTGATGAAGGTGATTAGGTTGGTAATCACCATGGTCCAAATGAGCCGTGGCGCAGACGCCCAACACACGGCATGCGGCATGAGAGGAACTAGATTCATTGCAACGGTTCCGATCAGTCTTTGGGAGAGTAGGTTACCGGGCCCAACAAATCATAGTTTCTTTGTCCAACAAACGTGGCGCATGCAAAACAAGGTTGGACGTTGGACGCTAATCTTACCGAGAATTGTTGCCCCAAGCTATTCGATTCATTTGGTGGGAATGCAGGCGATCACTACGTTTGGGATGTTGAACGGGGCGCAAAAAAGCTTTTTGCATGGGATGCAAGAAGATTTTAGCGATGTGAACATTCTGCGCCGTGCCTGGCAGTAAGGGGCAGCTGTGGATAGGACAGGGCGTGCTGCAGCGGATAGCGCAGTGGTAATGCAGGTGAGTTACTGGGGAGTTGAGGGCGCTGCTGCGGTGGCGGAGGCGGGCGTGGTTCCTGCGGCGGGCGTGGGGGTCGACGGCGCTGCGGAGGGGGGCGGCGCTGGTGCCGATTTTGCGTCGGGCACGGGGGCTGCGGCCGGTGTCGCGTGGGCGGCCTCGGTGGGTTTGTGCAGTGGCATGGGGAGGGTTACCGTGGCCATGTTTGCGGGGTCGTCGCGGAGCTTGAGGTAGAGGGTCGCGCCGTCGGTGGGGGTGGGGACGTTGAAGCTGGATTCGGCGAAGCCAGTGGGGACGTCGGTGGGCTTGGCGAAGTCTTTGCCAGCGGCGAAAGATTGCGCGAGGAAGAGGTTGTCGCCGTTGAGAGTGCAGGTGGGCGCGTTGGCGTCGGTGCATTTGATTTCGGTGATCTTCGGTGTGCGGACTAGGGTGCCAAGGCCGATCCATTCGCCGGTGGTGCCGTCGGCCTGGACGGGGCGGATGGCGAGGCGGCCGAAGGCGGATTGACCGAAGGCCTTGAGTGGATCGAGGTGGGCTACGGCAGTGTTCGCGTCCTGAAGGACAAGGGTGTTGTCGGCGAGCGAGAGTTTGGTGTGGACCGCGTTGTTGGCGGTGGCGACTTCAATGGCTTCGTCGCGGGGGAAGGCGTCCTTGGTCTGGACGACGAAGGTGAGGGTGCCGTTGAGGGGGATGTCGGATTTGTTGGTGAGGATGACGGCGAGGGCGCCGGGCTGCTCGGTGGGCGCGGATTTTGTGGAGACGAGTTTGAGCGATGGACGCGCGGCGGTGGCGGAGATCTTCGCGTTCATTGTGCGGCCGTCTTTGAGCTTCACCGTGGCTTCGGAGCCGTCGGCGGGAGAGACGCCGGTCTTTGATTCAAGATGGAGGATCTCGTCGTTGCTTTCGCTGGTGGGCGTGAAGGTCTGCTTCGCTATTTCAACTGAAGTGACGTTCTTGAGGCCAACACCCGAGAGCGTGGCGAGGTTGTCGCCGGTATGAATCTTGAGGTCGCCGATGGTGATGCCGGCGGTGTAGGCGGTGAGCGGAACCTTGTCGCGGTTGGCGTTTCCGTACTGCTGGATGGCAAGCGAGTAGCCGCCGGGCTGCACGCTCTTGAGCGAGACGGCGAGGGCGAGGGTGTCCTTCTTGGCCTTGTCAGGATCTGGCTTGAAGGTGACGTCGACATCCTTGTCTTTCTCGCTGGAGAGAGCGATGTGTTCGATGCAGCCGGTGCCATCGCCGGTGAGCGTGAGCTTATTGTCCTGGCCGGCGAGGAGCTGGGTATTGCCGACGATCTTCCAGTCTTTGCCCGCTACCTGTTGAATAGTGAGGGTGGGACCTTCGAAGGCGTCGAAGCCCCAGTAGCCGCGGACGGTACCGGTAACGGTGAGGTCGGTGGCGCTGCCGATTTTTGCCTGGGTCTTGGCGGCAGTGGGGGCGGCCTTGAGAGGCGCGTCAGGACGAAGCGGCTCGCGCTTTTTTTCTTTCGCGACGACTAAGCCTCCGCTGGCGGGGTCGGCTTCGAGAGGAAGGTCGGTGACGGCGCCGGTGCGGTTGAGGTGCAGGACGAGATCGTGGGCAAAGCTGGTGGAGAAGACCAGCGGCGCGCCGTTGAGGGCAAGCACCATCTTCGGCTGCAGCAGGCACGAGACCTGGTTGACGTCCGGCGGATGAAGCGGCGGGAGGTTGGCCTTCTGAATGGCCGGCAGACCGATGACGATGACCGATTGCGGCTTATGGAAGGACGGCGGCATGTTGAGCCGGAGGTTGAGGGTTTGGCCTTCCGGGAAGCTGAGACCGGGGATGTACTGGTACTGCGCGGTGCGGAGGCTGGCGATGAGTTGCACCGCGTCCACGATGGTGCCGACATACGCGGAGTAGAGACCGCCGCCGGCCGGCGCAGTGTAGGAGGCCTGATTGATGAAGTCAGAGGAAGGGCCGTTGGAGAGAGCTTCGGCGATGTTCTGCCCGTGGCCGTCGTCGAGGAGAACGGGAGCGCGAGACTGGGTGAGGCAGATGACCTGTTGGTCGACGGGCTGTTTGAAGCAGTCTGCGTTGGGCTTGAGGGCTAGTGTGGCGGCGAGCTTCGCGCTGCGCTCCTGGATGGCTTTCGGGTCATCCTGCGGAACGGTCTTCATGGCAGCGAGATAGCGCTCGATGCGTAGCTGCTCGAAGGAAGCTTCGTTGAGGTCAGCGTCGGCGCGGATGAAGAGGCCGGGGCGAGTTTTGACGGCGGAGCGAAGAGTTTTGAAATCGCCGCCGGTTTGCGGTGCGACGAACATGATCGCTTCTTCGGCACCCTGGGGGACGGTGACGGTGGTGCCTTCGATGCTCTTCTTATCCCAGGTATCGATCAGGGTGAACCAATCTTCGGGTGGCTCGTTGGTGGTGCCGCGAAGGAAGGCGATGATGAGCAGCAGGTGGTTGGACTGGGTGCTGGGGAGATCGGCCTTGACCCAGATCTTGTCGCCGGCCTGGAGGCTGGGGACCTGGGCGATGGGAAGGGTGACGCTGCCGCGCGTGATGCGGACATCGATCTTGGGGCCGATGAGGTCGAAGCGCGCTGCGTCTGCAGCGTGGAGGGCTGGGGTGAGAAATGCCGCGAAGAGACAGGCTGCTGCGACTGTATGAACTTTCATCTCGACGGGTTTAGACGCCATGCGCAGCGCGTAGGTTGTGGACCCGACGCAGATGAGGCTAAGGGGTTGATTCTGATGGGCGGATTAACCAGGCGGAGGCCCCGTGGGATTAGGCGACGGCGAAGCGGGCGTGGAGGAGGAACTCGCGGTTGCCTTCCATGCCGAGGATGGGTGAGTCGATGAGGGCGAGGGCTTGGCCACCGAGGGCGCGGACGGCGTCCTCCACACGATGGACGGCGAGCTGGTGGGCGGCGGGGTCGCGCACGATGCCGCCCTTGCCAACGTGCTCGCGTCCGGCTTCGAACTGAGGCTTGACGAGGAGGACGGCTTCTCCTTGCCACTTGGTTTCGGGTGGTGCAAGGGCGGCGATGACGGCAGGGAGGACCAGGGTTGCGGAGATAAAGCTGACGTCCATGGCGAAGAAGGTGATGTCCTGCGCGGACGGCGGGAGTTTTACTGTGGCTAGTTGGCCGGGGGTGAGGAGGCGGGCGTTGGTGCGCTCGAGCAGGGTGACGCGGGGGTCGGTGCGGAGTTTGTGGTGGATCTGGCCGTAGCCGGTGTCGACCGCGAGGACGGTGGCGGCGCCGTGCTGGAGCATGCAGTCGGTGAAGCCGCCGGTGGAGGCGCCGATGTCGGCGCAGGCCAGGCCTTCGACGGAGATGTTCCAAGTGGTGAGCGCGGCTTCGAGCTTGAGGCCGCCGCGCGAGACGTAGCGGAGGTCGTCGCCGAGGAGACGGATGGTCGCGTCGTCGGAGACGCTGGCGCCGGATTTGTCGACGCGCTGCTCGTTGACCAGGACGCGGCCGGCGATGATCATGGCCTGGGCGCGCTCGCGAGAGGCGGCGAGAGAGCGGTCTACGAGGAGCTTGTCGAGACGTAGTTTCATGCGGGCGCTGTAGAGAGGATAGCGGAGTGGGCGCGACGGTGAAGCGCTTTTAGCTTTTAGCTCCTAGCTCTTAGCTCTTAGCTCTTAGCTCAAGCAGCGGCAACGGTCGGTTGATTGAGTTGCAGCGGGAATTAGTAGAATCGGTTGCGTGTGATTGGAGGAGTTGCGATGGGATTGGCGGAGTTGACGGCGGGGATGCGGCATGCGGAGACGATCGTGGTGGAGGATCGGCTGACGGTGAACCGCGTGGTCGGGGCGTTTGCGCCGGGAACGAATATGCCGCCGGTGCTGGCGACGGCGTACATGATCGGGTTTGTGGAGTGGACGTGCATGCGGCTGCTGGAGCCGTATCTCGAACCGCAGCAGCGGAGCCTGGGGACGCAGGTGAATCTTAGCCACAGCGCGGCGACGCCGGTGGGCATGAAGGTAACGGCGGAGGTGACGCTCGAGAGTGTGGAAAACCGGCGGCTGCGGTTCAGCGTCGTTTGTCGCGACGAGGTGGATGTGATCTGCGAAGGTCAGCATGAGCGGTTTGTGGTGGATATTGAGCGGTTCCTGAAGGGTGTGGAGAAGAAGCAGGCGGTCGCAAAGTCGGGTGGGTGAGCGATGGGGGTATAGAGGTCGACACCTCGGTACAGGCCGTTGGGCGTAAGCCCTGCTGAAGGACATTGCGGATGACGTACACTGGGATTTCAGTTTTAATTTCAGTTGGTTTCAGGGGCGCTTGACGCCCATCATGATGCTGGAAGGGTCTAAGGATTCCAGCCGAACAAAGGTTGCCCGCTTCCAAAACCCCGGCGGCAATCCATTCGACCTGCGAGTGCGTTCTATGAACAGTGGCATGGAAGAGTCGACCGGAGTGGCCAAGCCGACGCCAGAAGAAGACGGCGAGCTGCTCACACGAGTCCTGCGGGGCGATGAACGGGCCATGGCGGTATTGTTCGACCGGTACTCGAAGATTGTGTACTCGGTCTCGCTACGTGTGTTACGCGACACGGCATCGGCCGAGGATGTGATGCAAGAAATATTCATGCAGATCTGGAGAAATCCGAGCAGCTTCGTCTCAACCAAGGGGAGCCTGGGTGGGTGGCTGGCGGTGGTAGCGCGCAATCGGTCGATTGACATGCTGAGACGCAAGCGGCCGAGCGAGCAGGTAGAAGAGATGAACCTTCCGTCGTCGAGCAATCTGGCCGATGAGGCGGAGCGGTCAATCCTGATGGAACGGGCACGGACGGCGGTGAAGTTGCTGCCCACCGAACAGAGGAAGACGTTGGAGATGGCATTCTTCGACGGGCTCACGCACTCGGAGATTGCAGAGATGACGGGCGATCCACTGGGGACCGTAAAGACTCGAATTCGCAGCGCGTTGTTGACGCTGAGAAAGGCGTTCCAGGCATGAATACAAGCAATCACATCTCGCCCGATGATCTGTACTTATTCGCGCTGCAGCTACTGCCTGACGCCGATATGAAAGATGCAGCAACCCATTTGAAGGAGTGCGCTCAGTGCCGCGATCTGCTGGGAGAGATCCAGGGAGACCTGGCGGCCTACGCTCTGACTGCAGAGCTGCAAACACCGCCGGCACAGGCGCGCGAGCGGTTGCTGCGCCAGGTGGCGGAAGAGAAGAAGATTATTCCGGTGGCCGCCCCGGTGGCCGCTCCTGTGGAGCCGGCACCGCCGCAAGAGCATGCTGAGCCGATTCTGCAATCGCGCAACAGCCGGGTATCCCAGATCGACACCCACGAAGAGCGGGAGCCGCGACGGTTTGCGCCGGCGATGGCGTGGATTGGATGGAGCATCGCCGCGGTTCTGGCCGTGGTGGCCGGAATGCAGATAGACCAGCGGAAGCTGGCGGAGCAGGATCTTTCGGTCGCGCAGTCGCAGTTGAGCCAGAGCGCTGTACAGACTGCGCACGCCAAGCAGGTCGCCGATACCTTGCGCGACGCGACCGCCATGCATGTGGCACTGCACGTGCCGTTGGCTGCGGGTGCCGCGCCGAAGCTCGATCCAGAAGGGCACGCGACGTATCTACCGAGTACGGGTGCACTAGTGTTCGTGGCCGACCACCTGGATCCGCTGCAGCCGCAGAAGACCTATCAGCTTTGGCTGCTGCCGGCGACCGCTGGACAACCTCCGATTCCGGCGGGCCTGTTCAAGCCGGACGCGAATGGCAATGCGACGGTGGTGATGCCTTCGCTGCCCAAAGGCATTACGGCGAGAGGATTCGGCGTGACGGTGGAGAATGAGGGCGGGTCGAAGACGCCGACATTACCGGTCGTACTGTCAGGGTTGTAAGAGCAGGGATTAGGGAACACGGGTTAGGGATTGGGAAGTGCGCCTAGCGAGCTCCAGATTGTTCGCTAGCCCCAACAGTCAGCCATCAATGCAAAAGGCCAGCTACCGCGGATGTCGCGGTAGCTGGCCTTTTCTAATCCCTGTTTCCTAATCCCTCTTCCCTGCTCTTAAGGCTGGGTGACGAGTACGCGGAGGCCGTTGCCCTGCAGCGGGATGTGGGTCTGAACGCTGTTGGTGTCGGTGTAGATGACGCTCAGGTAGGTATTGTCGGAAGACGTGACGTAGACCTTGCCGGTGGGCTGGCCGCCAGTGGCGGAGACGGAGTTGGGATGGCCGAAGATCACGTTGGAGGTGCCGTTGGCGTCGGCTGTGGCTTCGCTGCCGGAGACGCCGCAGATGGTGGTGACGACCTGGGTCGTTTGGAGATTGATGACGGTCACGGTGCCGGAGTTTTTGTCGGGGCAGGTGCCGGTGCTATCCGACTGGTTGATCACATACGCAGCCGGGGAATTAAATTCTGTGCCCTGGAGGACCGAAACCATGCTGGGATTGACGCCCACAGGGACGGTGGCGAGGATCTGGCCAAAGCCGGTGGCGTCAACCGGGTTGGTTGCGCTGCAGTTGGGATTCGAGGGCTGCGCGGCCGGGTTGCAGAGCGGGATATTCATCACGCTGAGGCTGCCGCCATGAACGCCATCGCCCTTGTTAAGAACCACAAGCTCGGTGCTGACGGTGTTGAGATCGGCCCACACAGGATTGTTCGTGGGGCAGGGCACGTTCCCGGCAACAGGGTTGCTGCATAGCGGAATCGTGCCGGGGCCGGAAGCGGGGGTACCGGTGGGCAGCGTATCGAGCGCGTTGCTGGGGACGTTGAGCACGGTGACGGTGCCTGAGCCCTGGTTCAGGATGAAGGCGCGGCGGTCGTCGGAGGTCATGACGCCGTAGACGGGATTGTTGCCGACAGGAATCTGTGCGGAGTCAGAGAGCGAGGTGGTGGAGACGGTCTCGATCGCGTCAACCTGGCCAGCGCTGCTGGCGCCGTTCTGGCTGATGGCGTAGACGCGCGGCGTTCCGGTGGCTCCAACGACGTAGACCGGGATGCCAGTGCCCTGGATGCCGACGGTGTCGTACAGAGCCGCGGTGCCGGCGTTAAGCGCGGCGACGGTCTTCGAGCTGGCCTGCGGAATGAAGATGGTAAGCAGCGCGCTGGCGGGTGCGAACGAGGTGATGCTGACAGGGTTGGAGTTCACAGGCAGCGTAGTCTGCACAACCTGGCTGGTGAGCAGGGTCGATGGATTGGAGAGCGGGATGGTATTGAGCGAACCCTGGGGGTCGATGACGAAGCCCTGGGTTCCATTGGCGTTGAGCTGGAAGTAGCTGGGATCGGAGAGGATCTGCGGGGTAGAAAGTATGGTATCCCCGGCGTAGTCGATCGAGGTGAGCAGGCCGGGCGAGGTGCTGCTGGGGCTGGAGACCGCGATCGCGTACTTGGCTGGCTGGCCGGCAGGTCCGACAGGACCGATGGCGCTGACCACTGGGCGATACTGGTTACCGCAGCCAACAGTGGAAAGTACGGCGGCGAAGCTGAGCGTGAGAACGGCGATGCCTGCGAGGTTGCTACGGCGGAGGCGATTCCCTACTGGCTGGTGCATGTGGCGCAACGTTACGAACAAACAGTACTCCCCGGAAGAGGCCGCTTTGATATGGGATAGACGTACAGTTCCGGCGAAAGAAATCGGAACTGCGAACCAAATCTGCGCTGGACCCTTCGACATCTGATTGTAAACGAATCTGGCCGGTGAATCCCCAAATCGAGAGATACGGCGGGATACTGTAGCGATGGGAGCGAACACGATGAATGAAGCAGAGACGATGCTGGAGATGCTGGGCGGACGGGAGCGGGCGCCGCGCACGCTGGCCGTGGTGGGGCTGTCGGACGATCCGGGCAAGGCGAGCTATGGCGTGTCGGCCTACATGCAGGCGCATGGATACAGGATTTTGCCGGTGAATCCGGGGATTGCGAGCGCGTTGGGAGAGAAGAGCTACGCGTCGCTGAGCGAGCTGCCGGTGAAGCCGGACGTGGTGAACGTGTTTCGGCTGCCGAAGTTTATTCCGGCGATCGTGGACGAGATGCTGGCGCTGGGGTTGAAGAATCTGTGGGTGCAGATGGGGATCCGGAACGACGAGGCGGCGGCTAGGGCGGAGGCCGGCGGGATCCGGGTGGTGATGGATCGCTGCATCATGGTGGAGCATCGGCGGCTGGGCATCTGAAGGCGGGATAATTCGCGGTCCCGGCAAGGTCCAGACAAAGGGGTGACAATTTTGCGGGGATTGAGCTTCTACAATAGTCAGATGAGGAACGGACGTTTGAGGATGGTGGGCGCACGGCTGGCTGTTTTGTTGCTGGCGATGGTCGGGTTGACGTTTGCGGGGGCGGGGGCGACGGCGCGGGCGCAGATTGTGGAAGTCGGCGACGGTGGGCCGGGGCCGGTGAAGGCCGAACATCTGACTGCGGAGCTGACGACGCTCGGGCCGCAGATTGCGGTGGGTGGAACGCTGCAGGCGGGGCTGGTGCTGACGATCGAGGAGCACTGGCATGTGTACTGGATCAATGCGGGCGACTCGGGCGAGCCGCCGGCGATTAAGTGGACGCTGCCGGAGGGAATCACGGCGGGGCCGATGCAGTTCCCTCCTCCGACGCGGCTGCCGCTGGGGCCGCTGATGGACTTTGGGTACGAGGATGGGGTTGCGTTTCCGGTCATGCTGACGGCTGCGCCCGGAATGAAGCCGGGCAAGGTGCATTTGGATGCGCATGTGAATTGGCTGGTGTGCAGCAGCGTTTGTTTGCCAGGCAAGGCGCATTTAGGGATCGACGTGGATGTGGTGAAGGGGCCGGTGGCTGCGCCGGAGCCGGTTGGGGCGCTGGGCTCGGCGATGGCGGCGCTGCCCAAGCCGCTGCCGGCGAGCATGAGCGTGAGCGCGGTGGGCGATGCAAAGCAAATCCACGTGACACTGAAGACCGGGACGAAGGAGACCGACGCGGCGTTCTATCCGTTTGATCAGGAGGTCATTGATAACGCGGCGGAGCAGCCGGTGGAGTCGCAGCCGGATGGGATCAATATCTGGCTGAAGCGCGCGGCGGATGCGACCAGCCTGCCGAAGACGCTGCATGGGCTGGTGGAGCTGAGCTCGACTGAGGCGTATGACTTTACCGTGCCGGTGACGCCGGGGACGGTGTCGCCGTTGCCGATGACGGCGAATAAGACTCCGGACACGAGCAATGGGCCGGACCTGAATGCGTTTAGCGCGATTGGGCTGGCGTTCCTTGGCGGGCTGCTGCTGAACCTGATGCCTTGCGTGTTTCCGGTGCTGTTTTTGAAGGGGCTGTCGCTGGTGCATTCGTCCAATGAGGAGCGCGGACGGCAACGGGCGCATGGGCTGGTGTATACGGCCGGGATTGTCGTCAGCTTCTGGGTGATTGTTGCGGCGCTGCTGATTTTGCGGGCGGGTGGTCGCGAGCTGGGTTGGGGATTCCAGTTGCAGTCGCCGGGATTTGTCGCGGTGCTGGCTTCGTTGGTGTTCTTCCTGGGCTTGAGCCTGGCCGGGCAGTTTGAGATTGGACTTTCGCTGACCAGCGCGGGGGGTGAACTGGCGCAAAAGCCGGGGCTCACCGGAAGCTTCTTTACGGGCGTTCTGGCGACCGTGGTGGCGACGCCTTGCATGGCTCCGTTGATGGGCGCGGCCGTGGGGTTTGCGCTGGTGCAGGCTGCCTGGGTAACGTTTGTAGTGTTCACCGCGCTGGCTCTGGGCTTGGCGCTGCCGTACCTACTGCTGACCATGCAGCCGCAGTGGACGAGCATTCTGCCCAAGCCGGGGGCTTGGATGGAGACTCTCAAGCAGCTGGTGTCCGTGCCACTGTTTGGCACGGCGATCTGGCTGGTGTGGGTGTATGGGCAGCTCTATTCGCCGGAGGGTGTGGACCGGACTGTGTGGTTGCTGAGCGGCTTCCTGGTGCTGGCGATCGCCGGATGGACGCTGGGTAAGTGGCCGGCGAAGTGGGGCTCGGGCATTGCGGCGGTGGTGCTGATTGTGATCGCGCTGGCGCTGCCGCTGCGTAAGCCGGCCGTCGATAACCTGACGTGGCAGCCGTATAACGAGGCCAACTTTGCGGCCGCGCGGGCGACCGGGCAGCCGGTGTTTATCGACTTCACGGCGGCCTGGTGTTTGAGCTGCCAGGTGAATGAGCGCGCGGTGCTAAAGTCCAAGGACGTGGAGAAAGCGCTCGAGAAAAACCACGTGCAGCTGCTGAAGGCGGACTGGACGCAGTACGATCCGGTGATCACGCGGGAGTTGGCGGCGGTGGGGCGGAGCGGCGTGCCGACGTACGTGATTTATCCGCCGGGCAAGGTGTCGAATCCGGATGTACTGCCGGAGTTGCTGACCAAGTCGACGGTGCTAACGGCGATCCAGAAGGATGCCAAGCCGATGGGGAGTGAGTAGCCGGCGGCAACAAAAGCTTCCGGATGGCCGTCTGAATATTCAGGAGGGTTGCGATGAAGACGATGCGTGGCGTGGTTGCTGCGGCAGGTTTGGCGATGGTGTGCGCGAGTGCGCTGGCGTTGAAGCCGGGCGAAGCGGCTCCGGATTTTAAGGGTACAGACTCGAATGGCAAGGTCCACACGCTGGCGGAGTATCGCGGGAAGTATGTGGTGCTGGAGTGGGCGAACAAGGGCTGCCCGTTCGAGCAGAAGCATTACAACAGCGGCAACATGGAGCGTCTGCAGCGCGAGTGGACGGCCAAGGGCGTGGTGTGGCTGAGCGTGCTGTCGTCTGCGCCTGGGCAGCAGGGGAACGTTACGCCGGCGGAGGAAAATGATTATCTGCGCACGATGAAGGCTGCGCCTACGGCGGCGATTCTTGATCCGAGCGGAACGATTGGGCGGCTGTATAGCGCGAAGACTACGCCGGACATGTTTGTGATCGATCCGCAGGGGAAGATTGTGTATGAGGGCGCGATCGATGATCAGCCTACGCCGGATCCTTCCAGTTTGAATGGCGCAAAGAATTATGTGAGCGCGGCGCTGGAGGCGTCGATGGCGGGGCGGCCGGTGGCGGTGCCGGTCACGCGGAGCTATGGGTGCTCGGTGAAGTACGCGAATTAGGTGTCGGGATTTTCAGAGACTAGGATTTTGATTCGCGGAGCTTGGCGATCTCGGCCATGCGCTGGGCTAAGAGTTTTTCGCGGCCTTCTTGCGTGGGGTGGTAGTAGCGGCGGTTCGCGAGGTTGTCGGGGAGGCATTGCATGGCCGCTACTTTGCCTTCTATGTCGTGGGCGTACTGGTAGTCCTTGCCGTAGTCGAGCTCCTTCATGAGCTTGGTGGGGGCGTTGCGGAGGTGGAGGGGGACGGGCTCGGCGGGGTGGGATTCGATGTCGGCGAGGACGTCTCCGTAGGCCGTGTAGACCGCGTTGGATTTGGGCGCGAGGGCTAGGTAGACGACGGCCTGCGCGAGGGCTAGTTCACCTTCGGGGGAGCCGAGGAAGTGCATGGCGTCGCGGGCGGAGAGGCAGAGGTTGAGGGCTTCGGGGGCGGCGAGGCCGATGTCTTCCACGGCCATGCGGACGATGCGGCGGGCGACGTACATGGCGTCTTCGCCGGCGGCGAGCATGCGGCCTAGCCAGTAGAGTGCGGCGTCGGCGTCGGAGTTGCGGACGGATTTGTGGAGGGCGGAGATGATGTCGTAGTGCTGCTCCCCTTTTTTGTCGTAGAGCAGGACGCGCTGCTGCAGGGCTTCGGCGGCGATGGCTGGGGTGATGATTTTTTCGCCGCGGCCTTCGGTTAGCTTCGCGGCAACTTCGAGGGCGTTGAGGGCGTTGCGGGCGTCGCCGGAGGAGTAGCTGGCGATGGTCTCGAGAGTTCCCTCTTCGGCGCTGAGGTTGAGCGCGCCGAGGCCTCGTGCGCTGTCGGTTAGGGCGCGATTGAGGAGGGAGATGATGTCGGGCTGCTCGAGGGCGCGGAGGGTGTAGACGCGGCAGCGGGAGAGGAGCGCGGCGTTGATTTCGAAGCTGGGATTTTCGGTGGTGGCGCCGATGAGGCGGATGCTGCCGCGCTCGACGTAGGGGAGGAATGCGTCCTGCTGGGCCTTGTTGAAGCGATGGATTTCGTCGACGAAGAGGATGGTGCGAGAGCCGTACGTCGCGGCTTTCTCGGCGTCGACCATGACTTGCTTGATCTCCTTGATGCCGGAGAGGACGGCGGAGAATTCGATGAAGGTGGCGGAGGTTAGGTTGGCGATGATTTTTGCTAGCGTGGTTTTGCCTACGCCGGGAGGTCCCCAGAAGATGAGGCTTGCCGAGTCATCGTTTTCGATTTGGAGGCGGAGAGGTTTGCCGGGCGCGAGGAGGTGGAATTGGCCGAAGAACTCGTCGAGCGTGCGGGGGCGCATGCGCTCGGCCAGCGGTGCGCGCTGCGGCGAGGGGTTGGTGGCGGGATCGAGATTGGGGGCGAAGAGGCTCATAAAGGCAGGGGATAGAGTGTAGAGCGTAGAGCCGGTGCTAGGGGTTG
>Ga0302223_10000648_pt1 | contig 21174 bp, 25 predicted proteins | sample II_Palsa_E2_3_FD_194565 | JGI IMG/M metagenome (GOLD analysis project Ga0302223, IMG submission 194565) | Peat permafrost microbial communities from Stordalen Mire near Abisko, Sweden - II_Palsa_E2_3 | ecosystem: Environmental > Terrestrial > Soil > Palsa > Peat permafrost | place: Sweden... | reverse complement strand
AACGAAGCGGAAGGTGGCGCCGATCGGCTTCAACGCATCGGTGACGCGCTGCTCGTCAGCCTTGTCGCCGATGAACAGGATGATCACGTCCTTGAACGAACCCGGCTTGGCATCCTTGAAGGCGGCCACGATCAGATCGGCGGTCTTGCCAGAATCCGGGCCACCGAAAACCAGCATGTTGCCCGGCAGCACGCCGCGGGCCACGGTGTCCTGCACGCTCTGCAGCTGACGGTCGTTCTGCGCCTTGGCATCGTCGGTGGTGGCTGCCGTCACCATGTAGGCATACGGCTGGCTGGCGGTCATGCCCTGCATGTTCTTCTGCACGATCTGGCCGAGGTAGTTGTTCCAGCCCTTGGAATCGTTCGGGTCGGTCGGCTTCGGTACCTGCTGCACCTGCTGGGAAGCCTGCTGATCGTCCTGCGACTTGTTGCAGGCGCTCAGGGTCAGGCAAGCGGCCAGCGCGACGGCAGCAATGAGAGCGAACTTACGCATAGTGATCACCTTCTGTTTCGGGTTGCTTGTTGGAGCCGGTCCGGCTCTTCTGCCAGCGCTGCCGCATGGCTTGTTGCACCGCCGGATGCACGAAACCGGAGATATCACCGCCGAGGCGGCCGATCTCGCGCACCAGCGACGAGGAAATGAAACTGTATTGCTCCGCCGGCGTCAGAAACAATGTTTCCGCCTGCGGGATCAGATGGCGATTCATGCTCGCCAGCTGGAATTCGTATTCGAAATCCGACACCGCGCGCAGGCCGCGGATGATCACCCCGGCACCCACCTCCTCGATGAAGGTGGCCAGCAGGCAATCGAAGCCGCGCACCTCCACGTTTGGCAGGTCGGCCAGCGCCAGCCGGGCCAGTGTGATCCGCTCGTTGATGCTGAAGCCCGGCCCCTTGCTGGAACTGTCGGCCACCGCCACGATCACCCGATCGAACAGCGGCGCGGCGCGCGTCACCAGGTCGGTATGCCCGTTGGTGATCGGATCGAAGGTGCCCGGATAGATGGCTAGGCGCGGGTTGCCCAAAGGTTTGCTCACGGGTCGAGGGTGGCAGTCGAAGATGGCACTAGCTTAACGGAAGCGCGCGCCGATAGAGCGCAAAACGCACCTCGCCGGCGTGGCCATCACGGTGCAGCTGCCAGTTCGGCGGGAGGGCTGGCGCGCTGTCCCGCGGCGATTCCACATAGATCCACGCCTGTGCGGTCAGCCAGCCACCCATCTCCAACTGCTGTGCCAGCGCCGTCCACAGGCCCAACGCAAAGGGCGGGTCCAGGAACACCAGGTCATGCGGCTCAGGCGAACCCTTTAGGAATACCCCCGCGTCGACCGATGCCACCTGGCCGGCACTCGTCTTGAGCCGCTCGAGGTTGTCGCGCAACGCCTGTGCCGCCCGCGTATCGCGCTCGACGAACTGCACACTGGCCGCGCCGCGCGACAATGCCTCGATTCCCAACGCGCCTGTGCCGGCACACAGGTCCAGGCAACGCGCCCCGTCAAGCACCGGCGCCAGCCAGTTGAACAGCGTCTCGCGCACCCGTTCGACAGTGGGCCTCAAGCCCGGCAGCTCCGGCACATTCAGCCGCGAATTGCGCAAGCTGCCGCCGATGATGCGGATACGCCCCGGCGCCGCGCCCCGTCCACCGCTCAAGGCGCCGCGCCCTCAGCGGTCGGACTCTCAGGGGCCGGACTCTCAAGGGCTCGTACAGGTTGGAGTGTTAGCATGCCGCCCATTGTCTTTGAATCACGGCCGCAATGCTCAAGTTCTGGAAGAAAAAGCCCGCCGAGACGACTCCACCGCCACCTGCCGCCACGGAGCCTGCCGACGCTGTCGCACCGCTTGGCAGCGAGTCAGCAGCGCTGAACGAGGCGCTCGCGGAGATCCCCGCGCCGGCCGATACGCGGGCAGAAGTCGAAAGCTTCGCTGTACCTGCCATCGATCCGGTAACCGAGGCGCCCGCCCCAGCCAAACGCGGCTGGCGTGATCGGCTGTCCGGCAATGCGTTCGCGCGCGGCCTGACCTCGCTGTTCGTACGCCACCCCAAGCTCGACGACGACCTGCTCGACGAGCTGGAAACCACCCTGATCACCGCCGACGTCGGCATCGAGGCCAGCACCGAGCTGGTCGAGAGCCTGCGCAAGCGCATGCACAAGCGCGAATTCGCCGACGCCCCGGCCTTGCTGGCCGCGCTGCGTGAGGCACTCGTCGCCCTGCTGAGACCGGTCGAACAGCCGCTGGACGTGCGCGGCCACCACCCGTTCGTGGTGCTCACGGTCGGCATCAACGGCGCCGGCAAGACCACCACCATCGGCAAATTGGCGCGCCGGTGGCGCGACGAACGCCACGCGGTGATGCTGGCTGCCGGCGACACCTTCCGCGCCGCCGCAGTCGAGCAACTCAAGACCTGGGGCGAGCGCAACCAGGTGCCGGTGATCTCGCAGGGGCAGGATGCCGATGCCGCCAGCGTGATCTTCGACGCCCTGCAGGCCGCGCGTTCGCGCGGCATCGACGTGATGATCGCCGACACCGCCGGTCGCCTGCACACCCAGGGCGGCCTGATGGACGAGCTGGGCAAGATCGCCCGCGTGCTGAAGAAGATCGACCCCGCCGCGCCGCATGAGGTGCTGATGGTGATCGACGGCACCACCGGCCAGAACGCGATCAACCAGGTACGCCAGTTCCGCCAGATCGTCGGCGTCACCGGGCTGGTCGTCACCAAGCTCGACGGCACTGCCAAGGGCGGCGTGGTGTTTGCGCTGGCGCGCGAATTCGGCCTGCCGATCCGCTACGTCGGCCTCGGCGAGACCGCCACCGACCTGCGCGTGTTCGAGGCTGCGGCATTTGTCGATGGCCTGCTGCCGGCAAGCCTCGGCGACGGGCACCTCCATGACTGATTTGCGGCAGCGAGGCTGAGCCGATGTCGCGCCGGCTGCGCCTGATCCTGCTGGTACTTGGCGGCCTCGTGCTGACCGCCGTGCTCGCCGTGGTCACTGCCGTCTATCTGCTGCTGCAGCCGGATCGCTTCACCGCGATGCTGCAGACCCAGGCACGCAATGCCGGTCTGGAACTGATCCTGGCCAGCCCAGCCAGCCCGACCCTGTTTCCGCGCCCGGCGCTGGAACTGTCCGGCATCACGCTCAACGCGCCAGGTGCCAATGCGTCGATCCTGTTCGCCGGGCGTGGCCGGCTGACGCTGCCCTGGCAAACCCTGCTTGGTGGGCCGCCCGTGATCACACAGCTGGAGATCGACTCCCCGCGCGTCGACCTGGATGCGCTGCAGGATTGGCTGGCCGCCCTGCCCGCGCAACCCGCTGGCGCCCCACCGAACATCCCGCGCATCGACACCGGCGTCAGCATCAGCCGCGGCAGCGTGGTGCGTGGCGACGAACTGCTGCTCGGCGACGTTTCGCTTGAAGCCGGCAGCCTGATTTCGGGCCAGCCGTTTCCACTCAGCATGTCTGCCATCACCGCCGCCAAGACGCCATTGCAACTGCGCCTGTCTGCCACGCCACGCATCCAGGGCAATACGCTGCAGCTGGACAACATCGAACTGCACCTGTCGCAAGGCAGTACGTTGACACTTGCACTGAACGGCAGCGCGCACTGGCACGGTGCCGCCGACGCCGCCGCCAGTCTCACCGGCAAGCTCGATCATGCGGACGCCGGGCAATACGATATCTCACTGACTCTGACGCCGGCTGACCAAAGCGACCCGTTGTTGGTCGCGCTGAAACTGGATGGCCCCGACAACCACGCCGACCTGCGCATGCCGCCACTGGAACTGGCACATTGGTGGAGCGCCCTGGGTGACGAACAAGGGCAGCTAAGCATGCCACCGGGCAGCGGTCATGCCGAGATAGCCAAGTTCGAGGCTGGCAATGTCAGCATCGAAGGGCTGACCCTGCGCGCCGGCGACGACGTGCCCGCTGCCGCCAGCACCGCCGCACCGGCAAAACCGGCCCTTCGCAAAAAACCATGACCGCGACCTTTGCAACACGCCTGCTGCGCTGGTTCGACCAGTACGGCCGCAAGGACCTGCCCTGGCAGCAGGCCACTGAACAAGGCCTGCGCGATGCGTATCGCGTATGGCTGTCCGAGGTGATGCTGCAGCAGACCCAGGTCGCCACAGTGATTGCTTACTTCGAGCGCTTCGTCGGCGCGCTACCCACCCTGCCTGATCTCGCCGCCGCTGAAGAAGACACCGTACTGGCGCTGTGGTCAGGGCTCGGCTACTACCGCCGCGCGCGTTTCCTGCACCACGCCGCGCAGATCTGCGTCGAGCAGCACGATGGCGAACTGCCGCGTGACTTCGTCGCACTCAACGCGCTACCCGGCATCGGACGCTCCACCGCCGGCGCGATCCTGGCGCAGGCGCACGGCCTGCGCTTCGCCATCCTCGACGGCAACGTCAAGCGCGTACTCACCCGCTACCACGGCATTCACGGCCATCCCGGCCAGAGCACGGTGGAGAAACAGCTGTGGCAACACGCCGAGGCCCACACACCGAGCACGCGTGTCGCCGACTACACCCAGGCGATCATGGACCTGGGCGCCACCGTCTGCGTGCGCTCGCGCCCACGCTGCGAGATCTGTCCGCTGGCCGCCGACTGTGTCGCCCATCGCGACGACCTCACCACGCAACTGCCCACCAGCAAACCGGGCAAGCGCATCCCCACCCGCGCCACCGTGATGCTGATCCTGCGCGACGCTCAGGGCCGCGTACTGCTCGAACGACGTGGCCCGCAAGGTGTGTGGTCAGGCTTGTGGAGCCTGCCGGAAGCAACCGATCCCGACAGCGCGTGGCGCATCGCGCAGCAGCATGCACAGATCGACGATGCGCAAATGCTCACGCCGTTCACCCATGTCTTCAGCCACTATCGACTGAACATCGAGCCGCTCTTGTTCGATCGCGCGACAGCACAACGCGGCATCGCCGATAATCCGCAACTGCGCTGGTGCAGCGCCGGCGAACTGACTGCATTAGGCCTGCCTGCTCCGGTACGCACGCTGTTGCTGCAGCTCGACGAAACGCACTGAACGCATGCCGCAGATTCCACCGTTCAAACCCGGCCAGACCCGCTCCATCAGGTCACGAGGACAAAAACCATGAGCCGCACCATCCATTGCGCCAAGCTCGGCACCGATGCCGAAGGCCTCGACTTCGCCCCATGGCCCGGCCCGCTCGGCCAGCGCATCTATGCCGAGATCTCCAAGCCCGCATGGCAGCAGTGGTTGGCCCACCAGACCACGCTGATCAACGAATACCGGCTCAACCCGCTCGACCCGAAGGCTCGCAAGTATCTCGCCGAAGAGATGGAGAAATTCCTGTTCGGCGGCGACTTCGCCAAGGCCGCCGGTTTCACCCCGACCGACAGCGAGCCTTGACGAAAAGCCGCGTATTCGGTCTAATGCGCGGCTACACGTGACACCAGCAAACCTCGCGGTTGTCCAGATTTGGCCGAGTAGCTCAGTTGGTAGAGCAGGGGATTGAAAATCCCCGTGTCGGCGGTTCGATTCCGTCCTCGGCCACCATGTATATGAATCAAGCGCTTGATGTTTAGGCGCTTTTTTCGTGCCTGCTGTTTTCCTACCCACAGTGGTCGTAGGCCGAAAAATGAGCTGTGTTGCTGGCCTACAGCGATACGGGTCACCATCTCTCCCCGTACGATCTGGGGAATCACATGCCACGCACTGAAGACGACTCCACACTGCTTGGCTATCGTGAGCGATGGCCATGTATTTCACGAATGTGGACCCAGTTCCTCTACCTAATCGCGGGCGTATTGGTCGGCTCAGTCATCACCTGCGGCGTTGTCGTTTTCAGCGTCCGCTGGCCACTGATATGCGAAGTCAATGGCATGCTCTTCTGGACGGCGCTCGGCGCCGTTGGCTCAGCGGCGGCCGCGATTGGCGCGGTCTACGCTGGCTCCACCGCGATCAGAACCGCTAGGATCGGCCAGCAAGAGGCACGCGCGAAAGATCGAGCGCAAGCAGTAACTTCTGCAGCCAACATCTTGATCGAGCTGCAGCGGGTGGAGGGTCCTCTTAGGGCCCTGGAAATATTCTATTCCGGTACGGAATTAAGTCAGCCAGACGTAAACGTTCTCGCTTTCTTTGCTATTCACATGGACATCGACGAGCCTGTAGAAACGCTCGCGAGAGGTCACGAGCTCCTACCCCTGCGCCTCGATCGAGTCGCACTCGAAGCTGCTGTTTCCATCGCAGGACTGCGCGAGAAGATCAAAGCGGTCCAACTGCTGAATACTTCAACCGCTGAGGATTTCCGGAGCAGTCAGATGGATCGACAGATCATGGAGAGGCTACGAGACAAAGTACAAGCCGATCTAGGTTTGGCTGCTTCAAAAGCATGGCATGCGACAGCACGAGCGGTCTCGTTGATCGGCAAGGCGATCGGCTCTAGCCAAGCGGACTAGATCAACTCGTCCGCTTCCGCACAGTTGGCGAACTTGATGATGGACTCACGGGCATTGGTGTCGTACAAGGTGGCCGCGCCTTTTGACGCCTGACAAAACTCGCTGGCGCGGACACTCGCCAAAGTCCCTCGCGCACGCACGCGGGCGTAGTGGCGATTCACGGCGCGAATTCGATCCTCACATGTGCTCAATGGGCATGACACGGCGGCGCGTGCGTTCACGTAGCGAGCATTCACGCATGGTATCCGCCAGTGCTTCCAGGCCGGGTATCCCATAGAGATTGACCGAAGTCATTCCCTCATCGGACGAGTGCATGTGCACCTGGCACAGGCCAAGCAGCCGCATGCCAAACGGCTTCAGCAGGTCGAAGTGATCGACACGGAACAGTTCGAGATTGTCCTGCGTCTTGGAGAAAATCCCGCGTTCAAAGCGCACACGTTGCGTGGTGATCGTGAACGTGGTGGACAGGCTACGTAGCCAGTAAACCAGCAACGCGATGCCTAGCGTGATGATCACAAAGAAGTACTGGCTAAAGGTGTAAATCACTTTTGGGTGACCCGAGAAAAGCGTCTTTTCGACCGCCGTTTCCCTGGATGCCACATAAGCATCCAGATCCGTACCGCAGTACCGGCATTTGTGGGCAGCAGCCTGGATCGCCTCACCGCATGCGGGACAAACCTTCATTCCCTCTTCCATCGTTTCCGCCTGTTTTGACCTTAGGTGTGCGCAGACTGCTTCTCCGCTTCCCGGCTACCATGTTTATGGGTAGATCCAAAGATTTAGCCCGCCGATCGATTTCTCGATCAGCGGGCTATTCGCTTCCGGTCGCGAGCTGGATTGCGCTAATGCTGCATCCTGATCTGTTCAAGCCAAGTCAGAATGTCCAATCCGGAACTCGCGCCAGCGATCCTCAGTGTCTTTCGTCGCCACCACTCACATGGCCGCGCCCATCACGCATTTCATTGCCCCTGAAGTTGGCAATCCGGCCTGGGCGCTGTGTCGCCGTGGGTCGTTCGCCACGATTCGGCAGACGGCCTCTATAGCCACGCTGCGCATCGAAACGGTTGTCTACGTGACCGTGGAAATCGTGGCGGCCGTGAAACCATGGGCCCGCGCCAATGAAGATGCCTCCTGAAAACCATTCCGGGCCGTAGTAGCCGTAGGGAGCGCATGGATATGGCGCGTAGTCGTAATAACCATAAGGGCAATCGGGAGCGACACCGACGCCTACAACGACTTGAGCCTCCACTTTGGGAGCAGTCGCGGTAAAGCAGGCTGCAGCAACAGCAGCCAGTGCAAGACATTGGAATCTGTTCATGACATCTCCTTACGATCATTACAGGCCGGTGGTCATCGTCCGCCTGGCCACGTCAATTCGCTGTGACAAATCAGATCGCCTTTAGTCGCAGTTCAAGTACAACTGAGGTGCCGTTCGTTCTTGATGATCTTCTTGTTCAGTCGGCGCGCAACACCACGAATCTCCCGGCGCTGCCATCGTCGATATCCGTTGGTGTTAGCCACCTTCAACAAACCATCACGAGATACTTATCCTGCCTGCCCTATGGTCCAGCGACTTTCATCGGGAACCGATCATGAAATCTCTATTAATTGCTGACTTCACTACTCAATTTGCAGCGATGGCCTGCGCGAACAAACTCATGTCATGCGGGTTGGAGCGCGAACATGTTGTTGTTCAAGTGAACGGGGGCGTCGGAAAGTCGGCTGCCGGCGCGAGCACCTCCACCAGTGTCATTTCGAATGCGTGTGGCCAGAACCATCGAGAGAATGACGAGCCATCCAGGTCGGACTATCCGAATCATCTTCCGCATCCAGCACAGTTCGGAGAGGCCCAGGTGACCGTGGCACTGGATGACGGCCTGTCCACCGATGATGTCCGATTCATCCTGGAGCTTGCCGGGGCGCAATCCATCCGAAGCGTCGACGAGGAATTCGTGCGCGAGGATTCCAGGGTTTGGCCTGCTGGCCGCAAGGGAAGCAGCACTGATGTGAGGCGAGCCATCCTGGCCTCTCGCGCCGGTGAATCGTTGCCTTCGCCCTGGACGAAATGAATTCGATTGACTCGTGATGCAACCAAGCTTTTCGTGGCCGTGCAGACATCAGGTGTGGCGATAACGCGCCTTGGCAAACTGGAACAGTCCATACGCCATCAAACCGAGCGCCAGTACCCCAAGCAACCACGATCCGTAAGCTTGCCGCCTCACTGCATACAATGCGGAGACGAGGCCTTGCGCCCTCCCTGCATGGAAGCGCCATGCGGTGTAATCCAACAAGGCACCGATCAGCACGAGCACAACACCACGCGTCAGCACTCCAAACAGACTGACGCTGACGATCAAGTGGTGTTGCTTGTGGTCGCGCAAGCCGATGCGCATGCCAATGCCAACGGTGGCGGCACGGTAGATCTGGAAAAGACCGAATACAGCGATGCCGACGCCGACGATTGCCACCGCCCAGCGTCCGAGTGGTTGCTGCATCGCCCACGTTATCCACTGCGCCGTCGTGAGCCCCCGATCCGTTGTGCCACGCGCTGCGAACAGGTGCCATGCCGCGCCACCAATCAATACGCTCTGAATCAGAGCGCTGCACAAGTAACCCATACGTGCCAGTAGTCGACTGACGCAATGCCGCGTGCTTCGATATTCCGGATCAAACGTGGCCTCGATCAATTTCCACGCAACAAACGCTGCAAGGCCTGTCAGCAATGCGACCAGCATGAAACCACCCAAGGGCAGCTCGGCCAGTCGATCCATCGCGCCGAGATAGCCTTGCGGGCGTTGCCGCGAAAAAACGGCTGCGATCAACGCGAAGCCGCCGAGCAGCAGGTACATGGCACCTTCGGCAACGAAGCCGCAACGCGCCGTCCAGCGCATCCATGGCGACACTTTCCGATCGGCGGCCATGTCGTCGACGCATGGTCCCTTGACTGCAGGGGAACTATTGAATGGCATCAAGGAGTTTGATCCGGCATCGTCACCGTCGCGTTGAATGACCCGACGAATCAGCTTTTGCCGAGTTCATGTCGGCTCTTTTCGGTGAGCTTGACGCCGTACTTTTTCGCGGCCGCCTGGATGCGCTTCCATGCCTCATCCTTTTCCTCGGCGCTGGCGCCTTCGACCTGATTGAAGCGCGCGACGGCATTGCGTACATGCGCGGCGTCTTCAAGGGGTTCCTTGCGTTGTCTGGGAAACGCGAAGTGACTTTTTGTCAGGTCGTCGCGTTTTTCCGTGTCGAGTTTTGTCATGTCGTCTCTCCCGTCGTGCTGATTGCCGGAATCGTGCCGTGAGACAGGGCTTTTCTTCATCTGGCCACGCTCACGGGTAGTTTTGACCAGTTGGGTACTGTGACCCTTGCGCATGCATTTCATGCGTGAAGTGTCCGCTTTGCTGCCGACAGGGACTTCCAGCAAGGCCCGATGCAGACGCCACCTCAAGCTGGAAAATTCTCAGGTTGTTCACGTGGGCGAAAGCATCGTGCGGATGAACATGAGGAGACCTTGCATGCTGCAGCTCAATCCGCCGTTACCCATGAACACGCCCAAAGGCGAAGGCTTCGCCCATATCCTGATCGACTATGGCCCGGAATCGGATCTCTACTGGACCGTCCTGATCACGGCGACGGGCGAGGTATGGACGTTCGCCAATCGCCACGTGCGCGCGTCACAGAACATCACGCTGGGACGAACAGATCCTGCCACGCCTCAGGCGTATGGCTCCGAGCCCGTTCCGATGCGTCCCCGTGGCGTAGAGAGCCAGGAACGATCATGAGCCTCCAGACTGTGATGCCTTTCATCATGCATCCGTCATGACGAGATTGAAGCGCTGCCCGCAGGCCTGACACTTGCCCTCCTCCGGCTCTCACAAGGTGGTCTATGTTGCCCTCGCCGGCAATCTGATGATCGCCATCGCCAAGTTCGTGGCGGCGGGGATATCCGGAAGTTCGGCGATGCTCAGCGAAGGTGTGCATTCGCTGGTCGATACCGTCAACGAGCTGCTGCTTCTGTACGGTATGCATCGCGCGGAGATGCCACCTGATCGCACGCACCCATTCGGTCATGGGCGGGAATTGTATTTCTGGAGTTTCATCGTCGCCTTGCTGGTGCTGGCAATGGGTGCTGGCGTATCGCTCTATGAAGGAGTGATGCACATACGCCAGCCCGAGCCAATCACTCACCCATTGCTGAATTACGGCGTGCTTGCCGTATCGCTGCTTTTCGATGGAAGTTCCTGGTATGTGGCGCTGCGCGAGTTTCGCGTGCACAAGGGCCGGCTGGGTTACTTCGAAGCGTTTCGCCGAAGCAAGGATCCCAGTACGTTTACTGTGCTGCTGGAAGACAGCGCGGCACTCCTCGGCCTGATGGTGGCCCTGGCAGGCCTGGCCGGCGCGCAACTGTTCAGCCTGCCCGTGCTCGACGGCGTGGCATCGATCGGCATTGCATGCGTGCTCGCCGTTTCAGCCTCGCTGCTGGCACGTGAGACCAAGGGATTGCTGATCGGCGAGACCGCGCATCCAGTGGTTGCCGATTCCATTCTTGCGATTGCCGCAGACGATGCCGATGTGCGCTGCGCGAATGGCGTGATGACGGTGCAGATGGGGCCGAACCAGGTAGTCGCTGCATTGAGTGCGGAATTCGAGGATGCGCTGACCACGCCACAGATCGAGGACTGCATCAATCGCATCGAGCAACAGGCCAAGACCGCACATCCGGAAATCACCTCTCTTTTCGTCAAGCCCCAGACAGCGCAAACCTGGCGTACACGGCGCGACGTGATCGAACACAACTCGGATGATCCGGAATCCTAGATTCGCTGACGGCAGTCCACGTCCGCGCTTCATCATCCCGCGACGCCCTTTTCCCTAGTCTCGACTCCCACCAGTCAGCTGCAAGGACAAATGGATCATGGACAAGAAGGGCTCGAAAGGATCCAGATCGCTCACTGCGTTCGGAATGAACTGCACGCTCAAGCAAGGGCCGGAAGAGTCCTCTACCCAGAAATTGCTGGATCAGGTTCTACGCGCCCTGACTCCATATGGCGTGGAGGTTTCCCATGCCCGCGTTGCCGATCATGTCGTCAAACCTGGCGTCAAGGCTGACGAAGGCGACGGCGATGAATGGCCCGCTCTGCGCCGCAAGGTGCTCGACGCGAACATCCTTGTCCTCGCCTCACCGATCTGGATGGGCCAACCTTCGAGCGTGGCCAAGCGCGTGCTCGAGCGGATGGATGCCTTTCTCGGCGAGATTGACAAGCAAGGTCGCTACCCCACGTTCGGCCGTGTCGCCATCGTCGCCGTCGTTGGCAATGAAGACGGCGCGCACCACGTTACGGCTGAGCTCTATCAGGCGCTCGCAGATGTCGGCTTTACGATCCCCGGTGGCAGCTCGACCTACTGGGTCGGTGAAGCCATGGGCAGCGTCAACTACAAGGATCTGGCCCGCACACCACCCAAACTCGCAAGTACGATCAAGACTTTGGCATGCAATGCGGCACATCTTGCGGCGTTGCTGAAAAAGAATCCCTACCCGGCCCCGGGTTGATCGCACACGTGAGCGGCGGTCAAAACCGAAAGAGCAAGTGTACGTTCCGGTTCCGACCACCTTATAGCATCAGGCTTTAAACATCAGGCGTAGTAACCGCGCACTTCCTCAATGAAGGCGGGGTCGGCAAAGTTCGGCCAATGATCCTTGTCGAAGCCCGGCGCGTTACTGAGCCGATCCTTGCTGGCATTCAGGACAAGACTCTTGTTTGCACCATCGACGGTCAACGCGTTCCATGGCACAGCGAATAACTTCTCGCCCATGCCAAGGACGCCGCCAAACGAAAGCACCCCATAGGCCACCTTGCCGGACAAGGTATCGATCATGATGTCCTTCAGGTCACCGAGCGCGTCTCCCTGTGGGGTTTTGACAATGTCACCGGTGAGTGTGGATGCGGAGAGAAACTGTGGCGCGGAATGGGTCATGGGGAACCTCCAGGTTAACGGGGGGAAGCAGCGCCACGATGCGTAACAACTCATAGGCAACGATGCTCAGTTGATGATGTCGCCTGCCCAGTGAAGGTGTAGTGCTATCGGTACGCGTTAAATGCGACGGCTGTTTAACAATGCGATCATTCCAACCACGCGCAGGTTCTTCTGCAGTTCGTGCATATGCGAGAGCAGTACACGTGCATGTGCCGTGGCAAACCGTGCTGATGACACACAGGGCAACATTCAGAAATGCGCAAATGATCAGCTCTTGCGAGAATGAAAATGCGAATGGCAGAGTCGCCAGAGCATCAACCTACAGGGCCATTGCATGCGTGGCGGCTTTCCCGAGCGCGTCGATGAGGGCACCGGCAAAGGCCGGAATGTCGTCGGGTTTGCGACTGGTGATCAATTGGCCATCGCACACGACCTCGCTGTCCACCCATAGCGCACCGGCGTTTTCCAGATCATTGCGCAACGATGGCCACGACGTGACTTTGCGCCCCTTGACCAGGCCTGCATCGATCAACGTCCATGGCCCATGACAGATCGCGGCGATGGGCTTGCCAGCGTCACCAAACGACCGAATCAGCGCAATGGCGAGTGGCTCAAGGCGGAGCAAGTCCGGATTCATCACTCCACCAGGCAAGACCAGCGCGTCATAGCTTCCGGACTTTGCATCTTTCAGCGCCACATCCACTTTCACGGTGTCGCCCCAGTCCTTCCTGCTCCAGCCCTTGATCTGCTTCACGCCACCAGGTGAGATCACGTCGACCTTTGCGCCTGCCTCTTCCAGCAGGCGTTTGGGTTCGGTCAATTCGGATTGTTCGAAACCGTTGGTGGCGAGGACGGCGATCCTGCGGCCGCTTAGTTTGGACTGGGTCATTGCGATCTCCTTGGTGATGAGCCCGCAGCATCGATGATGGCCCATGCAGGTCAGGTCATTTCCCCGTGAGTACGTCGTGATCGGGCCACCAGGGTTTGCTTTGACGGTCCGTGCACCGCCGACTGGTTATCGTGCATGTATCGCGCGTAGGCTTGAAATTTTGCGCGTAGATTCATCCGTTGCGAACCTTGCCTAGGGCTCATCGCACCTGACGACATCGCACCTGACGACAAGGACACCGCCATGTCTCTATCGTTGCTTTTGATCATCCTGCTCATGCTGCTGTTGATCGGTTCGCTGCCGACCTGGGGCTATAGCCGTTCGTGGGGCTATCGGCCGACCGGCGGCCTCGGTGTCATCCTAATCGTCGTGATCGTGCTTTTGGTGCTCGGCGTTATCTGAAGCATATGTTGATGCCTCAGAAGCACAGTCGATGGGTCGCACGCCGCCCTCACTCATCTAAACCAATTCTGGAATGACGATATGCCCAAGACCGACCATGCCAACCGGGACCGAAAGCAAGAGCCGAGCAGCAAGTTCAGCCAGCCAAGCGACGAGCTGGTCAGGGAAAACACCAGGCACGAGCAGGAAGTCGCTGACTCACGCGATCATGACAAACAGTCTGGAAAAGGCGGTAATCCAAAAAAGCCCGTGGCGCCGCCAAAATGAAGGTTGGTGAATCCCGGCAATTTGGTTGGCGTTACGCGGCGGCGCGTAAATTTCGATACGTTGTCCATCGTCGCTAGCGCCTTCGCTGTGACGAACAGTAAACCTCTCTGCTTCCGTGCTATATAAAACGGCCGTTACCTAGCGAACGACAAAACGCTCACCGTATTTTTCATCGTGCGCAAGCAAATAGGCGTCAAAAAAATCCTGATCCGTTTCGACCCTGTCGCGAATCCCATCAGCCAGCGTCTCATCCATTTGGCCGCGCACTTCTTCCATGTCAAATGTCTGATCATTGTAAGTAATCTTGCTCATTTCATTTCTCCTTTGGATCGCCGTCTATTCGTCATACGGCAGGGCGTCCTTCACAGCCTGTCGAGTCAGATCGACTGTGACGGTATGGTCAAGCCAACTCACTTCTTGGATCGATGACGGCTCTATGAGTACCTGGTGATTACTCCACCAGTTGCTCGTCTGCACGATCATGTATCGAATGGCCCAGCTTTCCTCATCGACGAGCATGCCGTGCACGTGGCCAATGTCGCCATCCCGCGCGCCAATGTGATAGTTCATCACCGCCTTGCAGCTGCGCAAGTCGGGATCGTCATGCTGGCCCGACCCGGATTCAGGCAATAGTCGCTTGTTGTGCTCGGTCTCGAAGCCGACGGGACCAGCGTCCGGCAACATCATGCTCGGACTAGCGCCCGGACCCCGAAGGGCAGCGCCACCCCCGTAGTACGGATAACCGTAATATCCCAGATACCCGACTTCGTGCTGTCGCGAAATCGGTCTGTCGGTATCGATGTCGGGGCTGTTCCTCACTTGTTCTTTTGTGATCGATACCGGCAGTATTTTTCCAGTCCAGTCTGGCTGGCCGATCGCGAAAGACGAGATAAGCACCTTTCGACTTGAAAGCCAGTTACCCGTTTCGACAGCCAAGTAGCGGATAACCCATGTTTCATCGTCAAAATAGAAATTTTCAACGTGACCGATGGTGCCGTCGACGGCGCGGATCGCGTAATTTTCCAGATCACTCATGCTGCGTAACACCGATCACTCTCCTTACGATGCACTGATGCGCAACCGTTCCATCAGTTCAAAGCGAACCACACACATTCGCTTCATTGCATCATTTGATATTTAGCACGCCGTCCCTGCCGCCAAGCGCTCGATTACTGCCCGCTGCTGGTGCTGCTCGCAGCAGCGACAGTCAGGCCACTCGCATCGACACTCTTGACGCCCTTCACCTGCTTGGTGATGTGGATAACGTGATTCTTCTGCTTGGTCGAGGCGACCGTACCGCTAAGCGCCACCACACCTTCCGTCGTTGTTACGGATATGTCGGTCGACTTCACGTTCTTGGCGCTGGCCAGCTCAGACTTCACCTTGGTTGTGATCCAGGTATCTCCGGTCTTGTCCGAAACAGTTTCGTTGCTTGAGCTGGTGCTCGACGAAGCCGGCGATGAAGAACTCATGGCGTCCTGCGCCATCACCTGGGAGAAAGGTACAGCTGCAAAGACCATCATCACGCCAGCCGTGAGCATGGATTTGCGGAAAATGGAAAGGTTACGCATGGCAATCTCCTGAAAAACGGGAAGCTGTCGGTACCTGGACAAGTCTGGGTATCAAGACAGACGGTGCCGTTCTGGACGCCGTATCGACATGACAACAGGTAGCGCGTGAATGCGACGTAGGTGCAGGCAAATTCGAGCATTCCCGGCGCAGGCAACGATTGGAAAAGCAATCGATTTTTTTGCGGCACCCTGCAGGTTGACCACTACATGGCATTCACGGCAGCACTGTGAGTCTGCGTTCCATGTCACCAAATCCTGTCGATTCATATGAAGAGTGGCCTCTTGCCCAGGTCGTCGTTTACCCATGAAGCTTGACCGCGCGCAGGAGGACACGTCTCCCCTCCCCCTGCTAGCGTTGGCTGCGATTGGTGTGGTCTTCGGCGACATCGCTACCAGTCCGCTATACGCCCTGCAGCAGGGATTCAACGATCAAGGCGTGGCGCCCACAGCGGCCAATGTGCTTGGTCTGTTATCGCTATGCCTCTACGCGTTACTGGTGGTCGTCACCGGGAAATATGTATTCTTCGTGATGCGTGCCGACAATCACGGCGAAGGCGGCATGATGGCGTTGGGTGCGCTTGCGCGCGGAGCGATGCGCGAATACGGACGCCTGACCTGGGTATTGATCATGGTTGGACTTGCTGGCGCGGCGCTGTTCTTCGGCGACAGTATCATCACGCCGGCGATCTCGGTGCTGTCGGCGGTCGAAGGTCTGCAGTTTGCAACGTCGGCCTTCAAACCCTGGGTATTACCGATCGCCGCCGGCATTCTTATCGGCTTGTTTCTGCTGCAGCGACGCGGCAGTTCGCTGCTCGGCAATGTGTTCGGCCCGGTGATGACCATGTGGCTGCTCGCCATCGCCGCGCTCGGCGTGGCCGCCATACTGCGTCACCCTGGCGTGCTCGCTGCGGTGAACCCGGAATATGCGCTGTCGTACATGGCGCACAATGGTTTCAAGGGTTTTGCGTCACTGGGGGCGGTCGTGCTGGTTCTCACTGGCGCAGAAGCACTCTACGCAGACATCGGTCATTTTGGTACCGCGCCGATCCGTCTTGCCTGGTTTGTCTTGGCACTCCCCGCGCTACTGCTGAACTACTTCGGGCAAGGCGCATTGCTGTTGATGGAGCCGAAAGCAGCCAGCAACCCGTTTTATTTGCTCGTGCCGCATGTTCTGCTTTATCCGATGATCGCTCTGGCCGCGTGCGCGACGGTCATCGCTTCTCAAGCCGTGATTTCAGGGGCGTTTTCGATGGTGCGTCAGGGCATCCAGCTCGGTTACCTGCCACGCGCACGGGTGCTGCACACGTCCAGGGAAATGGAAGGCCAGATCTATTTGCCCACCGTAAACTTCATGTTGTTCGTCGCCGTGATGACGGCCGTACTGGTATTTCGCTCTTCGGAGAATCTCGGTGGAGCGTACGGAATCGCCGTCAGCGGCACGATGCTGTTGACGACGGTGTTGATGCTGGTGGTGGCTTGGCACAATTGGTACTGGAGCGTGTTTCGATTGTTCGCCTTCGGATTGGTTTTTCTGACTATCGATACGGCCTTTTTCTCCGCCAACATGCTCAAGATCGTCAACGGGGGCTGGTTTCCGCTTTTACTGGCCGCGGCAGCATTATTGGTGATGAGCACGTGGCACCGTGGCCGTGAACTATTGCTGCAGCGGTTGTATGCCGAAGGCGAGAACCTCGACGAGTTCATTGCCAGGGTGACAGCGGATCCGCCGCTGCGCGCCGAGGGTACCGCGGTGTTCCTTGCGGCGAGCCACGAATGGGTGCCGCAAGCGTTGCTGCAAAACCTCAAACACAACCAGGTCCTGCACAAGCGCAATCTCATCTTGCGTGTCGATGCAGATGTCGATACGTCACATGTCGAGGTCGACCTGCGTAGCGAAGTGTTGAACCTTGGCGGCGAGTTCTATCAAATCGTGTTGCGCTTTGGCTTCGCCGAGGACATCGATGTACCCGAACGACTCAAGGCGCTGGACATCGATCCCGACCTCGATCCCGGCAAGTTGACCTACTTTATCGGTCGAGACAAAGTCGCCGCTGAGGACAAGGATCAATTGCCCCGTTGGCGCAAAGCGTTGTTTGCGTACATGACGCGCAACGCCATGCCGGCCACTACTTATTACGGCATGCCCGCACGGCAGTTGATTGAGATAGGAACCAAGATAGATCTGTAGACCTATCTGAGGTCAACGCGACTAGGGGGCACCACGAGACATGAACAGTCCCGATCACCGTTTGGCTTCTTCCTCGACTCGAAACGCAACGAAGCAAATGAACATTGCTTCTTCGGGATGTGATTCCGGGAAAGCAGATCGTCATGATGCCTGAGACGGGGAATAGATCCGGGCATCCTTAAGTCGACTGTCATCGCATTCATGAAGTGCCCGCTGCAAGCGTTAGGCCAGTGTTCTTGTCACCATCGACTCTTGATAACTTTCGCCGGCAAGACGAATAGTCTGTCGCTCGCACTGAATGTGTCACATAGGCAATCTCTCTCGATCGATGTATCGGCCATGGCATCCTTCAAGTCGACGGGATTTTCGGTCAGAGGCCTCTTCACCCCACCACCATCCAAAGCGAATGTGGGAGGAGACTGTGGCGCGATGCTGGTCATGGCGGATATCCGGATCAATGGTGGTGGAGTGATGAGAGATAGCAACGCTATATCAAACGACCATTGAAGATAGTGCAGCCAACACGCGTGAAGACGCGGTGTTATCTGCAGGCGTGAATATCGATGACTTTTAGCCACTTTCTGTTGCAGCGCGTACTTTCACGCCGCGTATGCATCAGCGTGACCCATCAGTTGCGCATGCTGATCAGGCCAGATCCCGTGAGCGCGCCTTGATTGGGCCACAAGGCTCGCATTGACAGTCCGTCCACTACGGGACTGTTACGTTGCGTCGATCGCGCGTAGGTTTGAAATTCTGCGCGAAGATTCGTCCATTGCGAACCTTGCCTAGGGCTCATCGCACCTGACGACAAGGACACCACCATGTCTCTTTCATTGCTGTTGATCATCGTGCTTGTGCTGCTCTTGATCGGTGCGCTTCCGACTTGGGGCTATAGCCGTTCGTGGGGTTATCGCCCGACAGGTGGCCTCGGCGTTATCCTCATAGTCGTCATCGTGCTGCTCTTGCTCGGCGTCTTGTGAAGCGTGTATCGAATGCCTCATGAAGCGCAGCCGGTGGATCGCGTTCCTTTTCCTGGTCGCCTCGATCATTGCCATGCTTGGGATAGGTCTCTATCTGAGTGCAACACATCAGAGCGTGCATCCGGTCGACAGCGATTCGCCAGGGAACGCGCCCGCGTCGCGGCAATAGTGGAAGCCCGCAAGATCAGCCTTTAATGAACGAATCCGGACAATCGCCGCACGCGAAGTCACTGTTGCTTGCCGCGATGAGCCTTGGCTATGGCGTCGTGCAGCTCGACGTCACCATTGTCAACACGGCCTTGCACAGTATCGGCACATCGTTGGGCGGCGGCGTATCCGAGCTGCAGTGGATTGTCAGTACCTATACGATCGCATTCGCAGCCTTGATCCTGACCGCCGGCGCGCTGGGTGATCGGATCGGTGCGAAGAAAGTCTTCATGGCAGGTTTCGCCATCTTTACGACTGCTTCTCTCGCGTGCGCGCTGGCACCATCAGCGGTGCTTCTGATTGCAGCAAGAGCCGTGCAGGGCATCGGAGCGGCAATCCTGGTGCCGAATTCGCTCGCCCTGCTCAACCATGCCTATCCGGACGAAAAGGAACGTGGGCGCGCAGTGGGAATCTGGGCAGCGGGTGCGAGTCTTGCTCTCACGGCAGGCCCGCTTGCAGGCGGCGTCCTGATTGCTCTCGTCGGCTGGCGGAGCATCTTTCTGGTCAATCTGCCCATCGGTATCGCCGGTCTCTGGTTGACGTGGCGCTATGCGAGCGAGACGCCGCGCTCACCTCACCACTCACTCGATCTGGGCGGCCAAGCAGCGGCGATCGGCGCACTGGGTTGCCTCGCTGGCGCCATTATTGAAGGCGGCACTCGCGGCTGGAGCAATTCGTGGGTTCTGGCAGGTTTTGCTGCCTTCATTGTCCTGGCTGCGGCTTTTGTATTCCAGGAACGGCGTGCGAAGCAGCCGATGCTTCCGCTTTCGTTGTTTCGAAACAGAATGTTCGCACTGACGTCGGCGATCGGCCTGCTCGTGAACGTGGCCTTCTACGGCCTCATCTTCGTGCTGAGCCTGTACTTCCAGCAGGTCAACGGCCTGTCACCTCTTGCAACAGGCCTGGCATTTCTCCCGATGATGGGCGCCGTGCTGCCGGTGAATTTGTTGGCGGCTCGCGCGACCGAGCGATTTGGCGCTCAAGCCATCATCGCCACCGGCGCAATCATGGCAGCCGTGGGATGCATGGCACTGCTTGGCACCGACCGCGGCACCAGCTATTGGTCCATGTGCGTCCAGCTTGTTGCGATCGGTGCCGGCCTGGGCTTGCTGGTACCACCGCTCACATCGACCCTTCTCGGCAGTGTGGAAAAGAAACGCTCGGGTATCGCCGCTGGCGTTCTCAACGCCACCAGACAGACAGGCAGTGTCCTGGGCGTAGCCCTGTTTGGAGCATTTGTCGCCAGGAAAGGCGCATTTGTCTTTGGCACCCGGGAATCGCTGATCGTGTGCGCGATTCTCCTGTTGGGAGCTGCAATGACGATCATGGTCGGCTCCCGCAACAAGAGCTAGGTCACCTGCCGTCATAACGCTGTGCAAGGAGGTTTGGCGCAGACGCGGTCATCACGCTCCGTACCGGATGCTGCAGTCAACCGGTGAAGGCAGCTTCTCTGTCTCGTCAAGGACTGACGACACCGGCCATTGACTCGCCTGGTGCATTTTTAAAATTTACCGCCGAATAGGCGGTTTCTTTTTGTGTGTTTGGCGCTGCCGTGGACTCAACGTGGCACCGGCGCCCCGCCTATGACGCAACGTTGCTGTAGGGCCCCGCGTAACGACACGACAGCCGTGTCATCGACCAGGTACAGGCTGTAATCCTTCGTGTTGCGTATTGCGGGAATCTGGCAGCTCTTCGCCAGGATCGCAGGCTTCCGCTGCAAGTCCGCGGCACTCGTCTCGAAGTCCAGGTCAACGACATCCGGGATGTAATACATGAGGAACATGTGGGTGTGAAATGTTTCACCCTCCGTGATGTAGGGGATGATCAACGGATGGATCAGCGGGAATTGTTCGGCGACATGCGCCGTGACCGGTGAATAGCCGATAGTGCCGTCGAGCAAGAAGGAATGGATCGGGTGGTCAACTCTCAGTTCGGCCAGATCTTCGGCCATGCGCGCGCCGATCTGATCCTCGTAATTCTTCTGCTCACCCAGCGCGTTGCCGTAGGCGCTGGCGATGACGCACATGCCCAGTGCAAGCATGCAGGCAGCCGACAAGGTCCACGCATCCGACCGGCGCCATTGCCGCAGAGCCGCCTGCATGACGATCAACCCTGCCGCCAATAGCGCACCGACTCCCATCAGCACGCGCGGCATCATCTCCGGCCTGAGCAGCAGCAACATGGGGCCGAATACACAGACCAAGGCGGCCAACGGCAGCACAAAACTACTCGCAAACAGGATCACCGTGACCCAGGCCGGT
>Ga0302223_10000643_pt1 | contig 21249 bp, 14 predicted proteins | sample II_Palsa_E2_3_FD_194565 | JGI IMG/M metagenome (GOLD analysis project Ga0302223, IMG submission 194565) | Peat permafrost microbial communities from Stordalen Mire near Abisko, Sweden - II_Palsa_E2_3 | ecosystem: Environmental > Terrestrial > Soil > Palsa > Peat permafrost | place: Sweden... | reverse complement strand
GTGGCTGCAGTCCGCCGGTGGCGACGTCGGTTGGCAGTTTGCGGCGGCATTCGTGGTGGGAAAGGGACCGGCGATGGAGGCGGGTGGAAACTTTCGGGATCCTTCGGCTGCGCTCAGGATGACAGAGTTTGGGTTGGGGGAGACGGAGACAAGGACGGAAGCAGATTCCCGGAGGGAATGACAGAAAGAAGGGCAAGGGCAACGGCAGAGGCAAGTGCCAATGCGGGGGTCCTTCGGCTGCGCCTCAGGATGACGGCGAGGAACAAACAACCGCAAGAGAAGAAGCAGATCCTCCGCCTTCGGCGAAGGATGACAATCCTTCATAGGAGACAACCGGCATGGGGGACAACCCGCATGGGAGACAATCGGCATGAGAGACAACCGGTAGCGCGAGGGCTAGAGGGTGTGGGCGAGGGTTAGGGCGAAGCTGCGGGTGGGGTCGTGGAAGGTGCGGGTGGGGGTGAAGCCGGCGCGGGTTAGGAGATGGGTGAGGGCTTCGTCGGTGAACTTGTAGCTGCTTTCTGTGTGGATGGTTTCGAACTGGGCGAAGGGGATGCGCTGGCCGGCTATGTGGACGGTTTGGGGGATGAGGCTTTCGAGGTGCATCTCGATGCGGCTTTCGTTGGCGTTCCAGCGGGCGCGGTGGATGAAGGCGTCGAGGTTGAAGTCGGCGTCGAGATCGCGGTTGAGGCGGGCGAGGATGTTGAGGTTGAAGGCGGCGGTGACACCGGCGGCGTCGTCGTAGGCGGCGAGGATGGTGGAGACGGACTTGTGAGAGCTAGGGGCGAGGTCTGCGCCTAAAAGTAGGGCGTCGCCGGGCTGGAGGTGGGAGCGGAGGCGGCGGAGGATGCTGCTGGCGTCTTCAGGGGAGAAGTTGCCGATGCTGGAGCCGATGTAGAGGGCGAGGATGCGAGCGCGGGGGGTGGGGTCGGTATGTGTGGGACCCATTGGACCTTTGGAACCCACCTTAGACGACGATGAGACAGTCGTCGAAGATGGGGCACCCGGATGGTGGCCGTTCCCGTTTCCGTTGCTGTTTCCGTTCCCGTTGCTGTGGGCTGCGTTGGCCGGGTGCCGGAGGGTGTAGGGGTCGGTGACGTAGTTGGCTACCTGGGGCTGGACGTTGAGGCCGGGGAGGGTGGCGGCGAGGTTCTCGGCGGCTTCAAGGGCGGAGGCGCTGACGTCGATGGGCTGGTAGAGGACATTGGGTTGGAGACGGGTGGCGGCGGCGAGGAGGAGGCCGGTCTTGGTGGCGGTGCCGGCGCCTAGCTCGGCGATGGTGAAGGGGTCGGGGGTGCGGAAGACCTGGGTGGAGGGGGCGCCTGGGGTTAGGAACTCGCGGAGGATGTCGTCGGCGTGGGTGGCGAAGAGAGCGCGCTCAGTGCGGGTGAGGTAGTACTCGGGTAGCTCGGTGATGGCTTCAAAGAGCTGGGAGCCGCGCTCGTCGTAGAAGAGCCACGGGGAGAGGGTCTTGGGCGTGGCGGTTAGGCCGGAAAGCGCTTCGTTCAGGACGGCCTCGTTGAGGGAGACAGGGGTCGCGGTGGTCAAAGAGGGCCTCGTGGGAGTACGGGGTGCGAACGAAGTGACTGCGGGCTTGGATGCGGGGTAGGGGCATTCCGGTTCAGGATTTGGTCGAATTCGGGTGGGGATGGCTTTTAGTTTTTAGTTTTTAGCTTTTAGCTTTTAGCTTTTAGCTTTTAGCTTTTAGCTTTTAGCTTTTAGCTTGGAAGTTAGAGTTGGAATGAGTGAGAGGAGAAGCAGATTCTCCGAGGGAATGACGGAAAGAAAGGCAAGGGCAACGGCAAGGGCAAGGGCAAGTACCAATGCGGGGGTCCTTCGCCTGCGGCTCAGGATGACGGCGAAAAACGAGCAACGGCAAGGGCAAGGGCAACGACAACGGCAAGTGCAAAAGCAAGGGAGACGGCGGGAGCTAGGCGCCGTCGCGGGCCAGGCGGAGGCCGCTGAATTGCCAGCGGGTGGAGGGAGAGAAGAAGTTGCGGTAGGTGGCGCGGATGTGGGACTCGGGGGTGACGCAGGAGCCGCCGCGGAGGACGATCTGCGAGGACATGAACTTGCCGTTGTACTCACCGAGGGCGCCGGGGAGAGGTTTGTAGCCGGGGTAGCCGGTGTAGGGCGACTGGGTCCACTCCCAGACGTCGCCGTAGAGTTGTTGGGGGGTGGGTGCGGTGGCGCTGCCTACTTCCGGGTGGAGGGCGCCGGATTCGAGGAAGTTGCCTTGGATGGGGGTTTGGGCGGCTACGAACTCCCACTCGAATTCGGTGGGGAGGCGGTGGCCGGACCAGCGGGCGAAGGCGTCGGCCTCGAAGAAGCTGATGTGGCAGACGGGGGTTTCGGAGATCTCGCCGAGGGGGCGGAAGCCGTTGAGGGTGAAGATGGTCCAGCCGGAGGGATTGTGGGAGTCGCGGGTCCAGTAGAGAGGGGCCTGCCAACCCTGGGCCTGGAGGGTGTCCCAGCCTTCGGAGAGCCAGAGCTCGGGGCGGGAGTAGCCGTCGTCTTCGATGAAGGCGAGGTACTCGGCGCAGGTGACGAGACGGGAGGCGAGGTGGAAGGGCGGGAGATAGATGGGGTGGCGCGGGGTTTCGTTGTCGAAGGCGAAGGCGTGGATGTCGTTGGGGTCGGGGGAGATGCCGATGCCGACGATGCCGGGACGCGTGGAGGTGCCGGGAGTGAAGCTTAGCCAGTTGAGGGGCGGGGCGATCGCATCGGTACCGGGCGCTAGCTGATTTTGCGGGGTAGGCGAGAGGCGGTAGGCAGGGTGGAGCGGGTTGGTGAAGAAGGCGTGCTTGATGTCGGTGGCGGCTAGCTCGAGGTGCTGCTGCTCGTGCTCGAGGCCGAGGACGATGCGGCGCTGGGATTCGTCTTCCGGATGACTACAGAGGAGGCGCTCGATGGCCGCGTCGACGTGGCGGCGGTAGGCGAGGACCTGGTCGAGGGGAGGGCGGGAGAAGGAGGCGCGGAGCTTCTTTTCGGGCATCTCGCCGAGAGCGCGGTAGTAGGAGTTGAAGAGCCATTTGAAGTTGGGGTCAAAGGGCTGGTAGCCGGCAACGAATTCGGAGAGGACGAAGGTTTCGAAAAACCACGAGGTGTGGGCGAGATGCCACTTGATGGGAGAGGCTTCGGCGCAGGACTGGACCATCATGTCTTCGGGGGATAAGGGACTGCAGAAGGCCATGGTCGCGGCGCGAACGGTGCGGAAGCGATCGAGGAGATCCGCGCTGCGCGATTGTTTGGGGGCAAGGTTTGAGGGCTGCGTAAGCATGGTGCGCTCCAAAAATCCGTCAGGGTAGATTCGATGCTTCTGGCGCTTGGATGCTTCACAAAGCGTGGTTGTTGCTCTGAAATTGCGTTGGGGGATGCTTTGGTATTGGGTCTGAGGGGAGAGCGAGGGGCCGTGGTTTGACGGTAAACCCAAGCGCTGAGAAAGACAATGGCGGCGAGGGGATCGAGTGCTGGATAGACGGGCGAAATATTCGGGCGTGAGCGCGTCTTCCGCGGGGAGATGCCGTCTTTGTTTGTAGCGCAACTTTGGGCGAGACTTGGTATGGACCAAAGAGTGGGCGAAGGAGCAAAGGTATGCGTCGTACGGCGAGGTTGGCGGCGGTGATGCTGGGGATGATGGTGTGCGTGGGAAGTGCGGTGCGAGCGCAGGTTGCGGGCGGCCAGGATGGCGGTGCGGAGCAGGGCGGGCGGGGGCCGTTTGCGGGGATGCAGCGGGTGGCGGGGGAGGTGACGGCGGTGTCTGGTGCGACGCTGACGGTGAAGACCGAAGACAACGGGCTGATGCAGATTGTGACCACCGACAATACTCGGGTGATGAAGGGGCGTGGGGTGACGGTGAAGATTGCGGATTTGAAGGTGGGGGATGGGGTGACGGCAGCTGGGATTCTGGATGCTGCGAATAAAACGCTGCATGCGGCGATGGTGTTCGCGGTGGATGCGGCGCAGGTGAAGGAGATGAAGGAGAACCTGGGAAAGACGTACATTGTGGGACGAGTGACGGCGATTGATCTGGATAACGCGAAGATGACGGTGGAACGGCCGGACCATGTGGCGCAGACGATTGGGTTCGATGAGGGGACGTCGTTCAGGAAGGGCGGGCGCGGCGCGCGGGGCGGAGGGTTCGGCGGCGCGCAGGGTGCAGGTGCAGGCGCGGCACCGGCCCCGGCAGAGAGTGGGGAGAGCATTACGCTGGCGGATATCAAGGTGGGAGAGAGCGTGCGGGGGACGGGATCGGTGAAGGGTGGGGTGTTTGTGCCGACCGAGTTGGTGGTGATGGAGCGGGGTCCGCGAGCGTCGGGGGATGCGGCGTCGGGCGGGAAGGCGCGGCCGAGTCCGAATCCGAATCCGCAGTAGGGAGAGCGAGGGCAGAAGCAGATTCCCGAGGGAATGACGGAAAGAAAAGCAGGGACAGCGGCGGTTGGAGCGAGTTGGCCGTGGGTTGAATTGAGGGAGAGGTGTACGTGGAGGGTCGGGCGGTAATGCGGAAGATGTGGGTGACGGCGGCGTTACTCTGCGGGGGTGCATTGATGGCGCAGACGCCTGCGGCTGTACAGCCTGCGCCGGCTGTACAACTAACATCTGCTGTATCGACTCCTAGCGCTGTACAGGCTCCTGCGGCGCAGGGTGGGACGATTCAGGGGCGGGTGGCGGCTGGCGCTGGGGCTAAGGGTGGCGGCGTTCCGCTGCCGGGGGTTGCGATTACGGCGATGAATTCTCTGACAGGGAGAAAGTACGCGACCACGACAGACATCGATGGGAAGTATGCGATGGCGATTCCTCGCAATGGGCGGTACGTGGTGCGGGCGCAGTTGACGGGGTTTGCGGATGTGACCCAGGAGGTGGTGCTGAACGGGGTGGAGGCGCAGGCGGCGAACCAGGGAATCACGATTGTGCCGAAGGCTACGGACTTTGGATTGCAGCTGGCGAGCCGGGTGGCTGCGGCGGAGGCGCAACAGGCGACTGGTGCGGGGCTGGGAGCGCAGGCCGGCGTGCAGGGGTTGAGCTTGAACGCGGGCGAGAGTGCTCTGGATGCGACGATGGGGGCGCGCAATGCGGGGGCGGCACTGCCGTCGTTGTCGGGGATGGGGGATGAGACGGCTGACTCGGTGACGGTGACGGGCGAGACGGGAGGGACGAACCCGTTGGCGAACTTCAGCGAGGACGAGATTCGGCAGAGGGTGCAGGATGCGGTGGCGCAGGCGCGGGCGAATGGGATGCTTCCGCAGGGCGGCGGCGATCCGACGAATGCGATTGTGGGAGCGCTGGGCGGGATGATCGGTGGTGGCGGATTTGGTGGAGGCGGGCGGGGTGGACGCGGTGGAGGTGGCGGGTTTGGGAGTGGGGCGTTTCGGAACTTCAATCCGTCGCAGCCGCACGGAAGCATTTATTACCAGGTGAGCAATGGGGCGCTGGATTCGGCACAGTGGTCGCCGACGCTGCAGCCGCAGATGAAGCCGTCGTCATACACGAACAAGTATGGTTTGACGTTTGCGGAGTCGCCGTACATTCCGGGCCTGACGAAGCCGAATCCGAAGCAGTTTGTATTTATCAATTTGACGGGGCAGAAGAATCTGAATGCGTTTCTGGGCGGGCCGGAGCGGGTGCCGACGACGCTGGAGCGCGAGGGAGATTTTTCGGAGTCGACGCAGGTGGTGAATGGCGTGGTGACGCCGGTAACGATTTACGATCCGGCAACGGGGAAGGCGGTGACGGGGAACAACTTGGCGAATGCAGTGACGCCGATTTCGCCGCAAGCGCTGGCGCTGCTGCAGTATTATCCGGCGCCGAATATTCCGACCAACGCGCAAGGGTACAACTACGAGACGATTTCGAATGCGGGCAATAACGTGGTGGCGTTGAACACGCGGTATGTGCGGACGCTGGGTGGGAAGGCGGGATCGCCGTTTGCGATGTTCGGCGGTGGTGGTGGTGGACGACGCGGCGGGGCGAGCAACGGGCCACCTACGCTGCAGCAGAACATCAACATTGGGTACAACTACTCGCACCAGGCACAAGACCAGCGGAATATCTTTTTGGCGCTGGGCGGGGCGAGTGAGAGCGACGGCAACCAGTTGAGCGCGGGGTACACGGTTTCGTACGGAAGGCTATCGAACCATGCGACGTTGACGTGGAATCGATTGAATACGGAGCAGCGAAATTACTTTACGAATACGGCGAACGATCCTACGACGACGGCTGGGATCACGATTCCGAATGAGAGTGGCGGGTTTGCTGATCCGAATTTTTACAACGGATTGCCTTCGCTGAATATCAGCAATTTTGCGGGGCTTACGAATGTGACGCCTAGTCAGATCATTAACCAGACGATTAGCTTCTCCGACTTTGTGGCGTATCGGCATGCGAAGCATAACTTTCGTTTAGGGCTTGATATTCGGCGGGTGCATGCCGATTCGATTGGCGGCAATGATCCGCTGGGGCAGTTCACGTTTACGGGGTATGTGACGGAGAGCCCGGCGGACAAGGCTGTGGGGAGTTCGGCGACGACGGGATCAGGGTTTGCGGATTTTCTGCTGGGGTTGCCGCAGAGTACGGCGATCCAGGCGGGGCTGTACAAGATTTATCTGCGCGAGAATGTCTACGACTGGTATGCGAATGATGACTTTCGCGTGGCGTCCGGCCTGACGCTGAACTATGGCTTGCGGTATGAGTACTTCGCGCCGTACACGGAGAAGAATAATCGGCTGGTGAATTTGGATCACAACGCCGACTTCAGCGAAGTGGATCCGGTGCAGCCGGGACAGACGGGAGAGTTTCAGGGGAAGTTCCCGAGTGGGCTGGTGGACTCGGATCGGGCGATGTACGCGCCGCGATTTGGTTTGGCGTGGCGGCCGTCGGCGAAATCGAAGTGGACGAAGCAGACGGTGGTGCGGGCGGGGTATGGGATCAACTACAACACGGGACAATTTGCGGCGATGGCGAAATCGTTGTCGTTTCAGCCGCCGTTTGCGGAGACGCAGACGAATGTTCTGCCGGTGGCGAGCGCGTCGAATCCAGATCCGACGCCTACGGGATGCACGACGACTACTCCGAACTCAACGGCGAACATGACGCTGGCGGATGGATTTGGGTGTTCGACGGAAGAGACGATTCAGAATAACTATTCGGTGAACAAAGGCTATCGGCTGGGAATGGTGCAGGCGTACAACGTGAATATCCAGCGGACATTTCCGATGGGGATCGTGTTGAACATTGGGTATAACGGGGCGAAGGGTAGCAGCCTGGATGTGGTGGGATCGCCGAACAGTACACCGGCGGGCGTGACAACGCCGGGTGTGGCGCCGTTTATCTATGAGACTTCGGTGGCGGGATCGCATGCGAACACGCTGGTGGTGAGCGTGCAGAAGCGGCAGCAGAAAGGCATTGCGCTGGGGATTACGTATACGTATGGGCACGCGATCGACAATGCGTCGTCGATTGGCAATGGAGCGACGACGGGGTCGACGGTTGGCGGAGTGACCGTGCCGCCGGTGCAGAATTTCCAGCGACTGGATCTGGAAGAGGGCAACTCTTCGTTTGATGTGCGGCAGAGTGCTACGGGCAACTGGCTGCTGGAGCTTCCGTTTGGGCCGAACCGGAGGTTCTTTAACAAGGGCGGATTCTGGTCGCATGCACTGGATGATTTTTCGCTGAGCGGGACGTTTACTTTTTCGACGGGCAGTTACTTTACGCCGTCGTATTCGGGGAGCCAGGAGCAGGCGTCGTCGGGAAACTTGTTTACGCTGCGACCGGACCGCGTGTTCACGCAGCCGATCAAGGGTGCGGGCACGATCAACGACTTCTTCAACAAGGCAGCGTTTGTGGCGCCGGCCGGGGAGTATGGGACGGCGTCGCGGAATTCGATTGAGGGGCCGGGGACGGTGATGGTGAATGCGTCGCTGTCGCGGACGATTGAGTTTGGCGGGACGCGGTCGTTTGAGGCGCGGGTGACCGCTAGCAATGTGTTCAACACGGTGCAGTACAGCGGGATTAATACGACGGAGAATTCGGCGAACTTTGGCGTGGTGACGAGCGGCGCGGCGATGCGTTCGTTGCTGATGCAGGCGCGGTATCGGTTTTAGGAACAGAGTGTAGAGAATAGACAGTAGAGCGTAGAGGATAGAGATGCGGCGATTGGTGGCGGCGGTGATGGCTGGGGTGGTCGGGATGGGCGGGCCGGTGGGGGCTGCGCAGACTGCTGCGCCGGCGCAGGACCAAAGCGCGCAGGCAGTGCAGCAGGCTGGGGAGGCGACGTATCGGCTGAATTTGAATGCGAATATTGTGCTGACGAACGTGGTGGTACGGGATAAGAAGACGGGCGCGGTGGTGAAGGGGTTGAAGGCTTCCGACTTTACGATCTACGAGGACAAGAAGCCGCAGAAGATTATCAGCTTCGACTATCAAAATGTGGATGAGGCGGCGGTACTGGCGGAGAAGTCGGCGGCTTCGGGAAAGGCCACGGTCGCCGATCTGTTGGAGAGGAATTTTGCGGCGAGTCCGAAGGAGTTGAAGGACCATCGGCTGATTGTGATCTTCTTCGATTTGAGTTCGATGCAGGATGAGGATATTGATCGCGCGGTCGAGGCGGCGGAGAAGTATGTGAAGACACAGATGCAGCCGGCGGATCTGGTGGCGCTGGTGAGCATGTCGACGGGTCTGACGATGGACCAGGATTTCACGTCGAACAAGGAGGCGCTGCTGCGCGGGCTGGGGAAGTATAACGGCACGGATGAGACGGGATTCGCGAATGGGGGGACGGGGTCGACGAGCGGGACGGCTGATGATACGAGCGCGTTTGCGGCCGATGATACGGAGTACAACAGCTTGAATACGGACCGCGAGCTGCTGGCGATTCGAACGATTGCGAAGAGTTTGGAGCGGGTGGATCAGCGGAAATCGATGCTGTATTTTTCGGGTGGGTTGACGCGGAATGGGATTGAGAACGAGGCGAGTTTGCGGGCGGCGACGAATGCGGCGGCGAAGGCGAATTTGGCGATCTACTCGGTGGACTCTCGGGGGCTGCAGGCGTTGCCGCCGGTGGGTGACGCGAGCTCGGGAAGCTTGCGCGGGAATTCGGCGTATAGCGGAGGGGCGGCTACGGCGCAGTTGAGCTCGAACTTTGGATCGCAGGAGACGCTGGATACGTTGAGCATGGACACGGGCGGGAAGGCGTTCCTCGACTCGAATGATTTTGCGCCGGCGTTTCAGCAGGTGCAGCATGACACGGAGGCTTATTACATTCTCGGATTCAAATCGACGAACCAGCGGCAGGACGGATCGTATCGGCATTTGACGGTGAAGGTGAATCGCGACGACGTGAAGATTGAGTATCGGCCGGGGTACTATGCGGGCGCGGACTTCCAACATCAAAAAACCGAGGACCGCGAAGAGGCGCTGACTGAGCAGATGCGCAGCGATTTGCCGGCGACGGATGTGGCGGTGTATCTGCAGGCGTTGTACTTCATGAGCAGCAAGAATCTGTACTTTATTCCTGTGAGTTTGATTGTGCCGGGGTCGCAAATTCCGTTTGTGAAGGGCGGGGATCGGGACAAGGCTACGCTGGATATTGTGGGGCAGGTGAAGGACGCGCAGGGCATCACGGTGGGGAATGTGCGGCAGACGGTGAAGCTGGCGGTGGATGCGTCGGCGGAGGTGCAGCGGAAGAACATTCAGTACTCGACTGGATTTACGCTGGCGCCGGGACGCTATCACTTGAAGTTCGTGGTGCGTGAGAATCAGACGGGCAACATGGGGAGCTTTGAGACGGACATCCAGGTGCCGGATTTGAAGAAGGCACCGCTAAAGATGAGCTCGGTGGTGGTGGCGAGCCAGCGAACGCCGAATACTGAGAAGCATGCGACGAGTCCGCTGGTGCGCGATGGGCTGGAGTGGGTGCCGAATGTGGCGCATGTGTTTCGGCAGAACCAGCACTTGTATTTTCTGTACGAGGTGTATGACCCGGCCAAGGCAAGAGATGTAAAGGGCGAGGTCGTGAAACTGCTAACGAACATCGAGTTCGTGAACAATGGGACGAAGGTGTTCGAAACGGCGCTGGTGACGGCGACCGCGGTGAATGATGCTGAGCATAATGCGGTGGTGTTCCAGTTTGATGTGCCGCTGACGCAGTTGAAACCGGGAACGTATATCTGTCAGGTGAATGTGATTGACGATGAGGGTGGGAGTTTTATGTTTCCGCGACTGGCGCTGAAGGTGACAGCGGCGAGTGCGGCGGCGGGAGTGGCGACGGCTCCGGGATCGAAGTAGCGGCTGAGGTTATTTGTAGGGGCAGTGGCGGCAGTTGGAGTTGCAGCAGTAGCCGCGGCGTAGGTGGTAGGCGGCGGTGAAGACGAGGTAGGGGCCTTCCATGTAGAAGTCTTCGGGGCGGAGGGGCTGCTCTTCCTCAGCGGCTAAAGCCGCCTGCTGTTCTGCCGGTTCTATGGATGGGCTGAAGCCCATCCCCTTCGAGGGACCGTCGCTGTCGTTCATGAGAAGAGGCCGGGGGAGGCGACGGGTTGGGGGTTGCGGGGGTTGAGGGCTTCGGCGCGGAGCATGTCGGAGATGCTGCGGGTGCGGGCGGGGCGCTTCCCTGCAGGTCTCTCCACTACGGCTGCGCCTCCAGTCGAGAGGGCAGCGTTGTTGGTTGGGGAGGGATTTTCTTCTACGGAGATGCCGTGCTGGAAGCTGACGGTGCGGCCGGGGATGGCGGGGATGCGGTCGCCGGGGACGAGGATGCCGGCGAGGTTCAACGGATCGGCGGCAGCGACGACGATCGGGGATTCCGCTGCGCGGGAGGCATGTTGGGTTCGGGCCTTGCGGAGGGAGTCTGCGGCTTCGGGGAGGGCGTACTGCTCGCCGAAGGGGCCGGAGACGAAGCGGCCGCCGCGAATCTCGCCGCGGGCTTCGAGACGGCGGAGGATGGGGAGGAGGTCGCGCCACTTGGGGGCGTTGGCTTCGCGGGTGAGGAGCTCGCGGAAGAGTACGCCGTAGCGGCAGAGGAGGATGCGGGCGTGGGCGTCAAGGGCGGCGTCGGCTTGCTTGGCGTGTGCGATGGCGGCGGCTTGAGCTTCGTGCGATCCCATCCGTGACGATGGAGCCGTCACGGATGGGGCACCCGGGTTTGTGGTTGATAGCAGAGACCAGCGGCCGGCGGTGGTGCGGGCGGCGGCGCGTTTGCGGAGGCTGGGCGCGGCTGTGGTGGAGGTGGTGGCGGACTTGCGGCGGGGGTCCATCATGGAGCGGAGTTGGTCGAAGCCATCGGCGGAGGCTAGACCGGCGGTGGCTAGCTCCCATAAGGCGGTGCTGGTTGGGAGCTTGGTGAGGCCGGAGAGGCGCTGGAGGTCCGACGTGAACGCGGCGCCTTGCTCTCGGAGGAGCGTTCGGATTGTCTGCGCTTCGGGGGAGAGAGATTGGGTGAGCGTGGTTTCATCGATGGACTTGGAGGCGAGGGCGTGGTGCAGCCAGTCGGAGGAGTCGCGGAGGTAGAAGGTTATCGGGGCGGCGGTTGTGGGGATGACGCGGCGGGGACTGCTTCCCTCGCCTGCTGACCACGCGGGGTGGGGGGAGATGCGGCCCCAGGCGAGGACGCCGGCTAGGCAGAGGTTGTCGAGCCATTGAGGCTGGTAGTTGGCTACGCGGTTGGGGAGGAGGGTGCGCTCCCACTCGATGGCGGGGGCTTCGAAGCCCTCTAGCTGCTCGATCGCGGCGAGGACAGCTTCTTCGCCGGTGGGTTGGGGCTGGTCTTCGGAATGCGGGGCGAGGTGATGCCAGTCGAGGAGCCAGCGCATGAAGATCGCGGGGGTGACAGGTTCGACTTGCTTGCGGAGCTTGCCGAGGGTGAGGCGGTGGATGCGTTGCAGGATGCGGCGCTCGCACCACTCTTCTGAGTGCGGGTCGGTGGTGGGTGGATGCTCGAAGACGCCGCGCATGGCGAGGCCTTGCATCTCCATGGTGAGGAGGGATTGGTGGATGTCGCGCGGGTGTACGTGCGTTAGGGCGGCGAGGTGGGTGGAGGTGGTGGGGCCGAGGAGTTGGAGATAGCCTTGCGTTAGGGTTAGGTGCGTGGTGTCGCGCGGGCTGGTCGTGGCGGATGGTGCGAGCGGTGTGGTGGGTGTTGGGGGTGTGGCGGGTCCTTCGGCTGTGCGCTGCGCGCTTCGCTCAGGATGACAGGATTTGGGCAGGGCGATCGAGGTCCAGAGGAGGGCGGCTTCGGGGAGGCGCTCGGTGGCGATCCAGGTGGGAGAGCCTTCGATGTCGATGCAATGGGCGCGGCCTTGTTGGGCTAGGCGGTCGAAGAAGAGGGGCCAGTGTTGGGTGGAGCGCTGCTTCCCTGCTGGCTCTTGGTCGAGGAAGGCTGTGGGGAGGGCGATGAGTTGGAGGAGTAGGTCGTGGAGTTCGTGCTCGTCGCGGATGTCGGGCCAGAGCTGGGTGCGGACGGTGGCGATGGCGGCGGGGTCTAGGCGGCCGGGGGACTCGGGGAGGCGCGAGGGGAGGTTGCCGCGGGTGCTGACGGCGCGGGTGCGGCGGGCGGCGGCGTCCTCGGGGTCGAGGAAGGCGTAGGGCATTGCGTTGATGAGTTCATGCGCGAAGACGCTCGGGATCGGGGTGTCGACGGCGATGCAGGCGATGGTTCCGTCGGCGATGCCCGCGAGGACTTCCAGGAGGCCTTCGAGGTCCATGGCCTCGGTGAGGGTGTCCTTCATGACTTCGCGGACTAGCGGATGGTCGGGGATTTCTATGTCACCGGTCATGGTCTCGGGGCAGGCGGAGGCGTGGGGGAAGACGCTGGCTAAGAGGTCGTCGGAGCGGGTGCGCTGGATTTGGGGGGCTACGCGCTTGCCCTTCTGCATGCGGAGGAGTTGGAGGCTGCGGCCGGCGGCCCAACGCCAGCGGTTCTTGAAGAGCGGCGAAGGGATGCTGGCTTGCTCGAGGAGCTCGCGGGCGGTGAGGGTGGTGAGGAAGTGGAAGACGTCGGCGAGCGGGAAGCTGTGCTGCTCGGCTAGGGAGATGTTGATGCCGTTGTCGGTGGCGGCGGCTTGCAGTTCGAAGTTGAAGCCGCGGCAGAAGCGCTTGCGGAGGGCTAGTCCCCAGGCTTTGTTGAGACGGCCGCCGAAGGGGGCGTGGAGGATGAGTTGCTGGCCGCCGCCTTCGTCGAAGAAGCGCTCGGCGATGAGGGTGGTTTTGGTGGGGACGGCGCCGAGGACGGCGCGGCCGTGGACGATGTAGGTGATGAGTTGAAGGGCGGCGGAGTTTGAGAGGAAGCAGGTGTCGCGGAGGAAGGCGAGGGTGTTGTGGAGTTGGGATCGGGGGTCGTCGGCTGGGGGCGGAGAGCATACCCTCGGGGCTAAAGCCCCTTCTTCCTGTGGGCGATATGAGACCCGAGCCTGAAGGCTCGGGGTACCTAGAAGCGCTTCGTTCGCAATGCCTTTGGAGTCGGCGGCGGGGCCAGGGCTAAAGCCCGGTTCGGTGGCGGTGTGGGACAGCGGGCTGAAGCCCGCTTCTAATCCAGTGAGGCCAGAGCCTTCGTTGAAGCCGACACCTGAGAGGTGGTGCGGGGTTAGGTTGGTGGTGCGTTGGTCGATTTCGTGGCGGAGGGCGGAGATGCCGTCGCTGAGGACGGAGGTGCGTTGGGGGGCTTCGCCTTCCCAGAAGGGGATGCTGGGTGGGGCGCCGTGAGCGTCTTCTACCAGGACCTTGCCGTTGGGGTCGACGCGCTGGATGCGCCAGCTGGTGTTGCCCAGGAGGATGACGTCGCCGGGAGAGCTGTCGACGGCGAAGTGCTCGTCGAGGGTGGCGATCTGGACGTTCTCGGGCTGGAGCATGACGGCGAAGATGGAGGTGTCGGGGATGGCGCCGCCGTTGGAGATGGCGATGCTGCGCGAGCCGCGGCGGGCGTGGAGATGGCCTTGCACCTGGTCGCGCAGGATGTAGGCGCCGTAGCGGCCGCGGGAGTTCTCGATGCCGTTGTGGAGGAGGGCGAGGACTTCTTCGTACTGCTCGCGGGTGAGGTTGCGGTAAGGGTAGGCGCGGCGGAGGACGTTGTAGAGGGCGTCTTCGTGCCAGGACTCGGCGCCGATGGTGGCGACGATCTGCTGCATGAGGACGTCGATGGGCTGGTCGGGGATCTCGAGGAGGTCTAGTTCGCCGGCTACCATCTTGCGGAGGAGGGCGGCCTGCTCGAAGAGGTCGTCGCGGGTGGTGGCGAAGAAGCGGCCTTTGGGGATGGCGCCGCGCCAGTGGCCGGCTCGGCCTACGCGCTGCATGGCTACTGCCACTGCGCGTGTTGTCGCGATCTGGCAGACGAGGTCGACCGTGCCGATGTCGATGCCTAGTTCGAGCGAGGCTGTTGCGATGAGGATCTTGCACTCGCCGGCTTTGAGGCGCTGCTCGGCGTCCAGACGCAGAGTGCGAGACAGGCTTCCGTGATGCGCGGCGACTGCGTCTTCGCCTAGGCGGTTGGAGAGCTCAAAGGAGATCTTCTCTACCAGCTTGCGGGTGTTGACGAAGACTAGCGTGCTGCGGTGTTGCGTCGCGAGGACGGCTAGCTTGTCGTAGATCTCGTCCCACATCGCGATGGAGGTGATGGAGGTTAACTCGGTGGAGGGGACTTCGATGGCGAGGTCGAGGGTGCGGCGTTGGCCTACCTGGATGATGGTGGCGGGTTGGCGGTGGCTGGCCAGGGCCAAAGCCCGATTTGTGGGAGTGCCTAATTCAGTGGGCTGAAGCCCACTGCTAATCCGGGGAGACTGCGCCGTGAACGGAAGCCCACTGCTAATCCGATCGTTGCAGGTGCCGGTTAGGAAGTTTGCTACTAGCTCGATGGGGTTTTGGGTGGCGCTTAGGCCTATGCGTTGGGGCGCGGTCGAGAGGCCGGTGAGGAATGCTCCGGGTGAGAGGTGGTTCTCGCCGCAGACTAAGGCGTCTAGGCGTTCCAGGGTTAGGGCTAGGTGAGCGCCTCGCTTGTCGTCGGCGATGGCGTGGATCTCGTCGACGATGACGGTTTGGACGCGGGTTAGGTTCTGGCGCGACTTCCCTGCTGTGAGCAGGATGTAGAGGGACTCGGGTGTGGTGACGAGGATGTGGGGTGGATGCTTGAGCATCGCGAGGCGGTGCTTGGTGAGCGTGTCGCCGGTGCGGACGCCGGTGCGGATTTCGGGACAGAGGTAGCCGCGCGCGATGGCTAGTTGCTGGATCTCGGCTAGTGGTGCGTCGAGGTTCTTCTGGATGTCATTGGAGAGGGCTTTGAGGGGCGAGATGTAGACGACGTGTGTGTGCGCGGCGAGGCGGCCTTCGATGGCGGCGCGAAGGAGTTTGTCGATGCAGACTAAGAAGGCTGAGAGGGTTTTGCCGGAGCCTGTGGGCGCGGAGATGAGGGTTGGGTCGCCGCGGAGGATCGCGGGCCAGCCGGCGATCTGCGGCTCGGTTGCGGAGCCGAATTTGGTGAGGAACCACTCTCGCACGATGGGGTGAGCCCAGGCTAGGGCTGGGTCGATGGGAGGATCGACGATGACGGGGGCGAGCGCCATGAGACATTGTAGCTGTTCGCGGTTTCTTCGCTTATTGCACAGGCAAGACTGGGAAGTGCAGAAGCAGATTCCCAGAGAGAATGACAGAAAGAAAGACAAAGGCAAGAGCAACTGCAACGACCAATGCGGGGGTCCTTCGCTCCGCTCAGGATGACGACGAAAAACAAACAACGACAAGGGCAACCGCAACTGCAACTGCAACTGCAACTGCAACTGCAACTGCAACTGCAACTGCAACTGCAACTGCTTTGACGCGAAGGGCGCGAAGTTGACCACGTTTCGCGAAGGAGAACAGGCAGCGGCTGCTTCTAGGAAGAGGCTTTAGTGTATTGCTCGTCGGTGACGTGCTCTAGCCAGTCGACTACTTTGCCGTCGCGTTTTTCCTGGATGGCTATGTGGGTCATGCCGGTGGTGGGGGTGGCGCCGTGCCAGTGTTTTTCGTTGGGGGCGAACCAGACTACGTCGCCGGGGTGGATGGCTTCGATGGGGCCGTCCCAGCGTTGGGCATAGCCGGCGCCTGCGGTGATGATGAGGGTCTGGCCTAGTGGGTGGGTGTGCCAGGCGGTGCGGGCGCCGGGCTCGAAGGTGACGCTTGCGCCTTGTACGAGGGCGGGATCGGGGGCCTGGAAGAGCGGGTCGATGCGGACGGTTCCGGTGAACCAGGCTGCGGGGCCTTTGCCGGATGGCTGCGTGCCGACGCGTTGGATGTCCATGATGTTTCTCCTTACATGTTGCCGACGCCGATGTCTACGGATTTGGCCTCGGCGCTGGTGGGGTCGAGGTAGCGCTCGATGGTCTGGTCGAGGATTCCTCTTGCGTTCAAGATGAAGTCGATGGCATCGCGGCCGGCGCCCTGGCCTCCGGGGTTGGGAGTGATGTAGTGCGCGGCGGCTTTGGCTTGAGGTCTCGCATTCGCTGTGGCTATCGCAAAGCCTACTTTGCGCATGACGGGGAGATCGATGATGTCGTCGCCTACGTAGGCGATTTCGTCGAGGGTGCAGTTTTCTTCGGCGATGATTTTGTTGAGTGCGTCGACCTTGTTGGATTGGCCTTGATAGACGTGATCGATCTTGAGGTCGCGGGCGCGGATGGCTACCACCGCTGAGTTGCGCTTGGTGACGAAGCCGATTTTTAGGCCTGCGAGACGGGCGATGGAGATGCCCATGCCGTCGTGGGCGGAGAAGGATTTGATCTCGGTGGCGTGGCCGTTGGGGTTGCCGTCGAGGGGAGGGATGATGGTGATGTCGCCGTTGGTGAGGACGCCGTCGACGTCGTAGAGGAGGACTTTGACGCGGCGGGCGCGGTCTTCGGGGGTGAGGTCAGGCATGAGTTGATGATACTTGGGAGTGCTAGTGAGTAACGAGTAGTGAGTAGTGAGTAGTAAAAGCGCACGCAACGCACTACTCACTACTCACTGCTTCACCACTACCCACAGTTGTTAACGACGCCAGTGGCCGGCTACCCAGACGTAGCCACCGGGGCCACTGCGCCACATGCCGGGGACCCAGACGGCGCCGCCATACGGAGGGCGGACCCAGACGCCGTTGACCCAGACGTAGCGGCCGCCGTACCAGCGGTAGTAACCCTGCTGGTAGACATAGCCGCGATGGGGTGCGGGCCCGACGACTATGCCGCGCGGCGGTGGCGGAGGACCGACGCGGACATAGGCTTGAGCGCCAGCGGTGAGCGAGGCCGAGAGGATGAGGCCTCCGGCTATTGCAAGCGTTGCTTGTTTCAGTTTTGTCATGTGAGCTCCTTGCGGGATCTTATTCCCTTGGGGTGTCAAACCAGCCCGGGACCCGAAAAGTTGCGGTGAAGGAAGCGGAGAGTCCTATGGGGAGATTCGCTTCGGAGGGTAGCAGTTGCCTCAGGGTTGATCAATATCGCGTTCGCAGCGGTAATGGGTTAGAGCGGAGGAGGGAGTGGCGCGTCGAGGTTTGCCAGGGCTGCGGCGGCTTTTTCGGCCTGGAGACGGGTCTCCTCCCTGTCCTCGGCCTGGAGCATCTCCCAGTAGCGGGTGGCAGAGCCCTTGCGCTCGTAGTCCTGGGTCTCCTCGGGGTCTTCGGGATCGCCTGCGGGGGCGATGAGGTTGCCGTTGGACTCGTCGAGGATGGTGAGGCTGACCTTGGCGGGAGCGCGTTTGGGGATTGGGTTGAGCTTGTGGGCGTTGGTGCTGGCGACCTGAAGGCCGTAGAAGAGCAGGGTGGCGAGCTTGGGGTCGATGCGGTATTGCGCCAGGGCGGTGACGATGAGGGAGAGTGCGACCTGGATGGAGTGGCGGTCCTCCAGCTGCGGGAGATCGAGCGGGGGGAAGGGGTTGAGAGGTTCGGCGAGGATGGGGTCGCGCTGCGAACCGTCCTGGAGGGACATGGGGTGGAGAACGGTGACCGCCGGGTCGCGAAGGGGCTTGCAGCGGTGATGACGGCGCTTGAGTTCGACGTGGTAATAGCAGAAGAGTTCGTTGGTGAGGGCGGGCGAACCGCAGCGCTCTCCGTTGATCTTGATGTGGCGACAATATTGGATAGACATGAGGTTCCTTATGTGGGCGCCCGGTGGGCACCCCCCTCCCCCTGCCTGGGGACTTTTTGCTGCAAAGTCTTCCAGGGGCAGGGGTTATGGGGCAAAGTATGGGTCTTCGTCTGGGCGGAATCTGCTGTAGAGTCGTCCATACAGAGACTTTACGGGCAAAGTAGGCCAAACAAAGACGTTAGGTGCTGTTGGCTACTCGTGGTGGGTGATGGCCGTGGCTCCGTGATTGAAGACATGGTCGTTGGCCGGCTCGTGGAACGTGTCGCTGGCGATGGGCCGCTTGGCGACGGGCGGGGGCGGGGGCTGGGGCAGGACGCGCTTGCGGGCGCGGCGGGCGTTGAGCTCGTGCGGCGGGAGGACTCGGCTTATCTTGAATGGTTCGAACATGTTTTTTCTCCTAGGTTTGGCCATTAAATGGACCAGGGGCTGCGAGTGGCTTTCGCCGGCTCGCAGCCCCTGTGTTTCAAAAAGATGGCTTAGTTCAATTGTAGGCTTTTGGTGGGGGTAACTATGCCAACTCTATTTTGTTTCGTTTGTTGGAGTTAGGGGGTTTGGGGGCTTGACAAGATTTTGGCTATGTGGACGGTTTGCGGGGGACGAGAGAGGGCAATTGGTCGTTGCGGCTGCGCCTGCACTCCGGCCTGCGGCAGCAAGGTAGGGGCCTTTGGCGCGGGGTTATGAGACCCAAGGCTGAAGCCTTGGGGTACCTAGAGGCCGGAGCATAGGCCCAGGGCTAAAGCCCTTTCCTCCTGGAGGCTGTTTCAGGGGGCTAAAGCCCCGTGCTAATCCGGAAGGACAGGCCAGGGCAGAAGCAGGTCCTCCGCCTTTGGCGAAGGATGACAAACTTCAATGCATCAGGGTCAGCCGAGCCATTTGGGGTTGGCGGCGGTGCCGTCGAAGTGGGGGGTGGTTTTGAAGAGCTCGAATTTGCCGGTGAGGGCGGCTTGCTGGGTGCGGTCGAGGATGGATTTGATTTGGGCGTCGGTGAGGGGCTTGAAGGTGCGGGCGGCTTGCAGGGCCTGGCCGAGGATGGGCAGCGAGTCGATGCCGGTGATGACTACGGAGACGGGTTGGGTGAGGCCGTAGTGGAGGGCTTCGATGGGCTCGACTGTTTTGCTTTCCAGGATGAAATGGTCGCCGAAGGTTTTCATCGCTAGCACGCCGATTCCCTGCTGGATGGCTACGGGCATGACCTCCTTGGAGAAGGAGCGGAAGTGGGCGTCCATTACGTTGATGGGCATCTGCACGGTGTCGAAGTGGAAGTCGTGCTGCTTGGCGACTTCGAGCATGCGGAGGTGGACGGCGGGGTCTTTGTGGCCGGTGAAGCCGATGTAGCGGATCTTGCCGGCCTTGCGGGCAGCGATGGCAGCGTGGATGGCGCCTTCGTCGGCGAAGATGCGGTCGGGGTCTTCCATGCGGATGACTTCGTGAAACTGGACGAGGTCGATGTGGTCGGTGCGGAGGCGGGCGAGGGATTGCTCGAGCTGTTTGTTGTACTCGGTGGCGGTGCGGCCATCCATTTTGCTCATGAGGAAGACCTTTTGACGGTAGCCGTTTTGGAGGGCTTCGCCCATGCGGAGTTCGGAGGTGCCGTCGTTGTAGTCCCAGCAGTTGTCCATGAAGGTGATGCCGTGGTCGACGGCGGTGTGGATGATCTTGACGCTGTCTTTGGGGTCAGCCTGATGGCCGAGGTGATAGCCGCCGAGGCCGATGGCGGAGACGGTTTCGCCGGTGGTGCCGAGCTGACGGTAGATCATGTCGGGGGACTGCGGGCGGGAGCCGGAGGCGGAGCTGGTGATGGCTGGAGTCTGGGCGATGGAGGTTGTGGTGGCGGCCATGCCGGCGGCGGCGGTCTTGAGGAAGTCTCTGCGTTCCATGTTGCGTCTCCTGAAAAGGGCGACCGTGCATACGCGGCTCTAAGTGAGGCGTATGCACGGTTGAGATGCGGAATCGCGGGAGGTGGTGGCAGTTGGTGAGGCGAGAGCAACGGCTTTGACGCAGAGGGCGCGAAGGGTTGCCACGTTTCGCCACGTGAAACCAGCAACGACCCACGCAGGGTTATTTGCCGATGACGAGGATGCGGAAGGTGTTGGGGATCATGGGTGGGCGGACGCGCTGGCCGGGTTGAGCGGCGGGTGCGGGGCCGAAGTCGGCGGTGGCGGTGATGATGTGGCCGGTCTTCTGGTCGAGGGTGAGGGTGCGGGCGCGGGGCTGGGTTTTGAGGAGCTGCTCGAGGGAGAAGGTGGTGGGAGAGGTTTCCTTGATGACGGCGAGGGTGCCTTCACCCTGGGTGCTGAAGGCTTCCATGGTGTCGGGGTTGAAGGCGGCGCCGTCAGAGCCTTCGCCGGTGGGGAGGGTGGTGATGATCTTGCCGTTGGTGGCGTTGAGGATGACCATGTTCTTCTTGTCGCTGCAGGAGGCGAAGAGGACGTCGTGGACGGCGTCGATGGCGAGGCCGGCGCAGCCTCCGCTGACGGAAGAGATGTCGTACTTGCCGGTGACGGTGAGGGTGGCGGTATCGATGACGGCGATGGCGTCTTTGTCTTCGAGGTCGATGAAGAGGTGGCCGTGGTTGTCGAGGACAGACTGCTCGACGGCGCCGCCTGCGTCGAAGGCTTTGAGGATGTCGCCGGTGTTGGAGTCGAGGACGGTGACGTTGGGGGAGGCGTGGGAGAGGATGTAGACGCGGTGGGTGGCGGGGTCGGCGAGGTAGCCGTCGGGACGGCCGCCGGTGTTGATGGTCTTGATGACCTTGAGGGTTTGCGTGTCGAACATGGTGACGGGATTGCTGGTGGCAAAGCCGTGGTGGTTGGAGTCGTCGATGGCTGCGCCGTGGGCGGTGCCGGTGGGGACTTCGCCGATGGGGGCGAGGGTGTCGAGGTTATAGACGTGGAGGTTGCCGGTGGGGCCGGAGCGGGCGACGAAGAGCTGGCGGCTGGAGGCGTCGGCTGCGAGGTAATCCCAGCCACCGTCGCCACCGATTTTGGCGATGTTGAGGAGCTTGTAGGGGCCGGTGGTCTGGGCGGAGAGTGCGGGGGTGAGGGTGGCGGCGAGGGCGGCGGTGGAGAGGAGAAGGGAGAGGCGAGCTAGCGTCATGATGCGGTGAGTATACGACTGGCATCTGAGGGGAATCTAAAGTGGCAGTGGCAGCCCACCTTAGGCGCGGAGTACGCGCCTAAGG
>Ga0302223_10000633_pt1 | contig 21515 bp, 12 predicted proteins | sample II_Palsa_E2_3_FD_194565 | JGI IMG/M metagenome (GOLD analysis project Ga0302223, IMG submission 194565) | Peat permafrost microbial communities from Stordalen Mire near Abisko, Sweden - II_Palsa_E2_3 | ecosystem: Environmental > Terrestrial > Soil > Palsa > Peat permafrost | place: Sweden... | reverse complement strand
GGTCGCGGAAATGCCGCACCGCTTCTTCGTCCAGCTTCTTCTGCTGATGCGTCGGGTTCTGCGATTCTCCCGCCGCGCCCATGCCGTAACCCTTCACCGTCTTGGCCAGGATCACCGTCGGCATGCCCTTGGTGTTCGACGCCGCGTGGTACGCCGCATAGACCTTGTGCGGATCGTGACCGCCGCGGTTGAGGCGCCAGATGTCGTCATCGCTGAGGTTGGCGACCATCTCGCGCGTCTCCGGGTACTTGCCGAAGAAATGCTCGCGCGTATACGCGCCGCCGAACGCCTTGCAGGCCTGGTATTCGCCGTCGAGGGTTTCCATCATCAGCTTGCGCAGCACGCCCTTGGTGTCGCGCGCGAGCAGCGGATCCCAATAACTACCCCAGACCAGCTTGATCGCGTTCCAGCCGGCGCCGCGGAACTGACCTTCCAGTTCCTGGATGATCTTGCCGTTGCCGCGTACCGGACCGTCGAGCCGCTGCAAGTTGCAGTTGATCACGAAGATCAGGTTGTCCAGCCCCTCGCGTCCGGCCAGCGAGATCGCACCGAGCGACTCCGGCTCGTCGGTCTCGCCGTCACCCAGGAAGCACCAGATCTTGCGGTCGCTCTTGGGCACCAGGCCGCGGTGCTCCAGGTACTTGAAGAACTGCGCCTGGTAGATCGCCTGGATCGGACCCAGGCCCATCGACACCGTCGGCACCTGCCAGTAGTCCGGCATCAGCCACGGATGCGGATACGACGACAGCGCGCGACCCTTGCCGACCACTTCCATGCGGAACAGGTCGAGCTGGTCCTCGGCCAGGCGTCCCTCAAGGAACGAGCGCGCATAGATGCCGGGGCTGGAATGGCCCTGATGAAAAACCAGATCACCCGGATGGTCGGCACTTGGCGCGCGCCAGAAATGATTGAAACCGACGTCGTACAGCGTGGCCGACGACGCGAAGCTGGCGATATGCCCACCCAGTTCGCCGGGCTTACGATTCGCACGCACCACCATCGCCATTGCGTTCCAGCGGATCAGCGTGCGGATGCGCCATTCCATCGCCGCGTCGCCGGGCATCTTTGCTTCGTTGCCGGGCGCGATGGTGTTGACGTATTCGGTGGTCGGATCAAACGGCAGGTAGCCACCCGAACGGCGCGTCGAATCGACCATCCGCTCAAGCAGGAAATGTGCGCGCTCGGTGCCGTCGTGATGGATCACCGCATCGAGCGAATCCATCCACTCCCGGGTTTCGGTGGGGTCGATGTCCTGATTGAGGATATCGTCGAGCTGATCCATGAAGAGTCTCCGCAGCGCCGTTGCAGCGCCAAGCTTGAGGGGGTGCCCGCCGCCGGGGATTGCGACGGGATCAACACCCAAGTCTAGCCGCTGGGGCCCACGGCTGCCAATTCTTCGCCATGCGCCAGCGCACGGCGACGCCTCACTTCAAAGGCAGCCAGCGGGACATAGCATTGCCCAATCCCACTGGCGAGTAGGAGTCGCCCTATACGGCGCCCTCGGTCAACGCTGCTTCTGGTTCGCCGCAGCCCGGATCTGCGCATCTACCGCAACGATGGCAGTCATGTTCACCACACGGCGCGACGTCGAGGCGGGCGTCAGGATGTGCGCAGGCTTGTCCAGACCCATCAGGATCGGCCCGATCGCCACGCCATCGGTCATCACCCGCACCATGTTGTAGGTGATGTTGGCGGCGTCGAGGTTCGGCAACACGTACAGATTGGCCCGACCGCTCAACGTGGTGTGCGGGAACATGCGTTGACGCAACGCGTCATCCCATGCGGTGTCGGCCTGCATTTCGCCGTCCATCTCCAGCTTTGGCATGGTCGCCTTGAGCAGCTGGTAGACCTTGCGCATTTTCGCGGCGCTGGGATTGTCGTGGCTGCCGTAATTGGAGTGCGACAACAGCGCCACCTTCGGCTCGATGCCGAACAGCTTCAAACGATAACTCGCCTGCAGCGTGGCCTCGGCAATTTGTTCGGCGGTGGGATCGCATTGCACGTGCGTATCGAGGAAGAACCAGGCGCCCTTGTCGTTGATCACGCCCGTCATCGCCGAGGTGCACTGCACGCCGGGATCAAGACCGAAGATGCTGCGCAGATAACCGAGCTTCTTGTGATAGCGACCGACCAGGCCACAGATCATTCCGTCGGCCTCGCCACGCTCAACCATCAACGCCGAGATCAAGGTGGGTCGTGAACGCAGCAGGTTCTTCGCTGCTGCTGGCGACACGCCACGGCGTTCGGTCAGCGCGTGATACTGCTGCCAGTAATCGTTGAAGCGCGGGTCATCGTTGATGTTGGTCAACTCGAAATCGACGCCGGCACGCATGCGCAGAGCGAGCCGCTCGATGCGCGCCTCGATCACGTCGGGACGGCCAACCAGGATCGGGAACGCCAGCTTTTCGTCGATCACCGTCTGCACGGCACGCAATACGGTCTCTTCCTCGCCCTCGGAGTAGACCACGCGTTTGCGATCAGCACGCGCGCGCTCGTACACCGGTTTCATCAGCAGGCCGGTGCGGTAGATGAACTGGCCGAGCTTCTCCTTGTACGCCTCCATGTCGATCATCGGGCGTGTTGCCACACCGGAATCCATCGCCGCCTGCGCCACTGCCGGCGCCAGCATCACCAGCAGGCGCGGATCGAACGGACGCGGGATAAGGTAATCAACGCCAAAGGTGGGCACGTCACCACCATAGGCGCCGGCGAGATCACCTGCTTCCATCCGTGCCAGCTGGGCGATCGCACGCACGCAGGCAAGCTTCATCGCCTCGTTGATGACGGTGGCGCCCACGTCCAGTGCGCCGCGAAAAATATACGGGAAGCACAGCGCGTTGTTGACCTGGTTCGGGTAGTCCGAGCGGCCGGTCGCGATGATGCAGTCCGGTCGTACTTTCTTCGCGTCTTCAGGCGAGATTTCCGGATTCGGATTGGCCAGCGCAAGGATGATCGGACGATCCGCCATCGTGGCGACCATCTCCGGCTTCAGCACACCGCCGGCAGAGAGACCGAGAAAAATATCGGTGCCCTCGACGATCTCGGCGAGTGTGCGCTTGCTGGTGTCGCGGGCGTAACGCTGCTTGTCAGGGTCCAGATGGTCGCGACCGATGTACAACACACCCTCGCGATCGTACGCGAGGATATTTTCCGGTTTCACACCCAGCGCTACCAGCATGTCGAGGCAGGCGATACCTGCCGCGCCAGCGCCAGCGGTGGAAAGCTTTACGTCGCCGATCTTCTTGCCGATCACTTCCAGCGCGTTCAGCAGCGCCGCACCCACGATGATGGCGGTGCCGTGCTGGTCGTCGTGGAATACCGGGATCTTCATCCGTTCGCGCAGCTTGCGCTCGACGATGAAGCACTCCGGCGCCTTGATGTCTTCCAGGTTGATGCCGCCAAAAGTGGGCTCGAGGCTGGCGATGATGTCGACCAGTTTGTCCGGATCGTTTTCGTCGATCTCGATATCGAACACATCGATGCCGGCGAACTTCTGGAACAACACGCCCTTGCCTTCCATCACCGGCTTGGCTGCCAGCGGCCCGATGTTGCCAAGGCCCAGCACGGCGGTGCCGTTGGTGATCACCGCGACCAGGTTGGAGCGCGCGGTGTATTCGGCGGCCGTGCCCGGATCTTCGACGATCGCATCGCAGGCTGCCGCTACGCCGGGCGAGTACGCCAGCGATAGGTCGCGCTGGGTCAGCAGCGACGTGGTCGGCGTGACCTTGATCTTGCCGGGGCGCGGCAGACGGTGATATTCGAGTGCGGCGAGGCGCAGTTCTTCGGGGAGGGACATCGGAGGCGATTTTATTGAGGAAGGGGGCGTCCTCCGCCGCGACGGAAGACTGTCCGTGATGTTAGCACCGGGGCGGGGAAACCGACCTGACCCAGGTTGCTCTAGACGTTCGCCAGGAGCTCGTCGCCCTGTACCCGGTTCATGTGGATGCCGTTGATGAATACGGAAAACGCCAGCTTGCCGGCCAGCCCGTGGACGTGCTGCATCCACGGCGGCAGCCAGCGGGGCGACAGGATCGCGCCGGACTCGAAATGCGGCTGCAACGTGATCACGTCGTGCAGGGTCAATTTGCCCGCAAAAAGGTGGCGCAGCACGTCCATCCGGCGCGCCTTCAACGCCCAACGGAAGAACGTATGCACGGTGAGCAGGCCGGACAGGTAGACGTTGTCCTTCGCGAATGCCGCGCCGCCGCTCAATGGCACGCCGCGAAATACGCGCTGGGTCGAATGGAAACTGTCCGCGACACTCTGCCCGCAGGCACTGAAGTAACGATAGACCTCGACAAAGTCGGCGCCGTTGAGCGCCATGTCGATCGCCAGGATGCGCAGGCTGATGCGCTTGAGCCGCGCAATGTCGATCGCGCCGGACATCAGCTCGGCAAACACGGCCAGCCCCTCCTGTGTCGCGGTGACCCGCGGCGAGGTGCGGGCCAGTGAGGTCAGCAGCGGTTGCCTGCGACCATTCAACGCAGTCAATGAATGCACGAATGCCTCATGCGCAAGCAGCTGATGCCGGTCGTATTGGCTGAAGCTGGTGCCGCCGCGCAAACGGATGCGGGTCGCACCGGCAGCTGCCTTGGCAGTGAGTTCGGGGTCGACCTCGACGCGGATGGTTCCTGCCCCGAAAAAATCGTCCAGCGTCTTGCTCAGATCGGCGCACAACACATCGGCGGGAATATCGGTACTGCTGTCGTCGGCCAGCAGATCGGCGCCCAGCTCGTCGGACAGCTCGACGAAGTAGTGCGCCGCATCGAGATTGCTGCGCTGACTGCCAGGGATCAAGTCGCCCGGACGTCCATACAATGCAATTGAAGGTGCAGTTACAGCGGCAGTACCGACGGACTCCAGCATCTCCGCGGCAATCCGCCAGGACTCGGCAGTGCGGCTGAGATACACGCCTAGCGGATCGTCGCTGCCGGCCTGTTGCTCGATCGCCGCCAGCTCGGCGCGCGCCGCGGACAGATCCGGCCGCGTGTAAGTTACTTCGGGCAACGCGAACTGACCCTTGCTGTAGGCCGCGATCAGACCGTTTTCCAGCGACGCCGGCCATGCCACTGTAGGCAGGATATTGATGCCGCGCGCCGCCGCAAGCAGCCGCTTGTCGAGATCGGCGTAGCGCTGCAAATCCGGGGCAATGTCGCTGGTCGGTGTATTCATCGGCGCTCCTGGCGAATTGCATCGACGCGCTCGATCAGGTCGGTGGCGATCGGGTCGGGTTTGAATGCGCTCATGAAGCTGATTGAGCTGACGGGCATGAAAGTGACATGGCGACCGAAGGGAGAGTCAGTCCGAAGCATTACCGTGATGCGGCGCGGATTGGTCATGGTCGAGAAGTTGACGTTGACCACGTCCGCCAATCTGAGCCGGGCCTGCTGACCGCGATTTTTCACCAGCAGATACTGCCCGTCCAACCAAACTTCGTCGAGCAGGCCGGAAATCAATGTTTTGTACAGAATCGAGCCAATGACCAACATAAAAAGTACGGGCATCAGCGATGGCCATTCAAAATTCCCGGTCCGCTCCGAAACCTTCCATATCGTGAAGCCTGCCGACGCCATCACTAGCAACCAGATCACTGGAAATACGCGCTTGTAGAACATGGTCAACGTTGAGGACAGCCGACGCATGGCGTGATCCGTGAGAACGATGTGCCGATAGTAGTCCCTGAGGCCCTATCAGGGGCAATCGTATGGACGGCTACTCGCGCTCGCGCTGCCCGCGATGCCCATGCGGCCGCTCGATCGGACGTCCCCCGCGCTGACGACGCAGACGTGCTTCCAGCGTGGCCGCCTGCTCCTCTCGCTCATCGTGCAGCTTGAGATAATTGCGCCACCGTTCGGGCGTCAGTTCACCATTGTCCAGCGCCACCTGTATCGCGCAGCCCGGTTCGCTGCCGTGCCCGCAATCGGCGAAACGGCACTGTTCGGCAAGCACGTCGATGTCGGCGAAGAGGTCGAGATTTTCTTCACCAGTGAGCTTGAGCTCGCGCATGCCGGGTGTGTCGATCAGGCAACCGCCGCTGGGCAGCTGCAGCAGCGCGCGATGCGTGGTGGTGTGGCGACCGCGACTGTCATGGCTACGCACTTCGGCCGTGGCCATCCGTGCGGTGCCCAACAGCGTATTGGTCAGCGTGGATTTGCCGGCGCCGGAGGAACCGACCAACACGGCGCTATCGCCGGGCTGCAGGTATTGCGCAAGTAACGCGACGCTGGCTGGGTCTTTGCTGTTCAATGCATGGATCGGCGTGCTGTCGGGCAACCGCGCCCGCAGCGCGTCGATCTGCGCGGCCGCATCGTCGCGCGTATCCAGTTTGCTCAACAGCACGACCGGCTGCGCACCGGAATCTTCGGTCAGCGACAGATAGCGTTCGATGCGCGCCGGATTGAAATCGCCGTCCAGCCCGGTCAGCACCAGCACGTAATCGATATTGGTGGCGATCAGCTGGCGCTCGTAGCGCTCGCCCGCTGCAGCGCGCGACAGCACGGTGCGTCGTGGCGCCACGGTGATGATGTGCGGCGGCGTACCGGACACGACTTCGACGAAATCGCCGACCACCGGGCGCTCACCCGGATCGATGCCGCGCTTGAGAAAGCGCCCGTCCGGCTGCGCACCAAACAAGGTCTCGCCATCGTGCAGCTCGTAGCCGGCGCGATGCTGTGCCACCACGCGAGCCAGCCGCAAGCCAGCGGTGGGCAGCACATCGCCACGCCAGCCTATGCGTCGCAGGCGCTCTATGGTTTCGGCGTCGCTCATCCAGGGGTTTCTATCTGCACGGTTTGCCGATTATGCCTTGTCCCGGGCAACTCCTCCCATGCCTTCGAATGAACAGGCTTTTGGCTCGCGCAGCGCCCATTCAGCTCTCGCGCTGCACTGCATCACGCTGCTAGCATCGAGTTGCCGGCAATATTGCCGGTGTATGACATCAAAGGATGATGGCGTTGGTCCCGATCACACCCAGTGCGCACCTGGCGGAAGTGCGCTACGAGATCCGCGGTGCACTGACGCGACGCGCTCGCGAGCTGGAGGCTGCTGGCCTCGACATCATCAAGCTCAATATCGGCAACCCCGGTCGTTACGGCTTCGAAGCGCCGAACCACCTGCGTGAAGCCATCGCCACTCATTTGCATGAAAGCGAGGCGTACGGCCATGAACAGGGGCTGGAAGTCGCCCGCGAAGCGATCGCCGCGCAGCAACGAGCGCGTGGGGCCCGGCACGTAGATGTCGAACGCATCTTTATCGGCAATGGCGTCAGTGAACTGATCGATCTGAGCCTGCGCGCCTTGCTGCATCCCGGCGACGAAGTGCTGCTGCCGAGCCCGGACTACCCATTGTGGAGCGCGGCAACGATCCTGAACGGTGGACAGCCGCGCTACTACCGTTGCCTCGCCAAGAACAGCCATCTGCCTGATCCGGACGAGGTCGAGGCGCTGATCACTCCGCGCACCCGTGCACTGGTGCTGATCAATCCAAACAATCCCACCGGCGCAGTGTATCCGCGCGCGCTGCTCGAGCGTCTGGTGGAGATTGCCGCGCGCCATCGACTGCTGCTGCTCAGTGACGAAATCTACGACGAAATCCTCTACGACGGCACGTCCTTCCAGCCGCTCGCCGAAGTGGCTGGCGACGTGCCGTGCCTCAGTTTTGGTGGCCTGAGCAAGGTGCATCGTGCCTGCGGCTACCGGGTCGGCTGGATGAGTTTGTCCGGCGATCCTTTACGCAGTGCGAGTTACCGCGATGCACTGCAATTGCTCGCCGCGTTGCGTTTGTGCGCCAACGTGACCGCGCAATGGGCGGTGCTGCCGGCACTGCAGGACGCGCCCACGATCTGTGCGTTGACTGCGCCCGGCGGTCGGTTGCACGAGGCACGCCGTGTCGTGCTGCAGAGTGTCGCGAGCAGCGAATACCTGGATCTGGTGACTCCCGAAGGCGCCTTGTATGCGTTCCCGCAAGTGCGTGCCGATCACTTCGCCACTTTCGACGACAATGAATTTGCGCTGCGTCTGCTGGAAGAAGAATCGGTGCTGGTGGTTCCCGGCAGCAGCTTCAATGTGCCGCGCAGCCGTCACTTCCGGCTGACCCTGCTGCCACCACCGACGCAACTGCACGAAGTATTCGTGCGGATCGAGCGCGTGTTGGCGCGGATGGCGCTGGAGCAGCCGCAACGTACCGCCAGTGTGGTTGAGTCGCATCCTGCCTAGGCCTTATCGACCGATGATTCCCGCGCCGCCTCCCCTGCATTATCTCGCCCTCGGCGATTCGTACACGATCGGCGAATCCGTGCCTGCAGAGGCCTGCTGGCCCATGCAGTTGGTCGAGCAACTGCGTCGGCATGGCGTGGTGATCGACGATCCGCGCATTGTCGCCGTCACCGGCTGGACCACCGACGAACTGTCGGCCGGCATGAACCGCCCCCGACTGGCGTTGAACTACGACCTGGTCACCCTGCAAATTGGCGTCAACAACCAGTATCGCGGCCGTTCGGCGGGCGAATACCGAGGCGAGTTCAGCGCGCTGTTGCAACGTTCGATCAGGCTGGCAGGCAACCATCCTGGCCGGGTGGTGGTGGTCTCGATTCCCGACTGGGGCGTCACGCGTTTCGGCCTTGCCAGTGGGCGCGATACGGCAAAAATCGCGCATGAACTGGATGTCTTCAACGCCATTGCCCGTGACGAAGCGAGTCGTGCCGGCGCGCGCTTCGTCGACATCACCGGTATCTCGCGTGACCAGCCGGCGATGGTCGCCGATGATGGATTGCATCCTTCAGCGGCGCAGTACGCGCTATGGACGCGGGCCATCGCAACGACCGTCAACACGGCCCTGCGTTCGCCACCGTAAGCGAGTTGATTCCTCGTGCCTCCTGCATCGCAGTGGAGGCTGGGAGGCAGGTCGCCCGAGCTCGTCGAACATCCCTCGCACCCTATAATCCATGTGCGCAATCGCGCTATCGCGGCAACACAGTTGCAACCTGTTCGCCATCGGACGGTGACGCAACGCGAGCAGACTGGCATCCCGGCACCCACCGGAGATCCCTGCCATGGCGACCTTCCATTGCCGCAGCGCGTTCATATCGGACGTGCACCTTGGCACGCCTGACTGCAAGGCGGCCTATCTGCTCGACTTCCTGCGCCAACTGCGTTGCGAAAAGCTCTATCTAGTCGGCGACATCGTCGACCTTGAGGCGCTGTCGCGGCGTGCCTGGTGGCATCCGGACCACGGCGCAGTCATCGCTGAAGTACTTGCGATGGCCCGCCGCGGCGTCGAAGTGACCTATATACCGGGCAACCACGATGCATCGATGCGTGCGTTCGCCGGACAGAATTTCGCCGGCGTGCAGGTGGCATTGGACGCCGTGCATGAAGGCATCGACGGTCGCCGTTATCACGTCAGCCACGGCGACGAATTCGACCCCGAGCACATCGGTCGCAGCTGGATGCTGTTCGTCGGTGAGGCGCTGCACCGATTCATCTGCTGGAGCAACCGACGCGTGCACGCACTGCGTCAGCGCATGGCATTGCCGTACCTGCCACTGTCGATCATCGTGAAGTCGCACATCGGCAAAGCGCTCGCGTATATCCGCGCCTACGAACAACGCGTGGCCGGCGACGCCCGCGAGCGCGGCTTCGACGGCCATATCTGTGGACACATCCATTTCGGCCACCTGCGAGAAATCGATGGCGTGCTTTATCTCAACGACGGCGACTGGGTGGAACACTGCACCGCGTTGATCGAGGATCACACCGGCGCCATGGAGCTGATCCACTGGAGCGAGCAACCCGCCGCACTGGGACGAGCCAGCCGCGAACTGGTCCTGCCCTCGCCCGCCGGCGCACTGGCGATGGCACCGCTAGCCCGCCGGCAACGCGATCTGGGCGAGCTGCGCCCGGCGGCTTAGGCAGGTGGTTTCAGGCAAGTAAGGGTGCGCTCCGTGCACTCGCGCTCGCACTCACACCAACGCTGACACCCTCACCCACACCGTTCGCGCTGAGCGTCGCCGCGTAGTGGCGAAGTCGAAGCGGCCTCAGCCTCGGGCGAAACGTCGACTTCGCGCCTTCGGCGCTGCCCTCAGCACGAACGGTTTTTTGTGACCCCGAACAGCCGAGCGCTGGCATGGGCGCTCGCTTGCTTGCTTGCGCGGGTTGGGGATGGGGAATGGGTCACCCTAACCCTGCGGCTTTCGAAATCAAAAGCCTCACCCCCTCCCAACCTCCCCCTGCGAGCAGGGGGAGGAGCAAAGGCGACGCGCACCTTCGCTTGGCTCCCTCCCCTGCTTGCAGGGGAGGGCTGGGGTGGGGTCGCTCTTGGCCTTCGCCTTTCGAAAATCAAAAGCTTCACCCCTCCCAACCTCCCCTGCTAGCAAGGGGAGAAGCAAAGGCGACGCGCACCTTCGCTTAGCTCCCTCCCCTGCTTGCAGGGGAGGGCTGGGGTGGGGTCGCTCTTGACCTTCGACTTTCGAAGATCAAAAGCTTCATCCCTTGCAACTTCAAGCAGGGGGAGGAGCAAAAGCAATGCGCACGATCGCTTTGCCCCCTGTTTTCCCGGCCACCCGTGTCGAGACACGTCGATGCCTATGGAAACCGGCTTTTTCTGCCCCAACTTGTACGCCTATACGGCAGGCACGCTCGATCAACCGTCCCATATACAGCCCCAAACACCCCGCGCGGTATCATCCGCAGTCTCCCCTCCCGATTCACGGAACCCCTCATGTCCCTCGACCCCACCACCCGCACACGTATCGAAACCATGCTGAAGGATCACCCCGTGGTGTTGTTCATGAAGGGTGACCGCCAGCAGCCGATGTGCGGCTTCTCCGCGGCGGCCACCAACACGCTTAACGAGTTGCTGCCCGACTATCACACCGTCAACGTGCTGGAAGATCCGGAAATCCGCGAGGGCATCAAGGCCTATGGTGAATGGCCGACGATCCCGCAGCTGTACGTGGGAGGCGAGCTGGTGGGTGGCTCCGACATCATCCGCCAGCTATACACCAGCGGTGAGCTGCACCAGCTGTTTGGCGTCAGCGCGCCGGATCGCACGCCACCGGCGATCACTATTACGGATGCCGCCGCCGAAGCGATTCGCCAGGGCACCGCGAATGCGCAAGGTGTGGCCCTGCATCTGGAAATCGGCCCCGATCACAGCGCCGGCTTTCAGCTGGCACCCGCTGGCGAACACGACATCGTGGCGCATGCGAACGGTTTGGAAGTCCATTTCGATCCCGCCAGCGCCCAGCGCGCCAAGGGCATCGTCATCGATTGGGTGTCGACCGTGCAGGGCGAAGGCCTGAGTCTGAAATTCCCCGGCGCGCAGGAGATCAAGTCCCTCAGCGTGCAAGAACTCAAGGCACGCCTCGCCACCGGCAACATCACCCTGATCGACGTACGCCCGGCCCAGGCTCGCGCCCTGGCTGCGCCACTGCCACAGGCCCGCGTTCTCGAAGACGAAGGCTACGAAAGCCTCGCAGCACTACCCAAAGACACCCCCCTCGCCTTCATCTGCCACCACGGCGTATCCAGCCGCGGCATGGCCGAGCGCTTCGCCGCCCACGGTTTCAGCGATGTGAGCAACGTGGAAGGCGGCATGGATGCGTGGTCACGCGAGGTAGATTCGAGCGTGCCGCGTTACTGAGTAACTTCGCCCGCATGAAGAAAAAGCGCCCCCTGTGGGCGCTTTTTTTTGCCTCTCACCGGGAGCCAACGTTAGCTAATTCAGCGACTAGCCCGCTTCGACGTGATTCAACGGCCCAAAAAATGCGATCTGCCGCCATGTAGATGTGCGCATACAGCAGCAGTAGGCGAATGCCCTCACGTCTTTAGTCCTTGGATGGCATGAATTGCCCGACCGAAAAAACATCATTCAAAACGCAAGAACTTGTTGGCATATCGTTATTTATTTCACCAAGTTCTTGCGCTAAATGGAGGTTTTTATGGCATGTGGACCACTACGGAATAGGCAAGCGCCCTACACCGTGGCTTGGCAACACAGCCTCAAGTTTTTTCGTTAGCTATGATTTTGGGGAGTTCAACATGGAATCGTTTGATCAAGGCAAGTTAGTCATTGCCGTGCGTATGGCTCTGGCCGTAGGTGTACTCGTCACCGCGGGCTCGGCTTTCGCACAGGATGCCTCAGGCAATGAGAATGCCAGTTCTAAGGCAGCCAAGAGTCTCGAAACAGTCGTCGTGACGGGTTCGCGCATTCGCAGCGTTGATGTGGAGACCGCGCAGCCGGTCTTCACCATGACCCAAGCGGACATCAAGAAGACAGGGCTAGTCAATGTAGGTGACATCCTGCAGAACCTCACCGTAGTTGGCGAGCCTGCATTCAGCAAGGCCGCCGTCCTGACTTCGAACTCGGAACAGGGCGGCCAGTACGCCAATATGCGCAACCTCGGTGCAAGCCGCACGTTGGTGCTGGTTAATGGCAAGCGCTGGACCACCAGCATGGCCGGTTACACCGACATGTCGACCATTCCGTCCGCATTGATCGAGCGAATCGATGTGCTGAAGGACGGCGCCTCGTCGATCTATGGCTCAGATGCCATCGCGGGTGTGATCAACATCATCCTGAAAAATAGCTACAGCGGCGCCGAGACTTCAGCCTACGTCGGCGAAAACGAGAAAGGTGACGGTACGCAACAAGCCTATTCGTTTACCGTGGGCTCGACCTCTGAAAAAACGTCGGTCATGTTCAGCGCCAACTACACTAAGGAAGACGCGATCTGGGCGAAAGACCGCGACATGACTGCCTACACAGATGGTCCGAACCACGTCGAGGATGGACTGAGCGCAACGGGCCCTTGGGGCCGATTCCGTAGTGTCAATCCAGTTACGGGTGCTGCCACCGGTTCTACTTATACGTTGAACCACACGGGGACCTGGAATGGCGAAGGCGTGGGTCAGGACCCACGCAACCTCGCGAACTATCATTCGGGTAGCAACCCCGCCACGGATTATTACAATTCGGCGCGGCAGATGAACTGGGCGGGGTTGAACGAAATGAAGTCGATCTTCACTTCGGCGAGCCACACGTTCAACGACTACGTCACGTTCAAGACGAACGCCATGTATTCGGCGCGTGACAATAGTCGCCAGATTGCGGGTTATCCACTCAATAGCCGCAGTCAGCCGGGCTTTCCCGTCTACCTCAGCGGCCAGAGCTATTACAACCCGACGCCGGGCAAGGATTTGTTCTTCTATCGCCGCACAGTGGAAGTGCCTCGTGGAACCAACTCAGAAGCGAAGTCCTATCACTGGGACGCCGACTTCGAGGGTGCGCTTACGCTGGGCACACGCAACTGGAACTGGGACGCAGGCATCAACTTCAATCAGTACGACACCGTCCTGACCGAAACAGGCAATCTCAACCTGTTGAGCTTGCAGCAAGCACTAGGCCCGTCGTTCTTGAACAGCAGTGGCGCAGTTCAATGCGGCACAGCAGCCCAGCCGATTGGGTTGGGCCAGTGTGTACCGTTCAATGTTCTTGGAGGCCCTAGCGCTTCCACGCCGGCAATGATGAACTACGTCATGATGACGGGCCTGGAAAAACTGCAAAGCCAGAGTCGCGAGTACTTTGCGAATATCACCGGTGGATTGTTTGACCTGCCAGCTGGTGAAGTGGCGCTTGCAGCAGGTTACGACTATCGGCAACTTTCAGGCTACGATCGCCCCGATTCAATGATCAGCTCGGGCTATTCCACCGTTCCGGCGGTTCAGCCCACTTCGGCGAATTACAGCATCAACGAATTCTACGCTGAGCTCAATGTGCCGCTGCTGAGGGATCTTCCGGGTGCGAGGCAGCTTGCGCTGGATATTTCCAGCCGCTATTCGGACTACAGCAACTTCGGTAGTACCGTGAACAGCAAGTACAGCCTTACATGGAAGCCAATTGACGATCTATTGATCCGTGGCACGTATGCTCAAGGCTTCCGTGCGCCGACATTGAGTGATGTGTTCGGCGGCGGCACACAGACATTCGACTACTACACTGATTCCTGCGACCGGAAATTTGGGGCGACGACTGATCCAAAAGTAGCCGCTGCATGTACGGTAGCGGGCGCCGGCCCCGGCTTCCGCCAGACGGATATCAATGGCAAGCCAGTTACCGCTCCGAGCACGCAAAGCAGCACGCCGTTTATTGCCGGCGCAGGTAACGCTTACCTGAAGCCGGAAAACAGTACAACGCGCACGGCCGGCCTTGTCTACAGCCCGTCTTGGGTCACGGGGCTGGATGTTTCGCTGGACTGGTATGACATTAAAATCACCAACGCGATTACAGGCATAAGCGCGACCACCGTTTTGGATAATTGCTATGTACGTAATATTCGAGACTTCTGCAATGCGTTCCAACGCGACCCGGTAACCCATCAGGTGGTCAACCTCTATCGAGGCAACCTCAACGAGGGCTCGCTGAGCACCTCCGGCTATGACTTCGGGGCACATTATCGCCTGCCGGAGTTCGGCTTCGGCAAATTTAGTATCGGCCTGGACGCTAATTATCTGGCGTCTTTCAACCAGCAATCCAACTCTACCTCGAAAGTCTACGGCTCGGTGGGCTATTACAATACGCCACGCATTCGCGCGAACCTGGGTCTTGACTGGAACAACGGCAACTGGGGTGCGACGTGGGCGATGCGTTATTACGGCGCCTTCCGTGATACATGCTGGTCGCAGTATGTGTCGGCTCAAGGGAGCGCGCCGGCTGAGCCAGCTATAGAATGCAACCAACCGAACTATGCAGCCAAAAACTGGTCCGGCGTAGGTGCAAATCGCAAGGGTGCCAGCGTATACGACGACGCGCAGATTCGTTATGCATTTCCGTGGAAGGGCACCTTCGCGTTTGGCGTCAAGAACGTGTTCGACAAGAGCCCGACAATTACCTACTCGGTGGACGACAGCAGTACAGCGAAGATTGATCCGGCGCTGCCTATTGACCGCTACTTCTATGCTTCGTACAACCAGAAGTTCTAAATAGTTTCAACTTTTCTGTAGTGAAAAAGAGAGCCCTTACGGGCTCTTTTTTTTTGAGAAAATTTGTTGGGACAGCTTGCCTTACTACTGTCGACCTCTCGTAAATCAATGACGCACCAAATGACAGGTACCGGACACCTACCCCTTCGGCACAGCCACTTCACTGGCGCGATTGAAATCGCCGATCGCTCCGACGAGATCGGATACGGCAGCTCGCTCGGCTTCGCTGAGGTCGGGATTCCAGGTGTCCAGGATCAGCACGACGCGGGTCTCTTCGCTGTTGTTCCATGCTTCGTGCGTGTAGGTGTCGTCGAACGTGACGCAGCGACCTTCTTTCCATTCGTGGATTTCGCCGCCGACGCGCAGGGCGCAATCGCGCGGCACGATGAGTGGCAAGTGCGTGACCAATCGGGTGTTGGTCACACCACGGTGCGGGAGAATGTGGGTGCCTGGACGCAGCACCGAGTACAGCGTTTCCGGCGAGTGTTCGCGCACGTGCGCAAGCGGCAGCGCATCGAGTAGGGCCGCCGTTTGCGGGCAGCGGGCGGCATGCGCGTCGTAGCGTTCGCCGTGCCGATGGAAAAAGTACGCATCCCATGCGGGCTGCTCGGCACTGGAGGAACGCAACAGATCGGCCGCATCCTGCGGTGAGTCGGTTTGCAGGAATGATTCGAGATCCTGGGGTTGCGACAGCACCGTGCCCAGCTCATCGCGAATCAGCGCGGTGTTGGCCTCGAGTTCCGCCTGCCATGGAAAGCGCCAATGCGGGTAGTAAGGCTGACTCGGCACCGCGGGGAAATACAGAAATTTCGGTTGTTGCCGTGAATCGGGCAGCGTGGCCTTTTGCTCGCCCAGATAGATGGCAAGACATTGCTCGACGCGCACCAGTTCCGAAGCGCCGTAACGCTGGCGCAGTGGTTCGAGAACACTGTTGAACAAGTCGCGACGCCCAAGAAGCACGTACTGCGTGGCGTGCTGCACGACCTCGCGCAACTCGGGCGCGGTGGTTTCGTGGTTGAGCCAACGCCCCTTTGCTTGCGCCGTGTTGATGGCATTGAAGGTGTTGACCAACGCCTCGTACGGCTCCCCCAGCTGGTCCAGCAGTATCCCCAACCGCAAGCGCGCCAGGAACATATCCGGCTTGAGCGCCAAGCCCTTGCGAAATGCTTCGACCGCCGCCTTGGTATCCCCCGCAGTCGTGCGCGCCGCGCCCAGCTGAACCAGTGTGAACGGATCTTCCGGATGGGCACGGTGCGCAGCGGCCAGCAGCTCGATCGCTTCGCTCACCTGATCCCGGGCAAGGCTGATGCTGGCCAATTGTTGCAGCGCCTCAAGGTCGTCGGGCTGCGTCTCGAGCAAATGCCGGTAGGACTGTTCCGCGAGGGGCTGGTCACCCTGGCGCAGACCTAGCCGGGCCTTTTCACGATGATCCGCCGCGGGCTGGTGTTGCTCATTCTTCATTGCTTGTTTCACTGTTGGCTGGGCTGCGGGTGCCTGAACGGGCGCCACAGCGGGCTGAACTAGCCGGCATAATACGCGGTGAAGCACCCCATTGCCCTTGGGGCAGCAGGTTGCCTCGAAAAACTGCGTAGACGGCGCCACATTGAAGCAGACTGTCCGCCACCGATCACCTGACACTGAAAGGCTACCAATGACTCCTCGTCTACAGGGGCTGAGCCCCGCCACCCGCATGCACATCATGGTCGCAGGCGAAGCACTCGAAGCCGGCCGGGTGGACGAAGCCGAGCGTCATCTTGCCAATGCCAGCGCGTCGGATCCGCAGCACCCTGAAGTTTTGCGGATGCAGGCCGGTATACACAGCCTGCGCGGCCGGCCGCAGGAAGCCCTTGGCGTGATGCGCCAGGCGTTGTCGCAACGCCCGCAGGACGCGATTTACCACAACACCATGGCTACTTTGTTGGGCAGCGTCGGCGACTACGATGCCGCGATTACCGCGCTGCGGCGTTGTTGCGAACTGCAACCCGATCTGGCGATCGCCTGGTACAACCTTGGCGTGATGCTGACCAAGTGTGTACGCAACGACGATGCGGTAGTCGCCTTGCAGCGTGCAGTTGCGCTGGCACCGGATCACGTGGCGGCACGTGCCCTGCTGGGTGACATGCTGCGCACCCGTGGGTACGTCGAGGACGCCGCGGCTGAGTATCGCAAAGTGCTCGCCGAGCAACCCTGGGCCGGCATGGCCTGGTGGGGACTGGCCGACCTCAAGACGACGCGTTTCGCCGATGGCGACATCGAGCGCATGCAGGATGCGATGAAGCAACCGCGCGCCGGTGACGACGACCTGATCGCGATGGGTTTCGCACTGGCAAAGGCGCTGGACGACGAAGGTCGTTACGCCGATTCGCTCGACGCGCTGGCCCAGGCCAACGCCGTGGCGAGACGGCGGCGGCAGTGGAATGCCAGCGCATTCTCCGCAGGTATCGACGCGGTCAATCAGGCATTTACGCCGCCACCGGCGGGCGCTCCGGAAGCGCTTGGCGATGAAGTCATTTTCATCGTCAGCCTGCCGCGCTCCGGTTCGACCCTGGTCGAGCAGATTCTCGCTTCGCACTCGTCGGTCGAGGGCGCTGGTGAGCTACCCGACCTTCCGATGGTGCTTGCGGAAGAATCGCGACGTCGGCGCAAGCCGTTTCCCCAATGGGTCGGCGAGATGCAGCCAGCGGACTGGGAACGGCTCGGCACCCGCTATCTGGAACGCACCGCGCACTGGCGCCAGCGGCGCCCGGTGTTCATCGACAAACTGCCCAACAACTGGATGTACATTGGCGCGATACGAGCCATGCTGCCCGCTGCTCGCATCATCTGCTGCCGTCGCGATCCGCTGGAAAACTGCTTCTCGTGCTACCGCCAGCATCTGGCAAACAACGATTATTCGCGCACGTTCGACGATCTGGCCGGTTTCTGGCGCGACTTCGATCGCAGCGCGCGTCACTGGTCCGCGCTAAGCCCCACGCGTGTGCATGAACACAGCTACGAAGGTTTGCTTGCCGATCCGGAGGGACAGATTCGTCAGCTGCTGGAGTTCTGCGAGCTACCGTTTGAACCAGCGTGTGTGCGATTTCATGAAACCGAGCGCGAGGTTCGCTCGCCCAGCGCAACCCAGGTACGCGAACCGCTGCGTCAGGACACGGCCAGTGCGCCGCGCTACGGCGCGCTGCTCGATCCGTTGCGACAGGCTTTGGGCATCAGCCTGGACGGCTGACCGCTAGCTTGAGCACTCACGCCCAATAGTGGCGCGAGTGCGGTGGTGCTGCCTAGTCAGCCGGATACGGCTTCACGGACTTCCGCGAGGTATTTCTCGTACGGTCGCCATTCTTCGAACGAGCGCGTGTGGATCGGCTCACGCACCTGGACCATGCTGAGGGTGGCGACCACCGATGTGTTGCGGGTGAGATCCGCGCATCCCGGTTCCCAGTCCAACCCGCAGAACGCAAAGACCTTGCGCGCCGTCTCCTCGGGTTCACGTACGAGGTCGCCGTAATTCACATCGAGGATCTGACCCGGCATCGCGCTGTGCCAGTGGGCGAGCACGCGACGGTATTGCAGATAATGCTGAGTCAGCGAATCCAGCTGGTAACTATACGGAAATGAATCTCCCAACATCGCGCGGTAATTGGAGAAACACACGTCCATCGGCTCGCGCACCAGGTTCAGGATGCGCGCCTGGGGCAACGCGCGACGCATCATCCCCGCCAGCATCCAGTTTCGTGGCAGCTTGTCGATAAAGAACCTTGCGTCCGGCGCTCGCCATTGACTCTGCGCAAGGTAACCGCGACCGATTTCCGCATAGTCGAGGTTAGGCAAACGCTCCAGGATCTTTTCGTCCAGCGTGACCCGGTGGTCAGCCGCCCGGCGCAGTTGTCGGCCGAAGTCATCGAGCTCGCCGGCCGACTTCACTTGCGAATGGTTGCTCAGTATCCGATCGAGCAAGGTGGTGCCGGAGCGCGGCATGCCGATGATGAAAATCGGCTGCGGTCCGTCGAATTGAACGTCGTGCGACCGCAGGAATTGAGGAGTGCAGCGCTGAATCAAACCTTCGAACAGATTCCACGCGTACGTCGAATCGACTTCCTTGCGGGCATACATGATCGCATTCGCGCGCGTGAGCGCGGACCACGCATCGTCATGGTGACCGACGCGCTCGAGCTCCTCGTACATGGCGAACTCGAAGGACGCGTGATTCGCGGTGCCCGGTGCAACGTGGCGAATTTTAGCCGCCAAGTCGTCGAGAAGACCCGGTTTCGGCGTTTTTTTGCGCATTCGAGCCAATGCCAATGCCGCCCGACCATTGGTGGGGTCGAACCACAGGGAAGCTTCATGTTCGCTTTCCGCATCGGACAGACGTCCGTTGAAGGTGAGCTCCAAAGCCCGCTGGTAACGATATTCGGCTCCATCCATGCCTGCGACGCCTGCGCGATCCAGCAATGCTAGCGACTCGGGGTGCTCCCCAAGCATGCCGCGCAGTTCGGCCAAGCGCATAAGGACGGCAGCGTCCTGCGTACTCGCGGCAGCACGGTCCATGCAACGGCGCGCGGTCACGATTTCGCCCACTTTGTGGAGCAGGTCAGCCAACTCGGTAACCACCATGGCGTCGCCAGGAAGATTGCTCGCCGCGGTCTCCGCGTAGCGAGCTGCGTCGCTCAAGCGGTAGTCCTTCCAAGCGATGGTGCCCAGAATCAAGTTCGCTTGCGCGTGCGTGGGATCACGTTGCAGGAAGCTTTCAAGCGCGACTCGCGCAGCCACCGGCTGGCCTTCGGCCAGGTAGCGTTGAGCGCGATTCCATAGACGATCGTTGCTCATAGTGATTTATCGGTCATTGCAAAGGGCCACGCGTTCTGCTTCGAATCTACTTGTCCGCGCCAGCTAAATAAGTCGGACTTTCGCCAAAGCATGGGGAGCAGTCGCTCACGCGAAATCAATCGGTCAGCTCAGTGGGATAACCCAAATGCCGAAGCATCGGCTGAAGTATCGGCCATGCCGGCTCGAATTCTTTTTGGTAGCGTTTCCAGCGGTTCAATCCCTTCTTGTTCACCGGCACGATGACCTGCGTGTAGCTGGGTGTGGCGATGTATTCCTTGCTCCGGGCGTGCCGATCGAACGCAAGCATGGGCGTGGCGTCGTCCAGTTCCAGAAACTGCGCGATACGCTGGGTCTGCTGCGGAAAATCCGTCACCAGATCTTCGTATCGCGACACCAGCACGTTGGGCTTGAAGACCTCTACGTCCTGCAGCCAACGCTCTACAGACTGCACGTAGGCGGCGGCCAGCCGCGGGATGCTGGAAGCTGCCGCACCGAGGATGCTGGCTCGGAAATTCTGCATGTAGCAACTGAGGATCACATCGCAGGGATGGCGCAGCGCGAAAATGAATTTCGCCTGCGGAAACAGTCGATGGATCATCGGCAGCCACAACATGTTCAACGGATTCTTGTCGACCAGCTGGGTGTCCCAGTTCCGATCGATCGTCTCGCAGACCATCTTCAAGTAGAGCTTGCGCAGCTCATCGCCGTCGCGTTGCTGCAGGACGCTAAGATCCTGCAGGATACGTGGATCGTGCGAGCGTAGCTTGTCCGCCAGCCTGTTAAAAAACGGATTTTCATCCATTGATTGCAGACCTGGATGTGCATCCAGCATCTGCTCCAGCAAAGTGGTGCCCGAACGCGGGAAACCGACGATGAATACCGGCGAATGACCGGCGTCCGGTGCCTGCAGTATCGGCCATTGCCGGTAGGCTTCCGACGAGACTTGCGGCAGGATGACTGCTGGCAATGCGGCCGCCTCGGGCGTGAAATGATCTGGCGACGCGATCTTGAGCTCTTCTACTTGAAGCGCGTGGGCGGTTTTTAGAGCTTGTATAGCAAGCTGCGGTTCGCCGGTCTTGTCGTAAGTCTGGGCCAGTTCGAAATAGTAGGCCATGTCGTTGGCGTGCCGCGGTCCCGACGACTCCAGCAGCGATTGCGCGGATGCCAGCTCTCCCCCACGCAGCGCCAGCTTGGCGAGTTGGTGGTTCATTTCCTTTTTTTCGGTGACTCCAAGCTCAGGGTAGGATGCTGCGATCGATTGCAGCAATGCCTCTGCTTGATCCACCCGATTCAGTCGCTCATAAACAGTGGCCAGCAGGAACATCGTCTCAAGCTCGGAATGACCTCGCAGCACCACATCTTCAAGCAACGACTGCGCACTGCTGGCGTCGCTCAACAGTATCAATAATTTCGCCAACTCCAGTTGCAGTACGTCATCATTCAGCGGCAGCCACTGACGCCATGGCCGCAGCAGATCCTGGGCACCGTTGAAGTCCTGACACAGGCAACACGCGCGTGCACCATGCACGCGGGCCAGCGGCGATGTCCGATCCAGATCAAACGCATCCAGCAGCATTTCGCGCGCGGCGAGATAATCCTTGCGCTCGATCAGCATCAGCCCCAGATCGACGCGAGGCACGGGATTGCGCGGATCCAGCGGGATCGCGGTGAGATAGCCCGCTTCGGCCTCCGTGAGAAAACCTCCCTCGCGCAAGG
>Ga0302223_10000630_pt1 | contig 21604 bp, 24 predicted proteins | sample II_Palsa_E2_3_FD_194565 | JGI IMG/M metagenome (GOLD analysis project Ga0302223, IMG submission 194565) | Peat permafrost microbial communities from Stordalen Mire near Abisko, Sweden - II_Palsa_E2_3 | ecosystem: Environmental > Terrestrial > Soil > Palsa > Peat permafrost | place: Sweden... | reverse complement strand
GCTTGGTATCTTTGCCGTTCCCGGCGATATCCAGCGCGACGTCCGTATTGAGCAGTTGGGTGGAATCGGTCGGCACCGTCTGGAACCACGATCCATGGTTGCCCGGCTGCAGTCCCATCCGTTTGTACTGTTCGACTAGCCAACTCGTCGTACGTTGTTCATAGATTGTTCCCGGCTTGCGCCCACCGAATGCATCGGAGGCTAGTGTCTTGTCGAACTGCGCAAAGTCGGCGGCATTGATCTGCGGCGCCAGGGCGACAGCCGGCGGCGGCGAACTGGCGGAAGCCGCTGGCGTGGCAGCCTGAAGTGAATAGGCCCCTACGCTCAAGGCCAGGAAAAGGACGGACGTCGCAACACGCATCGGGGGGACTCCAACTGCTGGGGACAAGCCACCTTTTTAGCGCGACCACCCGCGGCTGTCTACGAACACCGCCTCAAGGCAGTCATTCGTTCGACAATCCCGTGGCCCAACGATGACCACACCGCCTATTTTCGGTAGATTGCACCCACTCTTCTTCCCCGCCCCAAGCGAGAACGACATGTCCAAGATCGACATCCCTGCCGTACCCGAACGCAAAGGCTCAAGTTACCCGACGCCGTTTTCAGAAGCTGTGGGCGCACGCATCAAACAGGCACTGGGCAATGCGGGCGGACTGACCGATTTCGGCGTCAACCTCACGCGCCTGCCACCGGACGCGTGGTCCAGCCAGCGGCATTGGCACACCAGCGAAGATGAGTTCGTCTACATCTTGTCGGGCGAACTCACGCTGATCACCGATGCGGGCGAACAGACACTGCGTACAAATGACTGCGCGGCGTTTCCAAAGAACGTGCCGGATGGCCACCACCTCATCAACCGAGGCAGTGAAATGGCCGTCTATCTTGAAATAGGCACTCGCTCCGCTGATCCCACCTGCAGCTATCCCGACATCGACCTGCATGTGGATCCAAAGGTCGGTTACCAGCACAAGGATGGGACGCCTTACGCCAGGCCAGCGGGCTGAATAGGAAGGGTTGGGGCGGCGCAGATCGTACTTCCTAAGCTGCGGTGCGGTCATCCTGCTGCGGCAACTCTTCCGCTTCCTCGAATACGGCTACCCGGTTACGGCCCGCCCGCTTGGCCCGATACAGAGCCTCATCGGCATGGATGAGCAAGATGCGAAGTTCGTAGCCGGAACGGGCTGTCGCCGCTACGCCGAAACTCGCTGAAATGGGAACGCCTGGCGCACTTTCGCCGGTAGCGGCAGTCGCGATTGCCGCACGGATCTGCTCGGCCCGAGCTTGGGCGCGCTCCAAAGAGCAATCCGGCAGCAGGATGCCGAATTCCTCCCCTCCAAGACGACCGAAGATATCGGTCGATCGCAAATGTGTCTGACAAGCCTCGACCGCACGACGTAATACGCGATCACCGACTGCGTGACCATGGGTGTCGTTGACGACTTTGAAATGATCGAGGTCGATCAGTACGATGGATGCATCACGCGCCGACTTCTTGCAGTACATCAGGATGTGCTCTACTTCTTCGACGAAATGCTGCCGATTAAAAATGCCAGTCAGACCATCGCGCCGAGCCAGCTTCATGAAACGGAGCTGGGAGCGCTTGACTCTGTAGGTCCACAGCGCGATGGACGTCAGCACCATCAGAAGCAAGATGATGTACAGCCGACTGGTTAATGCCGCCTTCTTGCCGAGCGCCTGTTGCAACTCAAGTATCTGATTCTGCTTGTTCAGCGTATCGATCTGCAGCTTTTTTGCCAACACCTGCTGCTTGACAATCTCAAACGCGAGCGTCTTTGCGCTTATTACATTCAAGTAGCCCTTGTCGGCCGCCATATATTTTTCGTGATAGGTGAGAGCTCCACCAATGTCACCCTGTTTATTGGCTATCAGATAGAGCACCTCGTAGGCAGTGGTGAGCGATTCTGTATATTCGCTTTTGATGCCGCCGTTTACAGCATTGAGGGCATACTGTTGTGCCAGCGCCAGCTCACCCTCTTTCCAATATGCTTGCGCCAGTGCCGCATCGAACAGAGCAATAAGGTTTGCGTAGTGCGCACGCTGGACGTCTGTGTAATTTTTTTGAAGCAGCGTGACGGCTGCCGCTGGGCGACCCTGCTGAATATCAAATTGCGCTATACGGGCGCGAATGGCGTTGGCGTAAAGAACCTCATCCACCTTGACACAAGCATCAATACCGTCCTGGAACTGCTGGTCAACTGTACGCAGCTTTCCGCTTTTGTAGAGCGCTTCAAGTTTGTAATACCTGCTTCTGCAGGCACCCCTGCCGCCCTTATCTTCCGCGAGCAACTTGCCCGAATAAACATCAACCAGATCAAATTGTCCAGCATCAATATAAAGCTGTGCAGCAACAGCCAACCCTTGCCTGCGAGCATCTTTATCATCTATCTGTGGCAATTGATCTAGCAACTGGCTTAACCGCGCAAATGCTTCCTCGTAACGTGAACCGAGCGTCAGCAGGTTTACCTCAGTGATACCCGCATGAAACCGTAGGGTCGCATCAGTGGATTCGGCGATGACTGCATTCAGCTGCGGAATCGCCGTTTCATAGTCGCCGTGATAGGCGCTCGCCCACGCCTTGAGATAACGCAGATACAACTGTTGCTCAAAAGACAGTTTCGTTGCACTGTCACCCAACCGCTTCATGAGAACGTCGAACTCGGCTGGATCCGACAGCTTGAGGCTGTCCGCACGCCTGATTAATTGCGCAGAATCATCTGTTGCGGGCACGGCCGTCGCAGCGGCCGTGCCCACTAGCAGTACTACGAGCAATGTCCACCAAGCAAAAGATGCCTGATGCCACTTGCCCGAGAGAAGCATTGAACTAGGCTACCGAGACCACAGCACGAAACCCAAAGTGGGGAGCTTTTCCACTGACTTCGTGCGACGGGCTCTCCTCAGTGTCGTCATCTTCATCGTCATCCTCCTTGCCTGGTTCTTGCATGCAGCAGAAGACGACCTGTCCCAGCAACGCTCCTAAATGTGAGGAATTCTTCGCAAGAATCGCCGCCTGCAAATCCAGGTCGATCTGCTCGCTTACAAGCGCAAGTTCCACCTCATTCTGCGAAGCGTGACGCAACCGCGCGTCCTGGCCCATTCTTTCAAGAAAATCAATTACGTTCGACATTGCCCGCCCCCTGACAGTTGGTTGTTTCTATTGCACTCGACGATGATCGATGAAGTGAATAGTGATACGTTTTGGCGCCCCCATTTTCCCTCAGTGCATCGGCGCAAGGCGAGAACCCAACGCTGACGACTAACTGCATGGCCGTCAGGTTTTCTGCAGAAAACCGCGCCCATATTTCGTTCACTGGCGACGCGACGAAGATTCTTTTCATCAATGCCGTGAGCGCTTCCCTAGCAACTCCCTGAGCGCGCGCTTCAGGCGTCAATACGATGCCCACTTCCAGCCGAAGCGCACCGGCATCGTACTGCGATGTACCGCAAATGCCCACGGCTTGCCGCGTTACCTTATCCAGTATCACCAGAAATCGCCCCTTGAGGGATGGTTTGCGCTGCTGAGCGACAATTTTCGGAAAACGAGCCGCGGCCTGTTCAGAGGAAAGCGGTGGGCAGATGAAGCGCATGGTGTCCAGATTGGTATAAAGGCCATGGAACAACGCCTCATCCCCCTCTTGCAACGGGCGCAGGCGCAACCTATCGGTCTCGAAATCGAACGCTGATAGCTCGATCTCAGTCACGCCGCAGCGACCTCATTGATGGTGCCAGATCAAGCGCGGCGAGCCAGACGCGAATCCGCACGTCGGGTTCCATGACTCGTGCGCGCGCAATAACAACCGTGTCGGACAGCTCAACATAATGCTTGCGGTAGCTTGTCGCGCGACCGGTTCGACATCGACCCGCATGCGGAAGAGACACTGGGTACGTGCAAAAGCATGGGACACCTTACGTGAAATCAGCCAACTGAATGTGATACGCAGATAGCATTGCCTGCGCTTCAGCGCGGTCACGCTGTTTTCAGGCATTTATCCACTTCGTCGGATACGACAACCCGGTTGCGACCTTCGCGCTTGGCCCGGTACAGCGCCTCGTCGGCATGGATGAGCAAGTTTCGAAGTTCGTATCCGGATCGAGCAGTCACTGCCACGCCGAAACTCGCTGAAATGGAAACATAAGGAGCGTTGTCGCCGGTAGCGGCCATCGCGATAGCCATGCGGATTTGCTCCGCTCGGCCGTGGGCTTGCTGCAGGGAACAATCTGGCAGCAGGATGCCGAATTCCTCACCCCCAAGACGACCGAAGACATCGGTCGAGCGCAGGTGCGTCTGACAAGCCTCGACAGCACGGCGCAATACCCGGTCACCCACCGCATGGCCATGGGTATCATTGACAACTTTGAAATGGTCCAAGTCGATCAGCACAATGCAGGCATCTCGCGCTGATTTCCTGCAATACAGCAGTAGGTGTTCAACCTCTTCGACGAAATGCTGCCTGTTAAAGATGCCCGTCAGGCCGTCGCGCCTTGCCAGCTTCATGAAGCGCAGCTGTGAGCGTTTGACCTTGTAGGTCCATAGTGCGATCGAAGCCAACACCATCAGTAAAAGAATGATGTACAGCCGGCTTGTTACCGCCGCCTTTTTACCAAGCGCCTGCTGCAATTCCAGTATCTGGTTCTGCTTATTCAGCGTATCTATCTGAAGCTTTTTCGCCATCACTTGCTGGTTGACGGTTTCGTAGGCGAGCGCCCTTGCGCTTACGTCATTCAAATAGCCCTTGTCCGCTGCCATGAATTTTTCGTGGAAGGCGAGAGCAGCTCCCAGATCACCCTGTCTCTGGGCAATCAGATAGAGTTGCTGGTAAGCACTAGTCAACGGCTCGGTATATTCGTTCTTTACACTGCTAGTTACGGCATCGAGAGCAAACTGCTGCGCCAGTACGAGATCGCCTTCTTTCGAGTATGCCTGCGCCAGTAATGCATCGAACTGTGAAATCAGGCGCCCGTAGTGTGTACGCTGTATGTCGGCGTAATTTTTTTGCAGCAACTTTATGGCTATCGCGGGCTCACCTTGCTGAAGATAGATACCCGCCATACGGGCACGAATTCCGTTTGCATATAGGTACTCGCCCACGTTGATGCAAGCATCGATGCCGTCTTGGAACTGCTGATCTACCGTCTGCAACTTGCCACTGTTGTAAAGCGCATAGAGCTTGTAATACCTGCCTTTGCAGGCACCTTCGCCGACCGGGTTTTCTGCGAGCAGACGATCGGCATAACTCGCAGCCAGATCGTACTGCCCAGCTTCGATGTACAGTTGCGCCGCATCGCTAAGCCCTTGTATGCGAGCATATTTGTCTGTGACCTCAGGTAACTGGTCGAGCAGCTGACTTAGTCTTGCGAATGCTTCTTCGTAATGAGACCCGATACCCAACAAGGTGATCACGGTAACCCCTGCGCGAAATCGCAGCGTGGGATCTTTGGAATCAGCAATGATAGTGTTCAGCTGAGGAATAGCCGTTTCATAGTCGCCGATATAAGCGACCTCCCAAGCCTTGAGGTAGCGCAGATACAAGCGCTGTTCCAAGGACATTTTTTCCTCCCCGGCCTCGATCCTCTGCATGAGCGCGGCGAACTCGGTATGGTTCGACGTTTTGATGCTATCGGCCCGATTGAGCAATTCTGCATAACCGCCAGCCGCCGGCACGGCTGCTGTGGCCGTGCCGGCAAGCAAAGCCACGAGCAAGACCCACTCGGCGAAGAACACCCAGTGCCGCTTGCCCGATCTGACCATCGAATTAGGCCGCCGAACCCATGGCTCGAGGCACGAGCTGCGTGGTCATCTCCTCGCCTTCGCGAGATGGACTTTCCTCAGTATCTTCGTCCTCATCCTCTTTGCCCGGATTGATCATGCAGCAAACATTTATGCTCCCAAGCAACGCCTCCAGCCGTACCTGATCCTTCGCCAGTATTGCCGCTCGCAATTCTGGATTGATCCTCGAACTAGCAAGCGCAAGTACCAGCTTTTCCTGCGAAGCATCACGCAACTGCGCGTCCTGACCCATCCTTTCTAGAAAATCGATGACGTTCGACATTATTTCCCCCTGACCGATGATTTTCTGGCAGCACGCTTTGGCGATCAAAATTGACCCGCCGTGTTTTAGCCACCGCTCTTCCCCCAAACTCATCTGCGCAGGGTCTTAACCCTGCGCAGATGTCGAACTAACACTTGACGTTCCAAACGGACGATGGACATCACTCCGCGGCGCATCAACTGATCCCACTACTTATCTATGCCAACCTCTGGGCGGCAGCCACAGAGTCCGTTTTCGCACTTAGCTCGGACGAGTAGCTTATGCACACTGCTCGAGATACGAGCCGTCTTCATCACCGACTTCTGCTTCAATCATGCAACACACATTGCTAGATCCCAGCAGTGTCTCCAACCGCTGTTGATCCTTCGCAAGGATCGCGGCCTGTAACTCGGGATCAATCTGCTCGCGCGCCAGTGCAAGCCTCACATCATTCTGGGAGGCATGGCGCAACTGCGCGTCCTGACCCATCCTTTCTAGAAAGGTGATCACGTTCGACATCAGTATTCTCCTGACAATTAGTTAAGTTGGTTGCTCGATTCGTGCCCACGATGATCGATGCACCGACCAAACGCGTTTTGACCATAACCCATCTTCCGTTATTTCCTCTGCACAAGGTACGAAACCCACACGGATATTCAATCTTTCCACCGCTGGACATTGCGCCGAAAACCGAACGTATATTTCTTCAATGGGAGACAACGCAAAGATTCTTCTTATCAACGCGGTGAGAGCGTTCTGGGCAAACCCCCGGGAGCGGGCTTCACGCTTCAATATTATGCCCACTTCCAGTCGGAGAGCCTCACCATCACGCTGTGATGTACCGCAAATGCCCACCGGCTGCAACGTCGCCTTGTCCAGCATCACCAGCAAGCGCCCCTTTAGAGACGGCTCGTGCTGTCGAGCGACGAACTTTTTGAAGCTTTCCGCAGCTTTTTCCGCTGAAAGCGGTGGGGCAATGAAGCGCATGGTCTCCGGATCGGTGTAAAGACCATGGAACAGAGCCTTATCGCTCTCAGCCAAGGGGCGCAGATGCAACCTCTCGGTCTCGAAATCGAACAACGAAAGCTCACTATCGCTCACGCTGCAACGATCTCGCTTTTCGCCGCCAGATCGAGCGCGGCAAGCCGGGCACGTATCTCGGGATTGGGCTCCATCGCGCGAGCGGGAGGGACCACCACCGTATCAGCCATGCCCACATCCGCTTGGGGCAAGTCGCCAAGCGCCACCCGCTCGATACGCGGCTGTTGGATTGGCAACGTCGCCGCACGATAAATGATCAGCTCGTGTTGCAGCGGATAATCACTCGCCAGCACGTCGACCAGCACCTGGCGGTAGGCCGCGCCTGTAGCGAAGCGTGCCAGCGATTGGTCACCAGCCACGCCTACCTGCCATAGCACCAGATACGCCGTAGGATCGATGCGGCGACGATAAAACAGCAGCTGACTTGCCTCAAAATGCTGGCAGCCGGATCTACCGGGGTCGATACCCAGGTCTGCATACAGGCAGTCCTCTGCTGAAATGCCTGGTTCCATGTGAGCACGAAAACCTTCGTCCTTGGCGACCTGAATGGCTTTGTGGGGTACCCACGCAAACACACCTGGATGGCCATAGAAAACACCGCATACCCGCTTGCCCGCACGCACTTCGGTCAACATAGCTTCCACCATCTGTCGGTAAGTCTGCATTCGCGACTTCCCCTCCTGGTAGAACGGCTGCAGGCTGCGCACATCCGGATGCATCTCGCTCACCCAAAGCTCTACAACACCGTCAGAAAGCGCTGCGAAAACAACGTCCGACTGTTCAATGTGGCTGCGTGCCAGAGGACTGACGTGAGAGCCAAGCGTCATGCCGAGCCCTACGCATACGAGACTGCCTGGTAAATGGGTCGAATTCATTTTTCTGCTTGCTCTTGTTGATCTGAAGACCCGAAGGTACTTTTGTACAGCCACGGACCGTCGCCCAGGCGTGGCGCTGGGCGCATGAATCGTTAGTGTTTAGTCCGCCCCCAGCTGATGCCATCCCTGCCCGCCAATGCCGTCCGCCCGATGAAGTTACCCACGAAGGCATGGCTTAGGCAAGTACAACGTTGACCATACGCTTTTACGGCTAGCCTTCCGCCAAGCCCCAGCGCCCAAGGATTTCATAGCCACCCTGCCCGACCACGTTGTGGACGAGTACTAAATCCGTTACCTGCCACGTCGCAGGCTCGATATGTGCCGGCTCCAGCATCACGCCTCGGCTGTAGGCCAGCGTCACATGCGGCGTGAAGCTCCTTTCAAGATGGCCACCCTGGCCTGCCAGCGTCAGGGTGTGGCGTAGCGCGTGCCATAGCTGCTGCATCGGGTCGGGAACCTCTGCAGTGCGTAGCACACACGGTGGCTCGCGACCGCGGAAGCTGGCGACGCTGTCCAGCGTCCAGGTGAATGGAGTGGTGTGGATCTTGTCGGCGGCGGCCATTGCGCCGTCGACCAGGCTCGGCCGCAACGCGGAGTGATTGCCGAGGAAATGCAGGGTGGCGTGGTAGCGGCTGGGATTGATCCAGCGGGCGCGTAGTTCGGGATGGTTGGACCTCAGTGCCTCGGCCGTCGCGGCAAGGCGGGAGCTCGTGGCTTCGTCGGGCATCAGTGCGAAGAACAACCGGTGCAATTCGGTGGAGGCGATGCCGCCACCGAGTAGGTCAAGCTGGCGGGATTCGGGTTGGGTTTGGCGGATTGGCATGAGCTTATGTAGCACACGGGGTGGGCCGAAGAGCAACCCCATCCCGACCTTCCCCTGCAGGCGGGGAAGGAGCGAAGCAGGAGCTATCCGCTTCATTGAACAGGGCGTAGCGTAGGATGCAGGACTTCGCGCACTTTCTCCTGCGTCCTGGCGATCATCGCCGCTTCGCTCCCTCTCATGCTCGATCCCACCTTCGGGACGACGCCACCGTGGGAGCGCTCATGCCTGGTTACACCACCCGAGAGCTCACGGTCTGCCTTGGCGGACACGACTACCGCATTCGCGCCCTGAGCGACCTGCAGCAGTTTGCCGACCCACATCACCGCGCCGCTCGCGCCGGTATCTCGTCAGCCCTATGGAGCTTGTTTGGCCAGGTGTGGCCGTCGGGCCGGGTGCTGGCGGAGGCCATGTGCACGTACGACATTGCTGGCAAGCGCATTCTCGAACTGGGTTGCGGACTGGGCCTGTCCAGCCTGGTGCTGCAGAGGCGCCAGGCCGATATCACCGCCAGCGATCACCACCCGCTGGCGGAATCGTTTTTGCACCACAACGCAGCGCAGAATCAGTTGTCCAGCATCGGCTACCGCGACCTGCGCTGGGAAGTGCCCGACGCGACGCTGGGGCGCTTCGATCTGATCATCGGCAGCGACATCCTGTACGAGAGCGGGCACGCTGAATTGCTTGCCGCCATGATGCTGCGTCACGCGCTACCTGATGTCGAAGTGCTGATCACCGATCCGGGTCGAGGCAACAGCACGGCATTCACGCGCGCCCTCAGCGATCAGGGCTACGCCGTCACCGAACTTCGCAGTCGCTTCGACAAACATGATGTCGCGCCATTCCGCGGCCGACTACTCAGCTATCGGCGTGGTGACGTGATGACGGGCGGAGTAGCTACACGGGATCATTGAAGTTTAATGGGCGAGGCACACGGCCCAAAACAACGAGAGGTGCCGCCGATGGCAGCACCTCATCTTGATTGAAAAGTAAGAAATACGACCTCGGCCGCGAAACCGCTGATCAATGGCGACGCTTGTCTTCGTCGCGCTGGGCATCAGCAGCCTTGCCGACTTCGTCCTGGAACTTGCCTACGTTCTTCTCGACTTTTCCAGCCGCTTCCTTTGCCTTGTTGCCAGTGACTTTGCCGACAACCTCCTTCGCCGTGCCCTTGATCTGATGCTTGGTACCTTCAACACGATTGTGATCCATGCGAAATCTCCGGGAGTGGCATCTGCGGTATTGCAGACGACTTCAGGTATAGGGAGGGCGTGGTCGAGGGCATGTGACCATCTCGTTCGCAGAGTGTTTTGCCATGCTTGGCGTTCAGCATTCGCTCAAGTCACATCTATCGCAAGAGCCGATAGGCGCAATCGGCAAGCTGAACCATACGATTGGGCTCGTTAGTCATCGTTCGGCACGGTGTGTGCTTGTAGCACTTATCTCTGCCAATCAACGCGACGCCCTTCGATGGAAAAAAATCCTCCCATTCCTTTGCACAACGTTCTGGACCTGTTGCTCGACGCGATCTGCGTGGTCGACGCCGATGGGCATTTTGTGTTCGTCAGCGCCGCCTGCGAGCGCATTTTCGGCTACACGCCGCAGGAGATGGTCGGACGACAGATGCTCGACTTGGTCTTTCCCGAGGATCGCGAAAAGACCGTGGAGGCCGCCGCCAGGGTCATGGACGGACATCTACAACTGCATTTCGAGAATCGCTATGTGCGCAAGGATGGGCAAATTATCGACATCATGTGGTCGGCCCGCTGGTCGGAAGCCGACCAGGTGAGGATGGCCGTCGCCCGTGACGTGACCGAGCTCAAGCACGCCGAGTCCATGCAGGCTGCCCTGCACCAGATTTCCGAGGCTGCCCATTCAGCGGAGGACTTGCTAGCCTTGTTTCGGCGCATCCACCAGATCATCGGCAACCTGTTGCCGGCCACTAATTTCTTCGTCGCACTCTACGACGAGACGCAGGATGAGTTGAGCTTTCCCTACTATGTCGATCAACATGGCGATGCGCCCAAGCCCCGAAACCTGGACTCCGGCACGCTCGCTGCCGAGGTTATTCGTTCCGGACAGGCGTTGCTGCTGACACCCGACTCCAAACCCAGCCTGCACCAGCGTGTGGGGCCGGTTATCGGCAAGGATTCACTGGACTGGCTTGGCGTTCCGCTGACCTCGCAAAAGGGCGTCATTGGTGCGCTCGTCGTACAGAGCTATTCCGGCGAGGTGCGCTACACCGAGCAGGACCAGGCTTTGCTGCAGTTCGTCTCAACCCAGATTGCCGCGGTCATCGAGCGCAAGCAGACCGAGACCTGGCTACGCCACATTGCGCGACACGATGTGCTGACCGATCTGCCGAATCGCGGACTGTTCAATGATCGGTTATTGGCCGCCCTGGCCAGAACCCAGCAAGCCGACGGTCGACTGGCCTTGCTCTATATCGATCTGGACCGTTTCAAGCAGATCAATGACACCCACGGTCACGCCATCGGAGACATGCTTCTGCGCGAGGTAGGCCACCGCATCAGGCACTGCGTGCGTGAGTCAGACACGATCGGACGTATCGGTGGCGACGAATTCATTGTGCTGCTCAACAGCATCAAGCTGCCCGAACACGCATCGCTGATCGCCGAGAAAATTCGCGCCTCGCTGGAGCAACCTTTCGAACTTTCCGGCCAACGCCTGGACATATCCGCGAGCCTCGGTATAGCCGTCTATCCGGAACACGGCGATGAGAAAAAGCTGTTGATCCGGCACGCCGACAGTGCCATGTATCGGGCCAAGAAAATGGGCGGAAACCGGTTCTTGATGGCACCCGTGCCCAACAAAGCCGATGACGAAAACCGTCAGCCCGATGGGGCAGTGCAGGCAGCCCACGGCCAGCGACTGAATTAGGCACCAGTCGGCGGTTCGGCCGTCACGACTAGCTCTCCGGCCCTCGCGAGGGTCCCCGGCACTTTTCCAGCGCCAAGCTCACCGTCGCCATTATCGACGTTCTCAAGTATTGCTTTAGATACACTTACGATATATCTTTGCGTCACTCTCACGATATATCGGAACTCATCATGCGCATGCGCCATCTATTTTTCAACGCCCTGCACCACCACCATCATGGCCACGCTTTCGGACACGGCGAAGGCAGAGACCACGACGGACATCACGAGCGCCATGCCGGGCCTTTCGGCGGTCGTCACGGCGGCGGTGATTTCTTCGCCGACTGGAGCGAAATGCGCGGCGGTCGACGTGGCGGCGGCGGTGGCCGCATGTTCGGTCATGGCGATCTGCGCTTGCTGCTACTGGCGCTTATCGAACAACAGCCGCGCCATGGCTATGAGCTGATCCGCATCATCGAGGACATGTTCCACGGCCAGTATTCGCCCAGCCCCGGCGCGATCTATCCCACGCTCACCATGCTCGAAGAACTCGGCTACGCCGAAGTGACGAACGAACAGGGCGGCCGCAAGCTTTACGCCATCACTACCGCAGGCCGTGCCTATCTGGACGAGAACCGCGACGCGGTTGACGCTGTCACCGCGCGTACCGAACACAGCGCGAAAATGGCCGCAAAAATGGCCGCGCCCATGAACGTTCGCAAGGCCATGCACGCGCTCAAGCATGCCCTGTTGATGCGCGCCAGCGACTGGAGCAAGGCCGACGCCCAGCGCGTGACCGAGATACTGGAACGCGCCGCCAGCGCTATCGCCACCGGTGAACGTCGTGAGTGATACGGTCGGCGACGCGTTGACCCACTGGGAAGCGCGTTGCAAGTCACTGGGCTTGCTGATGACCGCGCCGCGGCGCGCCATCCTGATGGCGATGCTGCGGATCGACCAGACTGTCGACGCTGTGACTCTGCTTCAGGCCGCGCGCGAGCACCATGCCGGCACCAGCATCGGCACCGTCTACCGCTTTCTGCGAGAGTTGGAGCAACTCGGGTTGGTGCGCACGCTGACGCAACCGCACAGTCGCTGCCGCTGGCATCTGAGCGACTCGCCACAAGGGCTGCCTGAGGCTCCCGGCAATATCCGCCTCATGCTGCGGCAGATACAAAGCTTTTTGCGCGATCTGGAAAAACTGGGCCTTGCCGAGGCATCGCAGATGCCACGCCTCACCGTCACCACAGCTTTGTTCGGACAGGCGAAGCCTGCAGCGGCTGACCCCGCTGTTGACACCTTGCGGGCGATCGCCGAGCGCCTCGGCTACCGACTCGCTTAACCCAGCTACGTACCGTTGCAGCCACTGCCATCGCCACCGCCTCACTTGCTGCCCATGCCGTTCGTGCAGAGCCATTAGCCGGCACCTTGCGTCCCCTATCTTTGGAGATCACGCCGATGACATCCCATATTCACCGCAGGATTCGCCACACCGTGGTGTTTCGCACGCTTGAAGTAAAGCGCAGCCAGCTGCTGACACCGCATATGCAACGCATCGTCTTCGGTGGCGAAGACTTGCGCGGCTTTGTCAGCGCAGCACCAGACGATCACGTGAAGCTGTTTTTTCCCAATCGCAACGGCGACATCGTTACGCCAAAGATGGGCCCGAACGGGCCTGAATATCCTGCTGGCCGCGACTACTCCCCGATGCGCGATTACACCCCACGCCTGTACGACGAAAAGCTCAATGAATTGACGATCGATTTCGTTTTGCACGGCGATGGCCCCGCGTCTACCTGGGCCGCGCGGGCCAGCGCTGGTCAGCAAATCGCCGCGGGTGGTCCACGCGGTTCATTTCTGATCGCGGATGATTTCGACACCTATGTACTGGTGGGCGATGAAACCGCCCTCCCCGCGATCAGTCGCTGGCTGGAAGAAATGCCGGACAGCGCCCGCGTCGAAGTGCTGCTGGAAATACCAAACGCGGACGATCGCCAATCCCTGCGCTCACGTGCACAGCTCAACATCACCTGGCTGGAACGCAATGACACGCCGGCCGATCAAAGCGACCTGCTGGAGCGCGCGCTGCTCAATTTAGCCACTCCCGCTGGTGACACCTTTTACTGGATAGCTACCGAATCGAGCCGCGCCCGCACCATGCGCCTGTGGCTCAGCGAGGAACGCGACGTAGCGAAAGACTGGCTGAAGGCCAAGGGATACTGGAAATCCGGCGCAAACGAAAACGACGAGGATGATTGAACCGATGCCTGCCGCTTCCGCACTGAATCGGCGGGAGTGGAGTGAAAGGCTAGACCTTCGTATGACTCTCGATTCCCACCATCGCGATCGCCGCCGCAGCCAGCAACAGCGCGATGGAAATCAAGGCTGATCCGTGCAGACCCGCGACGATGTTTTCCTTGTGGTCGCCGGCGAGAGCGCCGAACAGCGCTACGCCGATCGCGCCTGCGGCCTGGCGGGCTGCATTGAGTACGCCTGAGGCGACGCCGGACGATTCCTTGTCGACGGCAGACAGTACGGTGTTTGTCATCGCGGGAACACCGAGCCCCATGCCCGCCGGCAACAATGCGAACGCCGGCAGCATCAACCAATAGGAACTGTTGGCACCGAGCAGCAGGAACAACGCAAAGCCGGCCGCGTCGATGAGGGCACCAAAGATCATCGGAAGGCGTGCACCGGTTCGCGCCACCAGCCATCCACTGAAAATATTGACGCCGAAAAAAGTTGCCGTCAGCGGAAGATAAGCGAGGCCCGTGCGCACCGCGCTGTAACCGTGCACCGTCTGCAAATACAGGCTCAGCAGGAACACGACGCCGTAGTAAGTCAGGTTGACCACAACGCCGTAGAGCGTGGCCGCCGTGAATCCGGGCGCCTTGAAAAATCGCAGCGGCAACATCGGATGTGCACTTCGCGCCTCCGTCCGAAGAAACAACGCGCCGCTGATCAGCGCCAGCATGAAACAGCCCAGTACGAAGGGATGCTGCATGCCCAGCGGACGCGCTTCGATAACGCCAGTGATCAGCCCTGCCAGCATGAGGATGGCCAGGATCTGGCCTGCCAGGTCGAATTTTCCCTGGTGTGGCTTGCGCACGGTTTCCGGTAGGCGGAACGTCAGTGCGGCACCGATCGCACAGACCGGAAGGTTGACCAGAAAGATGCTGCGCCAGCCCGCCACGCCAAGCAGCAAACCGCCGATGATCGGGCCCGCTGCAATGGCTATGCTTCCTGCTGCCGTCCACCAGCCGATGGCACGCGCCCTCAACGATGGCGCGTGCGCGGAAGCATGGCTTAACAAGGCAAGCGAACTAGGGAGCATGGCCGCCGCTCCGATACCCTGGATGGCGCGCCCAGCGATCAGCAGTGTTGCGTTCGGTGACAAACCGCAACCCAGCGAGGCCAGCGCAAACAACGCCAGCCCACACAGGTAGACCTTGCGCGCGCCGAAACGGTCACCGAGATAACCCATCGTCAGCAGCAGCACGGCGAAAGTCAGCGCGTACGCATCGACGACCCATTGCAGCATGGCGATGTTGGCGTGCAGTTCACTGGCGATGCGTGGAAGCGCGACATTGACGATCGTCACGTCCAGCTGCACCAGCGCGAAGCCGAAACTCGCCGCCGTCGTCACCCATCCGATGTTGTTGTCACGCTGGGTTTGCACAACCGTCGCCCATCAAAGTCGCGTGCGCAGCGGATGATCCAGGCCAGCGACAGTTTTCAGCAGGCGATGACGCAAAGGTGCAATCTTGACCAGCTCGGGTATCAGGTTATTGCGCAGCCAGCGCAGCGGCGCCGGGCGCCCACGCATCACGCGAGTCAGTGCGGCAATATTGCGCACCACTTGAAGATGTACGGGATGACGTAGTTCGGCGTATTCCTGTATCCGTTCGAGATCTCCATTGAACGCGTCGAACGCACAGTCCGCGAACACGTAAGCGTCCTCGATCCCAAGATTCATGCCGCGCGCACCAAGCGGCGAATGAATATGCGCCGCATCGCCACCGAGCGCGACGCGGCCCACGCTTGTCTTGCTGGCCACCCGATGAGCAATACGAAACTGCGATTGCCAGATCACTTCGCCGGGCACGCTGCGGTAAGGCAACTGTGCCAGCGGATCAGCTCCATTGCCGATCACCCGCCAGATGCCCTCGTGCAAATGCATCAAGAACAGGAAGCCGTCCGGCTGCAAACCAATATGTACACGCAGCGGATCCAGCGGCGTATCCAGTCGCACGTCCCACAGCAACCACTGCTCAGGCAAAGTGCTGCCCGCGAAATCGAGTCCAAGCTCATGCCGAACCACGCTACGCGCACCATCCGCGCCGAATACGAGCGGCGCCTGCACGATCTGCGTGTTGCCATCGGGCAGTTGCAGGGACAGCGTGGCGTGCTGCGCATCCTGTTGCAGTGCCTGCAAACTCACACCGCGTTCCACACGCACATTCAACGCCTCCAGCGCGTCCGTGAGCAACGCCTCGGTGCGTGCCTGCGCCAGGCCAATGGGCAACTGTGGCATCTGATCCTGCAGGTCGACCGAAGCCACCTCACGGTTTTCGCGATGCATCGCCATGCCCTTCACCGCCCAGCCTTCGGCGATGATGCGTGCCGCCACCCCGCTGTCATGCAGCATTTCCAGCGAACGTGGATTAACCAGCAAGGCCTTCGAAGTTGTTGTCGGCTGCGCGGCGGCATCGACGATGCGAACGGGCACGTGGCGGCGAGCTAGAAACAACGCAGCAGCGAGACCGGTGGGGCCTGCGCCGACAATCATCAACGGTGCCTTGGAGGAAACAGTCATCGGGAAGCATCCGTGTGTCAGTGGTGCCTAAACTAACTGACCTGGCCAGCGATGGAATATGTCGATCGTCAGGGTGCGGTGAGCCGCCGCCAAACACGTTGGCTTTGATACCGCTGCTTCACACTGCGCTCACGCTGTACGTTCACTGCATCCGGTGTGACGCTTCGTTTAGAACAACAGCAACAGCAGCGGCACCACGATGCCAGCGACAAAAACGATCGCGATGCGCTTTCCATGACGCGAGAAGCGATACGCCATGTAAAGCCCGGTCAGGGTGGACAGCATCAAGCTCAAAGCCACCAAGGCGAAGAAGATCTTCATCGGCAACAGGTTCTTTTTCGGCTTTGTGCCTGCGTTGTCGGTACCGGGACCCGGGGTTGCCGTTGCTCGTGCATCGGCTGGCGGGTTCGCCGGTGACGAAACGACGGACGCCGTCGGATCCCTGGCAACATCCGACGGATGCGGTTTGCGAATGGGCATCGCGATGGTCTGCTTCTTGTGCAGCTGCGCCAGGGTCGCCAGCCATGCCGGTGGCGTGTAGCTGCTGCCACGCGTGGTCTCATGCAGGCTGAACGTCTGCATGCCTCCGGTAAACGCAAAAAACAGCAGCATGGGCGCGGTGAAAACACCCAGATAAAGGTGGATCTGGCGGATCCCTTTCAGAAAACGATGCCCGGTGGACATGAGAATGTGTCTCATTTGAAGGAGGAGCGGACTGTAATGGCTTCCGCCGATATCGCCAACCTCCAACAACGTTTTATGCACATTTCACCCTGCAAACCCGCGCCCCGACTAGGTCTTTAGGCCCGTGGCGGCTCCTTGGGCGAATCGCTAGAGTGCCTCGCAGACGCTGTTTCACAGCGCTGAAGGACGAAACATTGCCACTCAACCGGAGAGATCGATGATGAGCACGCGTCATAGCAACCCAGCCGCCATCCTGTACGGCGGCTTCATTGCCGGCACCCTGGACGTCGGCGCCGCAGCCCTGATCAACATGCTTAGTCCCGTCGTTATTCTCAAAGCGATCGCCAGCGGCGTGCTGGGCAGGCCGGCGTTTACGGGCGGCGCATCGGCCGCCGTGCTGGGGTTGCTGCTGCAATGGGCGATGTCCCTGCTGATCGCCGCGATCTTCGTGTTTGCAGCGCGACGGCTTCCCCGCCTTGCACTGCACTGGGCAGCGTGGGGTGTGGCTTACGGTGTGGTGATCTTTTTCGTGATGAATTACGTGGTCAGGCCGCTGTCGGCTGCATGGCCCAAGACTTCCTTCACCCCCGTGCAATTCATCGAAAACATGCTTGCCATGTTGCTGTTCGGACTGATCGTGGCGTATTTCGCCCGTTCGAAAACCGGCGCGGTTGAGCTCTCCTGATCCGTCGATGCTCCATCAGCAACTGAGGGGCTACAGCACCTTCGGTATGGCTGAACCCATGCCGAAGGCGCCATCCACGACAAAAACGAGTTATCCCGGGGTACACCTAATCGACCCACGACTGAACCATTCTCGATAAACCGGCGCCAATCACAGCGCTGTCCCAGTGATCACGCTATCGTGAGCTGGAATCGTCAGTTCCCAAGGGATGTCCAAATGAAGATGCATGAATGTGCGAATCGTCTCCCGGCGATGCGTTTGCCGCTGCCCCGCCGCATGATTTTGTGGATGGTGGCAGCCTGCGTTATGGCGTTGTCGTTCTCATCGTTCGCCGGAGTATTCATTTCAGTGGCCATTGCGCCTCCGCCGCTGCCGATCTACGCCCAGCCCATCGTGCCGGGCCCCGGCTATATCTGGACTCCTGGTTATTGGTCCTACGCCGACGGCGGCTACTTCTGGGTGCCGGGCACCTGGGTGCTGGCACCTTATGCCGGTGCGCTATGGACGCCCGGATACTGGGGCTGGAATAACGGTTTCTATGTGTTCAACACCGGCTACTGGGGTCCTCACGTAGGCTTCTACGGCGGTATCAACTATGGCTACGGCTACGGTGGCAGGGGCTATTCGGGTGGCTATTGGAACCATGGCTCGTTCAACTACAACAGGACGGTCGTCAACAACACGTCCATCAATCGCGTCAGCTTCAACGGGGGCCGCGGCGGACTGAACGCACGGCCATCGCCGCAGGAGCAGATGGCTTTGCATGATCGGCACATGGAACCATTGGCGGCTCAGCAGCAGCATGTCCACATGGCCAGCCAGAACAGCGCCATGCGCGCTTCGTTCAATCATGGTGCGCCATCGATTGCCGCCACCCAGCGGCCGGGTGAGTTCAATGGTCACGGTGTAGTAGGTGCACGTGGCGCGGGTACGGCGATGCATGCGGATCCGGCCAGGTCGACCGCGTCAGGCATGCACGCTACCCACGTGAACAATGCCGCGATGGCGCATGGCAATATGGCAGCTGAGCGCGCTACGCACGCATCCAATACGCGCGCTTCCGGGGCACGCCCCACCAGCGTCCGCTCCTCTGCCGTACACACCGCCAGTGCACACCCATCCGGTGTTCACTCGTCGAACCATGGGCCAAGCAATAACGCCCAGCGCTCGGCCTCAAGCTATCGTGCCGCTCCTGCCGCGCATTACAGTCAGCAGGCGCGCCCGCAGGCACACCAGCAGGCGCAGCCGCATCAGGCTGCAGCGCACGGCGGCAATCAGGGCGAGCATCACGCGCATTGATTCGCGGGCATAGATATTTGAAGCTGCCCAAGGAGGCCAGAGCGATCTGGCCTCCTTGTTTATGACCGCACATCCGAAGCATCGAAGTCCCTGCGCATTCGTTTTCTTCGCACCATTCGCACACGCCCTTCACACGTAAAAGGTCACCTTAGCGGCGTCGGCATGTTTGGCCAGACATGCGCAATTGGGGAATTGGTCATGAAGGAAAACCAGGTTCACGCCACCGTCGGTGTAAGCGACTTTGACGCCTCCAGCGCTTGGTATGCGCGTCTGTTCGGTCGAGCTCCCGATTACCGCCCTAGCACTTCCTGCGCGGAATGGCAGATTGCGGACAGCGCGACGATCCAGGTTATGCCCAAGAATGCGTTTCTCGATGACCGGAATCGTTCGGGCTGGGCCTCGGTCGGCATCATCGTCGAGCACCTCGACGACATCCTCTCCGAATTGCGCAAGCGGCAGATCGATGTGGCGCCACCGCACATGGTGACTCATTTCGTACGCGTCGCCCCAGTCACCGACCCCGATGGCAATCGGGTGACTTTTGTCGAGTCGATCGCCGGTTAACCGGGTCGGCCGCGCGATCGTGGGATCAACGCAACCGGTAGTCGCTACGCCTTCGCATGCGATCCCCCACATCTACGTAGGAACTGCTGGCTGGTCTATACCGGCCACTAGCGCAGACCGCTTTCCCGCGGGCGGTACTCATCTGCAGCGTTACGCGCAAGTCTTCAATGCGGTTGAAATCAACTCGTCTTTTTATCGCCCCCACTTACCTGCAACCTATCGAAAATGGGCTGATGCGGTGCCGGCCGATTTTCGATTTGCGGTAAAGATGCCCAAGACGATCAGCCACCAGGCAAGGCTGAAAGCGTGTGAGCCATTGTTGGACTCGTTCCTGGCCGAGGCTGGCCAACTCGGCAAAAAACTCGGCTGTCTCTTGCTGCAGTTGCCGCCAAGCCTGACGTATGACCCGGCGATCGCGCTGCCGTTTTTTGATCTGCTACGACGGGCTTATCGTGGCCCGGTGGCTTGCGAGCCCCGCCATGTTTCATGGTTCGCCAAGCCTGCGAGCCACGCACTGCAGGCGCATGGCATCGCGAGAGTTGCTGCCGACCCCGCACGCAATCCGCGCGCAGCACTGCCTGCGGGCGATCGATCGATGCAGTACCTGCGTCTGCACGGCTCGCCCCGGATGTACTACGACGCTTACGGCGACGATGTGCTACGACGCGTCTCAACACGTCTATTGCAGCCCGGCGCACAAACAGCGCAGCGCTGGTGCATTTTCGATAACACGGCACTCGGTCACGCGACTTCCAACGCACTGAGCCTGGTCGAGCTTGTGCAACCGGATCGACGTCGTGGTGGATCCCGGGCGAGTACGGCGTGATGAACGCAAGCAACGGCCTTGCGGTAAAGTCCCCAGCCATGCCGCTAACGCGCCAGAGCGATAGAGCACACCTTGTCTGATGACGACACGACACCGCGCATCGCCTTCGCCGTGGAGCATGCGAGTAAGCGCTATGGAAGCGTGGTGGCCCTGGACGACATCAGCATCGAATTTGCCGCCGGTAGCACCACCGCGCTGATCGGCAGCAGTGGTTCGGGCAAGTCCAGCGTGCTGCGCTTGCTGTTGGGCCTGGAGTGGCCCGATAGCGGATGTGTGAAAGCCGATGGTCGCGTGCTCGAGCGATCGCAATTGCTGGCGCTGCGACGACGCGTTGGCTACGTGATCCAGGATGGCGGGTTATTCCCCCATCTCACCGCGCTGGGCAACCTGGCCCTGTTGCCGCGCTACCTTGGCTGGAGCAAGCAACGGATTCGCGAACGCGCCGAAGAACTGGCCGCCCTAACCCACTTGCCGCCCGACGTGCTGGCGCGATATCCAGCCGAACTGTCCGGTGGCCAACGCCAGCGCGTTGCGTTGATGCGCGGATTGATGCCCGATCCCGATGCACTGCTACTGGACGAACCGCTGGGGGCACTTGATCCACTTGTGCGCCATGAACTTCAGGACCAGCTCAAGCTGATCTTCGATCAGCTCGGCAAGACCGTGATCGTGGTGACCCACGACTTGGCGGAAGCGGCCTGGTTTGCCGAACGACTGGTGTTGATGCGCAAAGGCAAAGTCGTGCAGGACGGTCGCCTGGATGATCTGCGCGAGCGCCCGGCACAGCCGTTTGTCACGCGCTTCGTCGAGGCACAACGACACTTGCCGGTGTCTTCGCCATGACCCGCACATGGCCCGTGCTGGTAGTTCTGTGTTTACTTCTTGCGTTGCCGACAGCGGCCTTCGCCCAGCCGGTGCGCATCGGCTCCAAGCAGTTCACCGAATCGGTCATCCTGGGTGAGCTGGCACGGGAAACCGCTCGCGAAACGGGCGTCGAGGCCGTGCATCAGCGCGAACTCGGTGGCACAACCATCCTGTGGACCGCGCTGTTGGATGGCGATATAGACG
>Ga0302223_10000604_pt1 | contig 22068 bp, 19 predicted proteins | sample II_Palsa_E2_3_FD_194565 | JGI IMG/M metagenome (GOLD analysis project Ga0302223, IMG submission 194565) | Peat permafrost microbial communities from Stordalen Mire near Abisko, Sweden - II_Palsa_E2_3 | ecosystem: Environmental > Terrestrial > Soil > Palsa > Peat permafrost | place: Sweden... | reverse complement strand
TTATGCGCGCACTGCTCCTGCTCGTGATCGGCAGCGCCGCATGCGCAGCCTATATATGGCACGCGAAGCGGCGACCCGATCCGCTGATGGATCTGTCGCTGCTGAAGATCGACTCGTTCCGCCTGTCGGTAATCTCCGGTTCGTTGATGCGTGTCACGCAGGGCGCGCAGCCTTTCCTGCTGCCATTGATGTTCCAGATCGGCTTCGGCCTGTCGGCAGTGCGCAGCGGCAAGCTGATTCTGGCAACGTCGCTCGGCGCTATCGTGATGCGCAGCGTTACGCCACGCGTGCTGCGGATGGTGGGTTTTCGGCGCGGCATGATGGCCAACGGCATACTCTCCAGCATGGGCTATGCGGTGTGCGCGTTTTTCCGGCCGGGCTGGCCGGACTGGCTGATGTTCGGCCTGTTGTTCTGCTGCGGTGCCTTCATGTCATTCCAGTTTGCGGCCTACAACACGGTCGCCTACGAAGCCGTGCCGACGTCGCGCACCAGCGCAGCCAGCAGCCTGTACACCACCCTGCAGCAGCTGATGCTTTCCGTCGGCGTCTGCAGCGGTGCGCTGATTCTCAAGCTGACCATGGCTGCCGGTGATCACGCCGAACCGCATCTGATGGATTTCTCCATCGCTTTTGTGATCGTCACGCTGATCTCGCTCAGCTCCATGCGCTGGCATGTGGGCTTTGCGCACGACGCCGGCGATGAGTTGAGCGGGTATCGGTCGAAACAGCGACCGTCGTTGTCATAGGCGTTACCGCAGTTCGTCAAGACATGAACGCTGCGGATATACCGCACATCATCAGACAGCGGAGCACACGCATGCAGCGACGCGACTCGCAAGCAGCATCATCTGCCTGGCTCGCCACCCACGATGATGCGCGCATTGCGCTGCCAGGTCAGGTACGACCAGGCCCAGCCTATCGTGATCAGCAGCCGGTTGCCGAAGCCGATCAGAAAGAAGATGTGCACCACCAGCCAGAGCCACCACGCGACGACACCGGACAGATGGATGCCGCGCAAATCGGCTACCGCCTTGCCGCGGCCGATAGTGGCGAAGCTGCCGTAGTCCTTGTAGCGAAAAGCACGCGTGGTGCGGCCGGCCATCCGTTCGCGGATCATTTTCGCCGCGTGGGCCCCCATTTGCTTGGCTGCCGGTGACAGTGCCGGCACGGGTTTTCCATCCTGCTGCAAATGCGCCAGATCACCGATCACGAAAACCTCGACGTGCTGCGGCAACGACAGGTCGGGCGCGACCTGCACGCGACCCGCGCGATCGCACGGCGTATCCAGCTGTCTGCCCAGGGACGATGCGGCCACGCCTGCAGCCCACACCAGCGTGCGCGCCTCGATGCGCTGCTCGCCCATCTGCACATGGTCGTCGCCGACGCTGGTGACGGCCGAATTCAGATGAACGCGCACCTGCATGCGCTCAAGCTGTTGCTGCGCTTTCACCGACAGATCCGCCGGCATCGAACCCAGCACGCGACCACCCGCCTCCACCAGATGAATTTGCGCCTGGTGTGGATCGGCTACGCGAAATTCGTTGGCCAGCGTGTGATGGGCGATCTCCGCCAGCGTGCCGGCCAGTTCCACGCCGGTCGGGCCGGCGCCGATCACCACAAAGCTGAGCCACGCTGCCCGCTTCACCGGGTCAGGCTCGCGCTCGGCGGCTTCGAAGGCATTGAGGATGTGCCGGCGGATGGCCAGCGCATCGTTCATCGTCTTCATGCCGGGCGCATCGGTGGCCCAGTCGTCGTGACCAAAGTAAGCGTGGCTCGATCCGGTTGCCACAATCAGGTAGTCGTATTCCAGCGCATCGTCCCCCATCGACACGCGCTTTTGCACCACGTCGATCGCCGTGACCGTTTCCATGCGTACGGTGACATTGCCTTGCTTGCGCAGGATATGGCGCAGCGGCGCGGCAATATCCGGTCCCGACAGCCCGGCCGTCGCCACTTCATAGAGCAGCGGCTGGAACAGGTGATGATTGGTACGATCCACCAGCGTGATCTGCACCGGCGCCGATCGCAGCGCGCGCGCCGCGCTCAATCCCCCGAATCCACCACCGATGATGACCACATGGGGCAAAGGGTGCGTACGGCTCATGGCTACCTCGCGTTGATATGCCTCGACATTAGAACGCGTGAGACATTAATTGTGTGATCAAAGATAGTTCGAATAGAGCATATCCCGTGCAGCCCGCTCACTTGTGCCTATGCCGATGGTGTAATCAGGATAGTGCATCGCCATAAATCCATGCACGGGCAGCGCCGCGTCAATACAGGCAAAATACACAGCTGGCGCGGCCAAATCGCCTGCCGCCACCTTCCACTTTCGCTCTACCGATACGGATGACACCTTGACCAACTCCACACCTACCCCGCCCGTACCGGACGATGCGGACCCTGCCCTGCTGAAGCGGCTGCACGAAGCGACGGCACTGCTGGAATCGCTGGCAGCCGATCCGCTGCTGCTGGCGCAGTTGCCGGCGCAGGAACGCAGCCGGCTGCATCAGGCGGTGGCGAGCGTGTATCACCCCGATCCGGCGACACGCCGGGTGAAGTTGAAGGCCAAGCAGAAAGCGCACTATGCGTCGAAGATTCGTGCCGACGACACCGTACTCAACCAGACCGGCATCCGCGCACTGCGTCGCAAGCCGGTGTTCAGCACGCCAAGCGTGTTTGCGCCGGAAGGTTTCGAGGCGCACGACGTAAACCCCTATGCGGACGCCACCCAACCACGCGAATCCATCGAACCGCAGCACTGTTACGTGTGCAAACAGAAGTACTCGACCATCCATTTTTTCTACGACCAGCTGTGCCCGGATTGTGCAGCGTTCAACTACGCCAAGCGCACCGAGTTGGTGGATCTGCGTGGGCGCGTGGCGCTGCTGACCGGCGGCCGGGTGAAAATCGGTTACCAGGCAGGTTTGAAACTGCTGCGCGCGGGCGCGGAGCTGATCGTCACCACACGTTTTCCACGTGATTCCGCCGCGCGCTATGCTGAAGAACCGGACTTTGCGCAATGGAGCGATCGCCTGCAGATCTACGGACTGGATCTGCGCCACACGCCCAGCGTCGAAGCCTTCTGCCAGGAGTTGATCGCCACGCGGCCGCGACTGGATTTCATCATCAACAACGCTTGCCAGACCGTGCGCCGACCGCCGGATTTCTACGCGCACATGATGGACGGCGAAACGGCCGCGCTGCACGACCTGCCAGCGCACGTGCGCCAGCTGGTCGGAAACTACGAAGGCTTGCGCGGCGCGCACCTGCTACCTGAGGCGAACACGGGTGCTATCGCGCAACCAGGTAGCGTGCCTAATGTTGCCGGTCTGACGCGCGCCGCCGAGCTGTCGCAGCTGCCACTGTTGCCGGAAGAACTACTCGCGCAGCAGCACCTATTTCCTCAAGGGAAACTCGATCAGGACTTGCAACAGATCGATCTGCGCGAGCGCAACTCGTGGCGGTTGCTGATGGCCGAGGTGCCGTCGGTGGAATTGCTGGAGGTGCAGCTGGTCAACGCCATCGCGCCGTTCATCATCAATGCGCGGCTCAAGCCGCTGATGCTGCGCACGCCGAGCAATGATCAACCCAGTCGCGACAAGCACATCGTCAACGTGTCGGCGATGGAGGGCCAGTTCTACCGCAGCTTCAAGACCACGCGGCATCCACACACCAACATGGCCAAGGCCGCGCTCAACATGATGACTCGCACCTCTGCTACCGACTATCACAACGATGGTATCCACATGAACAGCGTGGATACCGGTTGGGTCACCGATGAAGACCCGGCCGAGCTGGCCGCAAAGAAAGTGATCGAGGAACGCTTCCACCCGCCGCTGGACATCATCGACGGCGCAGCGCGCATCGTCGATCCGATCATCAGCGGGATCAACACCGGCGAGCACGTGTGGGGGCAGTTTCTAAAGGACTATCGGCCGACGGACTGGTGAGCGCCGTCTCTATCTGCAGATGATTTCAGTGAACGCCAACCTCAATCCAGCGTCGCCGCGTAGTAATCGCCATGCCGGCTCACTCGCACCGGCATGGCAAACGCCTCTGACAGCGTGGCATCGGTAAGCGTGTCGACCTTGCTGCCCTGCCGGAACACCCGACCATCGCGCAGCAAGACGACCTGCCCGATCTCTGGCAGGATTTCCTCGACGTGATGGGTGACCAGCAATAACGTGGTGCCGCTCCTGGCCAGCTCGCGCAGGCCTTCCAGAAAATGCCGACGGCTGGCCATATCCAGACCTGCGCAGGGTTCATCGAGCAGCAGTGCGCGCGGGCGATGCACCAGCGCCCGCGCGATCAGTACACGACGCGCTTCGCCAGTAGACAGGCTCGCCATGTCGCGCCCGATCAGCGACGTTGCACCGACCTGCGTCAACGCCTCATGAGCACGTCCGCGCATATCATCAGTGACCTGATGATTGAAGCTGATGCCGCGCGCCGCAAAGAATCCCGACACCACCGCATCAAAAACTTCCACGGGCGTATCACTGGTGTAATCGAGCTGCACCGCCGGCGACACGATGCCAAGCAGGCTGCGCAGCTCCGCCACGTTCCAGCGATCGCGGCCAAAGATGTGCACGCGGCCATTGCCATCCCGCTTCGCCAACGGATACAGCTGCCGCGCAATCAGCTTTACCAGCGTCGACTTACCCGAACCGTTGGGGCCGAGGATAGCCGTGTGCTGGCCATCGGCAATGCACAGACTGAGCCGGTCCAGCACCAGCCGATCGCCCTGCATCACGCTGGCTTGATCGATCGTGAGCAGATCGTCTTCGGAGTTCAATTGATCTTTGGCCGCTGGTTCATGCATGGCTTTACCTTGCCTGCAAATAAGCCGAACGGCAACACCGCCGACACCGGACTAATCAATGCTTGCCGTGTGTGAGAGCACTATTCATCGACTGCATTCATCTGCTTCAGCTGATCATCTCTGGCTGCATGAGCTGTGGCTTGAAGAAATGCGATGGCGCGGTCCATCGCATCGAGCTGCAGATCGACAATGGATCGATCACCGGCAGGCACCAGTATTGACAACTTGATTTCTTCGGGAAGGGACGGCTTCTTTTTTTCTTCTTTACCCTCCTGGTCACCGGACTGTTCATCGCCGTTATCCTCGTCCTTCAAGACTCCGGTATAACGCACGTCGACGCGCCAGTGGTTTGATTCGCCGCAAAGACGAAGTTCGGCAAGAAATAGCTTTTCCTGATCAGTCATGGTGTTCTCCAATTTCCACTTCAAAATGAGTCGCTTGTTACAGCGCAGATCTACTCAGGCCAACCCGCATCATTTCCCCACGCCACACGTGACGCACATGTCCATATCGTCATGACTTTTCACATCACCTTCCCTATTGGCGGTGTGCAGTAGTGGCCTACCTGCTGGAGCCTCGCCATGCACTCATCCGTCCGAACAACTCTTTTCGCCATCACCGCTTTGTCAGCAGTGCTGATGCTGATCGGCTGCGGCGACACGGCACGCCTACAGGTAAGCGATGGAACGGGCGCCAATCCGCAGCTACCCGCCCCAAACAAGACGCTGTTTCCCACCATGAAAACAGCCAAAGCCGTGGGCTGGCCAGCCGGCGCTACACCGATCGCCGCATCGGGTCTGGCCGTGAACGCTTACGCCAGCGGACTGGATCATCCTCGCTGGCTTTACACGCTGCCCAATGGCGACGTGCTGGTCGCCGAAACCAATGCACCACCGAAGCCCGACGACAGCAAGGGCATCCGGGGCTGGATTGCAAAGAAGATCATGGCCGGTGCCGGTGCTGGCGTACCCAGCGCCAACCGCATCACCTTGCTGCGTGATACGAAGGGTGATGGTGTAGCCGATACGCATGATGTATTTTTGAAAGGCCTCAACTCGCCATTTGGCATGGCCTTGGTCGGCAACAAGCTCTACGTCGCCGACAGTGATGCGTTGTTGAGCTTTCCGTATGAAGCCGGGGAAACCAGGATTACGGCAGCACCGACCAAAGTGATGGACCTGCCGGCCGGCACCATCAATCATCACTGGACCAAGAACGTCATCGCCAGTCTGGACGGCAGGAAGCTTTACGTCACGGTCGGCTCCAACAGCAATGTCGGAGAGAACGGACTTGCGGTAGAAAAAGACCGTGCACGAATTCTTGAAGTCGACATTGCCAGCGGCACGTCACGCGTATTCGCCACCGGCCTGCGCAATCCCAATGGCATGGCATGGCAACCGCAAAGCGGCGCGTTGTGGACAGCAGTGAACGAGCGCGATGAAATCGGCAGCGATCTGGTACCCGATTACATGACCTCAGTGAAGGACGGCGCTTTTTACGGCTGGCCTTTCAGCTATTACGGCCAGCATGTCGATGTCCGCGCGCAACCGCAGAACCCCGCGCTGGTAGCCACGGCTATCGCGCCCGATTACGCGCTCGGCCCACATACCGCGTCGCTGGGACTGATTTTTTACACTGCGCATCTTTTACCCGCGCACTATGAGAACGGTGCGTTCATCGGTCAGCATGGCTCCTGGAATCGCAACCCGCGCAGTGGCTACAAGGTGATCTTTGTGCCGTTCACCAACGGCCAGCCATCCGGTCCCGCCGAAGACGTGTTGACAGGTTTCCTCAATGGAAATGGCGAGGCGCAAGGCCGGCCTGTCGGTGTAACGACGGATGGCAAAGGCGCCTTGCTGGTCGCGGATGACGTGGGCAATGTGGTGTGGCGCGTTACTTCTGCGAGCCCGGCAGCACAGACCACCGCAAGCGCCGCTGCATCACAATAATGACAAAGGATTACTGCCTCGCCTTTCTACACTTCGATAATGTCCTACTTGGTCATTCCCTCATCGGCACTGTCAGGTAAACGTTGAACAACCCATGGATCAAACAACCGCCATGCCTACCATGCAAGCCGTCGAAATCACTCGCCCCGGCGAACCCGATGTACTGAAACTCACCTCGCGCAACATACCCAAGCCCGAGAAGGGCGAGGTGCTGATCAAGGTAGCGGCAGCTGGCGTCAATCGGCCCGACGTGTTTCAACGCAAGGGAAACTACGCCCCGCCGCCGGGCATCTCCGACATACCCGGCATGGAAGTCGCTGGCGAGTTGGTCGATGGCGATCTGGATGGCGAAAATCCATTCGGCCTCAAACGCGGCGACATGGTATGCGCGTTGATCGGTGGTGGCGGTTATGCCGAGTACGCCATAGCGCCGCTGCTGCAATGCCTACCCACGCCCAAAGGCTACTCGATGGTCGAGGCGGCAGCGCTGCCGGAAAATTTTTTCACGGTATGGAGCAACGTGTTCGATCGCGGCCAGCTCGGCCAGGGCAAACGTGGTACGCATGAGTCTTTGCTGGTCCAGGGGGGCTCCAGCGGTATCGGCGTTACTGCCATCCAGCTGGCACATGCGTTTGGCTACCGTGTATTCGTCACCGCAGGCAGCGCGGAAAAATGCGCCGCTTGCGAACAGCTCGGTGCCATCGCCATCAACTACCGCGAACAGGATTTCGTGGAAGAGGTGAAGCGCCATAGCGACGGTCATGGCGTCGATGTGATTCTGGACATGGTTGCCGGCGACTACCTGCCCCGCGAAATCGAGGTACTCGCCGATGATGGCCGGCTGGTCGTCATCGCCACCCTCGGTGGCGGCAAGGCGACCATCGATGCTGGTGCAATCATGCGCCGCCGACTCACCGTGACGGGCTCCACACTACGCGTGCGTCCGATTGCCTTCAAAGCCGCCATTGCACAGGCGCTTTACGAGAAAGTCTGGCCATTGCTGGAATCGCGCAGAGTGCAACCGATCATCCATCAGGTCTTCCCTGCCGCCGATGCAACCAAGGCACACGTGCTGATGGAGAGCAGCGCACATATCGGCAAGATCATGCTGACGTGGTAAGAGCCGCCTTGACTGGAAAATCCTGGAATCTGTCGCGCAGGACTCTGAGGCGCTATGTCGCGGCCGAGTAGCACCAACCTGTAAAGAAAGCGTGCGATTATCCTGAAGTTGGGTGACCAACACGACAGGATTGGGGATGGCGGCGTTCCGCAACACCAGGCACCGAATGTTTGTTGCATGGCTGGCTCTGGCCGCCATGTGGCTCACTATTGGCATGCCGGTGCTTTCGCAGTTTCTGCCGAGCCACGCGCAAGAATCGATGGACCTCGGTGCGTGGTGCACCGGCCATGGTTTCAGCGATCATCATCCCGGCAACCCGTCCGCACCTGCCGCCCCGATGGACAAATGCGGGTATTGCAGCCTTTTCTGTCACAGCCCGCTTGTTCTGGCACATGCCGGCATCGTTTTGCCGTCCCTGCTGTTGTCGGGACCGCTGTTTTCTGTGCAGGCCGTTCCATCCGGGCCGCGACCTCGCCTGCTGAGTGCTGATGCCAGAGGGCCGCCGTCGCTTACATGACGGCTACCGCCCCTTGACGCTTGGCATGCCTTACCGGCACAGCCTTCGTCGCTGAACTCAATAACGATACTCGAACGCAGCCGCACGGCTCGTTGGCGCATTGGCGCAAACGAGCATTTTGCATGGCCGCACCAGATCGATACCTATATCAATGCGCCGCTTGGCCGCATTTCCCGGGATTTTTCATGCACTTCTTGTTCAACGCCAAAACGATCAAAACCACCCCGCTTGCCCTGCTAATGTCGGCTCTGCCAATGGCAGCGCAGGCTTGCGCTACCTGCGGGTGCACACTCAGCACTGATGCCGCCACCGGCTACTCCGCCGAATCAGGCTGGCGTCTAAACGTGGACTACACCACTATCGACCAGAATGAACTCCGCAGCGGAAGCAGCAGCGCCAGTCCGGAACAAGTGGTCAATCGGCCATCCGACCCTTCCCTCGGCGGCGGCGAGATCGAACATGGCACAACCAACCAGTACCTGAATTTCACCGCTGCATACCGGTTCAATGCCGATTGGGGTATCAGCCTGCTGATTCCCTATGTGAAGCGCGATCACGACACCTATGGCACCCAGCTTCAGCCGTACACGCCTGCAGAAAGCGCGCCGGATCAGCTCAGCAACGCCAGCGTATCCAGCCTCGGTGACATCAAGCTGCTGGCTAGCTACCAGGGCTTTCTGCCAACGCACAATCTTGGCCTTCAGTTTGGCGTCAAGCTGCCCACCGGCAACTACGGCGGGGAAACGGAAGACGGCAACTTTGTCGGTACACCCGTACTCTTCAAGAACGGACCAGGTGCCGGCCAGGCGCTCGACTCGAGCTTGCAGGCAGGCACCGGCAGTACTGACCTGATCGTGGGCGCGTACTACTTCCAGCCGATGAGTCAGAATTTTGATGGCTTCGTCAACGGCCAGTTCCAGTCGGCCATTTCAGAAAGGATGAGCGCCGCCGGTGCCAATTATCGACCCGGTAATCTTGCCACCATGAGTCTGGGCGTACGCTATGAAGCCCACGCCAACTGGGTGCCGCAATTGCAGATCAACCTGCTGCACAAGAGTGCCGATCAGGGGGCATTTGCCGACCAGCCCGATACGAAAGGCACCGTGGCCTATCTCAGCCCGGGCATCAGCGCGAGCCTCACCAAGAAGCTGCAGCTGTATGCCTTTGTGCAAGTACCGGTATATAGCCACCTGGCCGGTTATCAGCTATTCCCAGGCTGGACTGGTACCGTCGGCATCAGTTTGGGGCTATGACTATTCGATTCCCCGTACAGCGCGCTAAACCTGACCGGATGCAACTCGTCATGTTCGGTATACCCGCTTGTAAAGTAGCCCTGCGGCGGTTCAAGCAAGGCTCGAGACTCTTCGCTTCGCGTTTTGCAGCGACCACCGTATTGGCACTTGCTCTGCTGCACTCGGCAGGCGTGAGTGCCAACAGTCTCGTTATCGGAGATGCCGCGCCACCAATCACGTTGACCACCCTGGACGGCAAGCAGATCGCGACCAGCGATCTGCAAGGCAAGGTAGTGATCGTGACCTTCTGGGCAACCTGGTGTGGGCCCTGTCGGGAGGAGCTGCCGCTGCTTTCGCGCTACGCCCAACAGCACGCGAAAGACGGCCTGGTGGTGCTCGGCTTCAGTCTCGACACGCCTGACAACCTCGACAAGGTACGCGCCGTTTCACGCAGTCTGAGTTTTCCGGTCGGGCTACTTGGCGACCCGCATGTGCCGGGTTATGGTCGCATCTGGCATCTGCCGGTCAGTTTCACAATCAACCGGAATGGGAAGCTGGTGGACAATGGATGGAATGACAAAAATCCGGTATGGACGTCCGAACGGCTGGAACAGGTTGTCACGCCACTTTTGAGTCACTCTCCCTGAATAGTCGCCCGATACAAACCCGGGTTATTCGCGAAGATTCTCAGGTCAAAAACCTTCAGTTCGGGACAGTCCGTTTCCTTGTAGCGCATTTAAACCTACAGTGTTTGACCCTACCTTTGCTCCAGGCGCCGATCGTGGCGCGATACAGCTACCGGAGAAACGTCGTGATTGAACGCAGACCTTTTGAAAGCCTTGGCGGTGCGAACCATGGCTGGCTCGATGCCAAACATCACTTTTCGTTTGCCAACTACAACAATGCCAAGCGCATGGGCTGGGGCGCGCTACGCGTGTGGAATGACGACACGATTGCTGCTCAAACCGGCTTCCCACCGCATTCGCATGGCGACATGGAGATCATTACCTACGTGCGCGAGGGTGCGATCACCCATCGCGATAATCTGGGTAATACGGGCCGTACCGAGGCGGGCGATGTGCAGGTAATGAGTGCCGGTACTGGCATCACGCACAGCGAGTACAACCTGGAATCGGAAACGACTCGCATCTTCCAGATCTGGATCATTCCCGACGAACGCGGCCAGCCGCCTTCATGGGGTGCCAAGCCTTTCCCGAAGGGTGACCGCTCTGGTCAATTCGTGGCGCTGGCCAGCGGCTTCCGTGAAGATGCCGATGCGCTGCCCTTGCGCACTAATGCGCGCGTGCTCGGCGTGACGCTAAAAGCCGGCGAGTCAGCGGAGTACGCGCTGGCAGAAAATCGCTATGGTTATCTGGTGCCATCGAAAGGTTCGGTCGAGATCAATGGCGTGACGCTGCAAACGCGTGATGGTGCAGCAATCCATCAGGAGCCCTTACTGCGGCTGAAAGCGCTGGAAGATACCGAATTGGTTCTGGTCGACGCGCCAGCTTGATACGAGTCGCGGCCGAACGCATTGGCGGCGCTATCGCTTTGCATTTCCTTCGCCAACGCCGGCACCTTTAGGGAAACTGTTGGCTTTGACGAAGGTCGCGAAATCGTTCGTCGCCATCGCATGCGCGATGTAATAGCCCTGGGCATGGTCACACCCGATGGAAGTAAGGTAATCGAGCGCCGCCTTGTTCTCCACGCCCTCGGCGGTGACGTGATAGCCCAGCCGGTGGCTGAGATCGACAATGGAGTGCACGATGATCTGGTCCTTGCGCTCGGTGCCAAGATTCTTGATGAACATCTGGTCGATCTTCAGCTCGCTGACCGGCAGATGGCGCAGATACGCAAACGTCGATTGACCCACGCCAAAATCATCGATGGCAATGCCAACACCGTGATCGGACAGGCGCCGTAGAATTCGGATGGCCAGATCGTGCTCGTCGATGATCGCACGCTCCGTGACCTCCACCGTCAGGCAGTGCGGAGGAAGCTCGTGGATCGCCAGCAAGGTAATGATCTTGCCTGGCAGATCGGGGTCATCCAGATCGCGCGTGGAAAGGTTTACTGACAATTGCAGATGCAGGCCCTGCTCGCTCCAGCGTTTGGCCTGCGCCAGCGCCGCGGTCAATGCCCAGCGTGTGACGCGCTGGATATTACCGGTGTCCTCCGCCATGCCAATGAAGGCGTCCGGGGGCACTTCGCCAAGTTTCGGATGATTCCAGCGCACCAGCGCTTCGGCGCCATCGATAGTTTTGGTGGCGAGCGCAAGCTTCGGTTGATAGTGCAGCGACAGCTTGTTGTGATTGAGCGCATTGCGCAGATCACCCATCAGTGACAAGCGTTCGGGGCGATGTGGATCCGTCGCTACATTATAGAAACTCAATGATGCTGACGAACCACTGGCGGCAAACTGCGCAACTTCAGCATGACGCAGCAATGTGCCCGCCCGGGCGCCATCGGCGGGATAGATAGCAACGCCGATCGCAGGCAATCGATCGATGGCGACATCTTTTTCCTTGTAAGGCGTGTTGAGCGCATCAAGGATTCGCAACGCCGCTGCGGTGGCATTCGACTTGTCCGTCTGTGGCAGCCATGCCATGAACTGCGTATCGGTCACCCGGGCGATAAACGCGCCATCTGAAACGTCGCGAATACGTTCGCCCGCATCACGCATCAGTCGATCGCACAACGAGTGCCCCATGGTTTTGATGATATCCGGTACGCGTGCGATTCCGATCATCAGCAAGGCGCCACCAACACCATCGTCGGTCGCGATTGAACGATTGATGCTCTCTTCGGCCGCCATGCGGGTGGGCAGATTGGTCACCGGATCGTGCATGGCCTGATGGCGGATACGATCCTCGCGCTGACGTACTGCGTCGGTCATGGTACCGAACGCAACGGCCAGCTGACCTATCTCGTCATGCCGTTGCACGCTCACCGGCGCACGATAGTCGCCAACTTCAATGCGCTTTACGGCGGCGGCCAGCGCTTCGATCGGGCGCGATACGCTGCGCGCGACCAACCAGGCGACCAGCAAACCCATCGCAAGGCCAAGGCACAACAGGATCGTTCCCGCGACCATCGCGGAATGAAAGGGCCTCAGCGCATCGTCGAGTGAATAGCCGAGCAAGGCCACCACCGGCGCAGTGTTTGCCGGCTGCTTCAGATGCTGTGCCATCACGATGTACTGCATGCCGCCAACCATCATCAGCGTGGGCTTCCACGGCAGATCACCGTTTACCGGCGCAATGCTGCCGAGAAGATTCGTCTGGCTGCTGCCGCGCGCCACGACCGACCAGTGATTCGGCACAGCCTGGGCCAACAGTTCGATATCTCTGGGCAAGGCAGACAGCTGTTGCATGTGACTGAGCAAAGTGTTGTCCAGCGGCACATTCACCGCCACCAGCCCCACCGGCTGCGGCGCGTAAATCGGCACCACCACCATCCAGTACGCCTTGCCATCCAGCACAACCACCGCAGCGGTTCGCTCACCGTAGGCTTTCTTGATCAGATCGGGAAATGGAAAACGCCGCGGTATCACGTCGACATTACCGGTAGTCGCATCGTTCGTATCAGCTAGTACGGCGCCATCGAGCCCAATCCACAGCATGCCCGAAGCACCGACCCGACGCCCGTGATTGCGCAGCATGGAAAGCACGGTACCGCGATCACGCTCGGCAATCGCCGAACGCAATGCGTAATCGAGCGAGATCACTTCAACGTTGCCCGCAACGCGTGCCGAGATGTCATCCATCTGCGAAACAAACGCTCCGGCGTTGGCAGTCAACTGGCGTTCCCCTTCGGTCACCAGCGCGCGTCGGGTCACTTCGTAGATCAGGCCTGCGGTCAACAGCTGCACGATCACCAAGGTGGCGACGAACAGCAGCCCCAGCCGAAGTCGGAAGCTCAGGTTGCCCATGCGAAAGCGTCAGTTCTGGACATGGTTCACATCCATCGGTTCACGCGGATTGGGCAACAGCAAAAATGGTGAAACCGGCACGTGAAATCAGCGGACAAGTGCCAATAACAATTTCTTGAGTCGGCTTAACCTGTCCCGGATGCAACGGTGTGTGCCAGACATGCGCTGTATAGCTGCCAGCGCTGATGTTGCCAAATACGGCATTGCTGGTTACGTTGCTGTGATTATCGGAGAAATGCACGACACGTTGTGAGGCTGAAGCCGAACATATACCGCATACCAGCAGTGCAGCAGCATGCATCCAACGCATCGATCCAACCCCCGTCATGTCGATATCCATCGACAGCCTAGCGCACTTTCACGGTGGTTCGTGACATTATCGATGGCTGCCGAATAAGTGCATCCACGGATCGTTGCCAGAGGTCTTGCTACGCTCGACGGATAAGTTCATTGAACCCGACCATCGTGAGAAATACATGACATCCATGCACGGCATCCACACCATCGATACCGGCTTCGTTCGACTACAGTTTGATGCGGCTTACCTCGTCGTCGAAAACGGCCGTGGTGCCTTCATTGATTGCGGCACCAATTACGCCGTGCCGCGCATGCTGGCGGCGCTGGATAAAGCCGGGCTCGCGCCGGCCGATGTTGACTGGCTGATCCTCACCCACGTGCATCTGGACCACGCCGGCGGCGCGGGCGAACTGATCGCACAGCTACCCAACGCGAAACTTGTGGTGCACCCGCGCGGCGCGCGGCACATGATCGATCCGTCCAAGCTGTGGGCCGGCGCCAGTGCGGTGTATGGCGAAGCGGTGATGAAGGAAACGTATGGACATCTGCGGCCGATACCGGCAGAGCGCGTGGTTGAAGCCACCGACGAGTACATCATCGATCTCGCGGGGCGTCCGCTGCGTTGCCTCGACACGCCAGGCCATGCCAAGCATCACAACAGCATCTTCGATGCGCGCGCCAATGTCTGTTTCACCGGCGATGTTTTCGGATTGTCGTACCGGGAGTTCGATCACGACGGACGTCCATTCATCGTGCCGACAACGTCACCGGTGCAGTTCGATCAAACGGAGTTGCACGCATCCATTGATCGACTCGTCGCACTCAAACCCGACGCGATGTATCTCACCCACTACGGCCGCGTCGAGGATATCGCACGCCTGGCCGCCGACCTGCACGTGCAGATCGACTCGATGGTTGAACGGGCGCGTGCTGCAAATGGCAAGCCGGATCGGCACGTGGCGCTGAAAGAATTGCTGACCGATCTCTACCTTGAGCGCGCGCAAACCCATGGCTGGACCAAAGGTCGCGACGCGCTGCGCGACGTGATCGGCATGGACATCGAACTGAACGCGCAAGGTCTGGAAGTTTGGCTGGACGGCCAAAAGAAAGCTGCCTGACCGTTTTGATCAGTACCTAACGCAGCGACGCAGTGATCAATTGTTCGGCCATCTTGACCAGCGAGCGCGCAGGGCCATGGCGGCCGAACATCTGACCGCTGGCGAAAGCGCCCTCGATCAGCAACAGCAGACCGTCGGCCAGTACGTCTGGTGACTTGGCACCCATGGCTTCGGCCATATCATGCAGGCGAGTGCGCAGCTTGCGCTTCTCTGCCACGGCGGTCTTGCGGGTTGGATGCTGTGACTGTGCCCCCTGTGCGTGCGGATACTCCAGCGCAGCATTGCTCATCCCGCAGCCGCGGTAACCCGACTGCGTGGCCCGTTCCGACAAACCCTTCAGATACTCAAGCAGCTGAGCGCGCGGATCGTTCGGATGTGTTCGCCCCGGAGCATCGAAGCGAGTCCAGAACTCGGCGGCATAATCATTGATGTACAGCGTCGCCAACGCATCCTTGGAACCAAAGCTCCGATACAGGCTCGGCTTGGTCACTCCGGCGCGATTCACAATCTCGTCCACGCCGATCGCGCGAATGCCCTCCCGATAAAAAAGTTCGCGTGCTGTGCTACGGATGCGTTCGGCGGCCCGTGGCACAGCGGCAACCGTGCTGTTCTTGATACTGGCAGTGGAGCGTTTGAGTGTCATGAGTTCACCACTATTGACGATGTTACCGCTCGGTACGTATGATCCTACCACACACGTACCGAGCGGTAACATGAATAGCATACAGCATCGCCCTTTCGGCCAGAACTACGTCTTCGTTGCTGCTGGCGTGGTTTTCCTCGCGTTACTTGCTGCCGCCGGGGTGCGCGCTGCTCCCGGTGTGCTGATCCTGCCGCTGGGTAACGCCTTTGGCTGGACGCGCGACAGCATCTCACTGGCCGCCGCGGTGGGCATCTTCTTTTATGGCATGGTCGGTCCGTTCGCGGCAGCGTTGATGCAGGCCATCGGCATCCGCCGCACACTGATCGGCGCGCTGACCCTGATGGCGTTGTCCATCGCGGCCAGTGCGTGGATGAGCAAGCCCTGGCATCTATTGTTGAGTTGGGGTGTTTTTTCCGGCATCGGTTCGGGCTGCGTGGCGATGGTACTGGGGGCGACGGTGGTCAATCGCTGGTTCGTCAAGCATCGCGGCCTGATGATGGGTCTGCTGACTGCCAGCACGGCGACCGGGACACTGGCGTTTCTTCCCCTGCTCGCCTCGATCGCTCAGCACGGCGGCTGGCGACCGGTGATCTGGACTGTCTCGGCGGCCTGCGCGTTGCTGATACCACTGGCATGGTGGCTGCTGCCCGAACGACCGGAAGATATCGGCCTGCGCCCTTACGGCGCCAGTGCCGATGAAGTGATTGCCGAGCCGGAGAAACGCAAGCTGCTGGCCATCGCCTTCGGTGCGCTGGCGCGGGCCTCCAAGCACCGTACCTTCTGGTTCCTGTTCGCCACCTTCTTTATTTGCGGCTTCACCACCAATGGGCTTATTGGTACTCACTTTATTGCGCTATGCGGTGATCACGGCATTCCCGAAGTGCGCGCGGCCAGCGTGATGGCGATGATGGGTGCATTTGACCTGATCGGGACGACCCTCTCGGGCTGGCTTACCGATCGCTACGACCCGCGCAAGCTGCTGTTTGTCTACTACGCGCTGCGTGGCCTGTCACTGATCTGGTTGCCTTACTCGGATTTCTCGCTGACCAGCCTGTCGCTGTTCGGTATGTTCTACGGACTGGACTGGATCGCCACCGTGCCACCAACCCTGCGTCTCGCGTCGGAGGCATTTGGCGACCGCGATGCACCGGTGGTGTTCGGGTGGATCGCTGCGGGACATCAGATCGGCGCCGCCAGCGCTGCATTGTTTGCCGGCTTTATGCGCACACAGGGCGGCAGTTACCTGCAGCCGTTCGTGATCGCTGGCGTGACCGGCCTGGTCGCTGCGGGTATTGCGTTGACTATCCGTCGTCGGCCGCATTCAGCCATGCCGCTCGCTGCCGCAGGCTGATTCAGGCCAACCGTGATTCAAGCCAATCGCGTCCCATTCGGCACTGCCCGCTCGATGGCGGTGAGTACAACGCCTTCTTCGGTATGAAAGCCGGTGAGCAGAAACTGCGAACGGAACGGTCCGATCTGCTTTTCAGGGAAATTGATCACGCCGACAATCTGGCGGCCGACTAAATCGTCGGCCTTGTACAGGGCCACAATCTGCGCGCTGGTTTTCTTCTCGCCGTAGGGTCCGAAATCCACCCACACTTTCCACGCCGGCTTGCGCGCTTCGGGAAACGGCTCCACACGGATCACGGTGCCGGCGACAATTCGTACCTTCTCGAAATCGGTCCAGCTGATTTCATCCAACATCCCGTCTTTTTCTTCACTCATTGTTCGCACCTTATTTCTCTCGCCGCGTCTGCAACCAGTCGCGGCCCTGTTGCCACCAGTAACTCGCCTGTGCACCAAGATAACCGAACGGTCGATACGTGCTGCGCAAGCCGTAATCGGCAAACTGCGTCCAGCGATCGTCTCCTTCGGCAATCGCGCTTGCCAGCAGTTCACCAGCAGCACAGGTCGGTGCCAGCCCGTGCCCACCAAACGCCTGCGCCCACCACAAACCGTTGTCGTTGCCTCCGATCTGCGGCATCTGATGGCGTGCATAGCTCATCAGTCCCGACCATGCGTAATCGATTTGCACTCCTTTCAACTGGGGAAACACGCGCAACAGATCCTGCATCAGCAGTCGTTTCACAGCCTGCGGCGAACGGTTGCGTATCGAGATGCGACCGCCCCACAGCAATCGCGTATCGGGCAGCGCGCGGTAGTAGTCGAAAGCAAAACGCGTGTCATAGACAGCGGCGCGAGTGTGCAGGCATTCACCCATCCGTGCACCCAGCGGCTCGGTGACCATCACATAGGTCGCGATCGGCAAAATCGCGCGATCGATCGCCGGCTGCAGACCCGCGAGATAGCCGCCACAGGCCAGCACCACCTGATCGGCCATGACCACGCCCTGCGCAGTACGCAAGCACCACTGCGCCCCCTCACGAACAAGACTCATGACACCACTGCTTTCATGGATACGCACGCCCTGCCCGGTCGCCGCGGCAGCCAGACCAATCGCGTAGTTCAGCGGATGCAGGTGCAACGCATCGCGCTCGTACAACCCATCGTGATAACGCTCGCTGTGCACGCTTTCCCGCAGCTGTTGCTGCGGCAACCATTGCCACGATGAATCGTAGTGCTCTGCCAGCAGCTGCTGACGATGACGCAGCACGGCGGGATCGCGAAACCAATTGGCCCAGATCACGCCCTGATCCACGCAATCGCAGGCAATCGCGTAATCGGCAATCCGCCGACGAATCAGCTGAACAGCCTCCGTGGTGAGGTTGAACAACCCGCGCGCGCGCGACTCTCCCAGTTGATCGAGCAGCGATTGCTCACCCAGCGAATAGCCGCCAAAGACGAAACCGCCGTTGCGGCCGGACGCGCCGAAGCCGATCTGTTCGCGTTCCAGCAAGACGACATCGCGCATGCCACGCTCGGCCAGCCCCAATGCGCTATTCAAGCCCGCATAGCCGCCACCGATGATGGCGACACTCGCCCGCTTCGTACCCTGTAACAATGCATACGGTTCATACGGTGTGGCCGTAGCTCGGTAATAAGAAGCAGCTGCTAGCGTCATAGGTCAGTTGATCGGGATGGGGCACGCTGACTAAACATCGAGCATAACGCAGCAGCTGCCTTTGCTATTCCACCAGACTCACGCCCAGAGGTCGCTGATCGCTGCGGCCATGATCATCCACCACGCGTACGTTGTAACTGCCCGCTGTCTGCGGTTGCCACAGCAGTGACTCGCCAGGCACGCTGCGTCCGATATAGGCGTCGTTGACGAACCAGTACAACGCGTGGACGTCCGCGTCGGTTGTGGCGATAAAGGCGATGCGCTCCTCACCCAGCTGCTTCAAACGCATTGCATAGGTACTGCCAAGCAGCGGCGAGGTGATCTGCGGCGGATCGCCGTCGGGCTCGCCTGCGTTCTTGCAATCAGAATTTTGTGGCGGCTTGCGACGCGGAATACCCGCCTGCGCAAACACCTGCTGCAGATCAGACGGCCAGAATTCGTAGACCTCCACATGTGTGCGTTTTCCGGCATACGGCGGACACGCCGGCTGACTCGTCGCGTCATCGATCACCACCGGCCGGTGCACGTTGCTGACGCGGATCGGCGACTTGCCGGGGATGAACCAGGTCATGCCCTTTTGCGGGCACCACTGGTTGGGCAACTCACCGCTGGCCAGGCAAATCGGCACGCGCTTGAGATTGGCCGGCATATGCCGGATCGGCTCGGCCAACTGCTGACGCTCGGCTCGCAGCGCATCGATAATCTGGAAAAATAGCGGCGCGGCCGCGTCCGCGCCCACAAAGGCGGGATTGCCCGTGCTATCGAAATTGCCAATCCACACCACCAACACGTACGGCCCAAAACTGCCCGCCGTCCACGCATCACGGAACGCCCACGATGTGCCGGTTTTCCAATACACCGGCAGGCGCGACGGCTGCGCACCGGTGGTTTCATCCGGACGCGGATTCTGCCGCAGCATATCCATCACCATGAAGCTCGCCTCATCGCTGAGCAGGCGCGTGCCGGCGACCTGCGGATCGCTGCTGTTCAAGCGCAGCGGCCTGAGCTCACCCCGGTTGGCCAACATGGCATACAGGCCGCCAAGTTCCTGCATGGTCACCTCACCGCCACCCAGTACCAGAGCGAGGCCGTAATGCTTTTCGCTAGCCATGCGACTGATGCCGGCGGCGTGAAGGAACTCGTACAAGTCGGGCTGCTTGAGCTGTGATGCGATCCACACCGCCGGAATATTGCGACTGCGGATCAATGCATCAGTGGCTGTGATCGGCCCTAGAAAATGACCGTCGAAATTTTCCGGCGTATAGGGCCCGAAGGAGCTCGGCACATCGCGCAGTACGGTCTGCGGATGTAGCACGCCCTGATCGAAACCCAGTGCGTAAATGAAGGGCTTCAGCGTCGACCCCGGCGAGCGTTTGGCCAGCGTGCCGTTGACCTGCCCCTGGATGGAACGATCAAAATAATTCGCCGAGCCCACCATGGCCTTGACGCCCATATCGCGCGTGTCAATCAAAATTGCCGCCGCATTGCGGATGCCGCGCGAGTTGTTGCGCGCCACGTAAAGGGTGATCTGCCGTTCGAGGCTGTGCTGGATATCCAGATCGATGGTGGTGCCAACGCGAGAATCGCTGCTGCCGCCGGCGATCTGCCGAGCGGCAAGCACCTGCTCGACCGCTTGCGGTGCTTCGAACGGCAGCTGCGATAGTGGCCGCAGGTTCAGCGGTAACGCGAACAATGGTTTCAGCGAGACATCATCAGGATGGCTATGCAGCCAGCGCGCGTAGAGCCGATTGCGTGAAGCGGCGAGTTGCGGATTGATGATGTCGCCGTCGGCATCGGCGTTATGCGATGCACTCTGCAACCGGCGCGTCGGATCTTGCGGAATCACCGCCAGCGTCAGCGCCTCGGGCAAGCTCAGCTCGCCAGCCGATTTATTGAAATAGGCAAGACTGGCCGCACCCACACCCTCGACGTTGCGACCGTAAGGTGCGTCGTTGAGATAAGCCTCGAGAATCTGCTGCTTGGAATAAAACAACTCCAACTGCATCGCCCGCGTCACCTGCTGCAACTTGCCCCATGGCGAACGCGTATTGAGCTTCCACAACAGCCGAGCCAACTGCATGGTGATGGTGGAACCGCCCTGCGGATTGCCATGGCGCACATAGGTGACCCACGCGCCGCGCGCCAGACCGTAGGGATTGAAGCCTGGATGCCAGCGATACCAGCGATCTTCGTGCAGCAGCACCGCATCCTTCAGTTGAGGCGAGATGTCATGCAATGGCACCCACAGGCGATAACGATCGTCGCTGGCCAGGGTCAACCGCATCAGCCGGCCATGTTCGTCATAGACCGCCGTGGAGGACGGCAACCAGTCGCGCAGGCGCGGATGCGGCCATAGGCGACAGCCGATCAGCAGCATGGCGATCAGCGCAAAACCGACCAGCCAGTTCTGCCAACGATGCAACCAAGTGAAGCATGCGCGCCAAGTAGAAAGTAATAGAGACATCGTCGTCGACCGGACCATGCCATGAAGCTCAGGCCGCCCCCTTTCACGAATGAAAAGGGGGCGGCCATGATCATGGTCTGCTGATCATGGCTTGCTCACCACCGTCAGTACGCTGCCCCCGGGTGAGCGCGCCTGCACGCTGCGGTCGTACATCGACTCACCGTACGCCGGTGGCACGATGAACTTGCCGGCGTTGCTGGCCTTGATGCGATAGACGAACTCGCGCACGTCCGGTGTGGCCGTGCCGTAGATCACCACCCGATCCTCGCGGATGTCCGCATAGTCAGGCTGCCAGGTCGAGGTGGACAGACCGACCGGCGAGCGGAAGGCTTGCGGCTTCACCTCACTGTCGCCACCCTGATCCGCCTGGCTGTCCGTATCGGCTTGCTGCTGATCGGTGACCGGTGGCGGTGGCTCGATCACCGGCTCGAAGCCGCCCGGCAGCAGGTCGACGATCGCGACATCACCGACTCCATTGCTGCCCGTGGCGCGGATCTTGATATGCACATCGATCTCCTCGCCAACACTGATCTGATCAAGCGACTTGCCCTTGGTGTCGGTATAGTCACGCACGATTTCGATGCCGTCCTTGATTGCTTTGCCAGGCGCGTCGCTGTCGTAACCGCCCTGGCTGGCCACGTGCCATGCCGGCAGGCTGCTACCGTTGGAGAATCGCAGCTTCGCCGTGGCGGCGCTCCAGCTTCCGGCCTGCAGCAGGTTGCCCTGGATGGCGGCAATCGACTTGACCGTACCGTCGCCATGCACCTCGTCGATAGCCAGCTTGTCCAGCTCGCCGGCCGTCTGTGCCGCATAGGCATCCAGAGCCAGAATGGTCATGGACGCTGACAGGGTATTGAAGCGGTTCTGCGCCAGCGGCCAGGTGATGTTCTCCATCACCTGCGGTGACAGTGCCTTGGCCCGATCGGGGAAATATTTCGACAGCAGATAGA
>Ga0302223_10000603_pt1 | contig 22075 bp, 20 predicted proteins | sample II_Palsa_E2_3_FD_194565 | JGI IMG/M metagenome (GOLD analysis project Ga0302223, IMG submission 194565) | Peat permafrost microbial communities from Stordalen Mire near Abisko, Sweden - II_Palsa_E2_3 | ecosystem: Environmental > Terrestrial > Soil > Palsa > Peat permafrost | place: Sweden... | reverse complement strand
CGCTGAAATTCACAACGTATACGGCATGGAAAATTCGCGCGCCACCTTCGAGGGGCTGAGAACGCTCGATCCCAATCTGCGCCCCTTTGTGCTCACTCGCGCAACCTACCCAGGCGGACAGCGCTATGCCGCTACATGGACCGGAGACAACAGCAGCAGTTGGAACCATCTCCGCATGACCACCTTCATGCTCAAAAATCTCGGCCTCAGCGGGTTCGCCTTCAGCGGAGCGGATGTAGGCGGATTCGCCGGAACGCCATCCGCCGATCTGCTAACCAAGTGGCTTGAAATCGCTGCCTTCCAGCCCATCGACCGCGATCATACCGAGGCCGGAACCGGCGATCAGGAGCCATGGGTCGGCGGCCCCGCGCAGGAAGCCATCCGCCGCCGCTTTATCGAAGAACGCTACCGCCTCATGCCCTACCTCTACACCCTCGCGGAAGAAGCTTCACGCACTGGCCTTCCCATGATTCGCCCACTGTTCTTCGAATATCCCAACGCCGCTCCCGACCGTCATCCAATCGACATCGACAATCCCGCCTCCGGCGAATTTCTGCTAGGACACGATCTGTTGATTGCCCCGTCGCCCTACCCCGATCAAACCGATAGCTATACCATCGAGTTTCCTTCGGCTGATTGGTACGACTACTGGACCGGAGAGAAAGTCAGAAATCCGGGCCCGCCCGATCCCGGCCCCGGCCCGGCGTTGCCCGCATCCGCTCAGGTTCAACTTTCCATCCCGGTCGTACCGACTCTCGCAAACCTTCCCATCTTCGTTCACGCAGGCTCTATCCTCCCCATCGCGCCACTGGTTGAAAGCACGAATCAAATCCCACAAGGCCCGTTGTCACTTCGCGTTTACGCTGGAGACGACTGCAACGGTAGCGTCTATCAGGACGATGGACGCACCTACGCTTATAAAGATGGCGCTTACCTGCGCATAAACTTCACCTGTCAAATCGCATCGGACGGCTTTCACCTGCGCGCAGGCCCACAGGAAGGAACATATCCACCCTGGTGGAAAGAAATTCGCATCGAAATCTATGGATGGACACCCTCCGCGAACACGGCATCGCTCAATGGCAAACCTATTCAATCAACCGCTTCGCCGATTGACCACGGATTTGCCATTACCATCCCCGCACGTTCAGAGAGCTTTGACCTGCAACTCAGGTAAAGCGTTCTACCGAAGCCGCGCCGATCCTCACCTACCTAAAAGGCGAGACATGAGGCAACCCGAATTTCGTAGCCAGCAAGATGAAACTCTTCGCATGCGGCGCACCCTCAAAGCTCGAGTCCCTCTCTTCACACTAGCCCTCGCCGCCTCAGCCCTATGCATCGCCCAGACAGCCGCTCCCATCCCTGGACTCAGCCTCACCACGCTCGACCGCATGCAGGGTCCCGGCTGGTGGCCCACCAAAGGCATCCCTCCCGCAAATACCTACGTCGGAGAAGCTGCTTGCGCCAAGTGCCACATCAACGTTGTCGCCACGCAACATAGCACGCCCATGTACCACGCCGCAGCGCGCGCCGAGAGCACTCCGCTCCTCGCGCAATACCCCGACATGACCTTCCACGAAGGCCCCTACACCTATGCCATCCGCCACAACAACTCCTCCGTCAGCAACGGAGTCGCAACCGCCGCACAACCCATCGCATGGGCTTTCGGCAACGGAGAATACGGCCAGACCTACATCCTCGAATCCAGCGGCCAGTACACCGAGTCGCGTCTCAGCTACTACGCCTCGCTCCACGCGCTCGATATCACCACCGGGCACTCCACCGAACTCCCCAGCACACTCGAAAAAGCCTTAGGCGATCCCCTCAAGCCCGACACCGCCCAGCATTGCTTCAGTTGTCACACAACCGAAGCCGTCGTCTCCGATAGCTTCCAGCCCGAAAAAGCTATTCCCGGAGTCACTTGCGAAGCTTGCCATGGCCCCGGCGCAAAACATGTCGCCGCCATGACCGCCGGCCAAGACGACATGTCCGCCGCGACCATCACCAATCCCGCATCCATGTCGCCTACCGACTCTGTCGACTTCTGCGGAGCCTGCCACCGCACCTGGTCCGACGTCACGATGCTCATGCCGGCGAACATCGGAATCGTCGTCGTCCGCTTCCAACCGTATCGCCTCGAAATGAGCCGCTGCTGGGGCACCGCCGGAGACCCGCGCATCACCTGCATCGCCTGCCACAACCCGCACCAGCCGCTCGTTCAATCAACAGCCGCCTACGACATAAAGTGCCTGGCATGCCATCGCGCCCTCAATGGCCGACGCACGAACGAGCCAACCCAGCCCCACGTCACTGCACCGGCCTGCAAAGTCGGCGAGCACGATTGCGCTTCCTGCCACATGCCGCGCTACGAAATCCCCCAGACCCACGCCTCTTTCACCGACCACGACATCCGCATCGTCCGCGCCCGCGACACCTTGCCCCAATAGGAGGGGCACCCGCATCTCGAAGTGAACATGAGGCACTGGGCGATCGTTTCTGCTCCCAACGTTGATTAGGCGAAAATTGAGGTGCTGGACGATCTAGGTGGATAAATAATCGCCGAGTCACTCCTCGAAGGCCGATCGGCAACGGGAGGTCGGTTTCTCGGAAGCGATTCGAAATTCCCCGAAAACGGGGTCACCGGCAACTACGACCTGTTCCGGACGGCCAGGCGAACCGAACTTGCCGAAAACCCGACTTTGCGGGAGTGTCGATGAGTGACTCGGCGATGATTCGCTCATTCAGGATGCCACACTGCAAACAATTGCTGGACCGAAGACCGTTTAGAGGGATGGATATACTTGCAGTTTAACTTCCAAACGGAAGGTCCTCTTTAGCTGCAAGGGAGGGGTCGGTCTAATATTTTGGGACGGCCGTCCTGTAAAACACCTGTCGAGATTCGATTACTCCGTGTATCCTTCCCTCATCCCCAACTGGCCCAGCTTCCCATCCAGACTTCTTGGCAGGTCCACGCATGCTCGATGTCCACGTCCCACACAAGAGCGAACACACCTGGACAGACTTCATCGTCCACATCGCCACCATCACCGTAGGCCTCTTCATCGCCATCGGCCTCGAGCAAACTGTCGAGTACTTCCATCACCTCCACCAGCGCCACCAGCTCGAAGAAGACCTCCGCGACGAACTCCGCACCAATCTCCGCCGCGACGCCGACGACTTCCGAATCTTCGGCCAGATTCGCGCCTACACCGTTGAATTGAAGTCGGCGGTCTCGGCTCGCCGCACATCTGGGGTCTCGCCCCCCGCGCCGCCGGCTGCCAATGACTCCCGCCGCTCTCAGATTCCGACCGCGCCCTCTCTCGCCATATGGGAGGCCGCCAAGCTCGACGCGACCATCACGCTCCTTCCCTCCGGGGAAATCGACCTGTTGAATGGCGTTGTCCTCCAGCACAATCTCACCTTCAATGCGATCGACGACTTTCAGCACGCCGCGTTCGCGCTCGAATCCTTCGAAGAGCGCTTCGCTGACTCACCCGGCGCCTTTGACATGGGCTACCCTGCGCCCCCTCCGCCCCTGGACATCATGTCTTCGGCCGACCTTGCACAGTACGAGGCCCTCCTGGCCGCCTACATCAAAGCCATCGACCGCCTCACGGTGCGCCTTCACTTCTTCGATCGTGTCACCCGCGGAGTCCTGGATGGAGCCACGGACCGCATCGACCTTAACCGCCGCGCCTTTCCCGATCACAAGCCGCCCTCCCTCGACATGTCGTCGCCGCCAGAACGGAGCACGCCGCAATGATCGACATTCACCCACCGCATAAGTCCGACCACACCTGGAAGGACTTCTTCATTCACATCGGTACGATCGCGGTCGGCATCCTCATCGCGATCGGCCTCGAACAAACCGTCGAACTCATTCACGAGCACCATCAGCGCACCGAGCTGCGCAAGGCCGCCAACAGCGATGCGCGGCTCTATCTTCGCGATGTTGATCAAAACCGGGACGCCAATAGCCGGCAGATCGAAGATCTCACCGCTCGCATCCAGCAGGTTCGGGAGACGATCGCGCACGATCACCCGCTGCCTCCGCCAGCGTATCGTCCCGCGTTCCCCATCGAGACAATCCGGCTCGGAAACCTCGCCGCAGCCAAATCCAGCGGCCTCATTCATTTGCTTAGCGAGGATGAGATCAACAGTACCGGCGACGCCGAAGTCGCTGTCATCAAATCGGAAGCTCTCAAGGAGCACGCCCAGGAGGTTGCCACCAAACGCGTCGCCTTCGAGCAGCGCTTCCAGACCGGCTTTCCGTCCGGTCCCTTCGACTTCTCTCACATCACGCCGGCACAGCTTGACGAGTACCTCGGCCTTCTTCTCGAGGAGCGCGTCCGCTGCACAGAGACTCTTGCTTACCTTGAATTGATGCACCGCGGTGCATTGGCTTACCTCGATGGGCAGCGCGACCTGGAAAAACTTCGCGCAGCAGAGCAAGACGGATCGGCGCATTAAAGGCTGTGGGTGCGATGCGACACGGCTGCGAATAGTTCGCGGCTGCGATCGGGGTAACGATGGATCTCGATTGTCGACTTCAGGCCAATGCGCTCATTGAGGGTTCTAGGGTGGTCCTGAAGTCAACGTTTCCTGAAACGGGGTTTTCGGAAACTACGGCCCTGAAGTTGCCGAAAGTGCGACGTCACGGGCGGTTCGCAGGATGCTTCCTAATTGCTCGTGTTGGAGAGCACGCGCATAACAGAGGTGAGTTAGGGGATGAGCTCGATGGTGTCCTGCGACCAGCTCTCCATGCGGCTATTGTGCGGGCTGATGCGTCTCTTGGTCGGTTGGTAAGCCTGAACGGAGAGGCAGACGCTATGAACGGGCGGATCAAGCAGTCGGCTGTGGCAGTGGTCGCGGTGAGTATGCCCTTGTCCTCATCATCGTTGATGCAGTATTGACCAACCTGGACTTTGCAGCGGCAACAGATGGCAGTGAGTGCGGTTGAGACTACAATAATTGTCATTTTTTCAGTGAGCCGCAAGTCCCGCAAAACGGCGTTTTCGACAACTTCGCATAGGAGCCGAGTTGAGCATGAAAGATAAACTCATATGCACCGCCGCAGAGATTGCAGCAATGACGGGTTCTCAAGACAAACGATTAATCGAGCTGAGTGTCGACCTATGAATACGTCTTAGTCATACGCATAGGCAATTCTGTCAACCGTCGTGGCGTTCCGTGTCTCGTTGCACAGAAACACCGAGCCGGTGAAATAGATCCCAGGCTTGGTGATCGTCTTCGCCACTTCGTAGGCGTGTTTCAACACGTCCACCTTCATGTGCATCGGCGCTTCATCGGGCTGGTAGGTAATGCCGTAGGGATAGTCCTGGCCAGTACGGCTGATCTCCACATGGCACCCAACGACCCACGTCACTGGATGATCCTCCAGGAACGCCATCAGTCGTTTCAAGCTGGTGAACCACTTCTCCCAGAAGCTGATGTAGCATCTGCCCCGATAAAACATGTCTCCTGTATGGAGAATCTGTGTGTAGGTGTCATAGTATGCAAACTCGGAGAACACATGTCCCGGGTTTCCCCATATAAGGATGTCGCGGCCGCCAAGGTCAAGGGTGACTCGCTCCTCGGGATAGTTCGTCATACCCCAGAACCCGATCATCTCCTCATGCGTCTGCCCCATGTATCGTGTATTTGGCCGATCATAGAACTGGTTGATGCCCACGTAGTGGTCATCGTGCAGGTGCGTGAAGGCAAGCAGCAGTTCCATCTCCTCCACCTTGCGTCCATGCTTCGCGCACCACTCGACAATGCAGCCATCGACAACATCGCGCAACGGCCAGTCGGTTCTTAGCTGCGTGTATCCCTGGTCAATCATCAGGATCCGTTCATTCCCAAAGTACAGGTGCAGGAACGGAGCCTCGAAGCTATACGCTTTGTTCTGCCGCATGAACACTGTGTGTTCGTTGTACCCGTGCACCTGGATCGGAGGATCGTGATTGTCCATGCACGACGACGACCCGCAGATCCACCTTGCCGGAAAGTTTCCCGGCGCCGGCACGCCGGCTGTGAAGTTGATCGGTCCGTCGTCCACGACGGGGGAGGCGGGTGCGGCAGGCATACTCCTCGGCTCTGCCTCGGGAGCCATCGCAGCGGCAACTGCGGGAATCACCACCGACACAACCGGCAACGAAAGAAATGTTCTGCGATCCAACGATTTCAGGTCTACGCGCACATATCCTCTTTCTTACTGCAAGCTGAGCCAGTACGGATCCGGAATCTGCGACAGGTCGGGAGCACTCTGATGACCAGGCGGTGCTTTGCGACTTCATCGTAGATGGGCATTTCGCACGTCATCTGCGGAGGATGCGGAATCTGTATGCGGAGCGCCTCGCAACCCTCATGGAAGGAGCCAAGCAACATCTGGGTGGGTTGCTTGAGATCTCTAACGTCAGGGCAGGCCTGTACACGATCGGCTACCTCAAGAATGGAATGACTTCACGACAGGCAGAAAAGCTGGCGGCCGCTCAGGGTGTTGAGGTTCTCGCCGTCGATCGATGCACTTTGAGATGTCCTGATCCGAATGCGTTGCTCCTCGGCTTTGGCGGATTCGACGAGTTAGCGATACGGCAAGGACTCATTCGACTCGCAAAGACATTGAGCTAGCCAGACCTCGGGCCATGAGACCAGTTCTCTCAACGAATGCCAAATCGCCAAGGCACGTTTCCAGCCATTACGGTTCTGGAAGAGCGCATCGGCCTGTTCTCACCAACCGAGGTCCACCTCCCGGTTAGCCCGTCACTCGGGTCGGCTACTTCCGCTCTTTGACCCGGTCCAGGCCGTCTTGGACGAGTGCTCTGTGTTCAAGAGATTGCATCGGAACTCCCGCACCAACATCTATTGTGTAACCCACTCAATGGGTTCAAAAGGGGGCACCTATGGCCGCCTTCCCCGCCACCGTTCCGACTCGCCGCGCCATCTCACCGGGCGTCCACTCCTCCCGCGAATTCGTTCAGGTCCTGATGAAGCTGCAACGGGCCACCAATCTGATCGCCTCCACCCTCGACCTGGACGCCCTGCTCGATCGCGTCGTCAATGACATCGCCGACTCCATTGGAAGTGTGAAGGTTGCCGTGTGGCTCCGTGCAGGCGATAGAGACGACATGGTCCTGCATGGAGTGCGTGGCTGCACAAAGTATCGGAAGGGCGACCGGTTGCAGATCGGTCGGCAGGGCATGGTCGGGCACGTGGCAGCTACGGGCAAGATGCGCTACGCCCGCGACGTCCACCAAGACCCTTACTATATCGCCTGCGAACCTGTCACACGCTCAGAAGTCGGTATCCCCCTGAAGACAGCCGGCGCGGTGATCGGCGTTCTTTGCATCGACCATCATCAGACGGACGCCTTCTCGGATGATCAACTCAAAGTGATGCAGGCGCTTGCCGGACACATCGCTATAGGCATCGAGAACGCGCGCTTGTTCCGCCTTGAGCGCTTCGAGCGGGAACGCATGCAGCAGGAGTCCGCCGAGGCCCGCGCGATCCAGCAGGCGCTCTTTTTAAAGCCGGTGCCGCTCATCCCCGGCTTCGCCTTTGAAACCGCCTGGCATCCCGCGGGAGCCGTCGCAGGCGACTGGTTTGATTTCATTGATCTTGGGAACGAGCGCTATGGCATCGCACTGGCCGATGTCTCTGGAAAGGGTATGTCTGCTGCCCTGCTGATGTCCGCGACCCGGGCGATCCTGCGAACGCTCGCGCCTCTCTATTCCTCGCCCGCGGAGACCCTTGCGCATCTCAACCGGACACTGGAGGAGGATTTTCCAACTGGCAAGTTTGTCACGATGGTATACGGTGTGCTCGATGCCGGTACTCGCAAGCTCACCCTGGCCAGCGCCGGACACCTTCCTCCGCTGCTCATCAATCATCATTGTTCGTTTCTTGAATTAGATACCGGGCTGCCGCTTGGCCTTGGCGTGTCCTCTTACCCACAGTGCACCATTACGCTCACGCCCGGCACAAAGCTGCTCCTTTATACCGACGGCATTACGGAAGCCATGGATAGCAGGGAGGAAGAGTACGGCTCGGCTCGCCTCATCGAGCATTTTCTGCGGCCCGGGGCCTGCGTCGACGGCCTTATCGCGGAGGTCAACCGTTTCGGCGCCGGATCCGCTCGGACCGACGATGCAACAGCCGTCCTCATCCGCAGCCGCTGAGTCCGACGGAGGCGTTGAAGCAACGTCCGATCGCTAGTATTTCGCAGAGATGTTACTGATTTTATAGAGTTACGATTGCCCGTCGTATGGGCTCCATCGATGCCAAATCGCCAATGCACGCATCGGCACCCGATTCGTACCGATACATCGGCTTATCCTCGGTAGCCCCCCCTGTTCCCGCAAAACGGGGTTTTCGGAAATTGCGGCGAACTTGCCGAAACCGCGGCGCGCGGGGAACTTGCTTCAGACGAGACAGGGCCAACGACCTACACGCGTAGCCCTCCGGAAGGTCGTCACGTCTTTTAACAGTTGACCTGACTGTGTTACGGTTTGTGGAGAATTATGTATGCGCCTGTAGATATTCCAAGCCCCGCGCTTGTAACATACACTCGCAATTCGAAGGAGCGTCATGACTGGCACTAAATCGTTCGGCAGGCCCCTACTTGCGTTCGTCGTCCTCGCTTCCCTATTGCCAATGGCGTCGGCGCAGGAAAAGATCGCGCCTGAGGCTTATACAGGTGTCGCGATAGGGACGGGCGGAAGTCTCGGCGGCAAGTCGATCGGGTTCGATTTTCGCATTACGTCGTACACAACAGACGAAGAAGTGCAGACTTTCGCTCAACTGCTGAAAGACAAGGGACAGGACCCCTTGACCAGTGCGTTGAACAAAGAGAACAAGGGCAGCATCAATCTCGCGGGAAGTACGGGAAATAATATCGCTATCGCACGGAAACGCCAGCAAGGCGACAAGACGATCATCACTCTTGTGACAGCTCGAAGGATGTCTTTCGGCGAGTTGTATAACGGTCGGCGGTCGGCAAACTACCCCTACAGCTTTATTCAAGTGACGCTGGATGCGGCCGGCAAGGGCGATGGAAAGATTATGGTCGCCGCCCAGATCCGCTTCGACAAGAAGAGCGGGCAATACGAGATCGAAAGTTTCGGCAACCAGTACATCAGGGCTGCGAACGTTCGTCCGAACAAGTAACGCGCGTCCAAAATTCGATCGTGAGGGTCAAGATGATCTCCACCCTGACGCAGCTCTGGTTCCAACTCAGTCATGGGCGCTAGAGTGTCGTTCTCGTTGGTCTTAGCAGCCAACATCGCTATCAAATAACTCACAAACGACACAGTCACGTTTGCCGCTCCCGGAAAACGGGGTCTCGGAAATTACAGGGATCGAAGTTGCCGAAAACCCGACTTTCGAGGCACCATCTACGACTGTGCTGACTTAGACGAATATAAGCAGCGATCCAGCCATTCGCGGTACCACCCAGAGAAAGTAGCCGGCGAGCCGTCCGCAAGGCGTATGGGCTTGATTCCACCGTACTCGCTACGTCTGTCGTCCCATAGATACCCCGCTTGATCTCCACTCACCACCAGCAGTATTCGCAGTGCGCATCCTTGGTGACAAATGGGGAAACTTCCATTGATCAAAGCAACATTCCAGTAGGTGCGGTCAAAGGCTTTCATCTGTTTCCAGTATTCAGCTTCGTCCCCGTCAATCAAATCGTCATCGGGCTTTGTGGAGAGGTCGTTCCACTCTTTGTCGAAAGGGAATGTCTTGGAAAGAACGCCTATGTCTCCTTCCCCCCAATCACGCAGATCGAAGTTGTCATCCACCTTGCCAAGCGGAAAGACGCCGTAGAACGGTCCTGCTCCCCCGTTTCCTACCGACATCAAGAAGGCACGATAGTCACTGGGCAGCTTTACACCATGTGTTCTCTCGAAGGTGGCTAAATCCGCTTCGTGCAGTTCTGGATTTAGATCGAAGCCGTGCGCTTCCGCACCGAACACGTCAGACTCCGAACTCCTCAAGGAAGCCAAAGCGTGGGCGACATGGAAACGATCGAGTTCAGGCATAAGGCAGATTCTAAGCCGCGACGTCCTCAAAAACGGTGTTTTCGGAAACTACGACGGCCTAAGCTCAAGACTGGCCACTCTGTATTAGCAGTCAATCCCTGTTCATGAAGTTATCGTTCCCTGTTATGAGCGGCGAATTCCCTGTTCCAGCTCGTGCCCGGAAATTCGCAAAATCCGCTAAGCTCTTCAAAGATCCTTCTTTAGACCCCCAAAGCACCTGAGAACGCAGCTAAAAAGCCGACAAATCGCTGTTATTTTCCCTGTTAGCAGGGAACCTCAGCCGGAGACGGGTTCGGCACAGACTGCGCCCTCCGCCATTTGGTCCTGAGATCGTCTCCAATTTCCCTAAAGATCCGCGTCCTGATTCAATTTTCTGCTCCAAACTTAACTGGTAGTCATTTCTTATGTGGGAAGACGCCTACCCAGAGATCATGATTCGGTGCGCCCTCCCTATATTTAGATGGGATGGGACCTGAATACACCCAAGCTAAGTAGGCGATCGCTGACTCTTCGTGAAACTTGTCACCTGGATCTGTCGGCGACGCATGGCCCATAGGACGCATCACACTTTATCGGCGAGGGTTGCGATGGCAAAAACGGACGATGCTGAGTTGCTGGAGGTTGGTGGCCGGCAGGTGCGGATTAGCAGCCCGTCGAAACCTTACTTTACTCGAGGCGTGCAACTCAGGAAGCTCGATCTGGTTCACTACTTTCTGGCTGTGGCGCCGGGGGCGTTGCGCGGCATCGTGGATCGCCCCGTAGTTCTGAAACGTTTTGTGAACGGCGCGGAAGCAGAGCCGTTCTACCAGAAGCGTGCTCCCAGCGATCTGCCCGACTGGATGCGGACGGTGACCCTGTCCTTCCCTTCCGGGCGTATCGCTGAGGAAGTGGTCGTCGATGATGCTGCCGGCCTTGCGTGGATTGTGAACCTGGGCTGCATGGAATTGCATCCGCACGCGGTTCGCACCGGAGATCTCGATCATCCGAATGAGCTGCGCGTGGATCTCGATCCTCAGCTCGGGGTTGCCTGGACAGATGTGCGCGCAGTGGCTATGGAGGTTAAGGCGCTGCTGGACGACCTGGGCCTAATAGCATGGCCGAAGACTAGCGGTTCACGTGGTATCCACATCAACGTGCGGATTGAGCCGCGATGGAGCTTCACCGAGGTACGCAGGGCGGCACTGGCGCTCGCGCGCGCGGTCGAGAAGCGCTGTTCGATGGCAAGCAGCAAATGGTGGAAGGAAGAGCGGCATGGTGTGTTTCTGGACTACAACCAGAATGCGAAAGACCGAACCACCTGTTCTGCCTATTCGGTGAGGCCACTTCCTGACGCGCGTGTGAGTACGCCACTGCGCTGGGATGAGGTGATGACGTGTGACCCTGCCGACTTCACGGTGCTGACGGTCCCTGATCGCTTTGCAATGATAGGTGACCCTCATGCAGCAATGGATCAGTACCCGGGAGTCCTGGATGCGCTGCTGGAGATGACTGCGCGCGATGAGGCCGAGGGCATTGGTGATGCACCGTGGCCGCCGCATTTCCGGAAAATGGAAGGCGAGCCAGCGCGCGTGCGGCCGTCAAAGGCTCGCGCATCGGCCACTAAGAAAAAGATGGAGAAGGATGAGGGCGAAGATTCTGATCCGGCTGCCAAAGTTGTTGCGAAAAAGGGCCGCCGCAAGCCGACCATGCCGTTGATTGTGATTGCGCAATCTTCCGATAAGGCCTCGGCGGAAGCTGGGCTGGAACGGTGGAAAGAGCAACACCCGGAAACCGCGGCGCTGCTGGCACCGGACGATGTGCTGGTGGATCGCATGCGCGGGTCGTCCTACGTGTGGTATCGCATCCGAGTAAACCTGCGGAATGTTCCGGAAGCAATGCGGCCCGCACAGGACGTACCCGATCCCGACGATGATCCAACGCGTCCGTGGCACGAAGAGAAGGCCTGATCAGCGGTTCTCCGGAAAGATGCTCATCAGTTCCTGTGGTGGAATGACTTCGAGCTGCTCGTAGGTGCAATCCTTCGGTTGCTTGTCAGAGCGCCAGCGACGGAAGTGAGCGAGATGTCGGAAGCGATCGCCCTGCATATGCTCGTAAGCAACCTCGACCACGAGCTCTATCCGTAACGGTTCCCAGCTCAGGTCCTTGCCCGCGTTCCATCGTGATTGGCCACCCGGCATGCGACCGCTTGCCTGTGCGGCCTCATTGGTCCAGTCCGCCCAGGGGTGATCTCGCAAGGCGTCTTTGCGATAGGGCGCTAGGAACGCTACAAGCTCCCTGCGTTTGGCTGCCGTGAAGCTCGCGCAGACACCGACGTGCTGCAGTTTGCCTGCATCGTTGTAGAGGCCCAGCAGCAGCGAACCAACCGCAATCCCTTCACCGTCTTTGTGCCAGCGAAAACCTCCGACGACGCAGTCACAATCGCGTTCGTGCTTAATTTTGAGCATAGTGCGTTTGTCGGGCGTATAGAACCCCGCGAGAGGCTTCGCAATCACGCCATCAAGGCCCGCGCCTTCGAAGCGCGTGAACCAATCCTGCGCCTTTGCGCGATCTCGCGTTGCTGGGGTCAAGTGCAACGGCGCTTCAACATTGGCAAGAGCCCGTTCCAATTCGGCGCGTCTGACGCTGAAGGGTTCGTCGCGCAGATCGCGACCTTCGACGTGAAGCATGTCGAAGAAGACAACCGAAGCGGGCGATTGTGCGGCGAGCGTCTTGACACGTGACGCGGCGGGATGGATGCGTAGCGTCAACGCATCGAAGTCCAGGCCACCTTCGCGTGCAATGACGATCTCGCCATCCAGGACACATTGCTTTGGCAGTTGGCGAAGGAGCGGGTCGCTCAGTTCGGGGAAATAGCGGTCGAGCGGCTTGCCATCGCGACTTTGAAGAAGAAGCTCCTCACCGCTGCGAAAAATTACCGCACGAAAGCCATCCCACTTCGGTTCGAAGCTCCACCCGTCTGCATCCGTAGGAATCTCGTCGACTCGCTTAGCGAGCATGGGCAGGATCGGCGATGGAAGTGGCATTGACACGGTTGGTTTGATGCTCCTAACGAAAGCATGGATGGACCTCGAAAGTTGCTCTTATGGCATCTTCAACACATTGTTGCTGCGATCATCGTCCGGAAGAACATGATCCGGGTCGACGGTGATCGTGGCGACGGGCTTCCCTTCCCTAAAAATAAAAGTACCTGTTCCCTTGGAAAGCCAGGCTTCCGCAGGAATACGGATGCGCGCGGTGGTTCCATCCTTGTAGGCTACCTCGAGCGTGGCGGGAAGAACCAACGGGCGTAAGTTCTCCACTACGACAGAGACTCCGTTCTTCGGGTCATCATTGACATACTTTGCAGATTCCACAGCCAGGTCGAGCGTCCAGTTATTCATGTACCAGCCACGCCAGAAATAGTCCAGGTCTTCCCCTCCTTCGCTTGCCACCGTGCGAAAAAAGTCCGAAGGGGCAGGATGTTTATAAGCCCATTCGCGGATATAGCGGCGGAAAGCGTAGTCAAAGCGCTGAGGCCCGAGTATCTGCTCGCGAAGCAGCACGTTCCCATAGGCCCCTTTGAAGTATTGGACAGGGTGCCCAAGCGGACCGGAGAACGCGTCCGCCCTGGTGAGGATAATGGGCGCATCAGGATTGTCGAGCACCTTCAGGATTGTGTCGGGAGGATTCCCACCGGCCGAATACTCGCCGTCACGCTTTGGACCATAGACGCCGTGCTCGAAGTCGTCGGACTCGAAGATATCGATGAATGTGTTGAAGCCCTCATCCATGAAAGCCCAGCGGCGTTCATTCGAGCCCACAATCATCGGGAACCAGTCATGCCCTATCTCGTGGGCGCTGATCCAGAAAAGCTCTTTGCTCTGATCGTGGATGCCGTCGAAGACGATGCCTGGATACTCCATTCCTGTCGAAAAGCCAGCGACGTTGATAGCTGCTGGCCAAGGGTACGGATACCAGCGACGAGAGAAATTTTCGACGGAATCCTTGATGTATTCGGTAGAGCGGGACCAGCCTTCCTGGCCGACGCTCTCCACCGGGTACACGGACATCGCGAGAGGGATCTTCCCAACAGGCAGCGAATTTGGCGGATCATCTTCGCTACCGGATTTGGGAGGAAGGTTGATGCGAGCAGCGTCCCAAACGAACGTGGGCGAAGCCGTAAACACGACGTCGCGAGTGTGATCCATGCGGAAATGCCAGGTGAGTGAACCAGTCTGCCTGGGGCGACTGGTGGGGTCCGATGTCTCTTCCGGCGTGCGTATATACACGGTTTTGTCGGAATGACGGGCCTGTTCGAGACGCGCAATCTGATTGCGAGTCAACACGTCCACAGGGTTCACGAGCTCGCCCGAACCCGCAAGAATAAAGTTCCAGGGCACGGTCACAAAGTAGTCGAAGTGGCCGTATTCCAGGTAGAATTCGGCGCCAATATAAGGCAATGTATCCCAGCCGCGAAGGTCGTCATAAACACACATCCGGGGATACCACTGAGCGATGTCATAGATCTCACCATGCTCTGCCATACCCCATGAGGTACGTCCACCCCAAACACCGGGGATTGCGTAGTGGTACTTGATATGGATTCGAAGCTGCGCGCCGTGAGGTTTGAGTGGCGTGGCCAGACGAATCTGCATGCGAGTGTCGTCGACGATATAATCGGCTTTGATCAATTTGGCTGTCGCGGCTGCAGGACCTACCTCGACCGATTCGAGAATGAAGCCTTCGGTGTGATTATCCGCCCGAGTGGGTGTTTGAGCAGCGGTTTGGCCAGGACGTGGCGGCCGGCCGAAGCCGGTGTTCCCGAGATTCGCAGAACGGGAGTCTTTGCGATAGGTGTTCTGCTCCAGATGAATCCAGAGGCAGTCGAGGCTGTCAGGCGAGTTGTTGGTGTAAGTGATGACCTCGTCGTTGGTCAAGACTTTCGCGACCGGATCGAGCTTTGCGTGCATCACGTAATCGGCCTCGTTCTGCCAGTACGATGGCCCCGGGGAGCCCGACCCGGAGCGGTATGGAGTTGCAGGATCCGGCAAGCTGAGCGGAGCAAACGTGATGCGAGGATCGTACCTTGCGTGGGGCGACGCTGGAGCCTGCGCGGCAGAAGGATTCGTGATCGCGAGTCCAAGCAGTGGAGTCAGCAGAAGTGAAACGATGCGGTGCGGTCTGTTCACGGGCATGTTCTCTTTCCTGGTAAATGTCACAGTGCTACTCGATGTGCCACCACGCGAGGCGGACACGGTAAGGCACTCACGAAAACGTCCATGATGATGCCGCATAACGTAAGAGTGTATAAGCAACATTCGGAAAATGCAGCAGGTGATGGCGAAAGGTTTGAACACCGCTCTAACTCCGCGTCCCTGAGACAAATGATTACAGAGCGTCACCAATGTGGCTGCACGCTGTTGCCGAATGATCCCTTGTGCCGGGTTACTGATAAACTGCCCTCATCGATTGGTCCGAGACGCAATCTTATGCTTTTGCGGCATACCATTAATAGTGTCACCTATCGTTTTGATGGGCTGAAAGAACTGCTCGCGAAGGCCACGGCTGCGCGCTCAGGGGATGAGCTGGCGGGTGTCGCCGCTAAAAGTGCGGTGGAGCGTGTTGCCGCGCGGATTGTGTTGGCGGATTTGCCGTTGAGAGCATTCGTCGAGGAGCCGCTGGTTCCTTACGCGGAGGATGAGGTCACGCGGCTGATCTTCGATCGTCATGATGCACCTGCGTTTGCCCTGGTGTCGCACTTGACGGTGGGAGGGTTTCGGGACTGGCTCCTCTCGGACCACGCTACGGGGGCCACGCTGCGCGTCCTTGCTCCGGGTCTAATGCCGGAGATGGTGGCTGCAGTAAGCAAGCTAATGCGGGTGCAGGATCTGGTGGCAGTGGCGCGGAAGATAGAGGTGGTAACGCGGTTTCGCACGACGGTAGGGCTGCGCGGCCGGCTCTCGACGAGGTTGCAGCCTAATCATCCGACGGACGACCCGTTGGGGATTGCTGCGGCGATGGTGGACGGGCTGCTCCTGGGTTCAGGCGATGCGGTGATTGGGATCAACCCGGCATCCGACGATGTGGCGAGCACGGGGCGGCTGCTGCAGCTGATCGACACTGTGCGCACACGGTATGCGATTCCGACACAGAGCTGCGTGCTGGCTCACATAACAACTCAGATGGCCGCGATGAAGCAAGGGGCGCCCGTGGACTTGGTGTTCCAATCGATTGCGGGAACGGAGAAGGCGAACGCTTCGTTCGGGATCAACCTGGGAATGTTGAAAGAGGCGAACGAGGCGGCGCGCGCGTTGAAACGTGGGACGGCGGGCGAAAACTTGATGTATTTCGAGACCGGACAAGGCAGTGCGCTCTCGGCGAACGCGCACCATGGAATCGATCAACAGACGTGCGAGGTGCGAGCGTACGCAGTGGCGCGAGCTTTCGATCCGATGCTAGTGAACACGGTGGTGGGGTTCATTGGGCCGGAGTATTTATACGACGGCAAACAGATTCTGCGGGCGGGGCTGGAAGACCACTTCTGCGGCAAGCTGATGGGACTGCCGATGGGCTGCGACGTCTGCTATACGAATCATGCGGAGGCCGATCAGGATGACATGGATTCCCTGCTCACGCTGCTGGGTACAGCCGGAGTGAACTACATCATGGGCGTACCAGGAGCGGACGACATCATGCTGCAGTATCAGTCGACATCATTTCAGGATGCGTTGTATCTGCGGGAGATGCTGGGGCTGCGTCCAGCGCCGGAGTTTGAGGCATGGCTGGCTGGCGACATGCCACGAAAGCTGGGCGCTCCGATGCAGGTACAAGGGATTGCGGCGTCATGACGGACACAGGCGTGAAGCGGGCGACGCCTAATCTGCGTTCGTTGACGGCAGCACGAGTCTCCTTGTCCATGAGCGGACACAGCATAGCGACATCCGAGGTGCTGGAGTTTCAGCTGGCGCATGCGCAGGCTCGCGATGCGGTCCACGCTGCACTGGATACAGAAGCGTTTGCACGCCGTTTGTGCGACGAGCTTCCGCTGGCGCGGCAAGGAGCAGAGGTGCTGACGCTAAGGACCTGCGCGGCAGATCGAGTAAGTTATCTGCGGCATCCGCAAATGGGGCGGTGCCTGGATGAAGAGTCGCCGACGGAATTGAAATCGATCTCCTGCGATTTAGCAATAAGTATCGCGGATGGCTTGTCAGCGTTGGCAGTGGAGAGAAATGCGATTCCGCTTTTGGCGGGGCTGTTGCCACGACTTGCGGAGGAGGGTTGGACCTTGGGACCGATAACGGTGGTGCAGCAAGGGCGCGTGGGCGTTAGTGATGCGATAGGCGAACGGCTGGGGGCGAGTTGCAGCCTGATGCTGATTGGAGAACGTCCGGGGCTTTCTGCTGCGGACAGCATGGGAGCTTATTTGACATGGGAGCCGCGGGCGGACCGGACTGATGCGGATCGGAATTGCCTCTCCAATATTCGAGATGGTGGATTAAACGTGGAGACGGCGGCGGAGAGATTGATGTGGCTGATGAAGACGGCGCGGACGATGAAATTGACTGGCGTGGGGTTGAAGGAGGGGACGGTGAATTCCCTGCTGGATGGCTAGAGCCAGCCGCGCGTGCGGGCGATGCGTGCAGCGTCGGTGCGGTTGGTGGCGCCGAGTTTTGCGATGGCCTCGGACAGGTAATTGCGAACGGTACCTTCGGAAAGGCGAAGATCGGCGGCAATCTCAGCAGAGGAGCGGCCGTCGCCGGCGCGTTGGAGGATTTGGCGTTCGCGATCGGAGAGCGGATCCGGGTCGGCTGTCCAGGCTTCGGCGGCGAGTGCGGGGTCGATAGCGCGAAGGCCAGAGTGCACGCGGCGGATGGCTTCGGCGAGCTCAGAGGCCGGGCGCTCTTTGAGCAGATAGCCGCGAGCGCCGGCATCCAGGGCGCGGCGGAGGTAGCCAGGTCTGGCGAAGGTGGTAAGGATAATGACGCGCGCACGGGACTCGGCCAGATTGAGGTCCAAGGCTAGTTCGAGGCCGGTCTTCTGGGGCATTTCGATGTCAGTGACGATGACGTCTGGCACTAGCTCACGGGCGAGTTTGAGTGCCTCGTGGCCGTTGGCCGCCTGCCCGATGACGGTGATGTCGGGCTCGAGATCGAGGAGGGCGGCCAGCGCTCCGCGGAGCATGGTTTGATCCTCGGCGAGGAGAACGCGGATGGACGTGGCGGCGGTCACGAGGCGGCGCCCTCGCGCAGGGGAAGTTCGATGAGGAGGCGAGTGCCATGGTCGCGTTCGAGTAATAGACGGCCGCCGAGCGATTCAATGCGTTCGCGCATGCCGCGCAGGCCATTACCTTCTCGACCGGTGGCATGTTGCCCATTGTCCTCGATGACAAGACGGCGCTGGTTGGCATCCGTGACGAAGCGCAGGTGGCAGGTAGTTGCGCGCGAGTGGCGAACGATGTTGGTCACGGCTTCGCGGAGAGCGAGCGAAAGGGCGATCTCTTCGGGGGGAGTGAGATTGGCGGTGTTGGTGGCTGCGGAGTCGAGGATGAGCGTGACACCGGCGGCGTCGAGGGTCAGGCGCGCGGCTTCGATTTCAGCACCCAGACCGCGGGTTCGGTAGCCGCCGATAGCCTCGCGCACTTCGGCGAGCGCTGTACGGGTGATGCGTTCAACATCGGCGATCTCTGCGGCGGCGCGAGCGTGATCGCTTGGATCCTGGCGGTGGATGAGGCGACCGGCTAGCTCGGCTTTAAGGACGACAACTGAAAGAGTGTGGCCAAGCACGTCGTGGAGATCGCGGGCGATGCGTTCGCGCTCGGCAACCGCAGCGAGGGCGAGGTTCTCATCCAGGGCGGCGCGCAACTGGCACTCGGCGCGGCGTTGCTGCGCGAAGAACACATTGCCGCCGCCGATGACTGTCATAAGAAAGATAGCGAAGAATGCCTGGGACCATGGAATGCGGAGGTAGTCGGGTGCGGAGTGGAAGATGGCACTTTCAATCAGAACAAAGGTGACTTCGACAAAGAAGAGGGACAAGACCTTTCGCAGGGAGACGAAGGTGAAAGGCAAGAACGCGGCGGCGTAGACGAAGAAGGTGGAACCGCCCTGGTTCCACGGGAAGGTAATGAGGCCCAGGGCAAAGGTGGCGGCGATCATCCAGAAGCGGGCTGGACGGCCTTCGTCGACAGCACGGATGTAACCCCACATGATGCCGACGAACGCAAAGAAAACAGCGAGGGTGGCGAGCCATAAATACCGCGATGGCTCGATGATGGGACCAATGAAGAGGAAGCCGGTGTAGGCGAACCACACCCATGCCCACCGATTCTCACGCTTCCTCGAAATGGGTTCGTTGGTAGTCATAAGGCTTCCTGAAAAGTGTACGCCGAGGGATTAGGAGTTTTGTTCGAGGCGGCGGTAGGCGATCGCGGCGATGCCCAGCATGACCAGTGTGAAGCCGAGCAGGCCGAGCCAATGGCTGATCGCGCTGCCGGCCGTCCCGTAGCCAAAACAACCGAGGACCAATTGCGAGAGATGGTACGTCGGCAAAACCAGAGCGAACTTCTGCAACCAGTGCGGCAGCAGCATGATCGGCATCCACAGACCTCCGCAGAAGCTCATCGGCAGATAGACCATGTTGATGACGCCGGGGGTCGCGTTGAAGGGCACGAGGAGCGCGATCACCATGCCCAGGCAGGCGAAAGGAATCGTGCCCACAAGCGTCAGCGCCATCATCTGGGCATACTCGGGAAGCGTGATCGAGACATGCGCGATGGTGATGGCCATCAGTGTGAGGATACTGACAATGACCAGACCGAAACCGGCCGCAGAGCAGCATTTCGCTACCAGGTAAGCGAATGGAGGCATAGGGCTGGCTCGTTTGAGCTCCAACCATCCAGTACTGAATTCGCTAGCAAGGCCTCCGCCGATGCCGAAGAGCGCGGCACCCACCATGCCGAATACGGCATAGCTTCCGAGCATGTATTTGGCAACAGACACGCTGCCGATGTGTTCGCCGCGGTTCATGATCAGGCCGAAGAAGAGATAGAAGATGACAGGAAATCCAATGACAGCAAGCGAGAACGCGCGTGTGCGGAGCAGGCGGACGAACTCGTAGCGGGCTTCCGTGAGGAAGATGCGTAGAGTGCGTGCGAAGGAGTTCGAACGGACGGCGGGGAGGGTAAAGGCAGCGGTAGACATGGCGGGCTCCTTGGAGTTGTCCGATCTCTGTTCGGTCGTTCTCCGTGACAGCCGAGAACGGTTATTGATAACTAGTTGTTGGTGAGGGCCAGGAAAGCGTCTTCGAGGGCTGGGCTTTGGACCTCAAGCGAGTGGAGGGTCTGGTCGAGGGCGAGCAGTTCTCGAAGGGTACGCTCCGGTTCCGTACTTGAGATAACTGTGATGCCCGAAGCGAGTCCAGCTGTCGTGACGCCGGGGATGGACAGAAGAGTAGGGATGGAAACTTCAGTGACGCAGCGGATGATCTTCAGCGTGCGGCTGGTGCTGGCGCCAGTGGTGGCAGAACCAAGAGATTTCACCTCGGCAGGCGTGCCTTCGCAGATTACGCGGCCTTTGTTGATCACGATAATGCGGTGGGCGAGAGCATCGGCCTCTTCGAGGTAGTGGGTGGTGAGGAGCACGGTCTTGCCACGAGCGGCCAGGGAGCGGATCTCAGCCCACATCCCCCGGCGCGCTTCGATATCGAGGCCGACCGTTGGCTCGTCGAGGAAGACGAGGTCGGGATTGCCGGCTAGAGCAAGGGCGAAGAGGGCGCGCTGCTTCTGACCGCCGCTGAGCTGGCCGAACATGCGCGACTCGATGCCTTCGAGACCAGCGGCGCGAACCAGGTCAGCGTATGGGACGGGATTGGGATAGTAGCCACGAAAGATGTTGATGTGCTCGCGAACCCGGAGCATCTCGGGAGCCTTGCCAACCTGCAACATAACGCCGGTACGGAGCCGAGTCGAGGCGTGGCGCGGATCACCGTCGAAGATGCGTACAGCACCGCTGGTGGGCGCGCTGAGCCCCATGAGGAGTTTAACTGCCGTGGATTTGCCGGCCCCGTTTGGGCCCAAGAGGGCCACAATCTCGCTACGGTGCAGGGTGAGCGATAGGTCGTCCAGTGCGACGACGCCGTTGGCATAGCGCTTGGTGATGCGAGAAAGGGAGGCGACGGCAGCAGCGGTCGTCGCGGAGGGGATCGCTTGGATGGGGTCGAGGACTGCGCTCATCGGAAGGCTCCTGGGAGATCTGACTCATTACAAGAGCGAGTATGGAAGAGGGTTGTGACGAACGGCAGTGAAGCACGTCAACAAAACGGCGTGACGTTTGTCATGAGATATATCGGCGCTGACGTGGAAAGAGTTGTTGGTTTTTCCACGGAAAATTCATGTGGCGTCTCAATTTTCTTTGTATGCAGGACGTTTTGGGCTATTCTCTCGATATCGGCTCAGAAAGCTAAATAGTTCTCCCCACCGGCACGCCGGAGCTAGTTCCTTTAACTTGCGGAATCCGTCCCGCACGATTTGCAATAGGCAGTCCAGGCAGCGCTCTACCCCCGAACCCTTTGGAGGCAACGCAGTGGTTTACCAAAAACTGAACGGCAAGCTTGCACCCAGCAATCGCAGCTGAACCGATTCTCGGTTTCTACAGAAGCTTCTTACAACCTGCGGGCCCTACAGATAGCAACGTCCTAGCCATTGTCGACGGCGCGGCGGATGCAGTGTCGAACTATATCGACAGGCAGCTGCGCTGGCGGTGATTCATCTTCAGGAGGTAGTGCATTGGTGTACTTGAACAACAGACTCTCAGCCCTCGTTCTAATCTTTGCCGCGATGTTTTATGTAGCCCATCCTGCGTTCGCGCAGCAGACGCTTGGAGGTATCACGGGAACAGTGGTAGATCCCGCCGGCAGCGCGATTCCAGGGGTCGAAGTAACGGCTACCTCAGATCAGACGAAGCTAGTGCGTACCACCACGAGCAGTGGGACGGGCAGCTATGAACTGGTGAACCTGCCGATCGGCACCTACACGATCACGTTCGCGCTAAACGGGT
>Ga0302223_10000593_pt1 | contig 22290 bp, 11 predicted proteins | sample II_Palsa_E2_3_FD_194565 | JGI IMG/M metagenome (GOLD analysis project Ga0302223, IMG submission 194565) | Peat permafrost microbial communities from Stordalen Mire near Abisko, Sweden - II_Palsa_E2_3 | ecosystem: Environmental > Terrestrial > Soil > Palsa > Peat permafrost | place: Sweden... | reverse complement strand
GTGCCTGCGACGCCGTTTGAAGCCGTGATCACCGACCTAAGCCACGATGGTCGTGGCGTGACACGGGTAGATGGCAAGGCGGTCTTTGTCAGCGGTGCGCTGCTGGACGAACACGTGGTGTTGCGCCTGCGCAAACGCCATCGGCATTTCGATGAGGCCGAAGTGGTCGAGCTGATCACCCGCTCGCCGCACCGGGTGGAGCCGCGCTGCCGGCACTTTGGCGAATGCAGCGGCTGCTCGCTGCAGCACCTGGACGCCGACTCGCAGATCGCGACCAAGCAGCGCGTGCTGACCGAGAATTTCGAGCGCATCGGCAAGGTCACGCCACAAGTGTGGCTGCCGCCGCTGACCCACCAGTCATGGGGCTACCGCCGCAAGGGCCGGCTCTCGGTGCGCAACGTGGTGAAGAAGGGCCGCGTGCTGGTCGGCTTTCGCGAAGAGGAAAACCCGCGTTTCGTCGCTGATATCCAACAATGCGAAGTGATGCATCCGGCGCTTGGCCCGAAGATCGGCCTGCTGGCCGACTTGCTGAACGGTATGGACGCGGCCAGCGATATTCCGCAGATCGAATTCGCTGCCGGCGACGACACCATGGCGCTAGTGTTTCGGCATATGCAGCCGCTCGGTGCTTCGGACCTTGCCGCGCTCACCGCGTTTGGCCAGCAGCATGATCTGGCCATCTATCTTCAACCCGGCGGCAACAGTAGCGTGCATCCGTTGTGGCCGGAAAACCCGCGCTTGGCCTTCCGCATTCCCAGCGGCGATACGCAGATCGATGACGTGGAGCTGGAATTCCAGCCGCTCGATTTCGTCCAGGTCAATGCCGGCATGAACGTGCGGATGATGGCGCGCACGATGGAACTGCTCGATCCGCAGCCGACCGATCGCGTGCTCGACTTGTTCTGTGGCTTGGGTAATTTCACCCTGCCGATTGCCCGTCGCGTGGGGGAAGTGGTCGGCGTGGAAGGCGAGCACGGGCTGGTCGAACGGGCGGCGGAGAACGCCGCGCGCAATGGCATCGGCAACGCGCGCTTCCAAGTGGCCAACCTGTTCGAGGATCAGCGCAGCGCCGACTGGGCGCGTCAGCCCTGGGACAAAATGCTGCTCGATCCGCCACGCGCGGGCGCCGACAAGGTGCTGGAATACCTGCCACACAAGCAGACTCGACGCATCGTCTACGTGTCCTGTCATCCTGCGTCACTGGCGCGAGATGCCGGCATCCTGGTGAACCAGCATGGTTTTACCTTGAAGTCCGCCGGCGTGATGGACATGTTTCCACACACCTCGCACGTCGAATCCATCGCGTTGTTTGAGAGGTAGACGGTGGGAGTTGAGATTGAACGAAAATTCCTCTTGCGCGACGACAGTTGGCGCGCTGGCATCTCGCGCAGCGAGACGATTGCACAGGGTTATCTGATCGGTGCGCAGGCCTTGCGCGACGGTTCGGCGCGTTCCTCCGTACGTGCACGCGTCGCGGGTGACAAGGCCTGGTTGAACATCAAGGCTGCCGTCGCGGGCATCGAGCGGGCGGAGTTCGAGTACGCCATCCCGCTAGCCGATGCGCAGGCGCTGCTGGCCACGCTGTGCGATGGCGTAGTGGAAAAGATCCGGCACCACGTGCACGTCGGCAATGCATTGTTCGAGGTCGATGAATTTCTCGGTGAGAACGAAGGCCTTGTCGTCGCCGAGATTGAGCTGCCGGCCATCGACGCGTCATTTCCGCATCCGGTATGGCTCGGTGCGGAAGTGAGCGCGCTAAAGCGCTACTACAACGTCAACCTGATCGCCCATCCGTACCGGCAGTGGTCGCCGGTCGAACGCGCTGCCGAGGACGCCACATGCTGATGATTGGTGTCGCCGGCTTGGAGCTGGCCGAACACGAAAAGCCCTGGCTGACCGCGCGGGGTGTCGTCGGCGTGCTGCTGTTTGCGCGCAACTATGCCAGCCGCGAACAGCTGGTGGCGCTCTGCGATGCGATCCGTGAGACCGGCGGTGACGAGTTATTGATCGCGGTCGATCAGGAGGGCGGCCCGGTGCAGCGCTTCCGCGACGGTTTCACCCGCTTGCCCGCGCTGGCGAGCATTGGCGAGGTCTACGATCGCGATCCCGTGGAGGCGGTACGACTGGCCGAGGAACATGCCTGGGTGATGGCCAGCGAGTTGCGTGCCAGCGGCGTGGATTTCAGTTTTGCACCGGTGGTCGACCTGGCGCGCGGCAACGCCGCAATCGGCCTGCGTGCGTTCCACACCGACCCCGTGGTTACCGCCGAATTGGCGCAGGCCTATGTGCGCGGCATGCATTTGGGCGGCATGGCGGCCGTGCTCAAACATTTCCCCGGGCACGGCTCAGTCGCCGCCGATACGCACAAGGCGCAAGCGATCGATCCGCGCGACCTGGATACGATTCGTCGCGACGATCTGCTGCCGTTCGCCGAATGCATCGAGGCCAAAGTCGAGGCGGTGATGATGGCCCACGTCACCTATCCAGCCGTGGATGCACAGCCCGCCGGCTATTCGCGCGTGTGGATTGAGCAGATCCTGCGCGGTGAGCTGGGTTTTGCCGGCGCGGTAATCAGCGACGACATCAGCATGGCGGCTGCCGGTGCGGCTGGCAGCGTGGGTGAGCGCGTACAAGCCCATCTCGATGCCGGCTGCGACCTGGTGCTGGCCTGTTTCCCCCATGTGGTGGAGCAGGCGATTGCCGCCGTGCAGAACCAAATAACCTTACCCGCGGCCGCTGCATCGATGCCGCCACAGCTCGCGGCCTTGCGCGGTGCCATCGGCGCCAGCTGGGCTGGCCTTCTCAACAATCCGCAGCGCGATCGTTTCGTCGCGCGCATCACGGCGCTGAACGCCGATCGGGGAAATGCATGAATACGCCCACACCATCGCTCGCTGACGCCCTGGTCGGCGCTGACCTGCTGCACGACCGCAGCGCGATCGACGCCGTCATCGCCGAGATGGGGCGTCGGATCGATGTGGCCTTGAATGGCGAACGTGCCGTGTTTCTCACTGTCATGCACGGAGCTCTGATCTTCGCTGGACAGCTGGCGTTAGCTATCCGCACCGATCTCGAATTCGACTACGTGCACGCGACTCGCTACCGCGGTGAAACCACCGGCAGCGAGCTGCACTGGCTGCGTGAGCCGCAGGTATCCCTGGTCGATCGCGTGGTGTTGCTGGTCGACGACATTCTTGACGAAGGCCATACGCTGAAGGCCGTGCGTGACGACTGTTACCAGCGGGGTGCCAAACGTGTGCTTATCGTCAGCCTCTGCACCAAACGGCATGATCGCCTGGCTGAAGGCATCACCGCGGACTTCCATGGCATCGAATTGCCCGACCGCTACGTATTCGGTTTCGGCATGGATTACCACGAGCAGGGGCGCAACTTGCCGGCCATCTATGCATTGAAGGAGGGCTAAGCATGAGCGCAATCGATCTCGCTGTCATCGGCGGCAGTGGCTTGTACAACTTTCCGGGTCTGGAAAACACCGCGCGCCATTTGGTGGATACGCCTTATGGTCCGGCGTCGGGTGACGTGGTGATCGGCGATTTCGCCGGCAAGCGTGTCGCGTTTCTTGCGCGTCACGGCGAGAGCCACAGTCTGCCGCCGCATCGGGTGAATTACCGTGCCAACCTGTGGGCATTGCACAGCCTCGGCGCGCGTCAGGTCATTGGCGTGAACGCGGTGGGTGGCATCCGTGTGGACATGGGGCCGCGCGTGATCGTGGTGCCTGACCAGATCATCGATTACACGCACGGGCGTTACACCAGCTTCTGCGATGTCGAGGGCGCCGAGGTGAAGCACATCGATTTCAGTGAGCCGTATACGGAGTCGCTGCGTCAGACTTTGCTGGCAGCGGCCGGCAAGGCCGGTATCGCGGTGATCGCCGGCGGCTGCTACGGCGCCACGCAAGGACCACGGCTGGAAACTCGTGCCGAGATCGCCCGCATGAAGCGCGACGGCTGCGATCTGGTGGGCATGACCGGCATGCCAGAGGCGTCACTGGCACGCGAGCTGTCGCTTGAGTACGCATGCCTGGCGCTGGTGGCCAACTTTGCGGCCGGATGCGGTGACGAGGCGGAAATCAGTATCGATGAAATCTTTGCACATCTGGCTGCTGCCACGGCGGAGGTGCCGCGCATCCTCGCAGCGCTGCTGCAAACTGAGGGTGCCGTCACGACCTAGAAGCTTGTCGGACTTTAGCTGGCCGGACTGCAAATCCGACTGTGCGGTCCATATTTCCGTCGACTCTTGGCCCATAGCACCACTATGCGCCGGCGAATCGCCAAAAATCTGTCCTCGCACGGCCGACTATCGCCTCGACCGCCAAAGCCCGACGGGCTCCTAGGGTATTTTCCTAGTCGCTGGATATTGCGTTGATGCCGGTCATGTTGATATTTTTCGACCTGTCGGGGCGGCGAACCAGGGGAGATATGGTGGTTCAGCGCGCACCTGGCGCACCCATTCCATGATCCAGAGGTTCACGCAATGCGTTTCGGTACGGTCAAGTGGTTTAACGACGCCAAAGGTTTCGGTTTCATCGCGCCTGAGGACGGTGGGGATGACGTTTTCGTCCATTTTTCGGCCATCAATACCAAGGGCTTTCGCAGCCTGCAGGAAGGCCAACGCGTGCAGTTCGAAGTGACCCAAGGTCCGAAGGGTGCCCAGGCTTCTGCTGTCGAGGCGGCAGCCTGATCTGACGTCTGTGTTGTGACGCATAAAAGAACCCCGCACACTACGCGGGGTTTTTTTATTTTCCGTTGATGGAGCTTTGCATGACCGGTCGCAGAAACTTCCTGAAGGCGTCGCTGCTTGGCGTATCGGCTTCGGCGCTTGCGTGGGGCAGCAAGCTGGCGGCGAACCAGGCCGCTGCAGCACAGCCGTTTTCCGGCGCACGCGTGGTGTCGACCTGGGATTTCGGTGTGGCGGCGAATCAGGCGGCATGGACGGTGCTTGGTAAGGGCGGTCATGCACTGGATGCGGTCGAAACTGGCGTGCAGGTGCCAGAGTCCGATTTGAAGAACCACAGCGTCGGCAAGGCCGGCTATCCGGATCGCGATGGCCACGTCACCCTCGATGCGAGCATCATGGATGCCGATGGTAACTGTGGCGCAGTCGCTGCGATCGAACATATCGAACATCCCATTTGCGTGGCGCGGATGGTGATGGAGCGCACGCCGCATGTGCTGCTGGTGGGTGAGGGCGCGCTGCAGTTTGCGCTGGAGCAGGGTTTCAAAAAGCAGGAGCTGCTGACACCGGAATCCGAAAAGGCTTGGCACGAATGGCTGAAGACGGCGCGTTACAAACCATCGATCAACAGCGAGGTGCAGGACTACGGCCGCACCGGTAATAACAGCAAAACGGGCATGCCCGGCGGCGCAGGTAACCACGACACCATCGGCATGCTCGCCATCGACGCGCAGGGCCGGCTGGCCGGTGCCTGTACCACCAGTGGTATGGCATGGAAACTGCGCGGCCGCGTCGGCGACAGTCCGATTATCGGCGCTGGCCTGTACGTGGATGGTGAGGTCGGCGCAGCGACCTCCACTGGTGTTGGCGAGGAAGTGATTCGCAACGCTGGCAGTTTCCTCGTCGTTGAACTGATGCGTCAGGGACGCTCGCCGCAGGACGCCTGCCGCGAGGCAGTGATGCGCATCATCCGCCGTCGGCCGACCACGACGAAGGATCTGCAGGTCGGCTTTCTGGCCATGAACAAGCATGGCGAGGTCGGCGCCTGGGCAATCCAGCACGGCTTCTCCTACGCCGTGTGCGATGCCAAGAAGCAGGACGGCCTGATTCCGTCGCAAAGCGTCTACACGACGAGCAATTCATGATACTGGAGATCGCTGCGAACTCCGTCGCCTCCGCGCTGGCAGCGCAGGAGGGTGGAGCAGGGCGCATTGAGCTTTGCACGGCGCTGGAGCTGGGCGGCCTTACGCCATCGTCGGCGCAGATTACATTGGCACGCGAACAGCTCACGATCCCGTTATATGTGCTGATCCGCCCGCGTGCTGGCGATTTTCTCTACAGCGATCTTGAATGCGAAACCATGTTGCGCGACATCGAAGCCTGCGTCAGGGCGGGTTGCGATGGTGTTGTACTCGGTGTGCTCGATGCCGGCGGTCAAGTCGACATGCCGCGCTGTCGTTCGCTGATTTCAGCAGCAGGCGACTCGGGCGTGACCTTCCATCGGGCGTTCGACCTCACGCGCGATCCGCTATCGGCATTGGAGGACGTGATCGCACTCGGCTGCGAGCGTGTACTGACTTCGGGCGCACAAGCCAGTGCGATCGAGGGAGCGACGTTGATTCGTCAACTGGTCGAGTTATCGGCTGCTCGCATTGCCGTGATGCCAGGCGCTGGGGTGAGTGCCCGGAATATCGGCGAGCTGCTGGCGGTCACCGGTGCCCGCGAATTTCATGCGTCGGCTAAATGCCAGCACCCCTCCGCCATGCAATGGCAACCGCCGTTGCTGACCGATATGCAGGATGGTGAGTGGCGCAGCGATGTCGAGCAGATACGCACCATCGTTGCGGCGCTGGGCAGCGCGTTTGAAGCGCGCAGCAGGGCGTCCGCAGTCTGAAGACGCCGTTTCGCCGTGAAATAATTAGCCGCTGATTTCATGCGTGCCGATATTTTGGTGAACACATCCAGCATGATTGGAGCATCTGTAAAAAGGGAAGCGCAATGAAAGGAATTCGTTTACTCGCGATCACCGGTGCATGGGCGCCCGCGTTAATCGTTGCATCGCATCCTTTAAATGAATCTCCGTCAACCCATCGCGCGTTCAGTTTGCTAATGCATCGTCAGAGGCAGATGCCCCGTCAATCAAAGCAGCCATGAGATGAACACAGCAGTTACGCCATGAATAAGTGGCAATCCAAACCATAAGAGCTTGATAGCCATCCCTGCATCCCCACGTGCGGGTAGTAAAGAGACATCGGTAGTCTCGACCCCAGATTGGTTGTTCAGCTCGTTCAATTCGTTCGACCTGCGTGCCTGCTATGATCTCTCCATGACGTTCGTGGGCATCAAAATTGAAATGACTCACGCAATTTGAGTCGGATCAGCTGCCATCGCCATCGCCATCGGCACTGGTGCCGATTGTGGTCAGCGGGATCGTTACCAGTGCTGCTGTTTCACACCGCCGGTTAGCGCAAGAGGACGTGCGGCAATGGCATCGGCATCCTTATCAGTAAGTTTTAACTCGGTTGCCCGCCGACGGCCTTTCATCTGGTCCTGCTTTAGGAGTATTTCTCCGGCAAGCCGACTTGCTTATCTATGAGTTACCGTGCTTGGTATGCCTAAAAGGTTAAAGACTGAGTGCATTAAGTCTTGTGCACCAACTACCGTTTAGCGACCGTGCGACATAAAAAAGCCCCGCATTGCGGGGCTTTTTTGTTCTTGCTACAGCAACATCAATTGCCGTTTTTCTTCAACCACGCATCGATGACCGGCAAGCGCTTCTCGCGAATCATCATGCGATAGCGGATGCCGGCGACGGCGGTGTCGGCGACGCGACGTGAGCTGGCAGCGATATGCGCCTGGGAGTAGGCCTCGATCTTGCCAATCATTGCCGGATCCACCGAAGCCGCACCGAGGCCAGGGTAGTAGCGGCTGCTGGAGGAAGAGTCGACCAGTTTGTCGACCTGGGTGCGATGGGCCACAGCGAAGTCGAAGGCCAGGTCCGGGTGGCGGCGTGAGACGCCGGAGATCATCCCTGCGCTGGTGGTGGCGCCAGGTTCGGGCGTGAGGGCGAGATCCAGGGCGCGCTTGGCCAGGGTTTCGTCCTCGCTGGTCGATAGCAGACTGTAGAGTTCGTCCTTGATCAGCGGCGTGGTCTCGGCCTTGGCCTGGGTGTGCAGCTTGTCCCAGGTGGTGGCATCGGCGTGACTGGCCACGACGTAGAGGATGGACTTGCGCAGCTCCGCCGGCATGGTGTCCGGATGGGCGTAGTAGTCACGTGCCTTGGCAATCACGTCCGGGTCGCCCAGCTGCGACAGCGTGCTGATGAGTTCGGTGCGCAGGATCTTGGTCGGACCGCTTTCGCCAGCCTTCAAGCTCCAGCCGACGCGGGCAAACTCCGGTGACAAGCGTGCAATGGCGAACTTGCGCAACACGGCCTGACGCGCGTCATCGCCCTTGTAGTAGTTATCCAGTCCCGACAACACGCCGGCGACTTCTTCCCACATTTCCGGGCTGGCATCAGCGGGTACGCGCTGGGCGAGATCAAGTACGTCGGAGGCTGGCTGCAGACCCGCCATGCCCAGCGCCCAGGTGTCACTCATCAAGCCCAGCTCGTCGATCTCAGGCAACTTGGTGAAGGACTGGCTCAGCGCACTGAACGCTGTCGGTGAATAGAGCGTTCGGTAGTAACCGCTTTGGCCGGCATTGACCACCACCGGACCACAGCCGGGGACCTTGAGGTTGCCGTGACCGTCCACTACCAGAGTTGTCACCGATGTGCCGCCAATGGACTGGGCGATCACCGGGACGTGCCAGCGCAGGGGCTTCTTGTCGGGGCGGTCGCGGGTGAATTCGCCCTGGCTCAGGGATAGCGTGGTGTCGCCGCCCTGGCAGCTCTCGGCATCGATGGCGATCAGCGGAATGCCCGGCTGCAGGGTGAAGTCGTGCGCAATGGCGGTGATCGGCTTGTCGCCGGTGGCATCGATGGCCCTCCACAAATCATCGGACACCGTGTTTCCATAGGCGTGGGCCTTGATATAGCGCTGCACACCGGCGCGCCAGGCGTCTTCGCCCACGTAGCCTTCGAGCATGGTGATGACTGCTTCACCCTTGGAATAGGTAATGGTGTCGAAGGCCTGACTGGCCTGCTCGACGGTCGCGATGTGCTGCACGATGGGATGCGTAGTGGCGATTGCGTCGCGCAACATCGCGCTTTCCCGCACGTCGACGGCATCCAGCTTGGTGTTCCATTCGGGATGTAGCTTTTCGGTGGTGCGGCTGGCCATCCACGAGGCAAAGCCCTCGTTGAGCCACAGGTCGTCCCACCAGCGCATGGTCACCAGATCGCCAAACCACTGGTGTGCCATCTCGTGCGCCGCGGTACCAAACACTTCCTGTTTGTCCGATTGCGTGGCGATGGCCGGATCCAGCAGCAGGCTGTACTCGAAGGTGAAGATGGCGCCCCAGTTTTCCATCGCGCTGAAGAACTGGCTTTGGCCCGGTGCGGCGATGTTATCCAGCTTGGGTAGTGGAAACGGCACGCCGAAATACTGGTTGTATTCGTGCAGCACGTCCTTGGCTGACTTGAGCGCGAAGTCGGCCTGGCCGACGGCGCCTTTCTGCGCGATCACGCCGATCTCGGTGCCATCGGAGGAAGTGGTTGCGCGATCAAACTGGCCAAGACCGAAGAACAGTAGGTAGGTGGACATCTTCGGTGACGGCTGGAAAGTGACGCGGCTCATGCCGTTGGCCAGCTTGGTGGTCGATGCGGCGGGCATATTGCTCACCGCCATCTCGTCGGACGGCACGGTGACATCGAGGTTGAAGGTGGCCTTGTAGGCTGGCTCATCCCACGACGGAATGAAGCGGCGCGCATCGGAGTTCTCGAACTGCGTGTACAGCGCGCGCTGCTTGCCGGCCTTGGTGTCATAGTCCAGCGCGAACAGGCCGTTGGCCTGGGTGCCGATTTTGCCGGTGTAAGTCATCGCCAGCTTGTAGCTGCCCGCGGCCACCGGCTTGGCGAAGGTAAAAGTCGCCGTCTGCGTCTGGGCGTCCACCGTTACCTTCGGTGTGGCCACCGGCTTGTCGTCGACCGAGCTCAGAGTCGCCTTGGAGAACGCCATGTCGATGGCATTGAGGGTGATGCTGGGCGTCGGCTTCTGCACATTGACGGTGATGGTGACCTGGCCATCGAAGTTCATCGAAGCCGCATGCGGCACGATGGACACGTCGTAATGGCTTGGCACCACGCCGCGCGGCAGCTGGGTTGGCGCCAGAGCGTTGGCCGTCGTCGTTGGAGCCGCCATGCCGCCAAGGCTGGTGCCAGCCAATGCCAGCGCAATACCCGATACCAGTAACCGTCGCATATAAGGTCTTTCCATGACTATCTCCCGTGTAAACCAATCATGTTGGAGGGGATATGACCCGCCTGACACTGCCGGAAGTCACGGCTAGAAATGGGTCGGGTTCATTTATTTCAAGGTAGAAGGGTCGGTGATAAATAAACCGATCCCTTTTTTGATCATGGCTTAGTCATGACTTCAAGACCGGGCTTTTCGAGGTCCTTCAGGCCACAAACTGCAGTCGCGCCAGCTCAGCGTACAGCCCGCCTTCGGCGAGCAGATTTTCGTGGGTGCCTTGCGCCACGATGCGGCCACCATCCATCACCACGATACGGTCGGCGCGTTTGACGGTAGCAAGGCGATGGGCGATGACCAGCGTGGTGCGGCCTTTTTCCAGCCGTTCCAGCGCCTGCTGGATAGCCGCCTCGGATTGCGCATCGAGTGCCGAGGTCGCTTCGTCCAGCAGCAGCAGCGGTGCGTCGCGCAGGATGGCGCGGGCGATCGCAATGCGCTGGCGCTGTCCGCCGGACAGGCGCACACCGCGTTCACCCAAGGCGGCATCGTAGCCATCGCCGATCGCACTGATGAACTCATGCGCTTCGGCTGCACGCGCCGCTTCGCGCACCTCGGTATCACTGGCCGTCTGGCGGCCGAAGCGGATGTTGTCCGCGGCACTGCCGCCGAAAATCACCGTTTCCTGCGGCACTAATGCGATAGCGCCGCGCAGTTCCGGCAGTGCCAGTTGTCGCAGGTCTATGCCGTCCAGCGTGATACGGCCGGACTGCGGATCGTAGAAACGCAGCAGTAGCGCCAGCACGGTGCTTTTGCCGGCGCCGGACGGGCCAACCAGAGCTACCGTTTCACCGGGCTGGATGGTCAGATCAAAGTCGTACAGTGCAGGGGCATCGGGGCGCGTGGGGTAGTTAAATGCCACATGCTCGAACCGCAGCGCAGCGCGAATCGGGCGGGGCAGGTTGATCGGTTGTGCCGGGCTGGCGACGTCTGCCTTTTCATTGAACAGCTCACCAATGCGTCCCATGGCGCCGGCGGCGCGCAGCACGTCGCCCCAGACCTCGCTGAGGCCTGCGACCGCCCCTGCGGCTAAAATCGCGTAGACCACAAATTGGCCGAGCACACCGGGATCGAGAGTTTTAGCCATCACTTCGCGCGCGCCCACCCACAGCACCAAAGTGATCGCGCCAAATATCAACACAATCACCGCTGCGGTGAGTAATGAACGCATGCCGATGCGCTCGCGTGCAGTGCTCAACGCACGCCGAATCGCGCTGCTGTAGCGCTCGCTCTCGATGTCTTCACGTGAATACGCTTTTACCGCTGGCGCGGCGTTGAGCGTCTCATTGGCAATGGCGGCGGCATCAGCGAGACGGTCCTGGCTGGCACGTGAGAGCTTTTGCACGCGCCGGCCGAAGATAAGAATCGGTAGCATTACTGCGGGAATAACCAAGGCTGTAAGGCCGGCAAGCTTCGGGCTGGTCCATGTCATCGCGACGATGCAGCCCACCAGCATGACAGCGCTGCGCAAAGAAACCGAGATACCCGAACCGATCAGTGCTTGCACTACTTCAGTATCTGTACCCAATCGCGAGATCAGTTCGCCGACGCGGCTGCGCTCAAAAAAGCCGACGTCCAGTCGGATGACATGGGTGTAGAGTTTCTCGCGTAGCGAAGCCAGCGCCCGCTCGCCGAGCAGAGCGATGCAGAAATAACGTGCTGCAGTGGCCACGGCCAGCACGAGGGACACGCCGAACAAGCCAAGGAAAGTGGCATTGATGACGACCATGCTTGAGTTGCCGAAACCCCGATCGATCATCTGCCGCAGTGCCATCGGCAATACCAGCGTCGCACCTGAAGACAACCCCAGAAACACCAGCCAGCCGATCGCCAGTGCGCGATGCGGTTTGAGGAATGGCCAGAGCAGGCGCAATGCGCCGATTTGGCGAACGGAGCGGGGTTTGTCGTTGGCGGAATCGCTCATGAGTTCTCGCAGAGTGGATCGATGGTGCGCGGCCCGGTCTCGCCAGGCAGCGAAACCTTGTACCGAACGTGGACATTGCCATTGAAGGTGGGGCGTCTGGTCGCCGATTCAATCCAGTCACCTGGCCGCGCTTCGCTCGTGGCTGATGTCGACGATGCGCGCCTGCACCTCGGCAACTCGGTTTTCTGGCAATTGCTGTTGCAGCTGGACGCCATCGGCGTCAAAACTTTCCGCTGTCGATATCTGCTTGCCACTCCTTTACGCGTGCTTTGAACAACGTCAATTCGGCGAAATCGTAGTGCACGCCTAATTGCTGGCTCATCGCGACAATCGGCGGTCGCAGGCATTCCGCCCCTGTGTCGCCATAGGCGCGCACCAAACTGCCCGCGCTCAGCTTGATAGCTGCATACCCGTAAATGAATTAGGCATATGTCCATGCCAGAGGGGAAGCTCAAGTAGCTGAATGGGAAAGTGAAATTTTGTGAAAATAGTCACATTCTTCAATACTTGATTTATAGTAGTGGCTGGGGGTCCGCGGTCCACGGCTATACAAGCAAATGCTGGAAAACGCTTGAGCCATTGATGGAGTTAGGAGCCCATCTGATGTCCATACAAGGGGAATTCCATCATGAATCATGTCTATCGCCTGTGCTGGAATCGATCCAGCGCACAGTGGGTTCCGGCGTGTGAGTTTGCTCGCAGCACCTCGCCCGCGCCTTCCCGTGCAAAGCTAATGGGTCCTCGTACGGCATGGTTTTCGGTACTGGCGATGTACTTGGGTATGACCGGGCTGGCGTGCGCCAGCGCAACGGGTGGGCAGATCACGGCAGGCTCGGGCCAGATCACCCAGAGCGGAAACACCACGACGATCCAGCAGAGCAGCCAGAACCTTTCGCTGAACTGGCAAAGCTTCAACATCGGATCCAATCAGACTGTTGATTTTGTGCAGCCGGGTTCGAGTTCGATTGCGGTCAATCGCATTCTTGGCAGTACGGGCAGCACGATCCTCGGGCATCTCAATGCCAATGGTCAGGTCTGGCTGATCAATCCGAATGGCATCATCTTCGGGAAGGGCGCGCAGGTGAATGTCGGCGGCTTGGTCGCTTCCACGCTGGACGTCAACGATAGCGACCTCGGCTCCAACACACGTACCTTCAGCGGTAACGGCAAGGGCAGCGTGGTCAATCAGGGCACGCTGAACGCGGCCGACGGCGGTTACATCGCGCTGCTGGGCAACCAGGTATCCAACCAGGGGGTGGTCAGTGCGCGGCTCGGTACGGTCGCGCTCGGTGCCGGCTCGGCCGAAACACTCACCTTCCAGGGCAACCAGCTACTGCACCTGCAGGTGGACCAGAGCACGCTGGACAACCTGGCCGAAAACCGCCAGATCATCCAGGCAGATGGTGGCCAGGTGATCATGACCGCCGGCGCCAAAGATGCGCTGTTGGCCAGCCTGGTCAACAACACCGGCGTGGTGCGCGCGCAGACGGTGGAAAACCACAACGGCACCATCACCCTGCTCGGCGGCATGGCTTCGGGCACCGTGAATGTCGGTGGCACGCTCGACGCCAGCGCGCCGAACGGCGGCAACGGCGGCTCGATTGAAACCTCGGCGGCCAACTTCAAGTTGGCCAGCAGTGCATTGATCACGGCCGGTGCGAAAGCCGGCAAAGCGGGCACCTGGCTGGTCGATCCCACCGACCTCGATATCAACCCCGGCGATGAGACTGCGCTCGATGCCGCACTGAACGGCGGGACTAGCGTCACGCTCACCACCTCGGCTACCGGTGCGCCAACAGGCGGCTTCGGTACGCCGGTGACCAGCGGGACCACCGCCGGCGATATCAACGTCAATACGGATATCGCCTGGACCAATGCGGCTGCCAGCCTGACGCTGTCGGCGTATCACGGCATCGCGGTCAATGACACCATCACCGGCGCTGGCGGCTTGAACCTGACCGCTGCCACGGGCCCGATCAGCATCAACGCTGCCACCCAGGCGGACACGGGCGTAACGATGAACACGGCGGCGGGTGCGATCAACGTCGGCGCCGCGGTGAACAGCGCGGCCACGGTGGCGATGCATGCGATCGGCGGCAACCTCGCCATCGCCGCGGGCGGATCGGTCACCGGCGGCACGGGCGCCACGCTCGGCACCAGCGCGAACTTCACCAACGCGGCGGGCGCCGCGGCGGTGACGACGACGGCCGGCAACTGGTTGATCTATTCGACCAATCCCACACTGGATACGGCCGGTGGCCTCACACCCAGCTTCGTCCAGTACAACGCGCCATTCGGCACGGCCGCGCTGGGCACTGGCAATGGCTTTCTGTACAGCCTCGCGCCGACCATCACGATTACCGGCCTGACCGGTAATGTCGCCAAGACCTACGACGGCACCACCGCCGCTACGCTTGCCCTCGGCAATGTCACCACCAGCGGCCTGGTCAACGGCGATGCGCTCAATGCCCTGGCATTGTCGGGCACCTACGCCTCATCGAATGCGGCCACGGGCATCAGCGTGACCAGTGCGGCCAGCCCGACGTCATTCAGTGTCACCACGACGGGCGGCCTTACCGCTTACGGCTACCAGTTCGCCGCAGGCGCCAAGAGCGCGAATATCGGCACCATCAACCCGTTGCAACTGATCGGCACCATTGTCGGCAATCCAACCAAGGTCTACGACGGCACCACCACGGCGACGTTAAATTCATCGAACTACAGCTTCAATTTCGTGGCCGGGCAGGGCGCGACGGTAAGCCAGCCCAGCTCGGTCGCCTATGCCGGTGTCGATGCGGGCCCTGAGACCATCACGGCCACGCTCCGACCGACCAACTTCACCGCCAACGCCGGCACCAATTTCGCCAACTACATCCTGCCGACCACCGCGACCGGTCCGGGCACCATCACGCAGGCGCCGCTGAATATCCTCAATCTGCTGGCAACCGACAAGGTTTACGACGGCACGACCACCGACGCGCTCAACACGACCAATGCAGCGCTGAGCGGCGTGATTCCCGTCGATAACGGCAACGTCACGTTGAATGCTGCCGGTGCTACGGGAGATTTCAGCCAGGCCAATGTCGGCAACAATCTCACCGTCATCGCCAACCTCGCCACCTTCAGCATTGGCGGTAGCGCGGCAAACAACTACATGTTGCTCGCCCCACAAGGCCTGAGCGCGGACATTACGCCGAAGGCGCTGACGGTGATCGATGCCACCGCCGCCAACAAGATCTACGACGGCACCACCACCGCGGCCCTCGACGTGAGCGGGGCAACTCTGTCGGGCTTGGTCGCCGGCGACACCACGGTAACGCTGGCCGATGGCAGCGCCGCCGGCAGCTTCAGCCAGTCCGACGTCGGCAACGCCCTGACCGTTACCACCTCCGGTTTCAACCTCGCCGGCACAGGCACAGGCAACTACACCCTTTCGCAGCTTGTGCTGACCGCCAACATCACGCCGAAGATGCTGACGATCGCCCTCGATTCCGCCAACGCACCTACCAAGATCTACGACGGTACCGATGCCGCCAACCTGACTACCGGCAACTTTGACGTTAGCGGATTTATCGCCGGCCAGAGCGTCTCCGTTGCGCAGGCGTCGGGCACGTACAACAGCCAGAATGTGCTGGATGCGACGACGGTCACGACCGCGTTGCAGGCGTCCGACTTTGCGGTTGGCTCAGGCACGAAGCTTTCCAACTACAGCTTCCCCGCGACCGTTAGCGGCGCCGGCTCGATCACCCCGGCACCGCTGGACACGGCCATCGTCAACAATCCGACCAAGACCTACGACGGCAACAACACGGCCACGCTGACGCAGAACAACCTGGGCTTGAGTGGCGCGATCGGTAGCGAACAGATCACCGTCAATAACGGGACGTATTCCGGTGCTTACGCCACGGTCAACGTCGGCACGCAAAACGTAACAGCCACGCTCACTGCCGGTAATCTGACGTTCGCCAACGGTGCCATAGCATCGAACTACATCCTGCCGCTGGTATTCAACGGCCTCGGCACCATCGTTCCGGCGCCCCTCGGCATTTCCGCAAGCATCAATGGCGCGACCAAGGTCTACGACGGCACCACCGATATCACCCTGTTGCCGGGCAATTTTGTTCTGTCCGGCTTTGTGAACGGCGACAGCGCCGTGATCAACCAGAATATCGACGGTACCTTCGCCAACAAGAATGCCGGCACGGGCATCGCGCTCACTGCCACCCTGGCGGAGGCCGACTTCAATTTTGCCCCGGGCAGCGATCCGGGCGACTACACCTATCCGGTGATCGCTTATGGCACGGGCTCGATCACGCAACGGCCGCTGACCGTCACACTCGGCAGCATCACCAAGGTCTATGACGGCACCAGTAGCGCGCAACTGAACTCGGCCAATTTCACCGTCGCTACCGGCGTGGCCGGCGAAAGCTTCACCATCACGCCGACGGCAGCGTTCAACTACAACACGCCCAACGTCAGCGCCACGACGGTGAGCGGCACGCTCACCGGCAACAACTACACCGGCACGGGTGGCGCACTGAAGTCCAACTACGTTCTGGATTACGCGCCGACCGGCTCCGGCACGATCACCCCGGCGCCGCTGTTCATCACCGGCGTCTACGGCACCGACAAGGTGTACGACACCACCAACGCCGATCCTTTGAATGTCACCAACGCTGCGCTGGCGGGGCTGGTCGATACCGATGCGGGCGACGTGACCCTGTCGACTTCCGGTAATTCGGGCCAGTTCGGGCAAGTCAATGTCGGCACAGGCCTGACCGTGACCGCGAGCGGCTTCACGATCAGCGGCACGCAGGCCGGCAACTACAACCTGATGCAGCCGACCGGCCTGTTCGCCAACATCACGGCCAAGTCCATCACGGTTACTGGCGTCACCGCCGAAAACAAGCCCTACGACGCGACCAACACCGCCACGCTGGATACCGCTGCGGCCGCGCTGAGCGGCGTGTTTGCCCAGGATACGGCGAACGTCGATCTGTCGACGATCGGTACCGGCGTGTTCAACAACGTCAACGCCGGCAATCGACTGGTCAACACCAGTGGCTTTGCCATCGGCGGCACAGCTTCGGGTAATTACACACTGGTGCAGCCGGGCCCACTGGCTGCCACGATCACTCCGCGGCAGCTGACCGCAAACATCACCGGCACGCCGACCAAGGCTTACGACGGCAGCAACTCGGCCACGTTGACTGCCGCTGATTACACGCTTGGCGGCTTCGTTGCCGGCCAGGGCGCGACCGTCCCGCAATCGGCGACCGCCAACTATGCGTCGCCCAATGCCGGCAACAATCTGGAGGTCGATTCGACCCTGGTTTCATCGGACTTCCTGGCGAACTCGGGTACCAACCTGGCCAACTACGTCCTGCCGACCAGCGGCCAGGGCTTCAATGGCGTGATTACGCCGTACGTGCTCAACCTCAGCGGCACCCGCGTGTACGACGCCCTGACCGACGCCAACGGCAATCTGTTCGGCACGCTCACCGGCCTCAACGGTGACACCTTGACCGTCGATGGGTCCGGCGTGACCGGCAGCAAGAACGTAGGCACCTATACCGCCGCGTCTGCCGCGCCCGCCAATTTCCAGCTGGGCAGTCTGGGGCTGGTCTCGGCCGGGAACGGAGCAATCGCCACCAACTACACCTTGGTGGGGGGAACCGACAAATTCGTCATCACCAAGGCCACGTTGACCGTGATCGACGGCTCCGCCGCGAACAAGATCTACGACGGCACCACCGCCGCCGTCATCAGCGGTGCCCAGCTCAGCGGCGTGCTGCTCAGCGATGTCGTGACGCTCACCAATCCGACCAAGGGCACGTTCAATAGCAAAAACGTGAACGCGACCAGCGTGACGACCGCCGCTGGCATCAGTGGCACGGATTCCGGCAATTACAACCTGGTGCAGCAGAGCGGCATCCCCGCGACGATCTCGCCGCTGGCCATCACCATCATTGCCACCGGTGCCAACAAGATCTATGACGGCACCACGGCGGATCCCGGCCTGACCGTGGGTCTGTCGCCATCGACGCCGCTGGCAACGGGTGACACGTTGACCTACACCTTCGGCTCGGTGGCCTTCGCCGATCCGAATGTCAACAACGGCATCCTCATCAACGTCGCCAACACCGCTGCCCACGGCGCCGCGGTCACCGCCGGCGACTACACCTTCAACACCAGCGCAGTGACCGCGGCGAACATCACGCCGCGCCCGATCACGCTGAACTCGACCCGTCTTTATGACGGCACAACCGATGCCGATGCCAGCCTGTTCACCGTGAACACCGGCGTCGCGGGCCAGGCACTGACGCTCACCGGCAGCGGTGTGCTGGACGGCAAGGATGTCGGCACGCAGGCTTTCAATAGTCTCGGTACGCTGGCGCTGGTCAGTGGTACCGGATCGGCCAGCAATTACACGCTGTCGCCATTTACTTCCGACAGCGTGACGATCAACCCGTTGATCATCAATCTCGATGGCACCCGCATATACGACGGTATGACCGATGCCAACGGCGCCGATTTCGGCACGATCAATACCGGCATCGGTAGCGAGTCCCTGACCGTTGGCGGCACCGGCACCACGGGCAGCAAAAACGTCGGCACCTATACCGCGGCGGGCACCGCGCCAAATACCCTGGCGCTGGGCACGCTCGGCCTGGTCGGCGGCGCCGGCACCGATGCCAACGACTACACGCTGGTCGGCGGTACTGACGCGTATCACATCACCCCGTTGGCGATTTCGTTGGCCACGACCGCACCGAACAAGACCTACGACGGCACCGATACCGCGACCGTGACCTTCACCGATACCGGTGTGCTGCCGGGCGACACGATCAACTTCAGCGGTGGCCCGTCGACCTTCGCGACGCCTAACGCCGGCAACGGCATCACCGTGACGACCGACAACATCGTCGCCAGCGGTGCCGATGCAAGCAATTACAGCTTCAGCAATACCTCGACCACCACGGCCGACATTCTGCCGAAGTTGATCACGCTGAACTCGACGCGGCCCTACGACGGCACCACAGGCGCCGACGCCAGCCTGTTTACCACCGGCGGCACACTCGCCACCGGCGTCATGGGCCAGACCTTGACGTTGACCGGCAGCGGCGTGCTGGACAGCAAGAACGCGGGCCTGGAGGACTTCGCCAACTTGGGTTCGCTGACGTTGGGTGGCAACAACGGCAGTCTTGCCAGCAACTACACGCTGGGGACCGGTGCGGGCGATACGGTCGACGTTACGCCGCTCAATATCACCGTCAGCGCGGCAGCGGCGAACAAGGTTTACGACGGCACCAGCACCGCGGCGGTCACGCTGACCGGCAACGGTGTGATCGCGGGCGATAATCTGAGCTTCACCGACAGCTCGGCGAATTTCGTCAATCCGAACGTCGTGGGCAACGAAACCGTCAACGTGCTCGGCATCGCCGGCAGCGGTACGGACCTGGCCAACTACAACATCCTCAACACCAGCGCGACGGCCACGGCGATGATCACGCCGGTGCCGATCGTGCTGCAGTCGACACGCGTCTACGACGGCCTGCCCGACGCGGCTGCCAGTCTGTTCCTCACCGGCGGTACGCTGGCCGGCATTCCGGGGCAGACGCTTACACTGACCGGCAGCGGCGTGCTGACCACCAAGAATGTAGGCAGCCAGCAGCCGTTCCAGAGCCTCGGCACGCTGGCGCTGGGCAACGGTACGGGTACCGCCAGCAATTACACACTGAGCCCGATCAGCAACGACTGGGTCACCATCACTCCGCTGGCGATCAACATCACGGCCACCGGCAGCAACAAGACCTACGACGGCAGCAACGCCGCGACAGTCGCCCTGACCGGCAATGGCGTGCTGCCGGGCGATCAGCTCAGCTTTACCGACGGCTCGGCCACGTTTGCCTCACCCAACGCCGGCAACGGCATTGCGATCGCGGTGAGCGGCATCAGCGGCAGCGGTGCGGACCTCGGTAATTACACCTTCAACAACACCGCGACCACGGCGGCCAACATCACTCCAGCCATTCTCAATCTCAGCGGCACGCGCACTTACGATGGCGCCACCGACGCCAGCGCCAATCTGTTCGGCAACAGCGGCGTGCTGACCGGCGTCAACGGCGAAACGCTGACCTTGAGCGGCACTGGCGTGGTTTCCACCAAGAACGTCGGTACGAACCTGCCGTTCGCCCCGGGTGGCCTGGCTGGCTTCACCCTCACAGGCGACGGCAGCGCACTGGCCAGCAACTACACCTTCGTCGGTGGCACCGATACGTTGACGATTACCCCGGCGCTGCTGCAGGTGATCGGCACGGTCGGCACCAACCGCGTCTACAACGGCCTCACCGGCGACACGCTCAGCGGCTCGATGCTGTCCGGTCTGTTCGGCAACGATGCGGTCGCACTGGGCAACGACACCGCCGGCACATTCGACAGCAAGAACGTCGGCAACAACAAGCCGATCACCACCGCGATGACTATCAGCGGCGCCGATGCGGGCAATTACATCCTGGTGCAGCCGACCGGCATCACCGCCAACGTCACGCCGCTGGGCATCACGGTCAACGCCATCGGCAAGAACAAGCAGTTCGACGGCAACAGCAACGCGACCGTCACGCTGAACACTACCGGCGTGCTGCCGGGCGATGCGGTGGGCTTCAACTACCTCACCGCGTTGTTCTCCGATCCCAATGTCGGCAACAACAAGTCGATTGCCGTGAACGGCATCACCGACACCGGCGCGGATGCCGGCAACTACGTGGTGCTCGATCCGGATACCACCACCACTGCCAACATCACCAATGCGACCGGCAACAGCGCCGTCAACGGCGCGATCGCACAGGCACAGTCGCTGTTGTGGCCGCACGCCATCGCCACGCCTTATGGCACGGCGACGACGGATACGGTGAGCGATTACACCGGCAATCACAAAAAGAACCAGGACCAGACACAGCCGATCGAACCCAACGTCAAGCGTTCGGACTTCCGTCCCGGCATCGCGCTCAAGGTGATCGATGGTGGCGTGCGGCTGCCGACGGATGCACCGCTGTGAGCTGGCGACACGACAGTTTGCGGGACGCAGCGTCACGCGACGCCCGTTCCGGTTTTTCTCTCCCTTCGGCTTCCGGCATTTTGCTATGACTACGCGCTCCACCTTTCCGCCCCTCTCCGCGCTCGGCCTGGCGTGCCTGTTCGCTACCGGCGCAGTGCAGGCGCAGTCCCGGCCGCCGGACAGCGGCCAGATCCTGCAGCAGCAGACGCCACGCACGGCCACGCCGACTCCGTCGTCGAACACGGGGTTAACCATCCAAAGGCCGGCCGAAAGTGCGGCGGACAGTAATGTGCCGTTCCAGGTGACGAAGATCGAAATCACCGGCAACACGCTGGTGTCGACCGATCTGCTGCACCGGCAGGTCGCCTCCAGCGAAGGCCAGACGCTGACGCTCACGCAACTCAACGTGCTGGCCGCGCGCATCACGCAGGTCTACCACCAGCTCGGCTATCCGCTGGACAGCGCGTACGTTCCGGCGCAGACGCTGAGCGGCGGCGTGGTGCGCATCGCTGTGGTCGAAGCGCGCTACGGCACGGTCAGCCTGGACAACCAGAGCACCGTGTCCGACCACCCATTGCGTGCCACGCTGTCGCCATTGTCGCCGGGCGCGCCGGTGGAGCAGGGCCCGCTCGATCGCAGCCTGCTGCTGCTGTCGGATATTCCGGGCGTGATCGTCAGTTCGGTGCTGCGTCCCGGCACCACGGCGGGTACGTCCGATCTCGCGGTAACCGCCACCCCGGCACCGCGCTATTCTGGCACCGTCGGGCTGGACAATTTCGGCAACACCTATACCGGTCGCGCGCGCTTCACCGGCACCTTCGATATCAACAGCCTGCTGCATCAGGGCGATGTGCTCGACCTCAACGCGATTACCTCCGGCGCCGACATGAGCTACGGCCGGGTTGGCTACAAGTACCTGCTCAATGGCCAGGGCACGACGATCGGTGCCTCGGTGTCGGCACTGAGCTACCGGCTCGGCAACGGCCTGCAGGATCTGCACGCGCACGGCACCGCGCAGGTGCAGAGCATCTATCTCTCGCAGCCGATCATCCGCAGCGCAACGAGCAATCTCTACGGCCAGATCGAGTTCGACCACAAGCGACTGAACGACGATGTCGACGTGACCGCGATCGACACCAATCGCCATACCGATTCGTGGACTGCCATGCTGGCCGGCGACCATATCGACGACCATGGCAATT
>Ga0302223_10000578_pt1 | contig 22569 bp, 16 predicted proteins | sample II_Palsa_E2_3_FD_194565 | JGI IMG/M metagenome (GOLD analysis project Ga0302223, IMG submission 194565) | Peat permafrost microbial communities from Stordalen Mire near Abisko, Sweden - II_Palsa_E2_3 | ecosystem: Environmental > Terrestrial > Soil > Palsa > Peat permafrost | place: Sweden... | reverse complement strand
GCGGGTTGCGCAACCACGACGGTTGCAGAGTAGTAAGTCATGGTGGTCTCGAAGCGAAATCCGGACAGCAGGATTCACCGGCCGTACGCCAGATCGCGCGGTGATTGAGGGATGCAAGTACGTATCGCGAGGCGGTCAACAGAAACCCTGTTGCAACTATTCCTGTTCGAAGCGTGCAATGTTCTCCGCTGCGGCCTGCGCGCGGCGGATGCTGCTACCGACATTGCCATTGTCCAGCGCTTTCCTGATGCGCTCGCGACCGGGCCGGCGAGACCAGTGCACCACGCCGTAAACGGCTGCCAGACAAACGAACCCGCTGGCGATAAAAATCCAGACGACCGATGGCGCGTTCATCCACACATCGGCACCCGCCATTCGGAATAGCACTAATACGGCGGGTATCCATATAAAGCAGCCACTGACAGCAAAAACCGGGGCCTCGATGGACATCCTCCACGCTCGCAATTCGCCCAAACGTCGCTGAATTTCTACCACCGGCGCGTCATAGTCGATGCGATTGATGAGGTGGAGATTGCGTGCCGCAAAAACCACCAGCAGTAACCCGTAGGCATGCGCCAGCAAACCGCAAAACATCAGGTGCCCGCTGTCACGATGGGCAACCCAGAAAGACGCAAAAAGTATCATCACCCAGACACCTACCGCGATTTGCATCATCTGACCGAGGATCAGCGGCCTTAGCCCTCGCCGAGTCTTGTCCAGCATGCTCTCGCGAAACAGTTGAAGGTTAAGCGCATGCTGCTGTCCAAGCCTGCGATCAAGCGCCTGCCAAGTCGATTTCATCTCGTCGAGTTCCATGGTCATGCTCCAGTGATTGCCGCGCCGGTCATCTGTCCACGCAGCTTGTGTTTGATGCGATTGATCTTGGTCGCCACGTTGGTTTCGCTGATGCCGAGCACGTCGGCGATCTCGTCGTAGCTGCGGTCTTCGAGATACAGAAGGATCAGCGCGCGGTTGAGTTCATCGAGCTGGCCGATAAAGGCATACAGCGCGGTCAAGCGTTCGTCCGGTTCCGCGATCGATTCACCACCGCCGACCGTTTCCAGATGGCGCGCCTCCAGTGGTTCGAAACGTTCGCCTTCGGACCAACGCTCGCGCCGCGCCTGCGAAATGGCCACATTCAACGCGATGCGATACATCCAGGTGGAGAACTTCGCTCGCGCTTCGTCGTAGCTGCCGAAAGAGCGCCACAGCTGCGTACTGATCTCCTGCATCAGATCATCGCGATCGACCACGCTACGGCTGTAAAGCGCTGCCACCTTGAATACGATGCCGCGATGCTGTTGCAGCAGGAATTCAAAGCGTTGCTGGTGGTGTCTGGCGGTCATCGACGCGGATATTCCCCAAGGTTCCATCCATGATTCGCGAGAGCGCAAAAAAAATCACAGCGCACGGCAGGAATTCTGACGCGACCTGCGACCCGCGGCGCTATTCATGACGTTGATTGAATCGAAAACGCATGGCCGGTGCCGGACGCGCACCTCCCTTACAATGCCAGTCTCGTCCGCTAACCGAATCCTTCGATGCCCCCTCTGCGCGTCAAACGTTACCTGCTGACCGGCCTGCTTACCTTTATCCCGCTGTGGGTGACCTGGCTGGTGTTCAAGTTTGTGTTGAGCCTTTTGGCCGGCATCGGCGCACCGATGGTCAGCGCCTTGCTCGGCGCGCTGGCGCTGGTGGCGCCGAAAGCCGCGACCGCGCTCAACGCCGAGTGGCTGGTGTTCATCGTCGCGTTGCTGATCACGCTGGGCGCGCTTTACTTGCTGGGCTTTGTGGCCAACCGGGTGATTGGCCAGCGCTTCATCAACGCCTTCGACGGACTGCTGGCACGAATCCCGGTCGTGCAGACGATTTACGGCGGCACCAAGAAACTGATGGCGGTACTGCAGAACAAACCTTCCGGCGTGCAGCGCGTGGTACTGGTGGAGTTTCCCCGCCGCGGCATGAAGGTTGTCGGCTTCGTTACCCGGGTGATGGCCGAGGACGGCAGCGGTCGTGAAATGGCCTCGGTCTTTATCCCGACCACGCCCAACCCCACCGGCGGCTATCTGGTGGTGGTGCCATTGGACGAGCTGACGCCGACCGACTGGACGATGGATCAGGCGATGGCTTTCATCATTTCCGGCGGTGCCGTAGCCCCGGAGACCCTGCCTGCGTCACCAGCCACGTTGCCGCATGACGATGCACGTGAGTACCCATGATGTCGCGCATGCCTGCACGTCTGATGCTGCTATCCATTCTGTTGGGAATTGTCACCATGACCACGCACGCCACGCGTACAAATGCGGGCGACTGGACCACGCCGGCCGAAGCCGCCAAGTTCCACACGACGCCGAGCTACGCCGACACGCTGGCCTACCTGCAGCGCCTGCAGCAGGCAGCGCCAGGTGTGATCCGTCTACAGACCTTTGGCACCACGCCGGAAGGTCGACCGATGACGGTGGTGATCGCCAGCGGCGACGGCACGTTCGATCCCGCTGCCGCGCGCAAGGCCGACAAACCGGTAGTGCTGCTGCAGGCCGGCATCCATCCCGGCGAGATCGAGGGCAAGGACGCCGGCCTGATGCTGCTGCGCGATATCGCGATCGCGCACAAGTACCCGCACCTGCTCGATCATCTGGTGCTGGTCTATATCCCGGTATTCAGCGTGGACGGCCATGAGAACTCGACGCCGTATAACCGCATCAACCAGAACGGCCCGGCGAGCATGGGCTTTCGCGGCCAGTCGCAGTATCTCAACCTCAACCGCGATTACATCAAGGCCGACGCACCGGAAATGCTGGCATGGCTGAAACTGTGGCAGACGTGGCTGCCTGATTTCCTGATCGATGTGCACACTACCGACGGTGCCGATTATCAGTACGACCTGACCTGGTATACCGAAGACCCGCACAAACTCGACCCGGCAATCAGCACTTGGCAGCACGACGCCATTGTCGATCACGCGATGCCGGCGTACGAGAAGCACGGTCACCTCGCCTCGATCTACCTGGAGTTCAAGGACGGCCGCGATCCGCGCAAGGGCATCACCAACTTCGGTTCGGGTCCGCGCTTTTCCACCGGCTACGCAGCGCTGCAGAACCGCCCTGCGCTGCTGATCGAAACCCACATGCTCAAGCCTTACGGCAACCGCGTGCAGGCAACCATCGACCTGGTCGAACTGATGCTGGAGCAGATCAACCAGCACCCCTCCGCGCTCTTGGCCGCGACAGCAAAAGCGGATGCGAATGTCGTCGCGCGTGCGCACGAGGCGAAAGCCAGCGTGCCGCTGACTTTCAAGCCCGACCCGCAGCCCACGCCGTTCGAGCTGAAGGGTTACGCGTTCAGCATCACGCATAGCGACATTTCCAACAGCAACTGGATCCAGTACGACCCGAGCCAGCCAAAAACGTATGCCATCGAGAACTGGAACAGCCTGTTACCTGATCTTTCGATTACGCCACCAGCCGCCTATGCGATACCCGCACAGTGGACCGCGATCATCGACAAGCTCGACGCGCACGGCATTCGCTATCAGCGCCTCGATCATGCGCTGACGATCCACGCCGAGAGCTATCAGCTTGATCATCCGAAGTGGGCGGACAAGCCGTTCGAAGGGCATTTGATGCTGCGCGATTTCTCTCTGCGCACCGTAGTCCGCGACGTGACGCTGCCAGTTGGCTCAGTCATCGTGCCGCTGGACCAGCGCACTGCCAACGTGGCGATCAACCTGCTCGAACCGCAGGCACCGGATTCGCTGCTGCATTGGGGATTTCTCAACGCGATCTTCGAAACCAAGGAATATGGCGAGCCGCGAGTGGTCGAAAAACTGGCGCGCGAGATGCTTGCAAAAGATCCGGCGCTGAAAGCCGAGTTCGACAAGAAACTGCACGACGATCCGGTCTTTGCAGCCGACTCCACGGAGCGTCTGGAATTCTTCTTCGAACGCTCACCGTGGTACGCCGTGCAGTACGTCGGCGCGTATCCGGTAATACGGCTTGATCCAGGTCAGAGGGCCAAACTCGCTGCCAGCCAGCACTGACTCCGAGCATGCGAATGACAACACCAGGTATTAAAGACCCCAAAATGACAGGGGGGGCGGCAACAGCCAGATGGCCAAAGCGTAAAAAGCACCAATATGTGCCGCTTTTGATAGGTAGGGGACCACCCCTGACCTTTGACACTGTCTCGTCCATGACGTTTAGCCTAGCGTCGGCAGTTACGGCTGCGTTTTGCGAGACATCAGGCAACCCGCCGCCAGTGAATCACCACGCTATTCGCCCAACGGGCGATACCACTACAGAGGGAAATCCATGACGAAGCAGTACTTGAAGCCCCTGGCTCTGGCCGTAAGCCTCGCCCTGTCACTCAGCGCCTGCGGCAAGAGCGACGAACAGGCCGCCGCACCCGCCCCTGCTCCGGCAGCTACCACGCCAGCACCAAGTGCCAGCGCCGCGCCGGCTGCGGCCGCAACCACGGCAGTCGCCAGCGTCTTCGACGTCAGCGAACTCGACCCAAGCCTCAAAGCCTGCGCGGACTTCAACGGCTTCGTCAACGCCAAATGGATCGCGACTAATCCGATTCCTGCCGACCAGAGCAGCTGGGGCGCGTTCAATATCCTCAATGAGAAGAGCCTGAAAACCCAGCACGACATCGTCGATGACGCCAGCAAGAACGCCGATTCTGCCAAGGCCGGTTCAATCGAGCAGAAGATCGGCTGGCTGTACCACTCCGGCATGGACGAGGCGACCATCGAGAAGAACGGCTTCGATCCGGTCAAGCCGAAGCTCGATGCCATTGCCGCCCTCAAGAATGGTACCGATGTGGCGGACTTCATCACCAAAAGCTACGCCGATGGCGATATGCAGGTGTTCCAGTTCGGTTCCGGCGGCGACTTCAAGCACGCCGACATGCAGATCGGCTTCGCCAACGAAGCCGGCCTGGGCCTGCCGACCAAGGACTATTACACCAAGCCGGAATACAAGGACATCCGCGACGCCTACGTCGCCTATATCGCCAAGACGCTTGAGCTGACCGGCGTGTCCGAAGCCGACGCCAAGAAGCAGGCGGATGACGTGCTGAAGTTCGAAACCGCGCTGGCCGCGGCCTCACTGTCGCCGGTGGAAGAGCGCGACATCAAGAACGAGTACCACTTCGTCAGCGTCAAGGAAGCCGACAAGGTCACGCCACACTTCAGCTGGGCAAAATTCTTCGACGCCCAGGGCCTGAAGATCGACAACGGCTTCTCGCTATCGCAGCCGAAGTTCTTCGCCCAGTTCGACAAGATGCTGGCCAGCACGCCGATCGATCAGTGGCAGGCCTATCTGCGCTTCCACGCGATCGACGATGCCTCGCCGTACCTGAGCAAGAATTTCCAGGACAACAAGTTTGCCTTCTACGGCACCACCCTGGCCGGTCAGCCGCAGCAAAAGCCGCAGTGGAAGCGCGTGCTGGGCGCCGTCAACGCCAGCATGGGCGAAGCCCTGGGCCAGCTGTATGTCGCCAAGGAGTTCACCCCGGAAGCCAAACAGCGCGCCGAGGAGCTGGTGACCAACATACGCAACGCACTGAAGGCACGCATCGAGAACCTCGACTGGATGAGCGCCGACACCAAGGCCAAGGCGATCGACAAGTGGAACAAGTTCCTGCCAAAGATCGGCTACCCCGACAAGTGGCGTGACTGGTCTGGCCTGGATATCAAGCCGGACAACTACTACGCCAATATTCTGGCCGCCGGCAAGTTCAACTACGACTACGATATCGGCCACATCGGCAAGCCGACCGACCGCAAGGAATGGGGCATGACCCCGCAGACGGTCAACGCGTATTACAACCCGAGCGACAACACGATCAACTTCCCGGCCGCGATCCTGCAGCCGCCGTTCTTCGACGCCAAGGCCGACGATGCGATCAACTACGGCGGTATCGGTGCCGTGATCGGTCACGAATCCAGCCACGGTTTTGACGACCAGGGTGCTCAGTTCGATGGCGATGGCAATCAGAAAGACTGGTGGACCAAGGATGACAAGGCCAAGTTCGAGGCACGCACCGACAAACTGGTCAAGCAGTTCGATGACTATGCGCCGCTCAAGGACAAGCCGGACCTGCACGTCAACGGCAAGCTAACTTTGGGTGAGAACATCGCCGATCTGGGCGGCCTCAACGTCGCCTATGACGCCTTGCAGACAGTGTTGAAAGCCAACCCGACCGAGGCAAGCCAGAAGATCGACGGCTATACCGAAGACCAGCGCTTCTTCCTCAACTGGGCCCGCGTCTGGCGCGGCAACATGCGCGAGAAAACCTCGATCCTGCGCATCAACACCGACCCGCATGCACCGATGGGGCTGCGCGCGATGGGTGCGCCGTCAAACATGCCGGCATTCGCTGCGGCGTTCGAGTGCAAGGCCGGCGACGCGATGGTGCGTCCAGCCGATACGCAGGTGAAGATCTGGTAAGCCACACCATCGAACACCGCTGACACCAGCGGCACGAAAACGGAAAGCCCCGCATGCGAATGCGGGGCTTTTTATTGCCGATTGACCGGTTGATTTCGATGCAATGCCGGCTATCGATGCATCACGTCCGCATCGATCCTTGCCGCCTCATGAGCAACAGCATCGAAAACTGTGGCCACACCGCGAATTGAAAGTGCGTGCGCAAGCTCATGGCAGCAGATACGTAACTTCACAATGCTGTAACTAAATGCGATAATAGTAATGATTCGTATTTGTCTTTTGATGCAAAGAAGCTAAGGAAAAGACGCAAGCAGCCGTTGCCAGCCTCTCTCCGACCCTCTGGCAGCGCTAGCTAGCCGCTTTTCCAACAAGGTTTCATAAAAATGCCTACGCAATTCCGAATCACATCGCTGCACGCAGCGCTTCTGACGGTGCTCGCTCTCCCCGTCTCCGCCTTCGCGCAAAGCGCCACGACCGATGATGCTTCGAAGACCAGCCATCCCAAAAAGGCGCAGACTCTGCAGACCGTGACGGTCACCGGCAGTGTGATCGGCAATCACTACGATGCGGACAGCTCAAGCGTAGGCGCCAAGATTCCCGCGGCATTGCGCGATATTCCGCAGTCGGTGGTGGTGGTCAACCGCGATCTGCTCGACGCGCAGGGAGCAACCTCGTTTCAGGATGCCCTGCGCAACGTGCCTGGCATCACGATCGGCGGTGCCGAGGGCGGCCAGATCGGCAACAACATCAATCTGCATGGTTTCTCGGCACGTACCGATATTTATCTCGACGGTTTTCGTGATGCCGGTCAGTACTACCGTGACACGTTTGATCTTTCGGCGATCGAGGTACTCAAAGGTCCGTCGTCGATGCTATTCGGCCGCGGCTCCACTGGCGGCGTGATCAATCAGGTGAGCAAGGAGCCGGAGCTGAAGGCATTTGGCCAGGTATCCGCCACCGTAGGAACCGATGATCGCTACCGCACCACGGCGGATTTCAACCAGCCACTGTCGGATACGGCCGCTGTACGCCTGAATGTTTTCGGGCAGGACATGCAGTCCACCCGCAATGTTCTGAAAAACAAGGACTACGGTTTTGCGCCGTCGGTGCGCTTCGGCATCGGCACACCAACCCAGATCACCCTGTCGGCGCTGCTGCAACGCAATCACGATCAACCCGACTACGGCTTTCCGCCGATCAACGGTCGCCCGGCGCATGTAAGCCATGACAATTTCTACGGCCTGACGGACGACCATACCAACCAGGACGTCGACAGCTTCAATGCACGCCTGGAGCATACGTTCAGCCCGGATGTCAGCCTGCGCAGCCAGTTGCAATACAGCCAGTACACCACCAATGCGCGCGAAACAGCCGCAAACAGCGTGGTGACTGCCGCCGGCGTGACTTTGAACAAGAATGCCGGCAATCCCACCACGCTGCCGCTGCAAGACCTGTACGTTCAGCTGGCCAGCCACGATCGCGTCATCCATCAAAAGAATCTGGACAGTCAGACCGACCTGATCACCAAGTTCGACACCGGCAGCATTCAGCACACGCTGATCACCGGTATCGAGCTGTCGCACGAAAACTACAATAACCAGAGCTATACCCGGAACGGGTTACCTCTACTGTCGCTGGTCAATCCAGTCCAGGAATCAACGCCGGCCAATGTCACCACCAGCGTCGGCAACTATGCGCAATCCAGCGCGAACACGGCAGCCGTCTACGCCAACGACACGATCCATTTGAATGATCAATGGATCGTGGTCGCCGGCCTGCGCCGTGACCGCTTCGATGCAGACATCCGCAACTCGATATCAACGGTCAGCCCCGGATCAACCAGTCTGCCCACACCCGCCTACGCGTCGCAGACCGTCTACTTCACCAGCGTGCGCGGCGGTGTGATCTACCAACCGAGCGATAAGCAGTCGTACTACGTCTCCTACGGCACGTCGTTCGATCCTTCGCTTGAATCGCTGACCCTCACCAGTGGCACGCAGGATCTGGCACCGGAAAAGAACTACTCCTACGAGCTCGGTGGCAAGTGGAATCTGATCAATGACACCTTGCAGATCACGTCAGCGTTGTTCAACCTGGAGCAGACCAACGCGCGCACGCAGACCTCGGCCGGCGAATATGTGTTGGACGGCAATATTCGCGTGCGCGGTGGCGAGGTCGGTGTCGGTGGCCATATCAGCGAACATTGGCAAGTGTTTTCCGGCTACACCTACATGAGCGCCAAGGTGATCAAGGCGGCCGACGGAACGCAAGGAAACGTGCCGGCCAACACGCCGCGCAATACGGCAACGGCTTGGTCCACCTACACTTTCGGCGGCAACTGGGAGGTCGGCGGCGGCGCCACTTACATGTCGCAGCGCTTCGCAAATAATACGAATACCGTCAGCGTCGGTGGCTATACGCGCTGGGACGCCACCCTGGCCTGGCATCAGCCGAGATACGATATACGCCTCAACATACTCAACCTGACCAACAAGCAATACTTCGATGCGCTGATCCAGTCGGACGGCGGTCGCTCAGTACCCGCCATTGGTCGCACGTCGATGGTGACATTTACCTACAAGTTCTGAGGAGTCATCGATCATGCTGGTGCATGTGCCGGGCCTGCTCGATAGCGGGCAATTGAACCACTTCCGCCAGCGGCTTGCCGCATCGGATGCCCCGTGGGTCGACGGTCGCGTCACAGCGGGTCATCAGGGCATCCACGTCAAGCAGAACCAGCAGATTGCCGAAGGCTCGGCCATGTCGGCCGAGCTCGGCAGCATCGTGATGTCGGCACTGGAACGGCTGCCGCTCTTCATCAGCGCGGCATTGCCGAACCGCGTCTATCCGCCGATGTTCAACCGCTACGAAAACGGCATGCACTTCGGCAATCACGTGGATGGATCGATCAGGTTGATGCCCGGCAGTGGCGCGAAAATCCGCACCGATCTTTCCGCCACGCTGTTTCTCGCACCGCCGGACAGCTATGACGGTGGTGAGCTACTGATCGAGGACACCTACGGCTCACAGGCGATCAAGCTGGTGGCTGGCGACATGGTGCTTTACCCAGCCAGCAGCCTGCACCGTGTCGCGCCGGTTAGCCGGGGTGTGCGCCTGGCGTGTTTCTTCTGGGTGCAAAGCATGGTGCGCGACGACGGCCAGCGCGCACTGCTGTTCGACTTGGACAATGCCATTCAACGACTGACAGCGACCGGCGCCGATGAAGCAGCGCGCGTCAACCTCACCGGCTGCTATCACAACCTGCTGCGGATGTGGTCGGAAATCTGAGCTGGCGTTGCCATGCAGATAGGTTCCATCCTCCAAGGTGTCGCTCCCAATAACTTGTAGACAGGCGTCAGATCAGTCTCCGATCTGGACTGACTGACCTCGATCTGCATGGTGATGCTTTGCCTGTACCGTTTCGGCGACCTCATCTTCCGATACAGGGCAACGGTGATTGTCTGTCGCGTAAAAGCGTTCCTGCGCAATACGCACGCGTAGCGCCCGTAAGCTGGAATCTGAAGATGACAAGGACAGCCGGTGCAACGAGCACCTCAATCAAGCTGAAGTCGCGCGCAAAAGGTCGCGAAATCCCTCTTTGCGAGCATCAAAGACCATTCATGAGCTCTCGCCAGGAGCGGCGGCGCCAGATAGCATCATCCGCCGTCGTCGGCTCGCCGCCATTCAGCGTGATGCTCGGAAAAATCAGCTTGCCGCCGCCGATCACCGTGGCTACTGGCAACGCTCCCACGCTTGGTGGATTGCTAACGTGACCACCGACCGGCTTGATGTTGGCCGAGCCCACCGACCAAGGCGATGATGGTAGTGACAAGCCATCACCCGCGCCGCCAGTTGCTCCGTCAACGATCATCAGCGCGCCATCGCGATGGCCCGAGCAACCGTGACTGTCAGGAATCAGCGTGGTGATCACCACGCGGTTGGAATCGAACAGCGCTCCCGGGGTCACCACGACGCGCTCGCCTGGCGAAATCAGATTGAAATACCAGCCATCCTTGTCCGATGGCACAACGTTGCTGGTGAGGCCACGAACGGTATCGCCGCAATTCGTAGTGGGAACCGCTTTTTCCGTCAGCGTTTGCGCCACCAGATTGCTGATACCCGCTACGGTCTTACCCTTATCCCTAATGCCGTAAACGGCCTCGGTCGACTCGGTGTTAGCCGCATTGCCGATTTCAGAATAATCGCCGGTACCGAAAATCACGATAAAGCGATTGGTCACGGGATCAGGCAGCAATCGCGGCATGACGGTAATCGGCTGTGCGCCCTGCGTGACGGGCTTGTAAGCCAGCTTCACCGTCCACTGATTGGGATCGCTGCTGGTCAGATCATAACGCCAGAGATTGCCGGCCAGATCGCCTGCAAACGCCACGTCGTCGACCTGATCATCGTTGTAGTCGCCAAGTACGGGCGATGACAGACCGTAGCTGGTAACACCAGCCATCGTGGTCGGTGTTTTCAGTTCGGCGATCAACGCGCCGGTTTGTGCATCAAGCACGAACAAGGCGCTGTAGTCGCTGCAAAAATTCGCTTGACTGGGCCGGATACAATCGGGAAGACGGCCACTCGGCACCAGCACGACCCAACGACCATTCGCAAGTCGGCCAATATTCGGCTGCCCATAGGTGTAACCAAGATCCCGGGGTTCACCTCCCACAGCATTGCTGGATGATACGATGACCGGCATACCGGCCTCGAATTCCCACAAAACCTTGCTGCCCGCAGCAGCTACATTCACTCCAGACTTGCCGTCGGCTGGGTCAGGCTGCGTGATGTCCAGCGCATAAACCCCACGACCGCCCTGCCCCAGGCCACCGACCAGAATGGTGTGCCAGCCGGCCGAGGTCGTTGTGGGCGTGCTGGTGGCGGCCGCAAAAAACACATCGTGCGTGACCGGGGTCGCATCCACCGTTGGTGCAAAGACGAAGTTAGACTTGTGCGTGAGGTTACCGAGATGCGCATAGGCCGAGCGTGGCACATACGCCCACAACTCCCTGCCCGACGTCGATGTGACACTTCCATCGGCATTCTGAGAAGCATCGAATGCGTGCAGCATGCCGTCGTTGGCGCCGACGTAGACTGCCGGCAAGCGCGCGCTTTGATCCTTGGCGAACTGTTCGTAGCTCACGCTGGCGGTACCAGCAACCGGCGATGTCACAGCGAGCGATTCCGGCGCCGGTTTGCCGCTCGCCAGATCGGGCCACGTATCGCGATAACCAGCTGCGGGATAAGCAACATACAGCGCCTGCGAACGGATGATCGCACCCAGCAATGTGCTGCGCTTGCGCATGGTGCCATTGGTCTCCGATGTCCTGTCACCGCGCAACCAGTCGATGCGGGTTTGCGCGGTGTCGAGCCCGGCGTCGGCACTTGCCGGAGTCATCAGCAGTACCTGGCCGGTTTTGTCCAGATTGCTGGAAGGTCTGAACTCCACGCCACCGCCAAAGCTTCCGTCCGGGTTGAACTTGGCCGACAGGATGATGCGATTGGCAGGCGTCAGTACATCCAGCTTTTGTCCCGCATCCCACAGCACGTTACCTGCAGTACCATCCGCATTCAGCGCGACGGCATCCAGCACTCCACTCCAGTCGGTGCTGCTGTAGCCGGTATTGAATCCAAGCGTGCCATTACCCAATAGCGTGTTGCTGATCGCGCTTGTCGTGGTGGCGGTTGCTTCTTTGGAAGCGGTGACACCGTCAACAGGTGCCGACAGCCCGAAAAATACCAGCGCACAGAGTACGGAGATACCCACCGAAAGACATGACCGAGAAAAATGGCGCCGAAGCATCGTCTGAATACTCCGACTCAGTTGATCTTGGCGGAGAAGGTTGTTTCAAGAACACGCACTGTATTGATGTTGCCCCCGCTTGCTCGGGCGGTAATGCGATAAATGTGTCGTACGGTGTTCGTATAGCCAATTCCACCAGGGCCGGTGGCACCCGACTCATGCAAGCCGCCGCTGACTCCTGGTGGCAACTCCGGCCCCATATCCTCGATCATGTAAAGCGGATTTTTCGCGAGTCGCCCATTGGTGAGTGCGGTGTAATCCACAGCGCTGTCCGCACCTTGGTATGTCGTTGCGCCATCGGCAACCCAGCCTGTCTGCGTGCGAAAATTGACAACCGCGCTAATTGGCTTTGCGGAGTCGTAGGTGTAGCAAGCACCGGGAACGCTGGTGCCACAATGTAGATGTGAACCGGTAATGCCACTGCTGCTCCAAAGTTTCCATTCGGCGCCACGCAATGCCGTCTCCGCGCTCATTTGCGCCTGCTGAGCATTGCGCAAGTTGCCGGACATTCGCTCTTGCAACAGTGAATTACCGGATGCGCTGACTGCCAGAATGGTCAACAGCAGCAGAAAGATCAGCGCTATCACCATGACGACGCCGCGCTGCGAACTGCGCCGGCAAGACATTCGGCTGGATAAAAGCGTCATTCGTTCCATAGGTTTTCCTCGGGCATCCATGCCTTGTTCGACGTCTTCATGGGTTGTAGTTACGCACAGCGATCAGTGCGGTGAACTCGCGCCGCAGCATCTGATCAACAAAACCCTGATCGCTGGGCTTGATCGGGTGACTAGCAGGCGCCGCGGGTTTGGTCATGTTGTCGATGCCGTATGAATAACCGAGTTCACTCGTTCCGAGTGAGTAAAGCGGCATTTGGCCGTCCATCAGCACGCTGACTTCGACGCTCTTGATGCCGCGCCACAAGCAACCTGCAGTGGTTACTGCATTGATCTCGGCGGGTGGGCAACTGGTAGACGTATCGATCTGCTGCGCGGTGAGAAAACGCGTATTGCCCTCGATATCTTCCACGCCGTATCGAAAATCCATTCGTTCAATGCCACGCACCAGCTCCTCTTCGGAAGCACCCGATTGGGTAGTGGTGCCATTTGACTTGAGTCCACCGTTGACTCTGCGAATCAGAGCACCCGTCAAAGGGGGTTTGCCATCGTTGTTGATGCTGACGACTTTCAGATAATAAGTGACCGTCTGGAAATCACGATTGACGTCGAACACCTTTGGTGCCGACTCCGACCGCGGCATCACCGGATGGCTATCGTCGAAATTGCCATCACTCGATATGGTCAACACTCCACTAGCTGCCGAATAGCTGGCCGCAAATATCTGCGCGCCGGAACAGTCAGCCAGCATCACCAGGTCGCCGTTAGTGAAATTGCTCCGCGGAGGCTCGCCCGCTGCAGGGTTCAATGTGATCGAAGAAATACCGCTATCATCCGACGCCACGTCGATGCGGCTACCAGTATTACTGATCGCCCAACCGCTCGATGGGTCGACATAGCGAACGGTGATGATGTCCGTGCCTTTGACCCGATCGCCAGTAGCCATCCCCGACGCAGGAAGGCCCGCGACGGCGGGATCGACCGGCGCACACGCGGTGAGGGTGCAATCGTAGCCACGCATAAAAAGAAATGACGGCATGCTGTACGCAGCCATCGGCATGGCTGGATAAGTTATCGAGCCACTCGTTCCGCCCCATGCGGTTGTTACGTCGCCGAGTGCTCCACTCGATGCACCGACTCCTGCACCAAGCAAATGCCTGGCATAGACTTTGGGTGCGCGCAGGTGATCAAGATACAAACCTGCTACTCCCGGTTGCGCCACGCCACCCGTATTCGCGCAATATTGCCCATTGGCCATGCGCAGATCGCTACCGAGTCGTGTGATTGCAAAGCGCCCCTCTTCCTGCAACCTCGCCAATTGCGCCTGAGCCTTGTTGCTATTGGAAGTCGAGACGAACACCGTAACGACGCCGGCCGCCACAAGCATGCCCAGCAGCATCGCTATCATCAGCTCGATCAGCGTGACGCCGCGCTGGCAACGTGGATCGAAGCGAAGCATCACGGCTGAAATTCCCATGCAAACGTCTGAGTCACGTTGCCGCCATGATTCTCGTCGCCCGCACCCTGCTCGCTCCAGCTGATCGACATTACGCAATTGCCGCCGTAAGGTGGTCTTCGGTTGAGCAGTAGTGTCGGATCAAAACCCACCGATCCAACGCCAGTGCATTGAATGGTCGCTTTGGGATTGGGCAGAAAAGTCGTGAGCTGACGGCTCCACAGCTGCTGATCATGCGCCGCCAATGCGGTGGAACCGCAGGCTGCGCCATCGGCGCAATCGTCACCCGCCATGGCGACAGGATAATCCGCGCTGTTGTAACTGCCTTTCCACACACCCGTCGAATTCGCACTCATGCGATTGGCCATGTTGCTGGCCAGAAAGGTCACCTGCGTGCGCACATAGGCTGCATGACTGGAACGCGCAGCCATTACCATGAGACCAGCCAGCCCGATCAGGCCAATGCTGAAAACCAGCACAGCCATCATGACTTCAATCAATGAAGTACCGCGCTGACGAGACGCGATTGGCATGCAACTCTCCCTGACGCCCTCGCATGCATGCACTGTAGCTACCCGAAACGGCTTGAGCAGCGATCGGCCGACAAACGGTAGCAACGGTCAGACAAACGGTTTATGAGCCGCCTTCCATCCCGTTGCCGGATCAAACCGTCAGCACCCGTTCGCTGCCAATCCGTCATCAGTCTCTCGTAGATCCTGCCAATTCATGCAACGGCTTGCAGGCACATCCACTGCATCAGACTTCGATCAACTTCAGGCGCTGCAAAAATATTCATGCCCTTCGGCATCACGGTGATGCCGAAGGGCAGCTGATTACTGGAGAATCTCACGCCAGTTGACGCGATAGAGATTATTGCCGCCGCTCGGCTGCTTTATGCTCGCGGTTGCGGGCAGTGCTCCCGTTTGGCCGTAGAGAATGGAATACGTTTTATTGGGCAATTGAACTACCTGTACGCCATTGGTCGCTGTTCCGGTGGCAATAGAAACAGCCAAGGTGGTACCACTTCCGTAAATCACCGTCTGTCCAGTTGAGAAATCGACGGCATAGATATTGCCCAGCAGAGAACACGGATCCGAGGACGGAGTCACACTGGCCCACGCGACAATGGAAACACCGGCCGCTGAATCCGGATTCACCACGATGCGTTCGGTACCTCCGCTGCTACCGGCTGTGCCGGGCAAGTCGTAGTACCACCCGGTGGAGCTGTCGGTCAGGAGCAGTGCCGCCGTCAGCGGGTTGGGAACAAGGTTATAGGGAGATGCCGCGGTGCGACTGCGAGGCAGCCCCGCCGTTGCTGGCGTGCTTCCCGTTCCATCGCGCAGGGCATACATGGTTTGTTGCTGGGTGGATGTCAGGTCGCTGGTAGAGAGAAACTGACCGGTGCCCACGAATACCCAGCGAAGCGTACCCAGACCGGTCGAATCGATATCGGTTTCGACGCGCGGTGCGGTGGTAATCGGCTGCGCAACGCCAGAAGGATCCGTGAGCGTGGCAAACAGCGTGGGTGAGGGGTAGGGACCCGTCCCGACACCGCCAGAGATGGCCGGCTCGGACAAATCGAAACGCCATACGTTACCGAGCAGATCCCCGGCATACACCTGATCAATCGTGCCATCCGTTACATCCTGGGTATAGCCCGTTGCCTGGGTAAGGCCGGCTGGGCTTGTCGTAGTGCCTACGCCGGTGTCGATCTTCTGAAGCAGTGCTCCGGTCTGCGCGTTGATAACATACAGGATGCCGTGACCATCCTGCCCTGTACCGGTGTTGTTATAGCCGGAGGTTGCCACCACAACCCAACCATACTTGCGGGTCTTCACAATGAGGGGTGCACCGTAACTGTAACCCATATCGGCATCGGTGAATTCCCACAACACCGTCTTGTTGTTGCCGACGACCAACGCTGCCTCGTCGGCAACGCTGGTGGTCGTGTTCACTGCCGCGGGCACCGTGGTCACATCGAGTGCATAGATCCCCTTGCCACCCTTGCCCAGACCACCCACTAGCAAGGTGTGCCAGTTGGACGTGGCTGCCGTGCTGACAGGTGTTGCGCTACCGGTACCCGTCAGAGTGAAGTCGATGTCCGATACCTGAGGCGTCTGGTCAACATAGAAGTGATGGCTGTAGTTGTTGGTGGACACACCGTTCAAATTGGCTAGCGCGGCCAGTCCATCGACCGACGGCGTGCCATTGGGTCCTTTAAACAGCAGGCTGGGCACATAGGCAAACAATTCACTGCCACCGCCCGTAACAGGGTTGGACGTGGTCGGATTCAAAAAGTCGCCTTCGAAGGCATGCAGCATGCCGTCATTGGCGCCGACATACACCACCGGCTGGCGGTTCGTGACGGTTGTGGAGAATGCGGTGTATCCGGGGTTGGCCGTTTCCGTATAGGACGGTGACGATGCGCCCTGCACCAGCACCGCCTGAGAGTCCACAATATCGCCCAGACTATGGATACGCGCACGGAAGTCGGTGGTCTCGTTGGTCTTGTCACCGCGCAAATAGTTGAGCAGTTGCTGCGCGGTGCCCGGGCTTCCGTTAGTGAGGGCGCCCTGCTCGGTGGCGCTTAGACTTCCGAGGCGGAAAGGCACCCCCGCTGTCCCGTTCCACGTCAAGATACGACGCCCGGTGTTCCATCCCGTACCGGTAACAGCCTGGGTCAAAGTATCAAGCTGAAGCTGCGCATGCCAGGGAATGCTGCCACTCACTTGCGATACGGTGCCGCCAGCAGTAACCGCACCGACGTAACCAGTGACATCGCCGAACCACGAAATGGGCGTGTACGACGTGTTGTAGATCGGAAAGCCCGAGGCAGGCGAATAAAAAGGTGCCGTGCCAGCAGTGATGTTCGTCAGCGCGCGAGTCGCTGTAACAGTGGGTGCCGCACCACTCTGCGTTGCCGTTGAGGCAACGTTATTGAAAATTTGCTGGAGTCCGGACTGGATCAATGTAGGCTGATTGCCCGGAAAATAATTGTCCGGACGCAAGGCCGTACCTGTCGTTGTGTTGGTATGCCAGGTGAGGATATTGGCTGGAATACCATTGTTATTGACGTCGCTGAAGCCACCGTACTTGGCTGCCAGCCAGTACATGCTTGGGCCCGCAGCACCACCGGTCGTGCTGAAATTGGCCGGGTTATAAATCTCTTTACCGGATGTGCCGTCGTAGGCACCAGGCTCCAGCACGTCAACGGTATAGGTTGACACGGTCTGTTGATTGGCGAGATCCGGGCGAATGTCTTGGGTATGGGCAAAATACGCCAGACCCGCCATGTTGTAGGTCGAGTTGGTGGTGCCATTCGGTTCGGTGGTGAGCCCCAGCTGGTTCGCCGCAGGAACAACCGTTGAGGTGGCCGCACTGGAACCTTTGTATCGGAGCTGCGCCATGGTTATCGATGCTGCTGTCGTGCCGTTGGCCTCGATCAGGGGAAGATTACCCAGCTTGGTGGCATAACCACCCGCATCGGCACCGTTGACGACGGCGAGTGGGGCTTGGCTAGTGTTGGAAGGCGTGGGGCCGCCGGAACTGGGCACACGGGTGTCGTACCAGGTGTGAATATCTCCGATAGAGAGAATGGCATTCGTCTGGCAGGTGTATTTAATCGGATCCGTCAGTGTGCCGGTAAACACCGGAAAATTGGTGTCCAGGCTATTGGTTGTCGTCAGTCCACTCGTATAGCTCGAATCGAGCGGTACGTTCATTAGATAAGCCAGCGCCGACCAGTAAAGGTCCGCGACGGTGTCGTTCGTCTCATAACCATTGGCGTAACCGAACTGGTTGAGATAGTTGATGGAACCAGTCTGCGTGGCATTACCGCCGCCTGGTGCCGTACCCGTGATGTCCGCCGTATCCGGGTTGGCAGTAAAAATACCTGTCGTTGAGTTCCACTCCGAATACGCATTGGTTTGACGGGCACCATAGCCGTTGTATGTCGTGGGGCCGTTGTCGCGCAGCAGGGCGCGCACGGCACCGTTGGCAGCACCGGTGCCGTACTGGAAGGCATAGGCCGCAGCACCGACGCGGATCTTCGTGTAATTCTGCTGGATCAGGCCTTCGGGCTTGTTGTAGACACCCGCCCCGACATAATCAGTGGTTTTGTGGGCCGAATTGCAATTGTTTTCCAGCATGCCGGTTACGCAGACCTGGACCTCCGCGTTGTAGGTGGCGGCAATATTATTGACCTTGGACTGGCCATTGCCGGTCGATCCGGTATTACTGAACGAGCTGTTGTTGGAAATGACAAAGGTTGTGCCCTGCCCTGCCGATTTCAGGTAAACCGTTCCAAGCGATGCATAGTTGGTATCACCGATAACCGTCGATGCCGCCACGTTCGTCGTAGCGCCAATGGTCTTGTTAGCGAAGTTGCCCGTAGTACTCTGCGAATTGAGGTTTGAACGTATCAATACCGTGCTCGACGACGTATCGACTACGCGATTGCCACCCGTCAACGCCTGACGAAATTCGTCAAGCGCCGTCATGGTGGCCCAGTTGAGCATGTTGCCGCTCCAGTGATAGGTGGTGGTTCCACCCGTGGTTGAGCTGCAACCTCCACTGCTGTTCACTCCACCGATGGGAACGAAGTAACCGCTGGTTGTGCTGCCGGGCGGCGATGTGGTGCTGTAGTCGTAGCATTTGGCAGGATCGAAATAGCCCAGAAACGGACTCGCAGCGGCGTACGCGCTGTAACTCGTCGCATTGTTATAAGCACCTACCGTACCCGTCGGAAATTCGACCGAGAGCGAGAGCATCAGGTTCGCCGGCACGTTGGATGTGCTGTACACGGGCGTATCGGCCAATGTCGTTTGTGCTCTTGCACTGGTGCCACCGGCCAAAGTCAGCGCGCACGCAAGCAGCATGCAGCCAAGGCCAGAGAGATGAGTTGGACGAAGAGACTTGGACATGGCCATTCCCGAAATACCTGTGATAAATCCGCTGCAACTGCGATGGCGAGCTTGTGTTTCTGGCTTGCGCTGACCGCAGCGCATCAATCAGTAAACCTTCAAACCCCATGCAGGCACACTGTTCTTGGAACGCATCCGCATCGCGTTAGCGGATGCTTCAATTAGCTTCAGCGCAAGACTGTCTGCACATAACCAATGGTGTTCTTCGGCCCCACCACACCTGCTGTTAACCGAAACGCCGCATAAGTACTTGAGGAAAATGGCGGTCCGTTGTCCTTGGTCTGATTCGAAACGGATCCACCGGAAATGGTTGCGCCGGGAACAATACACGTCGTGGGACTAGCCGGTCCTACCGCAGGACATAACCGTTCGACCACGTAATAGCCGTAATAGCCCGTCGGCAATCCCGTCAATTGCGCGACGGTGCCGTTAGCTGTCGCCGGAGTGACCAGTTGGTTCACAAGAATATCGGGCACGCCATTGGTATTCGTGGTTATGGGCAATTGAAGCGTGGCGTAGTAGCCGACAGCGGCGTTGTTGGCATCACTCGTTGGCTCGCTGAAAGTCAGACCCAATGCCTGCTGATAAGCAATATCGGCGACCTGAATAACTACCTGCCTGAAGGCCACGCTTCCTGCAATCGTGTTGCTCGTATCGATCGACCGCATCAGCGCGACTGACGCCAGCAAGGTGGCGACCAATACGATAATCGCCAGCAAGGTGGCGATCATGCCCTTCTCGCGGCGCGCGCCGACTCGATAACCCATACCCCTGCTTTTTATGTTCATATCGAGTCGGCTCAAAAATAGCGGGTGATCATGGCATTGCGGATCGGAATGGTGGTGTCGTAGACCTTGTAGCGGTATTGCGTTTGAAGAGTAATTGTGTATTGCAGCCCCGTCGCCAGGTCCGAAAACAAGGTGAGTGTCGGGGGGCCGACATAATCGCTGCTACGCTCTGGCACCTTGCTTTGAGCAATCACCACGACGCGAATGGCCTTGATCTCACTCATTGCAGTAGCCGCTGTCGCCGTGCTTGCGTTAAGTGTCGCGATCGACCATGCACCGGTCGGTTGCACCCATTTATCAATGCAGCTGGGATCCGCAACGCCGCAGGCAGTGCTTCCATCGTGAATCCCATACAACGCCTTCAACTGCACAATGCCGTCGGCTACGGGCATGACTACCGCGCCGAGACCGTTGATCGGCCGGCGCAGCAAGTCCCACATCACCAGCGAGTTGGATGTCGGGTCAACGCCATAAAGACTCAGAACAGGATTAGGGCCAACATCGAAAACATTCGTCGCTGTTTGCAGGCCCTTGGCCGCACTATTGCCGCTATTGAGCGTAATGGTGTTTGTTGCATCCGGTGCCGTTTGGGTCTGAGCCAGGGCACATGTGCCATCGGACAAAACACCGAGTAGGTAATCGCCTTGATAAATGCCGAACGAATTGGTCAGTACCACAGTACCGGCGTCGGGAGTGCTACTGACAGGTGCCTTGAAAACCCGCGCAAAGGAATTTCCACTGATGACACCAATGATGTCCGGTTGCACAGCGCCCGCGGCATTGGTGCCCCCGCTTGAGATAAGCACACCCATCGCCCGCGTCGTGATGGGCCACGCAGCAAACGGCGCCGGTTGCGGGAAATTCGGGGGCAATTCCTGACCACCGGCAGTTTGCGCCGAAATCGCACAACCCCAGATGCCATAACTACTGCCTTGCACCAGTCCGGACCCACCCGTACGTAGCTGCCGTTCAAGCGCATAAAGGGAATAGCTGCCGTTTTGCTGCGCATCATCACCACTGGTGGTCGTACGCTTCTGCCCTTCGAAGAGGGCAAACGCCGCCATGATGGCCAGGGTGCAGATCAGGCTGATCACAATGCCGACCATCAGCTCGATCAGCGAAAAGCCCCGATTTTTCAGAATCAACATACGTCGCGTGACGTTCGGAAGAACACCTCGAACATCGCAGCCATCTGCCTTAACGCGAGAATTGGGTGATGGATACATAGTTATGCGGGCTGCTATCGTTAGGGGCTTTCCAGTTCACCGTCACGGTGACGAGAAATACGGGTGTGCCGGAGGGACTGGCCGTTTGGGTGACTGCAATCGTCGGCGGATTCGCCGCTACACCGGGCAGGCAGCTTGTGGAGGGGCCACTAGTGGCAGTAACGGGAGTCGTGCAGTCGAGCGTGGCTGCCCACGCGGTGTAACCCGCACCGCCCGAGCCCGCGGAGCCGGTATATTTCGTAGTGAAAGTGGCGGCGAGGATATTGTCCCCCCACATCTGCGCAATCACCTGGTCGGCCAGCATCGCGGCATTGCTGCGATATGCGGCATCGCCGGCGAGTTTGACCGCGCTGCCTTGCAACGCAACCATGCCCAAAATGCCGATGGAAAAAATCAGAATGGCGATGACCGCGTCGAGAAGAACGAAACCACGCAACGGCAGTCGCCTGTAAACGGGGTCGGATTTCATGTTCACGATTTTCACTGGCATCCCTGCGGAGCAGCAGCGCTAAAGGCAATTTGTGGATCGCACATGCGTATCGAGCCGGCTACCGAAATCGTGGTGACCAGCCATCGGCTGCCTGCTGTCGCTGAGTTTGCGTCGAGGCGCAGAAGCGATGTCTTGCCGTAGTCGGTCGGGCGACCGAGGGCATTGAACGTCACACCCGAGGTCGCAGCTAGAGCACCAGTGAGTGGCGTAGTGAGGGTTGTTAAAGTGCTAATAGTCGTGCTGCCGCTTATCAGTGCCGTGCCCGCACCACCTTTGGAAGCAAACTGCTGTATGACGACCGAGCCGGTAGCGGAACACAGCGTCGCAGCGGTTGCTGTCGTAGGCAGCTGGCAGACCGTCCAGTCGGCCGTACCCGCCGCACCGATTTCAAACCGCACAAAGGCATCGCGCTGGGATGCCTCGTTACGCGCCAGACGTAGACCGTTCTGGATCGACTCCGCCGCGTTACGAATATTGCTGTTGAGTATCCATTGCTGATAGCTGGGAAAACCAAGCACAACGAGTATCGCGAGTATGGTGATGGTCACCATCAGCTCGATCATGCTGAAGCCGTCTGGACGCGCTCGCTTCATTGGCAAGCGCCGCCCTTGCGAACGATCCAGCAGGCGGCCTGGTTCGGCCCCCACCCGGAAGGTTCGTTAGTTGTCGCTCGAACATTGGCCTGATTGATTGTGAAAGTAAATTGAGCAACTGGAGTACCGGCAATACCTGTGGCCTGAGCTGTGTAGGTTGAAGTAGTCGCTGCCGGACAGGTAATGGTGAAATATTTCAAACCTGTGGGCGCAACTGCCCCG
>Ga0302223_10000577_pt1 | contig 22604 bp, 26 predicted proteins | sample II_Palsa_E2_3_FD_194565 | JGI IMG/M metagenome (GOLD analysis project Ga0302223, IMG submission 194565) | Peat permafrost microbial communities from Stordalen Mire near Abisko, Sweden - II_Palsa_E2_3 | ecosystem: Environmental > Terrestrial > Soil > Palsa > Peat permafrost | place: Sweden... | reverse complement strand
GGATGTACAGCAAGAGCAGCATGGGCGCGCCCGAAGCGGCGGAGTAGGGCAAAGCAGGGGCAAGTTCACTTGGACAAAAGGTGTCAGGGACAATGGTTGGTCGGCCAGGGATCAGCCCATGCAGGAATACGCGCCAACGTGTCGAGCCAGCGAACGATATGGGGAAACGCCTCCAGCGGCATTTCCGATTCCCGCCAGTAGGCCGCCATCGAGGCGAGACCGAAGTCTGCGATCGTGAGCCTTTCACACGCGATAAAGCGGCGGTCCACCAGGTGGCCATCCAGAACTTTTGCGTATCTCACAAATTCCGGCACGGACGTCTTCAGCAACGCGCTGTCCGGCTGTCCGATCCCGAATGTCGTCTTGACGACATGTTCGAAATAAAACGGCGCGACGGCGGTCGACCAATGGCAATCGTTCCACGACAGCCAGCGCAACACCTCGACCTGCTCAGCCGGATTGTGCGCGGGCCACATGTCCGACCCCGTCTTGATGCAGAGATGGGCCATGATGGCCGCAGACTCCCACAGCACAAGATCACCATCGATCAGCGTGGGCGCCTTCATGTTGGGATTGAGCGCCGCATAGTCGGGCGTCTTGAGGCCGCCCGCCATCAAGTCAACTTCAACAAACTCTGCCTCGATGCCGAGATGCTTCACCAGCGCCAGTACACGCCGCGGCGCCTGCGCCTTGATCCAGTAGATTTTCATGCCACTTCCAAATCGATACGGGCCAATGCCTCGGCAATCCGCAGCGGGGCGGTGGGGCGCGCATACATTCTTTCCAGGTAAGCGCGCAGTTGGGGGTGTTCGTCGATCAAATGATATTCATTGGCCCAATCCATCAGGTAGGCCGTCACGCAATCGGCGATGGTGATGGTGTCGCCGACGATGAGCTGCCTTCCCGTCATGTGATCCTCCAATACGGCCGCCATGGCAATGAACTCCTGGCTCGCGGCAGGAATTTCTGCGGGTATCCGCTGGTCTTCCGGGTATAGCCAGCTGTGCCGTGTGATGCGCCATAGCGGCTGTTCAAGCTCCGTCATGGCAAACATCACCCAGCGATACGCCTGGGCCAACTGTTTACGATCCACAGGAAGCAGCCCTTTGTCAGGGTATTTTTCGGCCAGGTAGATGACGATCGCTGCGGATTCGGTGAGTACCACATCGCCGTCGACGAGCACAGGCACCTTGCCGGCGGGGTTGATGCGGAGGAATTCCGGGCGATGCTGCTCTCCGGTCAAGAGGTTGACCGGCACGAACTCGAATTCGGCATCGAGTTCGTTCAATGCCCATAACACGCGAAGTGAGCGGGTGGCGGCAAATCCATAGAGTTTCAGCATGATCTTTCCTTTCGGACTGAGGTTGGCTGCTGATAACTAGACGAATGGCGAAGCGCGGAATGGACACCTTCGCGAATTATTTTTTTTCGGGTGTGAATTGACGCGACTGGCGTGTTTCGACACGGAGCAAAACAGGGTTCACTTTCGAAAAAGATGCAGGTGAATCTACCCCTTTACCTTCGCTGGTGTTGCCCAGTTTGGACCTTCCGCAAGGTCCGCTATGGGTCCAGGCTGTGTGAAAACAGATTTGCGCCGGCACCGACGGCGAGATTGCCACACTAGGCGCCTCTCTGACTGCCTGTCTTTGTCCAGAAGCGTGGTGGTGGAAAAGGCGTTGCTGAATTTTCGAACGTTGTCATCGACACCGAAGGCTCCCGTCGGCCCCTGGGGCAACGTGTTTTCGCGACAAGCGCGCCTTCAGGCGCACATCGCCTGCATCAGCGGTGCGACTCCCAGGATGCGCATCACGCGTTTGAGGTTATAGGCGAGCACGTGCAGACTCATCTCCGTGCTGACGTGCTTCAGCGTGCGCATCAGGAAGTGCGTCGACCCCATCCACGCTTTGAGCGTGCCAAAGGGATGTTCGACCGTCTGCCGGCGGACGCGCATCTTGTTCGGGTCGTGATCCAGACGCTGCTGCATCGCCTCGATCACGGCTTCGTGCTCCCAACGTTTGATGCGACGTTGGGCTGCCGGTGTGCATTGCGCCTTGAGCGGACACGCCTTGCAGGCCGAGCTCCAGTAACAGTGCAACGTCATTCCCTTTTCGACCGTCGTGAAGCGCCAGATCAGGGATTGTCCGGCCGGGCAACGATAGGTATCGATCTCGGGCACATAGAGGAAGTCGCGTTTACCGAACAAGCCCTTGGCCTGGTTGTTGGAGGTTTGCGGTCGAGGCACGTAGGCGGTGATGCCGGCTGCTTCGCACGCCACGATCTCCTCGCCGCTGAAGTAACCACGATCAGCGACAACCTCCAGCTGTTCGACCTGCAAGGCTGTGCGTGCGCGCTGCGCCATCACCGACAGCTGGTTGCGATCGTGGCCGATGTTGGTGACCCGGTGGTCGACGATCAGGTGATGCTGCGCCTCCACCGCCGTCTGCACGTTGTAGCCGACCGTGCCGGTGCCCTTGCCGCTGGTGGCCATCGATCGTGCATCGGGGTCGGTCAGCGAGATCTGCTGGTCGGGCGCGGCCTCGACCTGTTGCGCCAACGCCTTCATGCGCTGCATCTCTGACTGCAGCTTCTCCACCTTCTCCCGAAGCCGTGCCGTACGGGCTTCGGCGACAGGGGCCGAGCCCTGACGATCGGCGCTGTCCAGTTCCGATAAATACCGGGCGACGCTCTCCTCAATCTGTTCGAGTCGGCGCTGCACCTTGGCGCGCGTGTAGTTGCGGTCGCGGTTGTTGACCGCCTTGAACTTGCTGCCATCAATGGCCACCAGTGCCTGCGAAAACAGATCCAGCCGACGACACAGCAGCACGAACTCGCGGCAGACCTGGCGGATCGCCGTTCCGTTGTCTTTGCGAAAGTCGGCGATCGTCTTGAAGTCCGGCGCCAGTCGACCGGTCAGCCACATCAGCTCGATGTTCCGTTGCGCTTCACGCTCCAGGCGACGGCTCGACTGCACGCGATTGAGGTAACCGTAGATGTAGATCTTCAACAGCGTGGCCGGGTGATAACCCGGTCGGCCCGTGGCCTGCGCAATGGCTCGGTCAAAGCCCAGCGTGGCAAGATCCAGGTTGTCGACGAACACATCAACAACCCGCACAGGGTTGTCTTCTGTCACGTAGTCGTCGAGGCGCTCGGGCAGCAAGGTGCTCTGCGAGCGGTCTTCACCTTCAACAAAACGTCCCATCGGCAACTCTCGTCGGCGCGGTGGAGCAAGTTTATCGAGTCAGAGGGTTTTCACACAGCCTCGGTCGGAAACAGACACCGCGTGAATGCTTCCAAGCCTCGTTCTGTTATGAACCGATGGCCATCCAAACTCCAAACGCGAAAAGCGGAACGATCGTCAGTGCCGCTGCGACTAACGATCTAATCCTGGCTTCCGAATACCCGAATCCAGCCAGCCAAGCAGCGCCCACTACCAAGATCGTTCCTGCAAAGAAGATCGCCCAATAGAAGTGATTTTCCGCATCTATTACTTCATGCGGCACCTCCGGGCCCGGATCTCCGAGATGGGCGAACAATCCCAGGCAAGACGCGGCCCATCCGACAACGGTCAAGCCCAAGGCAATGTTGGCAGCTGCCGTTTTCCTCATATGCTCAAGCCCTTAATTTCACCCGCGAAATCCGATTTTTAGATGGGACAGGCCAGGAGCCCAATGTCCGCAGTCGAAAGCGGACATTGTTGATCGATTGTTAGAAGTTCAAACAACGTTGTCTACATCGAGGCCGGAGGCGATCACATCGATGTTGCCGCAGCAGGCGGCGCGGCTGTGGTTGCGCCGGCGGGCTTCGCGGGTTGGGTGTCCCCAGATGCGTATTGCCCGACCTGCAGGGCGAACGGTACTTTTTGACCGGACGGCATCGCCGCTGGATCGACGTACACCTGAATCATGTAAGTCCTCGCTGCCGCAACCGACTCGGACCAGGTGTTCGCCCCGGTCGTGCTTGTGTCGACCAGTTTTTTGTCATGGGTCTGGTCATTCACCTTGAAGTGCAACCCGGGATTGCTCGAGACGAGATTGACCTTGACTGTCATGCCTGCCGCGATGGCAACGGTGAAGTTGTGCGCGGTGGCGCCGGAGGCCAGTGTCCCATCTTGTTCCGTCCATGGTTTGTTGCCTTCGAATGTCACCGCGGTCGTCGGCGGCTGCATGTCTTGGGCCCCGTATTGGCCGATCTGCAACGCGTATTTCGCGGTATCGCCGGACTGTATCGCGGCAGACTCAATATAGACCCGGATCGCATATGTGGTGGCTGTCGCGTTCGGTGTTGACCAGGTGGATTCACCCGTCGTGAGGGTGTCCAGCACTAGTTTGCCGTGACTCTGGTCTTTCACTTTGAAATGCACGTTGGGATTGGGGGTGAGGAGGTTGAGCTGCAATGTCTTGCCCGCCGTGACCGCAACCGTGTAATCGAGCGAGCTGTCGGAATGGGTGAGGTTGCCGATTTCCTGCGCCCAGACACTGTTTGCCGCGAAGGTCACAGTAACCGGCGTGCTGGCGAAGGCGGGCAGCGACATGCAGGCAGCAGCCAGGCCGAGACCCGCGCCCAGGGCGCTGCGGAGAAAATGGAAACGTGACATGTGTCGAATCCTCGCGTGATTTGGAGTTCGCTGGTGAATGCTTCGATGATTCCCCGTCTTGCATCGTCGCAGTCGCCTCGATGCTGCCTTCCTTAATGCATGGCCATGCCTCACCCCTGAGTCAGCCGGTGTGCGGACCATACGCCTACTTGGTGCGCCTCGCCATATCGGGAATAAAGCGGAAAACCGCGGGTATCCCGGTGAGTCTCTCGGGACATATCCTCTCGCGGGTTTTTCGAAAATCGCATGGAGCAGCGGTCACGCGGCCTATCCCAGGCGTTGCTCACAGTGGGCAGTGCCGCGCGCCATCAGCTCGCACTCCATGCATCCAAAACAGATCCGGTACAGCCTTAAAAAGCGGTGCTCTGCGGAGGCTGCCGCCAAGGGCCAAGCCCATGCTCCGATCTCAGCCCCGGCCATCTTTGTCAATTGCGAGGAGTTTCGGGTCCGCGACGTCGCGCATGCGACGTGCTTTGACGTCCACGAGCAGACCTTTCAACCAGTCGCGATCGAGGCATCGCTGCTGGTCGAGATGACGCAACAGGTGCTCGCCGCCCGTTGAAAGCACGGGACGAAGTTCTTTACGGATCGGACCGAGCTTGGCGATCTGTTCGTCGAGGCGCGCAATCCGGTCACGGATGAGATCCTGGACGATGGCGGGATCGCTCAGGTGCAGGAACAGGAGCGCTCCATATAGCGTCTGAGATACCGGGCCGTCTTGTTCGAATTGTCGATGCAGCAAGTCCAGAAACTCGGTCTTTCCCTTCGCGGTGATCTTGTAGATCGTGCGCATACCGCCGCGAGCCACGCGCTGGTGGGACACGGTGGAAATCAGGCCATCTTTCACCATTTGCCGGATCGCATAGTAGAGCGTCCCCACCTCAACGTCGGTGTAGCACTCCACCATCGCGTTCTCGAGGCGGCGCTTGATCTCGTAAGGATGGAAGTTCCCGCGATGCAGCACGCCGAGGATGAGAAGTTTTGCCTTCATGATGAAATCATATTAGTCTAATTAAACTATAGCAACGGGAGAAGGCACATGTGGCGTGCGATCGCGGGGGTCATCGCCGGGCTGGTAGCCTGGGTTGTAGTGGTAACGGTCCTGAACCTGGGTTTGCGATGGTGGCTGCCGGGCTATGTGCAGGCCGAGCCGGTGATGCTGTTCACGCTCGGCATGAAAATCGCGCGTCTTTCGATCGGGGCGCTCTCATCCCTCGCCGCTGGTGCGGTGGTACGTATCATCACGCGATCAAGCCTGGCGCCATGGATCGTCGGATTGGTGCTGCTTGCGCTGTTTGTGCCGGACCACATCCACATCTGGAACAAATTTCCGGTTTGGTACCACCTGACATTTCTTGTCACGCTTGCGCCGCTGGTCGCACTGGGCGCGCGGCTGGCGCTGCGTGCCAAAGTCAATCCGGGATAGAACGGCGCACCAACTTATCATTTAGCGTGCGCCCGCCAAGGATCGACCAGCGACCTTCAGTCGAAAGCTCGGTTGGTTGGCGATGCCGGGCAAGTTGTGTGGCGAGCTTGGCCAGCTTTGGAGCGATAACAGGCCAGCTCGGAGCCACGTGCACCTGTTGATTTTGTCCGGGTGAGAGGGCGCGAGGTGGCTATGGCCCGCTTACGAAGATGCGCCGGTTGCAGCCCGCATCTCCGCCAGCAGCGCTTCGCCCGACCATGAAAGGCGCACGTCGGCTTGTTCGGCTTCTCGCACGAGTTCGCATAGCCGTTCGTTCACTGGTACTGTTTGCCCAAGACGTTTGGCGAGGCGCACGACCTCTCCGTTTATCCAGTCGATTTCCGTGGCGCGCCCCGCCGCCAGGTCGTCCGACATCGATGATCGCGCGAGCGGATCGATCGTCAGCATCCTGCGGCCCAGCCGCTCGAACCATGCATCGGGTACGCCGAGAACACGCGGTACCCAGGTGGCCGGAAGCGGCGTGAGCCTGGCTGGTCGTATGCCGGCGCGCTTCAGAAGCGCCAACGCTTCTTTCTGCGCCATGCCGAGGCAGATCCGGTAGGCGCGTTGCGAGAGCTCCTCCTTCAAAGGCCGGTTCGCCAGCGCGTTGATGGCATTGTTGAGATTGAGCAGCAGCTTCGCCCACTGCACCGGCAACATATCAGCATGCTGGATCAGCGGTAGCCCGGCCTTGCTGAACGCGTCAACGAACGGCTGCATGGCCGGCGCATGCCTGATCTCCAGTTCGCCCGCTGAGCCTTGATGAAATGCACCAGGGCCGCGTTCGACGACATTGAATGGCACCATTCCCTCCAGCACCGTGCTCTGCGGCAGGGCAGCGCGCAGTACGTCCGCGTTGCCGATGCCGTTCTGGAAACTCACGACGATCGTGCCGGCGCGAAGCACGTTCGCCAGTTCTGCCGCGGCCGTGGCTGTCGCGGTGGACTTGACGGTCACCAGCACGAGATCCGCTCTGGCCGCCGTCGCAGGGTCCGTCGACACCTCGATCCGCTCCGGGGACACATGCCAGCGGCTTTCGTCGTACCGCGACAGCGTGAGGCCTTGATTGCGCAATTGGCCGGCGACGCGCGCACGCCCAATGAAACTGACGTCGCTGCCTCCGGCAAGCAGCCGTCCACCGACATAGCAACCAATCAAGCCAGCGCCGTAGATAACGATTTTTGCCATTCGGATTCTCGGGCGATGCGTTGGGAAACAGAGCGCACTTTCATTGAACGTTCGGCTCTGGACAGTCGATTCTGCCCTTTGTCTGGATACGTTGAACCAACGATTCGGAGCGGACCTTTGTCAGCCGTTCGGATGCCTGCTGGTGAACACTGCCAATTGATCAGCGAACGCACGCTTGAACGCGGGTCGTGCTTCGCCGCGGGCAACGTAGGCGGCGAGGTTCGGGTACTCGTCCAGCAGGCCCGATGGCTTCAGCCTGAGCAACACCCCCACCATCATCAGGTCGCCCGCGCTGAACGCACCATCGAGCCAGTCGGCATCGCCAAGGCGATCGGACAGTTCGCCCAACCGGGCGCGGATGCGATCCTTGATGAGCGGCAGGCGCTGTTCGGACCAGGGTTTGTCGCCCTCCAGAAACTTGGCAGTTACGAGTTCAAGGATCGGCGGCTCCACTGTGTTGACTGCGGCAAACATCCATGTGATCGCGTGTGCCCGGGCATTGGCATCATTCGGCAGCAGCCCCGCATGACGCTCCGCGATATGCAACACGATGGCCCCCGACTCGAACAGGGCGAGATCGCCTTCTTCATACGTGGGAATCTGCCCGAAGGGATGCAGCGCACGATGCGCGGGTTCCTTTACCGCACTGAACGAAACAAGACGAACCTCGTAAGGCTGGCCCACTTCTTCCAGCGCCCAGCGAACGCGCATGTCACGTGCGAGTCCCCTGCCACGATCGGGCGAATTTTCAAAGGCGGTGATGGTGGGGATCATGGGAAGTCTCCGGGGATTGCATGAGGCCATAGAAAAAGGGGCAGAGTGGAATGGCACTTACTTGGAAGCAATCCGACTCCCAACCGTTCGCGCTGAGCGTAGCCCGTGCCGCGAGCGGAGTCGAAGCGCCGCCGGTTGAGCATCCGGTGCAAGCGGTTGCCAGGCCGCATGGCCATCGTGTTTGAACATGCTGGTCACTTCTTTGCCGGCATGGCATTCATGTGGAAGAGCTCCCACCCATGGCCGTCTGGGTCGACAAAGCTATGCGAGTACATGAAGCCGTAATCTTCCGGCTCGTCGTGGGTCGAACCGCCCGCGGCGAGCGCTTTCGCAACGAGGCCATCTGCCTCATCACGACTCTCACAACGGAGGTTGAGCAAGACTTCGACGGCCTTGCTCGTGTCGCAGATGGCTCTGGGCGTGAGGTCACGAAACCTGGCGTGCGTAAGCAACATGACAGAAATCGTGTCGCTGACGACGATGCACGTGCCAGTGTCGTCGGTGAACTGCAGGTTTTGTGAAAAGCCGAGTGCCTTGAAGAAGGCCTGTGATTTCGGGAGGTCGGCGACCGGGAGGTTGATGAATATTTGTTTGCTCGCGGATTTCTCCTTTGCGTTGTTGGTTGCGATGATGTGAGGTGCGGCCTATCCCCGCATGCAGTCTTCGGCCTTCCGGATCCGATCCGGGCAGGAGCGGGCGTTCGTCAACCGCGCCGTGCGGCCTCGATCGCGGCGATGTCGATCTTCGTCATCCGCATCATGGCGTCGAACGCGCGCTTGGCGGCGGCGGGATCAGGGTCGGTGATCGCGTCCATCAGGGCACGTGGGGTGATCTGCCAGGACAGACCCCACTTGTCTTTGCACCAGCCGCAGGCGCTGGCCTGACCACCGTTGTCGATGATCGCGTTCCACAGGCGGTCGGTTTCGGCCTGGTCGTCGGTCGCCACCTGGAACGAGAACGCCTCGTCGTGCTGGAACGCGGGGCCGCCGTTCAATCCCAGACACGGGATGCCCATGACACTGAACTCGACCGTCAGAACGTCGCCCTGCTTGCCGGCGGGATAGTCACCTGGCGCACGTTGGACAGCGCCCACGGCGCTGTCCGGAAACGTCTTGGCGTAGAACGTCGCGGCGTCCAGGGCGGTGCCGTCATACCAGAGGCAAATCGTGTTCTTGCTGACCATGTGGGTTTCTCCTGGTTCGGGGGAGCGGGGGAGTTCTTTACGACGAGCGACGGGCACACGGATCGACACATCCATGCCGGCTCGCCTGTCGGGTGGATGACCATGTCGTGACGGTCACCGTGAACGCTGTTGCCATAGTGTGGCGAGGGTTTGGTTTACCTCATCGCGCAAGAGTGCACCTCAACTTCTGTCGAATGGCGCCGCATTCTGTGGTGTGTCCGCTGCGTCCGATGTCCGCGTGAAGTGTCCGCGGACGGATTGTTCGCTTTCGATGATCAATGAAAAACGGCATGGGAGTGCAGTTTTCAAGGCGTGATGGCATTGGCACGGTGTTTGCCATATCTATCTCGAAAGCTTCGTTTTCTCACTCGATGGAGAACTGCCATGAAATTCAAATACGAAACCCTGCTGCTGCAGAGCCTGTTCGGTGCCTGCGTGCTGATTTGCGCGATGACTGTCGGCAGCATGCTGCTGGCGTAAGCGATCGCACGCACGAAGTACCGGCGACACGCCGGTTTTGGGCCACGCAAAAGGCCAGAGTGCATTTTGCTTGGGCGCGAGGCAGCCGGAAAACCTGGTGGCGCATCGCCCCGACATGCTCCGCAGATTCTGCACGTGTAACAGGACGCGATAGCCTTCACGCCACTCAGCCTGCCTGTAGCACCCGCGAAGGACTCGTGGCCAGGTGCAGCTCATGAATCAGCTCGATCAGCGCGCGCAATCGCGCAGGTACGAACCTGCGGCCCGAGTAGTAAAGCCGGAGGCCGGCGAACGGTTGGCACCAAGGAACGAGGACGGGCACCAGCGCGCCGGATAGCAGTTCCTGTTCAATGAACCATTCCGAGATGAAACCGATACCGAGCCCCTGCAGCACCGCTTGCTTGATGGCCAGCATCTCGTTGAGAGCCATGCGCACAGGCAGATCCATCTGCAGCTTCTGGCCCTTGCGCTCCAGCTCCCAGTGATAGATGCCGCCGTGCGACATGCGCATGCCGATGCTCTGGTGCTTGAGCAGATCGCGCGGATGCTTGGGCGTGCCGTTGCGCACGAAAACGGGGTCAGGTTCACTTGCAACTTGCTGGAAAGTGAACCTGAGGGGCCCGCTTACCTGGCTAGTGATGATGGTCCGTGTCGTCATCATCAGTGTGGCTTGCGCCCATGCCCATGCTGCCCCCCATGCCACCACCTGATCCGCCGCCGCCCTTGCTGCCGCCACCGCCGGATTCGCCCTTGCCACCACTTTCGCCCTTGCTCCGCGTTGCGGCGATACGGGTCGGTCCCTGCATGGGAATGGACAGTGTTGGCGGAATGGGTTCCAGGTCCAGCACCTGGCGAATGAAATCGCGTAGCGATGTCACCAGTTCAGCAGTGTGGGTAGGGCGCCCTTCAGCCAGTTCGTTGGCAGCCTTTGCGGCCATCCGCACCTGATCCTCCGTGCCAAGCAGGATGATGTCGGACAGGGCGGCTTCGACAGCGTCGCGTATGCGTCGCGGGCGTTCGCCGTTTGACAATGACGCAGCAGAGGCTGAAACCATCGTGGCGTATTCGGTTGGGGTGTGATTGGCCGCGTCGGCAAGCGATTGTTCGTGACGTTGCCGCAGGTCGCGCATGTGGCTGGGGTCGACCGCGAGATTGCCGGTGAACGAGCCGCCCAGTGTCTTGTATGCCGCAATGAGCGTGCGCAGGCGCTCGTTGATCTGGCGGTTATCGCGTTCGCGCCGCTGCTGGATCGCGTGCATGGCCAGCAGTCGTATGCCAACGCCAATCAGCGTGATCAGCGACAGTCCGAGCATGGTCGTAAGAAGCGTATGCCACGAACTGAAGTCCAGGCTGCGCATGTGAAATCTCCAGAAGCTCGGCAGGACAGTCTAAGGCTGGAGCAGCTCAGGGAATCGAACTTACCCCAACAAGAGAATCAGGTTCATCTGCTGCGGATGGATAAATGAATATGCCCCCTTTCGCTTTTCGGCAGGTAGGTTTCGTTATCAACCAGAGACGATTTTTAGCGCCCTTCCACTTCCAAGAGAAAGGAAGGGCACTTCACTCGAGGTTTTCCTGTCGACGATATGTCGTATGTCAGCCAGGATGAAGCTGGCGGGCCGCGGCGTCGGCAGTGTCCTCCGGGCGCGTGTTGAACGCGATGGTCGCGCCCGGCGCTGCCTTATGGACAATGTTCACCACCGCCTCGAACAGTGGCAGGCTTTTCGGCGGAATTCTGAGGCCACCGCCGATCACCACACAGTCATAGGTAGCGCTCTTCAGTTGTTTTTCGAGTGTGGAGATGCCGGCTTCGTCGGGTGTGATCATGCACGTGTCGCCCTGCCATCCGCGTTCCTGGATCTTGGTGACTGCAACGGCGATACCGGCGTTGATCTTGTCGGCATCAAAGCCAGGGGGAAGCGACGGGTCGGAAAAATCCACGGTCTCCGGCTTCTGGCCGACAAACAGGATGCGGGTCATTTGGTCTTCTCCATTCAACGGGGGAATTGAGAGCGTACCCCCTGTCAGAGCCTCTTATCTTGGAAAGCAGGGGCCAGAGGCAATCAAGTCACCTCAACTTCCATCCCCTTCCGCCGCTTTCACGAAATCCACGAACGCCCGCAGCGGTGTGGGCAGGTGGCGGCGACCGGAGTAATAGAGGTACGGACCGCTAAAGTCCTGCCACCAGGGTTCGAGCACGGGTTCGAGCGCGCCGCTATCCAGGTGCGGCTGCAGCCAGGCTTCGAACAGGTGGATGATGCCCAGGCCCTCGACCGCCGCGGCGACTGCCAGGTCCACTGCCGCACCGAGGCGCACCAGCAATGGGCCGGTGGGATCGACGCGCACGATGTCGCCGTCGCGCTCGAATTCCCAGGTAGGAATGGTGCCGCTGGCGAACTGCCCGCGCAGGCAGGCGTGGGCGAGCAGGTCGCGCGGGTGCTGCGGCCGGCCATGCGTCTCGAGATACGCCGGCGCGGCGGCCGTGGCCATGCGCTGGATGCGCGGCCCGATCGGCACGGCGATCATGTCCTTCTCCAGCCGCTCGTCGTAGCGGATGCCGGCGTCGCAGCCGGCAGCAAGCATGTCCACATAGCTGTCTTCGACGATGACATCCAGGCGGATGTCAGGATAGGTTTTCAGGAACGGCGTCACGATAGCCGGCAGCACCAGCCGCGCCACGGTGGCCGGTACATTGAGCTTGAGCGTGCCGGCTGGGCGGGCGCGGTCGTGGTTGACCACGTCGAGCGCCGCTTCCACTTCGCCCAGCGCGGGGAACAGCCGTTCGGCCAGTCGTGCGCCGGCCTCGGTGGGCGAAACGCTGCGTGTGGTGCGGTGGAGCAGGCGTACACCCAGCCGGGTTTCCAGGCGCTGCACGCTCTCGCTCAGCCGCGAGGCCGACATTCCGCTGGCGCGAGCACCCTCGCGGAAGCCGCCCGCGCGCACCACGGCCAGAAACGCAAACAGATCGCGCAGATTTGCATCCATTGTTCGAAATTCCGTACAGCCCGTGCCGATTACACCGGATTATCAGGCAAGCGGCATGTGCGTACAGTGCATGCATGGCGGCACACCGGCCGCCACTTGCCTGGAGAACGACATGAGCAACTTCACGAAGGCGGACACGTTTGCCCTGGGTGGTCGCGCGGTGAACCGCATGGGCTATGGCGCCATGCAACTGGCCGGCTCCGGCGTGTTCGGCCCACCGAAGGATCGCGATGCCGCGCTGGCGGTGCTGCGCGAGGCGGTGGCGAGTGGCGTGAATCACATCGACACCAGCGACTTCTATGGTCCGCATGTGACCAACCAGCTGATCCACGAAGCGCTGCATCCGTATCCGGATGATCTGGTGATCGTCACCAAGGTGGGCGCACTGCGCGGCGCCGACGCGTCGTGGAACCCCGCGCAGAGTCCGGCCGAATTGACGTCAGCAGTGCACGACAACCTGCGCAACCTCGGCGTGGACGCGCTGGACGTGGTGAATCTGCGCGTCATGGGCGACGTGCATGCGCCAGCCGAAGGCTCGATCGCGAGGCAGTTCACCGCGCTGGCGGAACTGCAGCAACGCGGCCTGATCCGGCACCTGGGCCTGAGCAATGTCACCGCGACGCAGGTGGCCGAGGCGCGCGGCATCGCCGAGGTGGTCTGCGTGCAGAACCATTACAACCTCGCTCACCGCGAGGATGACGCGTTGATCGACGAACTCGGCCGTCACGGCATCGCCTACGTACCATTCTTCCCGCTGGGTGGCTTCACCCCGCTACAGTCGGACGTCTTGTCCGACGTGGCACGCCGATTGGGCGAAACCCCGATGCAGGTGGCGCTGGCATGGTTGCTGGCACGCGCACCCAACATCCTGCTGATCCCGGGTACGTCCTCATTGGTGCACTTGCGCGAGAATCTGGCCGCCGCAACGATCCGGCTCGACAAGGATGCGTTGGGCGAGCTTGCGACGATTGGCGCCCATGCGTGAGGGCATCGGTTAAAGAAGGTGTCAGAGGAAAGGGGCCGTGTGAGGTAAAGCGCGTCAGGTGTGCCGCTTCCGAGAGACCGACGGATTCTTTGCAATCGCGCTATCCGTCGGTGCTCGACGATGCACCGAATTGGCTGCTGCGTCGCGCCGTGCGGGTTTCGCGTCGATAGGCGCGAGGATCCAGTGGAATGCGACGAGTTTGCCGTCCGGCTTTGGGCGCGTGCCAAGCAGCAAGTCGGACAGGCGCTGCAGCAGGCGATTCACTTCCAACAAATCAGCAGGATCGGCCCAGCCTCGAAGTCGTGCCACCCATAGTTCGCGTGCTGGTCCTTCGACGATCGTGTCGGAATTGGCCAGTGCGCGCACGAAATCGCGCTGCGCGAGTCGCGACATGCTGGCGGCGACGCGCGCAACGGCTTTTGCATTCGCGGTCGCGCCGGGCTTGTAGCGCAGGCGCATGCGTTCCCCGGGAGGCGTTACCAGGCGATAGCGGCGCGCGTCGGCATCGATGATTTCCTCCAGCAAACCGCCACGCACAAGCGTGCGCAAATGGTAGTAAAGCCCGTCGGCGGATCGGCCGAGCTGCATCGCGAGCTCAGCCACCGTCGCTACGCCGCCCAGCGCCTGGATCGCCGTGACCAGCTCGATCCGGATCGGGGTCGACAACACAGCGATCCTTTTCGCATCCTCGACGATGCCACTCGCTGTCTTTTTCTGTGCCATCGGTTGGGTTGCCTTTGTTGAAATTATGATGAATTATTCAATGAAGATTGCCGCCGTACAAGCGGCAGACCACCCTATGACGGAGACGGGCATGACCAGAAGAATGGTGGCATCGGTGCCGACTGGCACGATCGCGCTGTTACTCGCCACAGCGGCGCAGGGCGAGGATGCAAACGCGGTGTTCGCACGTTACAAGGCCGCGAGCGGTGGCGCGCGTTGGGATAACCTGCATTCGCTGCAAAGCGCTGGAAGCCTAAGCGCGGGTGGCCTCAAGGGTAAATTCCACCAGACCGAGGATCTGCTGACTGGCCGTTCCAGCGACAGCTACACGATCGGCCCGATCGATGGGGCCGATGGCTACGACGGCACGCATGCGTGGTCGCGTTCTCCCGGCGGCGAAGTTGCGGTAATCGACGACCCTGACGCCGTACGCAGCGCACGTAGCGATGCATGGCTGAACGCGTCCGCATTCTGGTATCCGAAGCGTGGCCACGCGACGTACGGCAAGGTGGAAACGCATGAAATCAACGGCAAGCAGTACAACGTCGTCGACGCGACACCGGAGGGTGGCAATCCAGTGATGCTCTGGTTTGCGGCCGACACCGGCCTGCTGGCGCGAAGCGTGCGGAAGATGGGTGGAGACACGCTCACGACGACGTTCGATGACTACCGCAACGTCGATGGCGTTCTCCTGCCATTCCACATCGCCGACGACCAGGCCGATGCCGCCGGCCGTACCGATCCGCGCAATCACCACGAAGTGCAGTTCGATCGCGTCGACGCGAACGTCACAGTCGCCGACCGCGATTTCGCGGTGCCTTCGATGGCTGCGACTGCGCACATCGACAACGCGAGCGGCATCAGCAAGGTGCCGTTCGAGCTGGTCAACAATCACATCTATGTCGATGGGGCTGTCGATGGCAAGCCGGCAAGATTCCTCGTCGATACCGGCGGTATCAGCCTGCTCACACCCGCGGCGGCGAAGAAATTCGGACTCGCCAGCACTGGCCGCATGGCGGTCAGTGGCGCGGGCGAGAATCCGACCGACCTGGCCTTCGCGAGGGGAAAGCAGGTGCGTGTGGGTGAGGCAACGCTTTCCGATCCGATGTTCTACGTGGTCGACCTGGGCAATCTGCCGCAGATCGAGGGTATGCCGATCGACGGCCTGGTCGGTTACGAGATGTTCCGCCGCTTCGTTGTACAGATCGACTATGCGAACAAAGTGTTGACCCTGGTCGACCCGAAGAAATTCGAGCCGCCGGCGGGTGCGACAGCGCTGGACTTCAAGCTCGCTGGCACGACCCCGGAGATTTCGGGCGAGCTCGATGGCATGCCTGTCGTGCTCACCGTCGATACCGGCTCGCGCGATTCCCTCACGTTAAGCTCGCCCTTCGTGCGTGCACACGGTCTGGTCGCGAAATATGTCGCCTCGCCCGAAGCGGTGGTCGGCTGGGGCGTAGGCGGCGCGGCGCGCGGGCGGCCGGCGCGCTTCGGCACGTTGAAGCTCGGTGCACTCGCTGTCAAAGACATCGCTGGCGATCTCTCCATCAGCGACAAGGGCGCATTCAGCGATCCGAATGTCGCCGGCAACCTTGGTGGCGGCGCCTTGCACCGCTTCACGGTGACGTTCGATTACGCGAACCGGAAGATGTATCTCGCACCGAACGCGGATTTCGGCAAACCCGACCTTTTCGATCGCAGTGGACTGTGGCTGTTCGCCGATGGCGATGCATTGAAGATTGTTGATGTCGCACAGGTCAGTGCCGCCGAGCGTGCCGGCATGCGTGTGGGGGACCGTGTTACCGCGATCGGTCATGCCGCGGTTTCCACAAAATCGTTGACCGACTGGCGTCGGCAGTGGCGCGAGCTTCCGTCTGGCACGCATGTCGCTGTCGCATTCCAGCGCAATGGCAACGCGCAGACCGCGGACCTGGTGCTGGCGGATCGCATACCGGCCCACGCATCGCCATGACCCCCGCGCAAAACACTGTCTGACCCCGGGTTTCGAAGAAGCCTGTCGGCGCCATCAATACGCCGACAGGCTTACCACTGGTGCGAAACCGCCGAAGATCATGCGCTTGCCGTCGAAGGGCACGTCGCCGGCTGCATCCAGGCGCGGATCTTTCATGAACTTCTCCATGCCGGCATCGCGGGTAGCCTTGTCGGGCCATTCGATCCAGGAGAACACCACGGATTCGTCTTTTTCTGCCTGCACGGCGCGACGGAAATCGGTGAGCTTGCCTTCGGGCACATCGTCGCCCCAGCATTCCACCACCCGTGTGGCGCCGAACTCCATAAAAATGGGGTCAAAGGTCCTGGCGTGCCCAATGAACCGCTCGCGGTTGGCGTTGGATACGGCGATCACGAAACCATCGATGTAGGACATGGCTGTCTCCTCGGCGGGGGTCGATATGGTTATCTTCTTCCAAGCGACGAACGAGTGCATCGAGGATCGACTGAGACCTGAATTCGACGCGTCTTTTATTACCTCGCACGTCATTGCTGGCAGGCAGCATGTCACCGATAGTGGCACCGCACCCGACGAAACGATGCGCATCGACTGACATTCGGGTAACTCCAGGCGCCTTGTCAGGCGCCTATCCAGATACTCAGGAGAGATGCGATGACCACGATGACTTTCACCCGCAAAGACCCGCCGCAGTGGCTGCTCGATTTCTGGAGGGAGATCGACGACAAGACCTTCGGCAAGGGTTTTGACTGTTTCGCGCACGATGCCGTCTGTAACCTCGGTGTAGCCGACTGGCACGGCCGTGACACCATTCGCGAGAATCTTCGCCAGTTCATCGATCGCGGCTTCACCGCCCACCACGACGTCGTGGAATACTGGGACGGCGGCTCGATCAAGGTATTCCATGGCAAGGTGCGGATGACCTTCGACGATCCGGCGCTGCCGGTCGTGCGACCGACGATGACGCACTTTTTCTACATGGACGAGAAGGACCCTGCCAAGGTCCGTCGCTGGCTCGGTTCGGTCGGCCCGACCGCGTTCTGATGCAACGCGGTGGATCATGCGATGCCGGTGTGCATGCATTCGGTTCCCGGCATGCACTCGGGCATCGCATGATCCATCCGGCGTTGATTCCTTTGAACGGATGACCCAGGTGATATCCCATGACTACCCGACCAACTGAAGCCGCGGTCGGCGGCGAACTGGGCGAACTTCTTCGTTACTGGCGCGGCACACGCGGCAAGAGCCAGATCGAATTGTCGCTGGATACCGGCGTGTCCCAGCGCCACCTCAGTTTCATCGAAAGCGGCCGCAGTGCGCCGAGCCGGCAGACCTTGATGAATATCGCGCAGGGACTGGAAGTGCCGTTTCGCGATCGCAACCGCCTGCTGCTGGCTGCGGGTTTCGCGCCGATCTACGGCGAGGATGCATGGAACGCCGACGAGATGAAGAGCGTGCACGCCGCGCTGGAGCGCGTGTTGCGCCAGCACGAGCCCTTCCCCGCGGTGGTGATGGACCGCTACTGGAACGTGTTCATGACGAACGCATCGGCACCGCGTTTCTTCAACGCGTTCGTCGATCTCGAGGCGCGACCGAAGCCGCGCAACCTGCTGCACCTGATGTTCGATCCCGCCGGCATGCGCCCCTTCATCGCGCACTGGGATCGCACCGCGATGAGCCTCATCCAGCGCGTGCATCGCGAGTCGGTAGGACACGTGATCGACGAACGCACCCGGGGTCTGCTCACCACGCTGATGGCCTATCCCGAAGTGGAGGATGCCCTGAAGCTGACCGACGCGGCGATCCCGGAACCGACACTGCCGGTGATCCCGCTGAGCTTCGTCAAGGACGGCTGCACGCTCAACTATTTCTCGATGGTGACCACGGTCGGCACGCCGCAGACCATCGCGACGCAGGAGTTGCGCATCGAGTGCATGTATCCGGCGGACGATGAGACCGATGTACAGCATCGCGCGTTGATGGCTGGTGCGAAGAAGCCTTGAAAGCAATCAAGACATAAGAGGCCACCTCACCGCAGTTCCATCATGGACCTGATTTTGTCAGCGTCATCCGGTGTCGCCGGGTTGTAGACCACCATGCTGAGGTCTGTTCGTCCGTCGACCGCAAAGACCGAATATTCGAAAGCGAGCGGGCCGAGCGTCGGGTGGCGTATATGTTTGATGGCTTCGCCATGGGCGCCTCGAACGTCGTTATCGCGCCACATCGTCCTGAACTCGGGACTGAGCCGGCAAAGCTCGTCGACGAGAGGCTCCACCGCCGCCGCGGCCCCTGCACGCGCGGCTTCCGCACGGAACGCGCCCACCACGTGGCGCGCCACGCTCTCCCAGTCGTACTGCACAGCGCGGGCACGCGGGTCGAGGAAGATGGTGCGCAGCACATTGCGCTGATGCGGCGGCAGGGCGCCATAGTCGCCAAGCATGACGGTGGCTGCCCGGTTCCAGCCGATCACGTCCCAGGTCGCAGTCCTGATGAGGGCGGGGCTCGGGTCCAACTTGTCGAGCACACGCTGCAGCCGCGGCGTGACGTCGCCGTTCTTCCGGTAGCGCACTTCGGGTGGGCGGCCGAGGCCGAGCAGGAAAAGGTGCTCGCGCTCGATATCCGTCAGCATGAGCGCGCGCGCGATCCGATCGAGTACGTCGGGCGAGGGCGCGCCGCCCCGGCCCTGTTCGAGCCATGTGTACCAGGTCGGGCTGATGTTGGCGCGCTGCGCCACTTCTTCGCGGCGCAGACCGGACGTACGGCGCCGCTCCGAGGGAAAGCCGAGGGCAGCCGGGTCGAGCTTGCCGCGGCGGTCTCGCAGGTAGGTGCCGAGCAGGTTCTCGGTAGCCAGAGGCTCGCTCATCCTGTTAGTCACTTTACTATGATGATTTCACTACTTTACTAGGGTAAATTTTACGACGACATTGGTCTCCAGCGAAATCAGGAGACTTGGCTCATGCGTATATTTGTCACTGGTGCAACCGGATTCATCGGCTCGAAAGTCGTGAAGGAATTGATCGCGGCGGGCCATCAGGTGATCGGCCTCTGCCGCTCGGACGACAAGGCAGAGGCCCTGGCGGCCGCCGGCGCCGAGGTCTATCGCGGGTCGATCGCGGACCCGGATAGCCTCAAGGAGGGTGCCGCCCGATCGGATGGCGTCATCCATCTGGCCTTCAATCACGACTTTTCGAGATTCGTCCAAAACTGCGAGGACGATCGCCATGTGATCAAGGCGCTTGGCTCGGTCCTCGCCGGCTCCGATCGACCGCTGATCGTGACTTCCGGGACCGGACTAGCCAACACTGTGCCCGGCCAGCCGGCCAAGGAAGACAATGCGATCGTCGGTTCTGACGTGCATCCCCGCGCAATCTCGGAAGAGGCGGCGGCCGCCGTCGCCGCGGACGGGGTGAATGTGTCGGTGATGCGGCTCCCGCAGGTCCACGACACGACGAGGCAGGGCCTCATCACCCCTCTGATCGCGACGTATCGCGAAAAAGGCGTCTGCGCCTATGTGGGAGACGGACTCAATCGCTGGCCGGCGGCGTATGTTCTCGATGTGGCCCGCCTCTACAGGCTGGCGATCGAAAAGGCTGAGCCGAACGCGAAGTACCATGCAGTCGCGGAAGAAGGTGTATCGATACGCGATATTGCTGAAGCCATTGGTCGACGCCTGAAATTGCCGGTCAAATCCATCGCTTCTGAGGAAGCCCAAGCCTTTTACGGCTGGCTCGCGATGTTTGCTGGGCATGACGTGCCCGCCTCCAGCGCGCAAACGCGCAAAAAGCTGGGATGGCGTCCGACCGGACCTGGACTCATTGTCGACCTCGAACAATTGCACGTTTCCGATACTTGAAGGCCGCAAGGGCAAGCGGAGGGACTCTATTGAAAGAGCCCTCCACCAACGCCTTCACTCGGAATGGGATCGCGTTTCGTCGGATAGTTCATGCTGTATTTCCCGATCACCACGGGAGCGCTCCGAGTTTTGCGTGCGTGAACGTACCTGTTGGGCCGTCCGGTCCGAGCAGCGCAACACGCACCGCCTCGCGGGCGCCTTCCTCGACAGTCTCCGTGCCCGCATAGCCGTTGAGGTTCGTCTTGGTGAAGCCAGGGGAGACGGCGTTGACCTTGATCCCCTCTGGCTCCAGCTCGATCGCCATGGCGAGCGTCAAGGCGTTGAGAGCCGTCTTGGATGCAGGGTAGACAGGGCCGAAGATCGCGCGGTGGGAAGTGGCCGGATCCGCGTTCATCGTCAGCGAGCCAGCGCCGCTCGACACGTTAACGATGCGGGCTGCCGGTGCTTTGCGCAGGAACGGCAGCATCGCCTGGTAAACGGCGAGAACGCCAAACACGTTGGTGTCCCACACCGCGCGCATTTCATCGAGGGACACGTTGCTCGGGCGGACCGTCGTTGCGTAATCCGCGACGGACTGGCCGGGCAGTTTCGTTGTATTCGAGATCGCCGCGTTTTGGATAAGCACGTCGAGATGACCAAACTCGTTGCGGATGCGCTCCGCCGCAGCGGTGATCGAAGCCCGATCGGTCACGTCGAGCTGGAGCGCGCGGGCATCCGGCCCAACCTCCTTGGCCGCAGCCTCGCCGCGCTCGAGATTGCGCGACCCGACCAGCACAATGAAGCCATGTGTCACGAGATCCTTGGCGATCTGAAGACCGATTCCTTGATTGGCCCCGGTGACCAGGGCGACGGGTTTGTCTTGCATGTTGCTCTCCTCCACGATGCGCGGTTGCCTTACGGTTCTCCCGGAGACTCCGGTAGCTGGTTTGCCGTACAGAGACGATAGGCTGCCGTCACTGGACTTGCTACAATCGAAAGTCCGAGTTTCGTTCGTGAGAGTCCTGCCATGATCGATCCGCTCGCCGAGGTAGTCACACTGCTCCAGCCGGGGGCCCCGTTCTCGAAGGTCGTCAGCGGGGCAGGTCGTTGGGGTGTTCGTCGCTCGGAGCCAGGGCGACCCTTCTACTGCGTGATCGTCGAGGGCTCGTGCCACCTCGCAGTCGACGGCTGCGAGCCACTCGCCCTCCAGGCCGGCGACTTCGCGCTGATCCCCGCGGCGTATGGCTTCAGCGATGTCGAGCCTCGAGCCGCCGGCTCCGGGCGACATCGACTCCCTGCCGGTCGCGCTGCCCGATGGCGAGTTCAGAATCGGCGTTCAGAGCGGAGCGCCCGACTTTCGAGCGCTGATAGGCCACTGCGTCTTCGGTTCACCTGACGCGGCTTTGCTCGTGTCGCTGCTTCCGCAACTCGTGCATGTTCGCGGCGAGAGGAGGCTGGCCACCCTTGTGCAGCTCGTGGGCGAAGAATCCCGCGCGCAGCGGCCCGTGCGCGATGTCATCCTGGCTCGCCTCCTGGAGGTTCTTCTCATCGAAGCACTCCGATCCACGGCCGGGACGGCAGCGTCGCCTGGCCTCGTGCGCGGGCTTGCCGACGAACGCCTCGCGGTCGCGATACGACGGATGCACGAAAGTCCGACCCTGGCCTGGACGGTTGCGCAGCTGGCGAAAGAGGCGGCCCTCTCCCGCTCGGCGTTCTTCGAGCGATTCAACCGCGCCGTGGGCGTGGCCCCGATCGAGTATCTGCTCGCCTGGCGCATGGCCATGGCCAAAAACCTGCTGTGGCGGAAAGAAGGTGGCGTCGCCGAAGTTGCGCAACGCGTCGGCTACAGCTCCGCAAGCGCATTCAGCGTCGCTTTCACGCGCTATGTCGGACTGCCGCCATCGCGTTATGCGCGCGAGCAGATGCAAGCGTGACGCCATTTCCGCCCGCTCACAGCAGGCAGGCGACGGACGCTTTACCGCTAGAACGTGTAGAGCGCGCTGGCGATCTTCCAGCGATCACCGACCTTCACCAGTTGCAACACCTTCCACCCGGCCGAGGAGCTCCGATTTCCGGAAATCTGCTCCGTCAGGAAGTCGAGCGAGACCTGCGCCAGCGGGCCGTGTTGTTCGATGCGAACGTTGTAGAACTTTTCCCGATACCGCTGGCCACTGGCGAAGACAGCCTGGCGAAAGTCCTCGTATTGGCGAAGATCAGGAGGATTGGCCGAAGCGGCTGACTCCTGAACTGACGCGAATGGAATCTTCTCGTCGAGGAGCAGCGCGCGGAAGCCCGCCTCATCGTGCTCCGTAACGCAACGGGTATAGCTTGCCAATAATGCCTCGATGGCCTGGCGGTCGATGCTGCTGGTTCGATGGATAGCAGTGAGAGCGGGAGACGCCACCGCCAAGGTTGCTCCGATCAGG
>Ga0302223_10000567_pt1 | contig 22974 bp, 18 predicted proteins | sample II_Palsa_E2_3_FD_194565 | JGI IMG/M metagenome (GOLD analysis project Ga0302223, IMG submission 194565) | Peat permafrost microbial communities from Stordalen Mire near Abisko, Sweden - II_Palsa_E2_3 | ecosystem: Environmental > Terrestrial > Soil > Palsa > Peat permafrost | place: Sweden... | reverse complement strand
AATAGTTGCGCAGGCCCAGTTTGTGCGTGCGCACGCAGAATTCGGCATCTTCGGGCCCGAAGAAAATCTGATCGTCGTAGCCCATCAGCAGCGTGGCGATCTTTTTGGTGAAGGTCTGGTTGGCACCGAGCACGTAGTCCACTTCCATCGGGTCGCTGGCTTCATCGAAGCGCACATCGGTCATCAGGTGACGCTCAAGTTCATCGTTGACGAATTTCAGCTTGCGCGTGGCTGCGATGCGCGCGGCGATCGGTTGATAGAAGCGCGGAAAGCGGCGCGTGGAGTCCTGACGGGTGCGGTCGACATTGAGCAGTTGGAAACCGACCACGCCGGTATCTGGATGAGCATTGAAGAAATCTTCAACGATGGTGCCCGGATCTTGGGTTAGAAAAATGGTGTCGTTGTCCAGCGTCATGCAGTACTCGCCGTGGGCCAGAAACAAGCCCCGGTTGCGGGCTGGGCCGACGCCATAGTTGCGGTCGAGCGGGAAATAGCGAATCTGCGGATGCTGGGCCATCAGTTCGGCACTGCCATCGCTGGAGCCGTTGTCCACGACGATGACTTCGTCTTTTCCGAAATCCACTTTGTCCAGCAGCGAATCGATACAACGCCGGAGATTCTCCAGCTCGTTCCAGGTGATGATGATGATGGACAGGCGTACCGGTCTTGCGCTCATAAAAATTCCCATAGATGTTTCACGGCGTGGGCGCGGTTGTCTGGACGTATTGAAATTTTCCTGACGGGCGATAGTTGATTCGGTGCTGCAAAGGCCCGACTGTGGAAGTCATGCCGGGGTGGGTGATGAGACACGACGGTAAGTCATCCATGCTGAATGCCTCAATGAAAGAGTACGGTCGATGGCGTGATGACGGCATTGGCCTTCACGGTGTAGTTGTCAGGAATGAGTACGGGCCCGAAGATGCACGCGCCCGTGCCGATGGTGACGTTGGAGCCGATGATCGGCGTGCCGTCACCGGGCCAGCGGTTGCCGATGCAGACCCTTGCGTAGAGCGTGCAATTGGCGCCGATTTCCGACTTTCCGTTAATGATCAGCCCGAAAGCGTGATAGATGACCAGGCCGGGTCCGATCTTGGCCGTGGTCGGCATATAGCATTTGAAAATGAATTCGGCGACCTTCTCGAATAGGCGCAGCGGGGCATGGAACCATTTGCCCTGAGCGCTGGCAATCAATCGATAGGTCAGGATCACCCAGAACGATTGGTCGAGCATCCACCAGATCATGCCTCGGTAGCCGGGCAAGGATTTATAGCGTTGGCAGTCTTTGCGAAAATCGCTCATCGGGGCTCCTGGGAATGGATCAGCGCCGGGTTGTCGTTTTGGTAAGCAAGCGGCAGCGACTGAGCCGGCCCCGGGTGATCGACGGGAGTCGGAGTTTCGTCTGCGGTCCACTTGGGAAAGGCAAAAAAGGCACCGATGAAAAACCAAAGGTAGGCTTCGGAGCCGTTGAACTGGATCGTACTGAGGACTAGATAACAGATCAGATACGCCTTGACGTTGCGCTGCATCGGCGTGGTGGCGCGTTTGAACAGAATCGCCACGATCATGATCAGATAAGCGGCCAGAGACTGCACACCGCCTTCGAGCAGAAATTGCAGATAGACGTTGTGGACGTTGTTTTCCACGAACGCGATGCCGGATAGTTTCTCCATCACCGGCACGCCGTTGCCAATTCCATAGCCAAGCAGGTTCTTGTGCAGAGCGACGCCAGCGTAGTGCCACAGCACTAGACGTCCGACACCGTTTTGTTCGAGCTCGGTCTCCGATTTCAGATTGAAGCGGTCAAGCACCGGAATATCTACGACCGAAGTGAAGATCAGCGCTGCCATAAGCACCAGCAGAGCAAGCCCCAGCGCAAGATTCAGGTAATAAAGTTTGTTTTTGCGTGTGCGCCAGAGAAAGATCCACAGCGATATGGCCGTGCCGATCAGTCCGGCGCGAGACTGCATCATGCCGCTGGTGAGCAAAGCGAGCATGATCGAAGGGAAGTAGAGACGCGTGCCTAGCAGCAGGATGGAAAGCATGACCAGCAAGCTGGCCTCGATATTACGCCCGCCGGTGGAAAGGTAGAGCATGTTCGCGGCATAGCCGGTACGTGTGTAGATTGCCGCCAGCTGACCGGCAAAAGCGATGTCGCGCAGGATGACGAAGATCACGGTGCAGACGAATACGATCGAGAAGATCTTCGTCCAGTCCCTGTCGTCGAACTTGCGGCCGTACATACTGCCCATGAAGAAGGCCATCACCACAAAGACCAGCTGGGTCGAGCGCAGGCCGGCGCCATAGGCCGGCGCGGCAAAGATCGTCGTGATAGTCAGTACCACGATGAAGATCGTGGCCGTATTGATGCGGAAGTGCTTCAGCGATGGGACATACAGGAAAGGCAGCAGCAGCAGCAGGATGTGATAGACGTTGATATGCGTCTTGTCATCCGTGTTTTGAGTCAGCGGAATCTGGACGAACAGAAACACCAACAGCAGTGTTGCGATGGCTTTGGTCGGACTGAATCTGAGGCTGGTCGGCAACGTAGTGGCTCCGCAGAATGAGGCTTAGCTACGTACGGGCTGATGGGGCCCGGCCGGCTTTCTGTTCCATCGATGTAATCGGGAACGCAGGTAGCGCCTTGCGAACTTGACCAGCGAAAACAGGTAGATCGGCACCGCCGTGAATACGCCGATATGTTGCTCACGGAAAATCCGACGATAGCTGTCCAGCTCGCCCTGCTCCATGCGCCATACCTGCTGGCTCAACCCGCCGGCACCGAAATCAGGCTTGTAGGCAAAGGCGAGCGGCACCTCGAGCACACTGGCTTTGTTGCCGGCGAAGACGATCTGCATCCACAGCAGGTAGTCCTCACAGTATTTCTTCTTGGGTTCGAAACGTTGCGGGAGATCTCTGCGCAACATCACCGAACGGGTAATGAATTCGTTGAAAAGCAGCAGCCGAGTCTTGCTCACGGCACGGGCATGACCATCGGATTGCGATGACAGTGCAGGCTCATCCGCTGGTTGACCTGACGTCTCCATGTGACCGCCACGGTGGCCACTGAGCGCGAGCTGCGGATTGTCAGCCATCAAGCGGTACTGCAATTCGATCTTGCGCGGATGCCAGCTGTCGTCGGCGTCGAGAAAGGCGATGTAGGTTGTCGTTGCCGCATCCCACCCCGCATTACGGGTAGCACCAGGACCGTCGTTCTGAGGCTTCGCGATCACCTGGATCCAGCCGGGCGGGTATTGCGTCTGGAGCAGGTAGAGCTGGCCCAGGGTGTCGTCGCCACTCAGGTCATCAATCAGAATGACTGCCTCAGGCAGCTGGCTTTGCATGGCAATGGACTTGACGGCACGCGCGATCGTTTCCGCACAGCGATAGCACGGAATGACGACGCTTACAGGGACTTGCGGCGCTCGGAATGCGGGGATGATGGGATGCGTGTTCATGACTCAGGCCGCGTCGCGCTGGCGTCGACTGACTGGTGTTGACTGACCCAGGGAGCGCCGGTGAAGTGACGGGTCGATTCCTCGGCATATTGCGTCGGGGACAACTTCGGAGCGGACTGATCGGTGAACAGTTGCAAGAGTTTGTGTTCGAAATCTCCGGCGAGCTCATTGGCCAGCGCCGCGTCGTCGGTGCGAACCCGGATCGCACCGGGCTGGCCGATGTCGTCCAGAAAGTCGCTGCACTTCTTGTGATACTCGAACAGGATGAAGGGTACGCCGCACAGATAGGCCGTGATTGCACCATGCAGCCGCACGCTCACCACGGCATCGCAGGTGGCGATATCCCGCCAGGTACCTATAACGCCGCGTTCCGCGTACTCGATTCGCTCCACGGCAACGCCGGCGGCCTTCAGGCGCTCGCTTACGTGCTGACTGCGTTCGGTATCACCATGAATGGCATGGCTGTTGAGGCTAAAAATCTTGACGCGAACATTCCGCTGTTTACTGACGGTCGCGACGAACAGATCGTCGATGCGTCGGGTGATCTCGGGCTTGCCGCCGATGTTGCATGGAGCGTAGCCGATCACCTTGGTCTCGCTTGCGGTCTTTTCCATCGGCCCCGCCAGCGCTGGTGCGAGGCCAGCCAGGTCGCGCCCGACGGCGATGCGCGCATCGAGCTGATAGCTCTGTAACAGCGCATATGACGCTTGGTCGCGCACCGAGATGTACTCGAAGCGACGCAGGAAAGAGACCACGGCGTCCTCGGATGCGCGCGAGTCGAACGGCCCGATCGACACGCCGATTGCCGAGAACTTTTTGCCGCTGAGCCTGGAGATGCGTTCGGCCATGTCCATGATGCGGGAGCGGTTGGACGAAAACAGCGAGCCACCGCTGAACACGAACTTGCCGCCACTCAACAGTTCCTTGGTGGAGAAAAGTGTACGAATCAGTTTGCCGGCCTTGTCATCGCTGGCGTACTGGTCAGCGGAGATGAAAGTCGGCACGGAGAACCGCTCAGTCTGCCCGGTAATGCGCGGACCGAGAATGGTAGGAGAGAACTGCGGCCACCAAGTCCTGGCACCGTAGGTACTGACGACGCCGAACAGATCGTCGCCATAGTTTTTCATCCCGTAATAGCCGGTAAAAATCACATTTTTCATGAATGCGCTTCCGCGGCCTGGGGAGACGTATCGGTGAACAATTGATCGTAGCGCCTGAGTACGCTGACCGTGAAAAGCAGCAGCAGGGTCAGTTCGGTGATGACGGTGACTACCGCCGCGCCCGTGGTGCCGTAGTGAGGAATCAACGCCACGTTGAGTACGATGCAGACGATGGCGCAGATGGTTTTCAGCTTCACCCGATGCCGCATGTGATCGCCGGTGCTCAGCACCGAGCCGACGCTGGTACTCAGAAAGCGCAGCGGCACGCACACGGCCAGGATGTCCAGCAGGCTCGAGGCATTGGCGTATTTGTGACCAAACAACAGGGGCACCAGGTAGGGCGCCACCAGCCAGATGAAAAGCATGGCGACAACGCCGATCGCCAGCATGGCCGCCGAGCCTAGTTTCAACGAAGACAGCAGCCGTGGTTTGTCGTTGCGTGCCCAGCGGTGCTGCTTGGACAGCAGGAACTTCGTGTACAGCACGATGGGCAACAGGTAGATCGCATTCATGATATTGAACGCGGCGTAGTAGAGGCCCGCCGCCTCGTTGCCGTCGAGATATTTGAGTAATACGTTGCTGATCTGTAAATAGGCCAGGTACAGGATCACATCGAGACCGAACGGCCATGCTTCCCGAGCCACCGTCCCGATGGTGGGCGTCGCGGTAATTGAAGAGGCGGGCGGCAGATAAGCCGGCACTGCGCTGCGTGGACCGTGTCCGTGAAGGTCAAAGCCCGGTGCACCCATCTCGATGATCTGCTTGACGGTGACTGCAATCAGTCCCACCGCCACGATGGTGTAGATGATGGCAATCCAGGCCAACCGATGGGCGCTACTCACGAACAGAAAAGCCAGCGAGATCAGGATCAGCCGCGCAGCTTGCGGGGAAATCTGCCACAGCGATATGAAGATGTAGCGTTCTTCGAGCTGCAACTTGCTGATGGTTAGCTCGATGGCCGCCAGGCCGGCGATGCTGGGCGCCATCAGTAACAAGGTGATTCGGGTCGTGTCGTCGTTGGGTCCGAACTGCGCCCAGGCAGCGAACACGAGCAAGGTGATAGCCGTGCTGAGCACCACGAAATGCAGCGAGCCGCTGACCCAGCGCTGGGCGGTCCAGCCCTCCTGACCAAAGGCTTTCAGCCAGAAGCCCTGCAGTCCGAAACCGGAAAACTGCGACAGCATGGTAATCAGGGCCAATGAGCTGCCGAAGATGCCGTAGGTTGCCGGATCGAGATGGCGCGCGAGTACCAGCTGGGTTAGGAAGGCGAGCCCGGCTGCGATGATGGAGCTGCCCCAGAGCAGGGCGATTTGATGGAGTGACCGCCATCGATTCAAGAGCAATTGTCTTACCTTGTGCAAGGGCATGGTTGTTTCTGCGGATTCAGCTGACAGCGACAATCAGACCGTCGGAACCGCACGGCCGTGTGTGGCAGACGCCTGGATGAGTCACCATGCCGAGGGGCGCCATTGCCGGGAACAGGCTCTGCGCTGTATGCGCTGAGCCAAGCTTTCCGGTGACGCCCGGACGACTTTGCTTCAGCCGTCGTCAACGGCACTTCCATAGTTAGCGTAGCCGTAGCTGTAATAGCCGGACGTGCGCTTCTCCACGGCATTGAAGATGGCGCCCTTGAGCGGGATACCGTTTTGTTCAAACCGCTGCATGGCGAGTGCCAGTTCCTTCGGTTGATTGACGCCGAATCGGGCTACCAGCAGGCTGATGCCGGCGTGGCGACCAATCACGGCGGCGTCGGTCACTGCCAGAATCGGCGGCGTATCGATGATCACCTGATCGTACGACGCGGCCATACGCTCGATGAACGCACCGAAATTCGGATGCGTCAGCAATTCCGAGGGATTCGGCGGCACCTGGCCACGCGGGATGAAATCCAGATTCTCCACGCTGGAATGGCGTCTGGCCTTTTCCAGATCGATCTTGCCGCTGAGCAGTTCAGATAGACCATTGTTGTGTTTGTCTCCAAGCGTGCGGTGCAAATCACCCCGGCGCAGATCGCCGTCAATCAGCAGCACGCGCTGGCCGGCGTTGGCGATCACCGCTGCCAGGTTGGTCGAGATGAAGGTTTTACCCGCATTCGGGCTGGCGCCCGAAATCATCATCACGTTGTTCTTCGCTTCCAGCCCGGCAAAGTGCAGGCTGGTGCGCAAGCTGCGCAATGCTTCGACGGCTAGGTCTGCCGGCGCGTTAACCGCCAACAAATGCAGTCTGCCATCGCGCCTCCGCTCGCGAGCGGAGTCTTCACTTTGTGCCGAGCTCAGCGGAATAGAGGCATAAACCGGCAGGCCGATTTCCTCGATGCTGGCAGGATCCTCGATGCCGCGGTTGAAAACCTGCAGCAGCAGCACGTATCCGATGACCAGGAAACAGCCAAGAAACGGGGCGATCAACACGATCAGGATCTTTTTTGGCTTGAGCGGCGAGGTAATGTCGGTTGCGGCCACGTCCACCACGCGCACATTGCCGATCGTACCGGCGCGCGCAATGTCGAGTTGCTGGGCCTGATTGAGCAGGCTGGTATAGGTGGTATTGCTGACTTGTACATCACGGTCCAGCTTCAACAGTTGCTGCTGGGTGTCGGGCAATTGGCCGATCTGATTCTCCAGGCCGTCCTTCTGCGTATTCAATGTGCCGATCTGCTGCATCAATGCCTTGTAGGCCGGATGCTGGCTCGTGTAGCGACGTTCGATATCGGCCTGTTGCATGCGCAACTGCTCGATGTTGTTGTCCAGGGCGACGGACTGATCCAGCAAGGCCTTGGTCTGCATGGTGATGTCTACCGAGTGGGCCTTGACCTGGAAGACATTCATCGCTGCCTCCGCTTTTTCCAGGTCGCGGCGCACGCCGGGCAACTGGCCTTTGACGAACTCGAGCTGATGGGCGGCTTCTTCGGAGTTGCGAGCCACGTTCAGACGTACGTACTCGTCGTCGATGTGGTTCAGTACGGCGATCGCGAGGTCAGGATCGGCGTTGGGATAGGTCACCTGGATGATGCCCGAGTCCTTGCCCTGCTCCTCGGCATCGATATCCTTTTGTTGCAGCTGATCGATGGCCGCCAAGGTGCGCTGCCGGACGACGTCGAAACCGGTACCCGGATTGGCCTTGAGTGTTGCGACCTGGATGGTTACACCGTGTCCGCTGGCCGGTTGACCGACGACGCCGTTCAACAGCAGGTCGTCGTGATTGTCATACAGGGTGAACTGGCCGTTCTGCCCGGCCCGCAAAGTCAGTGTCTTGCCGAATAGTGGCGTGGGAACATCCAGTTGATAGATGTCCAGCTTTTCGCCGCCCCATGCGTAGCGGCTAAGACCTATATGTGGCGGAGCCACATCGCCGGGATGATCGGGTAGGTAATGGCGTGATATGTAGCCGCCGATCAGCGGAAAGCGCCATGGCTGTATCAGGATATCCAGCTTGAGATCGCTTACCGCCTTGCCAAGCACACGGCGCGATGTGACCAGCGCGATTTCCGTCACGGCCTGTGAAGTGGAGGCTCCCAAGGTCTGGCTGAGCTGGCTCAACCCTGGCAGCGTTGGCATGGTTTGCTCTACCTGGAGCAGCGAATCGGCCTGATAGATCGGTGTGGCCAGCGTCACATAAGCCAGCGAGACGACCAGAAAAATAAGCGTCACGGCGATGATCAGCCATTTGCGGTCGAGCAATGTGCCAATGAGCTCACGGAGGTCGATGCTGTCATCGTCTTTTTTCTGATCGGTCGTATGGGGCATTCGTTACCTGCTTTGCACGATCGTTGATGTGCGGGGGTTGAGGTGAATCACTGGAGGCGTTCGACCCAGCTCGAGATTGCATCGTCGATCAAGTCGTAGACATGTTCGAAAGCGACGCGATGCTGGCGATAAGGATCAGGAATGTTCCTGTCCCCTTGCCATTTGCCTAGCATGAAAACTTTGCCGCTGACTTGTGGTGCGGATTGAACAATCGTGGCCACATGACGCTTCTCCAGTACCAGGACCAACTCTGCAGAGCGCAGCATGTTTTCATTGAGCTGACGTGCGACGTGTGCGCCGCCATCAATGCCGTGGTCGGCAAGAACAGCAAGAGCGGTTGCATCCATGCCATTCCCAGCCAGTGCACCTAGGCCGGCAGATTCAACGTTTATATCGGTAGCGGAAAGGCGGTGGCGGAAAAGGTACTCGGCGGTAGGACTGCGACAAATATTGCCTACACACACGACTAGGATGCTTTTGAACACGTGAAGGCCTTGGCTATTTCTGAACATGCCTCAAGACAGATGTGCGACCGGGGTGATCGTCACACCATGCGAAATGGAACGTCCTTGGTTCGCCTTCACCCTATCCGAAGAAAACCGAACGTCCGCGGAACACAGCGTGTCCGGATGCCCGTTTTGGGCGGTAGTTCGGCTTCTGGCGCGGATTATGCGATTGACTTGGCAGATCAGCGGTGTTCATGGTCCTGTCGGGTATTCGCCCAACGCACGACCGCCCGTGCCATGAACCTCTTGGTTCATGGGCATCAGGTTTGAGCAAATCTTTCAAAAGGCCGGGCCTGCGGCCAGGAAGCGTGGCCCAAGCGTCACGTCACGGCGGAAGCGCCGTGACGTGATCTCACTTCGATGATTCTCGCGCGATTACTCGCCCAACGCCTCGCGCATGAATTCCGGCTGCGCCAGCGCGGCCTTGTGGATATCGGCGTTGTAATAGCGGGTGGGGAAATTCTTGCTGATCGCGCCACGCTCGCGGAAGCCGGACAGATCGCCGCCCTTGCGCACCATGGTGCAGCTCCACCAGCCGGTGGGGTAGCACGGCTGCGGGAACGGCAGCGTGCGCACGGCGGAAAAGCCCGAAGTGCGCATCGCCGAACGCATCGACTTGATCAGGTCCAGATGGACCAGCGGCGATTCGCTCTGCTGCACCAGAATGCCGCCGTGGCGCAGCGCCTTGTAACAACTAGCGTAGAACGCGGAATTGAACAGGCCTTCGGCTGGGCCAACCGGATCGGTCGAGTCGACGATGATCAGATCCAGCGACTCCGGCTCGGCTTCGGCCATGTACTTGATGCCGTCGATAAACAGCAGCTGGGCGCGTGGGTCGCTGTTGCTGTCGCACAGCTCGGGAAAGTACTCCTCGGCCAGCCGCGTCACGCGCTCGTCGATCTCGACCTGCACGGCCGATTCCACTTCCTCGTGCTTGAGTACTTCGCGCAGCGTGCCGCAGTCACCGCCACCGATGATCACCACGCGCTTGGCGCGCGCGTGGGTGAACAGCGCCGGGTGCGTCATCATCTCGTGATAGAGGAAATTGTCGCGCGTGGTCAGCATCACGCAGCCGTCGATCACCATCAGATTGCCCCAATCGGTGGTCTTGTAGATCTCGATAGTCTGGAACGGCGTCTTCTCGGCGTGCAGCTGCTGCTCGGTGCGGAAACCGATGGAGGAGCCGGAAGCCTGGTGGGCTTCGGTGAACCAGCGGGCTTCATTCGGCGTGGGCTGCTGCGACATGGCGGGTGTTCCTGACGTGCGAAGGGAGATTTGGGTCGTCCATTGTAACTGCTGTGGCGGCATCCTAAAAAAGCTTGCCGCCAAGGCGCGTCCAACTGCCATACGCATATCGTCACAGGTGACCATTACAATGGCGGTTCGGTGGACCGGCGCAGTGCGTCGTTCAGCTGGCAAGTTCGATTGGCCCCGCGGCGTGCGAGGCTTCCGGTCGGTCGAACTTCGTGCCCGATGACGTGTAGCCCTGTTGGCGGCGCGTTAGCGGACAACGCCGTCAAGGCTCGCCGCTGCGACGCATCTGCTAGTGACAGGCTGTTTGGGCACGACGCTCACGGCCGTCCAGATCTGGTTACTTGAGGAGATGCCTTCCATGGCGAAACAGTGGAATACCGCCGCCGCCCGCGATACCTATGCGATGGCGCACTGGGGCGACGGCTATGTCGACGTCGATGCGGCCGGTCATATCGTGATGCGTCCCCGCGGCCCGACCGGCCCCGCCCTTTCCTTGCCCGGTATCGTGGCCCGCGCCCGCGAAGAGGGCCTGCGGTTACCACTGCTGGTGCGTTTTCCTGACATCCTGGCCGATCGCCTGGCGCGGCTGCAGGACGCGTTTGCCAAGGCTATCGGCGAGTGGAATTACGCGGGCGGCTATACGGCCATCTACCCGATCAAGGTCAACCAGCAGCGCGGCGTGGCCGGCGAGCTGGTGGCCGCGGGCACGCACGGCTTCGGCCTCGAGGCCGGCTCCAAGCCCGAGCTGATGGCCGTTTTGGCGATGGCGCGACCCGGTTCCATCGTGATCTGCAACGGTTACAAGGACCGCGAGTACGTGCGGCTGGCGTTGATCGGGCTGAAGCTGGGTCTGCGCGTGCATATCGTGATCGAGAAATTGTCCGAGCTCGACCATGTCTTTGCCGAGGCCAAGGCGCTGGGTGTAGAGCCGTTGCTCGGCGTGCGCGTGCGCTTGGCGTCCATTGGCGCGGGCAAGTGGCAGAACACCGGTGGCGACAAAGGCAAGTTCGGCCTGTCGCCCGATCAGGTGCTCACGCTGATCAAGCGGCTGGATGCGGCGGGGCTCAAGCACACGCTGAAGCTGCAGCATTTCCACATGGGTTCGCAGATTTCCAACGTGCGCGACATTGCCAATGGCATGCGCGAGGCTACGCGCTATTTCGTCGAGCTGACCCGCATGGGCGTGCCGCTGGAGATCGTCGACGTTGGCGGTGGTCTTGGCGTCGATTACGAAGGTACGCGCTCGCGCAGCCACAATTCGATCAACTATTCGATCGACCAGTACGCCGCCACCATCGTGCAGTCGCTGGCCGAGGCGGTGGAGTCGGAAGGGCTGACCGCGCCGCACATCCTTACCGAGGCGGGGCGTGCGATGACCGCACACCACGCAGTGATGGTAGTCAATGTCACCGAAGTGGAAGAAGTGCCGACCGGCTCGATTCCACCGCCGGATGCGGTCGAGCCGGCCGTGCTGCGCCGCTTGCGCGAAACGCACGAGGAGCTGGATCGCCGCCCACCGCTGGAACTGTTCCACGAAGCCCAGCATCATCTTGCCGAAGGTCAGGCCTTGTACGCGCTGGGCCAGCTGACGCTGACCGATCGCGCGCGGCTGGACGAGATGTACTACGCCATCGCCAACGCCGTGCGCACGCGCCTGCTGCCGGCCGAACGTTCGCACCGGCAGGCGCTGGACGAGCTGGACGAGAAGCTGGTCGACAAATACTTCGTCAATTTCTCGGTGTTCGAATCGGTGCCGGATATCTGGGCGATCGGGCAGATCTTCCCGATCGCCCCGATCGCCCGGCTCGACGAGCAACCGACGCGCCGCGGCGTGATCGTCGACCTCACCTGCGACTCGGACGGCCGCATCGATCATTATGTCGATGCCGAGGGCGTCGACGTGAGCCTGCCGCTACATGCGTTGAACGAGGGCGAGAGCTATCGGCTCGGCATCTTCATGGTGGGTGCGTACCAGGAGACGCTGGGCGACATCCACAATCTGTTCGGCGACACCGATGCGGTCAACGTGCGGGTCGACGGCGACAGCTATGTATTCGCGCACAAGCGAAGCGGCGACACCACCGATCTGATGCTCGATTACGTCGGCTACGACCTGGCCGCGCTGCGTGCAGCCTATGCTGACAAAATGTCTGCTGCCGGCATCGTTGGTGAAGAGGCCACATTGCTCATCGAGTCCTTGCACCGAGGACTGCTGGGCTATACCTATCTGGCAGAAATTTCCTGATCACTCGTTACGCCATGCAAATTACCCTTGCGCAGAGTGAACGGCGCGCATCGCGCATGACTATCGAAGTAAGGACGAAGAGATGAATGTACTGCTGTTGCTATTGCTGAGTGTCCTCCAGGGTGTGACCGAGCTGTTCCCGGTCAGCAGTCTCGGTCATACCTTGCTGGTTCCGGCGCTATTCGGTGTGCATCTGGACAAACATACGCCGGCGCTGCTGCCGTTTCTGGTGTCTTTGCACCTGGGAACAGCCATGGCGTTGCTGTGGTATTTCCGCGCCCGCTGGATGGCCGTCGCGCAGGGATTCTTTGGCACCTTGCGCGGCCGCTCCAGTGACGAGGGGCAGCTGGCCTGGGGTTTGATTGTCGGCACGATACCGGCAGGTCTGGTGGGTTTGTGGCTGGAAAAGCCGTTGGAGCATCTATTCCACGATTTGCGCATTGTGGCGCTGGCCCTGATGGTCAATGGCATCGTGTTGTGGCTCGGTGATCGCCAGCGCGAGGACGATGCGCCGCAGGGCGGACCACAACGCCTGACCCTTGTGCAGGCTGCGTTGGTGGGGGTTGCGCAGATTGGCGCGCTGATTCCCGGTTTTTCGCGCAGCGGCCTGACCATGATCGCAGGCAGTCGAGTCGGGCTGAGCCGCAAGGACGCGGCGGAATTCTCATTCCTGCTCGGCACGCCGATCATTCTTGCGGCTGGTGTGCTGGAATTGCCGAAGCTGCTGCATGACCACGCCCAGCTCGCCACCGCCGCCTTGGGCGGATTACTGACCTTTATCGCCGCCTATCTCAGTGTGCGTTTCCTGATGCGTTATTTCGAAGGCCACGGACGTCTGGCGTCGTTTGGCATCTACTGCATCGTGGCCGGCGCGCTTTGCCTGGGCTGGTTTGCACTGCACCCGGTTCAATCCTGAACCTCCCTGCAGGCTCTCGGTGCGCTCGCAGAGGCCCGAGCGAGTCGCCCTATCATCGGTACTTCCCTCGCGTGAAGGAGTCGGTATGACAAGTCTTGACGGCAAAGTGGCGCTGATCACTGGTGCGGCCAGCGGTATCGGCAAGGCTATTGCCGAGGTATATGCGCAGCATGGTGCCAGCGTGGCCATTGCCGATATCAACCAGCAGGCTGCTGACAAGGTGGCTGACGAGATCCATGCTGCTGGCGGCAAGGCGATCGGTATCGCGATGGACGTGACCGACGAGGCCGCCGTCAACGCCGGCACCAATGCGGTGGTCAAGGCGTTTGGACGTCTGGACATCCTTGTCTCCAATGCCGGTGTGCAGATCGTCAACCCGATCGAGCGGTTCGATTTCGCCGATTGGAAAAAGATGCTGGCGATCCATCTCGACGGCGGCTTTCTGACCACCAAGGCCGCGTTGCAGCATATGTACAAAAAAGATGGCATGAACGGCACAAGCCGAGGCGGCATCGTGATCTATATGGGTTCGGTGCACTCGCATGAGGCATCGAAACTCAAATCGGCTTATGTCACTGCCAAGCACGGCCTGCTTGGCCTGGCGCGCACGCTGGCCAAGGAAGGTGCTGCGCATAACGTGCGGTCACATGTGATTTGCCCGGGTTTCGTGCGCACGCCGCTGGTCGAAAAGCAGATTCCCGAACAAGCCGCTACGCTGGGTATCAGTGAGGAAGCGGTGATCAAGGACGTGATGCTGAAAGACAGCGTCGATGGCGTGTTCACCACGGTCGAGGACATCGCACAGACGGCGCTGTATCTGGCCACCTTCCCGTCCGCCGCCTTGACCGGACAGTCGATCGTGGTCAGCCACGGCTGGCATATGCAGTAGATACGGTTAGTTGCGTACACGCGAAAACCGACAACCTTTCAAGGACTACAGATGAGCATCAAGGCAGGTTTCATTGGTCTGGGCGCGATGGGTGCCCCGATGGCTACCCATCTTCATGAGCACGGCCTGTTGGTTGCCGTCGCCAACCGTACGCATGCAAAAGCGACGGCGCTGGCGCAACAGCTAGGGGTAACCGCACCGGACACGCTGGCCGAGCTGGCCGCGAAGTGTGATGTCATTGCGCTGTGCGTCACCGCCGATGCCGATGTACTGTCCACGATCGAAGCGCTGGTGCCGCAGCTGCCGCCGGGGGCCATCGTGATCGATCATTCGACCGTGGCGCCGGACACCGCACGACGTGCCGCGACACGCCTTGGCGAAGTCGGTGCGCATTTCCTCGATGCGCCGGTGTCCGGCGGGGTGGAAGGCGCGAAGAACGGCAAGCTGTCGGTGATGGTCGGTGGCGATGTTGATGTGCTCGAGCGTGCGCGGCCGGTGCTGGAAGCCTATGCCTTGAAGGTGACCCATCTCGGTGCGGTCGGGGCGGGACAGGCGACCAAGGCGGTCAATCAAGTGCTGGTGGCCGGCATCGCCCAGGCGGTGTGCGCGGGACTCGCCTTGGGTGAGGCGCTGGGGCTGGATCCGGAACGCCTGATTCCCACGCTGGGCGCTGGTGCGGCCGGCAACTGGTTTCTGGAAAAGCGCGGTGCGACCATGCTGCGCGATGAGTTCAGCGTGGGCTTCAAGCTCGCCCTGCTGCACAAGGACCTGGGTATCGTGCGCGGTATCGCCGAGCAGGCCGGAATCGATAGCCGACTCATCAAAGAGTCACTGGCCGACTACGCCGAGCTGATGAGTCAGGGCTATGGTGATGACGATATTTCGGCGCTGATCCGGTTGAAGCGCAAAAGCTGAGCGGCGAGGGCCGCCCAGCTCATTTCCAACCCGTAGCGGTTACTTCGTTGCGGATTGCGACGTGGCAATCGCCTGCTTGAAGAAGCCGTAGACGCCGTCGTCATTCATCCGGCGCGCGTTCGACAGTTCGCCCGCTTTCGTGGAGTAGAGAATCTTGTCGTCCGGCGACACGATCACTGCCGCAGGAATACCGTTCTTGGTCGGATCATCGTAACGCTTGGTGATATCGAGGTTGTGATCGAAGTTGCCGACGTCGATCTTCACCACCTGGAACTGCTGCTTGATCAGCCCGGCATTTTTTTCGGTCTTCAGCGCGCGATCGAGCGAGCGGCAATCCTCGCACCAGTTGGCGCCAAAGATCAGCAGCACCGGCGTATGCCTTGCCTTGGCCTGGGCCAGCGCGTGCGCTACGTCGGCATTCGCATCGGCGGTGGTGTTATACGGCAGCTCGGCGGCAGACACATTGACACCGATCAGCAAGGTAAGCAGCAACAGCAGTCGTTTCATGGGCACGATCCATACGGGGACGAACCCTGAGCATAACCGGTTAAACACGCGATGTCGTTTTAGCCGTCCAAACAAAAACGGCGCCTCTTATGCAACTTGTGCATGAGGCACGTGCGCGGTTAAGGCTGAGCTATTTGCCTTCCTTCAGGGCAATCGCATTGATGCCGGCACTGGCCAGCCGCTGCTTGGTCGATTCCAGATCGGTGGCGGAGTGGAACGGTCCCAGCCGCACGCGATGGTAAGCTTGGCCGCCGACATTGACGGATTGCACCGTTGCGACAAAGCCTTGCATGGCCAGTTTTGCCTTCAAGGTTTCTGCGTCGGACGGGTTCGGGAACGCGCCGACCTGCAGCAGATAGCCACTACCAGCCGCGGAGGTCGGTGCCGGGGCGGCGGGTGCGGCCGTAATGGTTTCGCTGATAGCCGCCGGCGCATTCGTATTGACGGGCGCTGACGGCGCTGCGGCGGTTGGTTGAGCGGCAGCCTGCTGCTGGGCAGCCGCCTGTTTTTGCTGTTCGGCACGCGCCTGTGCGCTGATCACGGCATCGGGAATCCGCACTTCCTTCTCCGACAGCACGGAATAGAAATCGAACTGCGGCTTTTTCGGCGCGGCTTCGGCAGAGGTTGCCGGCACCACACCAGGGTCGCTGCTGCTTTCCGCGGTGGCCTGCGGATTGGCCTGTGGGCCATCGGGTTTGTGCAGGCTGTCGAACAGCGATCCGCGCATCACCACCGCCGTCATGATGACGCCCAGTACGATGCCGATCACGGCATAACCCCAGCCGGGAAAGCCGCCGCTGTTATTGCGCACGGCCTGCCGACCCTTGCCCTTGCGTGGTGCCATTACATGCTCTCCGGGGCGCTCAGGCCCAACAAACCCAGACCATTCTTCAGTACTTGCCGGGTGGCGACCACCAGTGCAAGGCGCGCGTTGCGCAGCGCGTCGTCGTCGACCAGGAACTGATGCGAGTTGTAGTAAGTATGAAACGCATTGGCCAGTTCGCGCAGCCACGCGGCAATAATATGCGGCTCCAGATTCACCGCGGCGGCCTCGACCAGCTCCGGGTATTTCGACAGCTCGGTCAGCAGGATCTGCTCGTGTTCGTTGTCCAGCCGGGCGAGATGCGCAAGACCATCCTGCAGATCGAAGGTGAAGCCCTTTTCGGGCGCCTGGCGCAGCACGCTGCACACGCGAGCGTGCGCATATTGGATGTAATACACAGGATTGTCGTTGCTCTGCGAGCGCGCCAGATCGATGTCGAAAATTAGCTGCGAGTCGGTCTTGCGAGCGATCAGGAAGTAGCGCGTGGCATCGCGACCGGCCTCGTCGATCAGTTCGCGCAGGGTCACATAGCTGCCGGCGCGTTTGGAAATCTTCACCTCTTCGCCGCCGCGGATTACCGTGACCATCTGGTACAGCACGTACTCCGGCCAGTCCTTCGGGATGCCGGCGTCCAGTGCCTGCAAGCCGGCTTTGACGCGCGCCAGGGTGCCGTGGTGATCGGAGCCCAGCACGGTGGCGGCGTGCTCGTAGCCGCGCTGCCATTTGCTGAGGTGGTAAGCCACGTCGGGCACGAAATAAGTGAACGTACCGTCGGACTTGCGCATCACGCGGTCCTTGTCGTCACCGTAGTCGGTCGTGCGCAGCCACAGTGCACCCTCGCTCTCGTAGGTGTGGCCATGGGCGACCAATCCCCGCACGGTCTCATCCACCTTGCCGTCGCTGTAGAGAGACGACTCGAGGAAATACACGTCGAAGCCAACGCCAAACGCCTTCAGGTCGAGATCCTGCTCGCGGCGCAAGCTGGCCACGGCGAAGCGGCGGATCGCATCGAGATTGTCGACATCGCCGGCACCCACCACCGTTTCGCCATCGGCGATCACCGACTCACGATCGAGGTAGGCGCGCGCCACGTCGGCTATGTAATCGCCGCGGTAGCCGTTTTCCGGCCAGCTGCTGTCGTCCGGTGTCACGCCGCGTGCGCGCGCCTGCACGGAGATCGCCAGATTCGCGATCTGCACGCCTGCATCGTTGTAATAGAACTCGCGCTTCACGCTCCAGCCGGTGGCCTCGAACAGGCGGCTGAGGCAGTCGCCGATAACGGCGTTGCGGCCGTGGCCCACATGCAATGGTCCGGTCGGATTGGCGGAGACGAACTCCACGCCCACGGTCTTGCCCGCGCCACTTTCGCTGCGGCCGTAAGCATCGCCCTGATCGAGAATCTGACGAATTTCTGCGTGATAGGCGCTGGCGGCCAAAGTGAAATTGATGAAACCGGGTCCGGCGATCTCCACTTTTTCCACCAAGGCGTTGGCGGGCAGCGCGGCGACCAGCTTGTCGGCTAGCTCGCGTGGCTTGGCGCGAGCCGGTTTAGCCAGCAGCATCGCGATATTGCAGGCAAAGTCGCCGTGCTCACGACTGCGCGCGCGTTCGATCACAAAACTGGGCAGCACCAGGTCCGCGGGCAAGGTGGTGTCGTTTTGCAAAGACTTGATTGCCTGCAGAACCAGTTCGCGCAGCTGTGCTTTCACGGGTGAGATCGAATTCGGATGGAACCGCCGATCTTAACAGACCGCCTTATGCGTCAGGCGGTAATACGGCGGCTCAACGACTTTGCGGACATCTCGCATGTAAACGGGTGCCGATTTTGATGCACCGCGGTGTTTGAGCCTGTGGATAAGTCTGTGGGGAAATCAGGACTTGGGTAACGCAAGCTACTTGTATCATGGGCAGAATCGGCAAAATTAGATAAATAAATAAACATTATCAATTACTTAAGATGCATATCTCAACCTGTATGCATGATGGCCTCTGCAAGGGGCGGTATCACCATTTTGTGTATAAGTTTCGGAGACCTGCAGCACTCCTCTCGAACGGCAGAGGTCATCGGGTTGTCATGCAGCATGGCGAAGATAAGCAGGTGCCTGACATGACTCCCCTCCATGCATGGCATCCGGAGACGCCGCTCTCTCCCTCACTAAAATCGGCCCGGCGGCGTGGTTTATCTACGCCGCTTTTTTGTGCCCGAGGATTTTGTAGCGGCGGTGGAAGCAGCTCACAGCAGTCCCCGCGCCGCCATTGATACCGGCTCGCCGCTGCCGATCACCAGATGATCGAGAACGCGTACCCCGACCAGTTGCAGGGCGTCACGCAGTTCATGCGTGATCGCACGATCGGCCGCACTGGGTTCGGCCACTCCGGACGGATGATTGTGCGCAAAGATCACCGCGCCGGCGTTGTGCTGCAGACAGGCACGTACGACTTCGCGTGGATGCACACTGGCGCCATCGATAGTGCCGCGAAACAGTTCTTCGAAGGCCAGCACCCGGTGGCGGTTATCCAGGTAAAGACAGCCGAATACCTCATAAGGCAGATGACGCAGTCGGGCGCGCAGATAATCGCCGCTGTCGCGTGGGTTGCCCAGACTCTGCCGCTGCTGCAGCTCTTCGGCGAGGCTGCGCCGCGCCAATTCCAGCGCGGCGGCAATCCGTGCCCTTTTGGCCGGACCAAGGCCTCCGGCGCGGATCTGCTGCTCAGGACTGCTCAGCAGCGCGCCGAGACTGCCGGCATTGCCGAGCAGCTCGCGACCCAGTGCAATGGCATCCTTGCCGCGGCTGCCGCTGCCCAGCAGTACCGCCAATAGCTCGGCATCGGACAGCGTGGCGCTGCCGCGGGACAGCAGTTTTTCACGGGGACGTTCGCCTTCGGGCCAGTCTCGAATACTCATGCCGTCAGACTGCCAGCTGCCGCACATCAAAGGCAGCGGATGAGGCAAATGAATCCGGTAAGCTAGCGGTCTGCCCGATTGTCAGGCCCGCCCTACATGAGTCTTGCCAAACGCCGTATCTTGCTGGGAGTGTCCGGCGGCATAGCCGCTTACAAGTCCTGCGAACTGGTTCGCCGTCTGCGCGATCTGGACGCGGACGTGCGCGTGGTGATGACGGAAAGCGCCACGCATTTTGTCAGCCCAACTACCTTTCAGGCGCTGTCGGGCCAGAGCGTGCGGGTGAGTCTGTGGGACGCGCAGGCTGAGGCGGCGATGGGGCATATCGAGTTGGCGCGCTGGGCCGAACGCATTTTGATCGCACCCGCCAGTGCGGACATTCTCGCGCGGCTGGCACACGGCCTTGCCGACGACCTGCTGACCACACTGTGTCTGGCCAGTGCAGCGCCGCTGTATGTAGCGCCCGCGATGAACCAGCAGATGTGGGCGCATGCGGCCACTCGGGCAAATATCGAGACGCTGCGCCAGCGCGGCGTGCGCCTGCTTGGTCCGGCGTCGGGCGACCAGGCCTGCGGTGACGTGGGTAGCGGCCGCATGCTTGAAGCGCACGAGCTGCGCGATGCCATGGCCGCGTCGTTTGGCGACGGTTCGCTGGCCGGATTGAATGTGGTGGTCAGTGCCGGCCCGACCTATGAGGATATCGACCCGGTGCGCTTCATCGGCAACCGCAGTTCGGGCCGCATGGGCTTTGCGGTCGCGCAAGCCGCCGCACTGGCCGGTGCCAACGTGACCCTGGTTGCAGGGCCCGTGAGTCTGCCTACGCCAGCTGGCGTAGCGCGGCGCATCGATGTGCGCAGCGCGGCGCAGATGCATGTTGCCGTGTTGGATGCATCGGCTCTGGCAGACATCTACATCGGCGCGGCGGCGGTCGGCGACTACCGACCCAACGATGTATCCGCGCACAAGTTGAAGAAGCGCGATGGGGCTGGCCTGTCGTTGCAGCTCAGTGAGAACCCCGACATCCTCACTAGCCTGTCAGCCAAACCGGTGCATCCGTTTCTGGTCGGCTTTGCCGCCGAGACGCACGATGTCGCGAACTACGCGCAGCACAAGCTGCGAAACAAGGGGCTGGACATGATTGCTGCCAATCAGGTGGGTGAAGGCCTCGGTTTCGAAGCCGACGACAACGCGTTGAGCGTCTACTGGGCCGATGGTGCGATCGAGCTGCCGCGCGCAGCCAAACCCGAGCTTGCCCGTCAGCTCATTACGCAGATTGCGCAGTGCTATCGCGCGAGCCGCGCCGGATGAATCGACCGGTCATCGACATAGCATTGAAAATTCTGGATGTGCGCCTTGGCGACAGCATTCCGCTACCTGAGACAGCGACCATCGGCAGCGCCGGCATGGATCTGCGCGCGGCGTTGGAGCGGCCACTGACACTGGCGCCCGGCGAGAGTGTGCTGGTGCCCAGCGGCATCGCCATTCATATTGGCGATCCGGGCTGGTGTGCGTTGATCGTTCCGCGCTCGGGCCTGGGCCACAAGCATGGGTTGGTGATGGGTAATCTGGTTGGCGTGATCGATGCGGATTACCAGGGGCCGCTGATGATTTCGTGCTGGAACCGCGGCATCGAGCCGTACACCATCGACGTCGGCGATCGCATCGCACAGCTGCTACTGGTGCCGGTCGCACAGGCACGCCTCAATGTCGTGACGGAATTTGTTGTCAGTGAACGTGGTGCTGGCGGATTCGGTTCCACCGGTATCAATTAGGTAGGATGGGCTGGATGTGTTGGGGGACTGCAACAAAAATCTCGGGGATGGGACATGGCGTTGAGCATCGCGGTAGGACGTTTGCGGCATTCGCAGGTTGACTGGCGGCGTCAGCTGCCGTTGGCTGGCGCGACGCTGCTGTTCCTGCTCGGGCTTTTTTGCGCATGGCAGATCTGGTTGATTGCTGAAGAGGGCAGTTCGATCGAGCGCGTTCATGCGGCGCAGGATCAGGCCGTGCATGCGCTGACCGTCGAGATCGCCGCCCAGCGCAGCAAGGTCCAGAAAGTATTGGGCTCGGTCGATCCCACCACGGTGATGAGCGATCCGGTCAAGAGCGCCTTGGCGCTTCGCCAGCAGCTTCCACAGGTGCAAAGGCTGGAGTTGTATAGCGGTGATCTAAACGAAGTGCTGCACGCCAACTATCACGAATTTGGCTATGCCAAGGCAGCCCAGTTGATGGCGGCGCGGAGTGCCGATGGCCCTTCATTGATGCAAAGCGTATCCGTGGGTAATGGGGATCGTCATCTCAGCCTCATCGTGCCGTTGGGACCATCGCAACAACCGACGGTCTGGGTCTGGGTCGAGTTGCCATTTGCGCCGTTGCAGCAACTGTTCGAATCGGTGTCGCCAGCCGGTGGTCGGCTCGAGCTTCGTCAGGGCGACGACCATGGAGAGATGAGTTTGTCCTCCGATGGCGCCACGTCGGCGATAGCAGAGGTAGCGGGAAAGCCGGTGGCCGGTAGCGCATTCAGTGTCTATGCGGGGCTGCCGGATGCGTTTATCGTGCTGCCGCACGTGTGGCCACTGGCAGCTCTGCTGACTCTGTTAGGGATCGGGGGTGCCTTTTTTCTGCTGCGCCTGCGCATCCGTGCGACTGCATCCGCAGCGCCTGAACCCGAAGAGGTGGCGCTGCCCGCAAGAATTAAAAAGCTCAGTCCACCGGTCGACATCGCGGCAGCTACCGCGCGACCCTCCCCGCCGTTGCCATCTGCACCGGCAATCGAGCTCGATCCCAGCATTTTCCGCGCGTATGACGTGCGTGGTGTGGTGGGAAAAACCTTGAACAAGGAGGTTGCCCGTGCACTCGGTCAGTCGATCGGCACGCTGATGGGCGAAAAGGGTCTGCGCGAAATCGTAGTGGGCCGAGACGGTCGTCTGTCCGGTCCCGAACTGGCTGGTGCACTGTCGGACGGTCTGCGTGCTGCCGGCATCGACGTGATCGATATCGGCGCAGTGTCGACGCCGGTCGTTTATTTCGCGGCGTTTCGATACAACACCGGTTGCGGTGTAGCGGTCACAGGTAGCCACAATCCGCCGGACTACAACGGCTTCAAGATTGTGGTCGGTGGCGAGACGCTATCCGAAGGCGCGATCCAGGATCTGTATCAGCGTATCGCCACAGGCGCGCTCAACAGCGACGGTCAGGGTGCGCTGCGACAAGTCGAGGTGACGTCTGACTATATCGAGAAAATCGTCGGTGACGTACAAGTCGAACGATCGCTCAAGATCGTCGTCGACTGCGGCAACGGCATCCCTGGCGCGCTGGCACCGCAGGTGCTGGAAGGCATTGGCTGTGATGTCATTCCGCTGTATTGCGAAGTCGATGGCACATTCCCGAACCACCATCCCGATCCATCCGACCCGCACAATCTGGAAGACTTGATTGTTTCGGTGAAGAGTACCGGCGCCGACCTGGGCATCGCGTTCGATGGCGACGGCGACCGTCTGGGTGTGGTGACCCGCTCGGGCGAGATCATTTTCCCCGATCGCCTGCTGATGCTGTTTGCGCGGGATGTGTTGTCACGTCAGCCCGGTGCCACGGTGATCTACGACGTCAAGTGTACCGGCCATCTCAAGGGTCAGATTCTGGATGCTGGCGGCAGCCCG
>Ga0302223_10000561_pt1 | contig 23129 bp, 17 predicted proteins | sample II_Palsa_E2_3_FD_194565 | JGI IMG/M metagenome (GOLD analysis project Ga0302223, IMG submission 194565) | Peat permafrost microbial communities from Stordalen Mire near Abisko, Sweden - II_Palsa_E2_3 | ecosystem: Environmental > Terrestrial > Soil > Palsa > Peat permafrost | place: Sweden... | reverse complement strand
CCCCTCGGATCATCCTGACTTCGCTTTGTGGTTGACCAAGGAAGGGATAGCCTCGATTTCGTTGAATCCGGATACGGTGATTGCGACGTGGCAGGCGTTGGCGAAGACTATTTGAAGCTGCTTTGAGTGCGACCGCTGAGCGAGCTGTATCGCTCAGCTCAGCGGCCCCGGTTCACGCAGGATGGGTAGGATGCGGTAGCTAACCTCCAGGTCGCAAGACCCGGGGGTTTTTTTATTCGCGGCAAAAGGGCGCTTGAGAAGCGCAGACGGACGCTGAAGTCAGTTTGTCCTGGATCGCCCCGCTATACCAATGCCGCGATTCGGCGCAAAATCCCTATGATAGGGAGGCAGCCGCTTGGCTGGTTGGCGTATAACCGTAGACAGGTGGCAAACCGGTGGGCCGGTTTTAAGTCGGCCGCGCTCCAACGCATAACCCATATCTCTAAACTGGAGTTGTCATGTGGCACGCAGGGCTGGACTGGTGGGTCGCCACGGGTGTGCTGGTGATCATGGAGTTGCTGACGGGTACCTTTTACCTGTTGGTGATTTCGCTTGGCATGGCGGCAGGTGGTTTGGCGCACCTTGGCGGCTTGGCGCTGGAATGGCAATTTTTACTCGCGGCGCTGGTGGCCTTGGCGGGCATCTTGATCGTGCGCCGCTCGCGTTTCGGTGCGGTCAAGCGCACGGTGCGGGGCAATCGCGATGTCAATCTCGATATCGGTGAAACGGTGGAAGTGCGTGCATGGCAGGATGGCCGGGCGCGTGTCATGTATCGCGGCGCGCCCTGGGATGTCGAATTGCTGCCGGGGCAAAGCGAAACCGCCCAATGGTATGAAATTCGTGAACTCTCGGGTAGTCGTTTGCTGGTCAACGCCAAGCCCGGTGTGCCGCATGCCGCGTCATAGAATTTGCGCTGATAGCGCTGTTTAGAAACCACGCCCGGCAACGGGCGCCATGCCGCATTACGTCGCCTGCTGACGTAGAACCAGGAGAACAGCTTGATTGCCATTCCGATTTTTTTTGTGATTGTCCTGTTTGTGATTGCCCGTGCGGTCAAGATCGTGCCCCAGCAACACGCTTGGGTAATCGAGCGGGTAGGGCGCTACCACGAGACCTTGACGCCGGGCTTGAGCATTATCGTGCCGTTTGTCGACCGGGTGGCCTATAAGCATGTGCTTAAGGAAATTCCGCTGGATGTGCCCAGCCAGATTTGCATCACCCGCGACAATACGCAATTAACGATTGACGGTGTGTTGTACTTTCAGGTCACCGACGCGATGAAAGCGTCATACGGTTCCAGTAATTATGTGTCGGCCATCGTTCAATTGGCCCAAACGACTTTGCGCTCCATCGTCGGCAAACTTGAGCTGGATAAGACTTTCGAAGAACGTGAAATCATCAACCACCATATTGTCACGGCGCTGGATGAAGCCGCGCAAAATTGGGGTGTCAAAGTGCTGCGTTATGAGATCAAGGATCTGACGCCGCCCAAAGAAATTCTGCATGCCATGCAAGCGCAAATCACCGCCGAACGTGAAAAGCGGGCGCTGATTGCCGCCTCCGAAGGCAAACGCCAGGAGCAGATCAATCTGGCGTCAGGCGCGCGTGAGGCGGCCATCCAGAAGTCCGAAGGCGAACGGCAAGCCGCGATCAATCAGTCTCAAGGGCAGGCTTCGGCGATCCTGGCTGTCGCCGAAGCGAATGCTCAGGCGATTGAAAAAATTGCTCATGCAATCCAGTCGCAAGGCGGTGCCGAAGCGGTCAATCTCAAGGTCGCCGAGCAGTATGTGACGGCTTTTGCCAATTTGGCCAAGCAGGGCAACACCTTGATTGTGCCGGCCAACCTGGCCGATATGAGTTCGATGATTGCTTCGGCGTTGACCATCGTCAGCCAGAAAAAAGCCTGAGTATTTTGGCGGCAAATATCCCGCCTCGTGTTGGGTGCTGCCAATTTCGGATTCGATGCGACGATTGCCTAGAGCCGGGTTGAAGCCTCGATTGGCGTGTCACATGTTATCGGCGCTTTTGCTTTAACGGTGGAGTTGGAGGATCGACACACCATGAAAAAAAATCACCATCACAGTCTCCATCGCCATGGTGCGCCACGGCCCAGCCGCGGCCATGTCTGCCGGTTGATCGCATTGAGTCTTGCCGTATTGGGTCTTTTCTTCCGTTTCCCCCTTGCCTTGGCCGCCGATAACGGCGCTTTGTGCAGCCACATGATTGCTTCGGGCAATCCTGAGTACCCGCCCTATCTATGGCGCGATCCGGGTAACGATACACGGCTGATCGGCGCCAATGCCGACTTTATGCAGTTGGTCGCCAAAGAGTTGGGGATCACGATTGAGGTCAGGTATGTCGGGCCTTGGGGGCGGGTTCAAGAAGAAACCCGGCTGGGGCATGAGGATCTGATCGCAGGCGCCTTTTTCACCTTGCCGCGTCTCGACTATATGGACTATGTCTATCCGGCGTTTCGTGAGACCCGTTCGGTGATCTGGACCCGGGATACGGCGCATCTCGACTATAAAAATTGGCCGGATCTGCGGGGCTTGCAGGGAGTGACGGTAATCAACAATAGTTTTGGCGAAGACTTCGACCGTTATGCCAAAACTTCGTTGAAGATCAACACGGTACCGAGTTTGGAGCAGGGCTTGAAGATGTTGCAGGTGTCGCGCGTCAATTATTTGATCTATGAGGAAGCGCCGGGGCAGGCTTATATTGCCAAGATGAATATTGGCGGCTTGAAGCAGGTGCCGGTGCCGATCAGCAACGAAAGTCTGTTCCTCACCCTGTCACATGAATCCGCATGCAACACCGCCGCCATGCGCGGTTTGCTGGCCAAGGCGGTGTACAAACTGACCAAGCAGAATGTGATGGACGATCTGGTACGAAAAAACATCGATCTATGGCGCAAGCAATCGAAATAGCATTCATGTAGTGCCGGCAGGGCAAAAGAAAAGCGACCTGGGAGGTCGCTTTTTTTGGGGGGGCTTGGGTTTGTTTGCGCGGTTGGGATAAAGGCGGCGACTTATCCCGGATGGCGCATCAGGCGGGCGTGTTCGCGCTCCCAATCGCGATTTTTTTCGGTTTCGCGTTTGTCATGCTGCTTTTTACCTTTGGCCAGGCCGACTTCGCATTTGACCAAACCACCCTTGTAGTGGAGGTTAAGCGGCACCAGGGTAAAGCCGCGTTGCTCGACTTTGCCGATCAGTTTGCTGATTTCAGCCGCATGCAACAGCAGCTTGCGTGTGCGGGTCGTATCCGGGTGGATATGGGTCGAAGCGCTGTTGAGCGGGCTGATATGCGCGCCGATCAGATAGAGCGCGCCGTCGCGGATCACGACATAACCCTCTTTGATCTGGGCCCGGCCGGCGCGGATCGCTTTGACTTCCCAGCCCTCAAGCACGAGGCCTGCTTCGTACCGCTCCTCGATGAAGTAATCAAAGAACGCTTTTCGGTTATCGCTGATGGTCATGAATGAAATGCTGCCAACTCAAGTAAAATACAATTTTAACAAAGCGAGCGGCCCAAAGCTGCCGAAACCACCGATTCGCGCGTGATATTGTTTGAAATCGCGTTTTTGCCCCTGCGCGAATCGCGCCTTTCGACATATGCGCCCCATTTACCGGCGTCCAGGGTTTTCCGTTCGCGCCTCACAAGCAGCCTAATTTATGGCAGATGTGCATAAAACGGTGTTGATACGCCAATCGGCCGAACAGATGTTCGATCTGGTGACCAACGTCGCCGACTATCCTAACTTTCTTCCCTGGTGTGGTGGTGTAGATATCACATATCAGGACGAAACGCGCATGGACGCGAAGATCAACATCAATTTCAAGGGGATCCGGCAGCATTTCGCCACCCACAATACCCATGTGCGCCCGACCTCGATCAATATGGAGTTCGCTGACGGGCCGTTCAAGAAGTTCACCGGCTATTGGCGGTTTATCCCGCTGCGCGAGGACGCCTGCAAAATCGAGTTTTCGCTGCACTACGAATTTGCCAGCATTATTCTCGAAAAAATTATCGGTCCGGTGTTCAATCATATCGCGAACACCTTCGTTGAGTCGTTTATTAAGCGCGCCGAGGTGGTCTATGCCCGCTCATGAAGCCGCCGACGCTCAACCGGCCACGACTTCGGCGCTGTGTATCGAGGTCGAGGTGTGTTACGCGCCGCCGCCGCCGGGGGGCGTCAGCCTGATTGCCGTCGCGCTCGCCCAGGGGACCACAGTGGCGCAGGCAATCGGTCTTAGCGGCGTGCTGCAGCTCCATCCCGAGATCGACCTGGCAAGCAATAAGGTCGGGGTTTTCGGCAAACTGGTGCAACTTGATGGGGTGGTTCAAGCGCATGATCGCATCGAAATCTATCGTCCGCTTACCGCCGACCCCAAAGTTGCGCGGCAGCGCCGGGTCGAAAAAATCCGCGCCGGCTCGACCGAAGGGCGCAAATGGCAGGGGCGCGAGAAACGCTGAATCTGTATCGGCCCTGAGTTTTCGCCTGCCCCCGACTTTACTCCATCTGCTTATGCTTGCTTGAAGCGCGGCTTCGCGGCGTATCAATGCAGCGGCACATCCCCCTCCATCGGCGCTTCAGCCGCGGATTTATCGCTTGCATGCAATTGCACCGACCACGTCACACCGCTCATCAGCAAGGTGATCGCAGCGATTTCCAGCAGGCGCGGCAGGCGCGCGTCGTAGACAAAACCGTAGAGCAGGGCAAACAAGGTTTCAAAGACGATCATCTGACCCGACAAAGTCAGCGGCAGCCGCTTGCTGGCCGCGTTCCACAGCGAATTGCCCAGCCACGATGCGCCTACCGCCAGCACCAGATTGACGGCCCAGAACATATGCCAGCGCGGCACCGGCATGGCCGCCTGATGCAGCGCGCCGGGCACGGTCATGGCCGCGACCCCGAGCAGTACGCCCAGCATGCCGGTCACGATGCCGCTCAGGACCGACCATTCGTTACCGCTATAGCGCAGGTGCTGTTTCAAGTAGCGCGTGTTTTGCACGGCGAATAAGGTCCAACTGAACAAGGCGCCGGCGGCGCAGAGCAGCCCGATGACCCGCGCGGACCACGGTGCGGCGCCCGGTGCGCCCGCCACCGTGAACACATCGAAGTTGATGCAGACAATGCCCAGCAGCACCAGCAGCAACGGCCACACCAGCTTGCGCAGCGACACCGCGCCGTGATCGCTCCGACCCACCAGGGTCACGGTAACGGGCAGCAGGCCGATAATCAGTGAGGTTGGCGCAATCCCGATGCGTTGTACGGCTGCCGCCAGCAAGACGTAATAAATGATGTTGCCGCTCAAGGACAAGCTGACCAAGGCCAGGCAATCCTGGCGCGTGATTTTACCCGCGAGCCGACGCACCATCGGCAGTGCCGCCAGCAGTGAAACCAGCCCATAAGTCATATAGCGGCCGGCTGACAGCGCCAGCGGCGAGAAATCCGGCAGCAGGCGCGGGGCAATAAAAACCGTGCCCCAAAATGCGCCTGCCATCACCCCGTATGCCACACCTCGGCGCATGCAATCGTCTCCTTCAGAGTGGGGTTCAGCGGTTTTTTGATCAGCCGGCGAGAATAACACGCTCACGTAGGAGCGGGACCGTGAGTGCTGCTGGCCCGACCCGGTGCGCCAGTCGGCAAGCCCCTGCCTGCAAGTGTCACGGGCGTAGCGTAAAAACCGGCATGGCACGGGAACCTTATGCGTACCACTCAAACATTCTCGGAACTTCGCGTATAATCCGCTTTTGCGCCTATAGGATTTGCCATGCGTTTAATCCAAAAAGCACTCACATTCGATGACGTGCTCCTCGTTCCCGCGTTTTCGGACGTCTTGCCACGCGATACGTCGCTTAAAACCCGCTTCACTCGCAATATCGCGCTGAATATGCCGCTGGTCTCGGCCGCGATGGATACAGTGACCGAAGGGCGTCTGGCGATTGCCATGGCGCAGCAGGGTGGTATTGGTATCGTCCACAAAAATCTCACGCCGGTCGAACAAGCGCGTGAAGTTGCCAAGGTCAAGCGTTTCGAATCGGGGGTTTTGCTCGACCCGATTACCGTACCGCCTGAATTAACCGTCAGCGAAGTGATCGCGCTGTCGCATCAATACGGCATTTCCGGTTTTCCGGTGGTCGACGGCCGGGCTTTGATCGGCATCGTGACCAACCGCGACCTGCGTTTCGAACAGCGCCAGGATCTGCCCGTGAGCAGCATCATGACGCCGCGCGAACGCCTGATTACCGTCAAGGAAGGCACCCCGCTGCACGAAGCCAAGGCTTTGATGCATGCCCATCGCCTGGAACGTGTATTGGTGATCAACGACGCGTTCGAATTACGCGGCCTGATTACCGTCAAGGATATTTTAAAAGCCACCGAACACCCGGATGCCTGTAAAGACAGCGACGGCAAGCTGCGCGTCGGCGCGGCAGTCGGGGTAGGCCAGGACAACGTTGAACGTATCGAGTTGCTGGTGCAAGCCGGGGTTGACGTGCTGGTGGTCGACACCGCGCACGGTCACAGCCAGGGCGTGCTGGAACGGGTGCGTTGGGTCAAGCAGCAATTCCCGCATATCGAAGTGGTCGGCGGCAACATCGCCACCGCCGATGCCGCGCGTGCGCTGGTCGAATACGGTGCCGATGCGGTCAAGGTCGGGATTGGCCCGGGGTCGATTTGCACCACCCGCATCGTGGCCGGCGTCGGCGTGCCGCAAGTCACCGCGATTGCCAATGTCGCCGACGCCCTCAAAGGCACCGGCGTGCCGGTGATCGGTGACGGCGGTGTGCGTTATTCGGGCGATGTGGCCAAGGCGCTTGCCGCCGGCGCCAGCACCGTGATGATGGGCAGCATGTTGGCCGGCACCGAAGAATCGCCGGGCGATGTGTTCCTGTATCAAGGCCGCCAATACAAAGCATATCGCGGCATGGGTTCGGTCGGCGCCATGAAGGACGGCGCCGCGGATCGATATTTCCAGGAAAACTCCGGCAATATCGACAAACTGGTCCCCGAAGGCATTGAAGGCCGGGTCGCCTACAAGGGCAGCGTCAACGCCATCTTGTATCAGGTGGTCGGCGGCGTGCGCTCCAGCATGGGTTATTGCGGCTGCCGCACCATCGCCGAGTTGCACGAAAAAGCCGGTTTCGTCGAAATTACCTCGGCAGGTATCCGCGAATCGCATGTGCATGATGTTCAGATCACCAAAGAAGCGCCGAACTATCACGTGGAGTAATGAGTGCACGATAAAATTCTGATTCTCGATTTCGGCTCTCAGGTCACCCAGTTGATCGCCCGGCGTGTGCGCGAAGCGCATGTCTATTCGGAAATTCACCCTTACGACGTCGACGATGCATTTATCCGCGACTTCGCGCCGAAGGGCATCATCCTCTCCGGCAGCCATCATTCGGTAACCGAAGACGGCTCGCCCCGCGCGCCGCAGGCGGTATTCGAACTGGGCGTGCCGGTACTGGGCATTTGTTACGGCATGCAAACCATGGCCGAGCAATTGGGCGGCAAGGTTGAACTGGGCCTGGTGCGTGAATTCGGTTATGCCGAAGTGCGGGCGCATGGCCACACCAAGCTGTTTGAGGGGATAGAGGATTTCCGCACGGCGGAAGGCCATGGCATGCTCAAGGTGTGGATGAGCCACGGCGACAAGGTCACCGCGATGCCGGAAGGGTTCAAGCTGATGTTGTCGACCCCGTCATGCCCGATTGCCGGCATGGCTGACGAAACGCGCCGTTTTTACGCGGCGCAGTTTCACCCGGAAGTCACCCACACGGTGCAGGGCGCCGCTTTGCTGAGCCGTTTTGTACTCGACATCTGCGGCGCGCACGCCGACTGGAAGATGGGCGACTATATCGACGAGGCCGTGACCAAGATTCGCGAGCAAGTCGGCACCGAACACGTGATCCTGGGTCTGTCGGGCGGTGTCGATTCGTCGGTGGCCGCAGCCTTGTTGCATCGTGCCATCGGCGACCAGCTCACCTGCGTGTTTGTCGACCACGGCTTGTTGCGCCTGAACGAAGCCAAACAAGTGATGGAAACCTTCGGCGAGCATCTGGGCGTCAAAGTGATTCATGTCGACGCGACCGAGGCGTTTATGTCGGAACTGGCCGGCGTCACCGACCCGGAACAGAAACGCAAAATCATCGGCCGCGAATTTGTCGAGGTGTTCAAGGCCGAAGCCGCCAAATTGACCGATGCCGAATGGCTGGCGCAAGGCACGATCTACCCGGACGTGGTCGAATCGGCCGGCAAGGGCAAGAAAGGCATGACCATCAAGAGCCACCACAACGTCGGTGGTTTGCCGGAAGACTTGAAACTGAAACTGCTTGAGCCGCTGCGCGAACTGTTCAAGGACGAGGTCCGCGAACTGGGCGTGGCACTGGGTTTGCCGCCGGCCATGGTGTATCGCCACCCGTTCCCCGGTCCCGGCTTGGGCGTGCGTATTCTGGGCGAAGTCAAACATGAGTTTGCCGAGTTGCTGCGCGCGGCCGATGCCATCTTTATCCAGACCCTACGCGACTTTATCGATCCGGCAACCGGCAAATCCTGGTACGAATTGACCAGCCAGGCCTTCGCCGTATTCCTGCCGGTCAAGAGCGTGGGCGTGATGGGCGACGGCCGCACTTACGACTACGTGGTGGCGCTGCGCGCGGTGCAAACCCAGGATTTCATGACCGCGCATTGGGCCCATCTGCCGCATGAACTGCTGGGCCATGTATCGAACCGCATTATTAATGAAGTGCGGGGGATCAACCGCGTGGTTTACGATATTTCGGGGAAACCGCCGGCGACCATCGAGTGGGAGTGACCTAAACTGTTCCTAAGTCGTTCTGGGAGCTCTGGTTTTTTGTGTTTTTCCTTTTAAAAACATTAGGTTATTGTCCAGTGAGATCCGTGGTGATCCGGGCAATGCCAGGTGGGCATGTCGGTACTATTGACGGTATCGACATGCCTTCCTCGGACGACCTTGCCCGATACCGTCAAACTGCTGTGACGATATCGGTTGACGGTATACGTTCGAGGAGGCTGTATGCTCACCGATATGCAAAACGGGCGCTAAAGCACGACAAAAAAATTCACAAAGTGGCTGACCAGCAAGGGCTGTAGCCGCAGTAATGCCTTCTGGTGGGGTGAGTTTTCGGTGCGACTATCGGTTGAAAGGCCTCTGGGAGACCTAAGTCATCGGTTGGCATGACGCCCAACCTCACTTGAAACCTAATTTGCTTGTATCAGTAAACAAGTGGGAAAAAGCATAATATTATTTCCATTTTTGCCGGTTAGAGTAGTAATATTGCTGTTATGGCCAAGAAAACCGCTCCCTTGCTACCGGGTACCGAGCTGCGCTTGCAGCAGCTCGGGGAGCGTTTACGCTTGGGCCGCCTGCGCCGGCGCCTGACGGGCAAGCAGGTTGCGGAACGGGCGGGAATGACGCCCGTCACATTGCGCAGTCTGGAGAAGGGCGGCTCCGGGGTCACGATAGGCGCCTATTTGGCCGTCATGCAGGTATTGGGCGCGGACAAAGACCTAGATCTCCTGCTGAAGGATGACCCCCTCGGCCGAAACCTGCAGGATGCGGCACTGCCGAGGCGGTCACGGGCTAAAAAGCAGATTGTGCCCCCGGCGCCCGAGCTTCGGGCCTCTTCGTCTACTCCCCCCGAAAAGACGGAGCCCCGCGTCGCGAGCAATTGGACGGCAGAAGACACATTTGTCAGTGCAGACAGCCTGGCCGCTCTCATCCAGCTTCCCAAGCCGGACAAGCAGGGGCCCGCGCGATGAACAGCGGGCTTCTGATTGCCGTCTATGGCGATTGGGACGGCCTTGCCGAGCCGCTGAGGTTAGGCAGGCTTTACACGCATCCCACTGCCGCCCAGGAAGTGTTCGAATATGAATTCGACGATGACGTGCTGAATCGGGCTGACATGGCCGGTCTCAAGCTCGACCCGCGGCTCGGGTGGTTCGCGGGCCGACAGTATCCGCCACAGGGGCAGCAGACGTTTGGTGCATTCAGTGACGCCAGCCCGGATCGATGGGGGCGCTTGCTAATGCGTCGGCGGCTGGAGCGGGCGCAGCGCGCCGGCCGGGCCGACCCCAAGGCGCGGCTTGATGAATCGGATTACCTGATGGGCGTTCACGATGCCTATCGCGTCGGTGCGCTGCGCTTTCGGCGTGACGACGCAGGCCCGTTCCTGGACGATCAACACCACACTGCCGCGCCGCCGTTTGTGCAATTACGCGCGTTGGAGGCCGCAAGCGGGGCCCTCGAGCGCGATGAAGACAATACGGCGAGCGAAGGCGAAGAATGGCTGCGCATGCTGATCGCACCCGGAGGTTCACTAGGGGGCGCACGTCCCAAGGCCAGCGTGGTTGATCCGGCAGGACACCTTTGGATCGCCAAGTTTCCCAGTGTGCGGGACGACTATGACGTCGGCGCTTGGGAAATGGTGGTGTACACCTTAGCCAAGGCCTGCGGGCTTGCCGTGCCCGATGCGCTGGTCCGCAGGTTCGGCAGTGCTCACCACACCTTCCTCGTTAAACGGTTCGATCGTACGGTGCAGGGTCGGCGACGGCACTTTGCTTCCGCGATGAACCTGACCGGCCATCAAGATGGTGATGACGCCTCGACCGGCGCCAGTTATCTGGAAATCGCGCAGGTGTTGATGACTGACGGCGCGCGCACCGACGCCGATCTGCGCGAGCTGTGGTCGCGCATTGTCTTCAATCTGCTCGTGTCAAATACGGATGACCATCTGCGCAACCACGGTTTCTTGCTGGAACCGGGACGAGGGTGGGCGCTGTCCCCAGCATTCGATCTGAACCCGGTACCCCGCGCCCATGGTCTGAAACTCAACATCAGCGCGTCGGACAATGCGATGGATCTGGCGCTGGCGCAGTCCGTTGCGCCTTACTTCAGACTTTCCGTTGAGCAGGCCGAAGAAATTATGTCGAACCAGATGCATGTTGTTTCGCAGTGGCGAACGATTGCCGATTCTCTTTCAATTGCCCACAGAGAACAGCGGCAGATGGAAGCGGCGTTTCGTCTTGCCGTGCACGCATGAGTAACGACTAAACCCACACTATTCAATCTATTTTCCGGATTTTAAATGCCGCTGACTCTGCCTCAACTGGAGCGCCACCTGTTCAAAGCCGCCGATATCCTGCGTGGCAAGATGGACGCCTCCGAATTCAAGGAATATATCTTTGGTATGCTGTTTCTCAAGCGATGCTCCGATGTGTTCGAACAACGTCGTGAGGAAGTGATCCAGCTTGAAATCGATGCAGGCAAGACACCAGCCGATGCGGCGCAATCGGCGGAGAACAAGCGGTGGCATAAAAAAGATGGCTACTTCTGGGTGCCAAAAGAGTCGCGGTACGCCTATCTCGTCGATAACTCACGCCAGGCGAATGTGGGGAGCCTGCTGAGCAAGGCACTGTCGGGAATCGAAGGCGAGAACACCAGCCTCTACGACGTGCTGGAGCATATCGATTTTACCCGCAAGATCGGCCAGAGCAAGATCCCCGACATCAAGCTTCAGCAGCTCATCACGCACTTCAACCTTCATCGCCTGCGCAATGAAGACTTCGAATTCCCCGACCTGCTTGGTGCCGCTTACGAATACCTGATCGGTGAATTCGCCGACTCGGCAGGCAAGAAGGGCGGCGAGTTCTACACGCCGCGTTCGGTGGTGCGGATGATGGTGCGGCTGATCAAACCGGCACTCAAGCACGACGTCTATGACCCCTGCTGCGGCTCCGGCGGCATGCTGATTGCCGCCAAAGAGTATATCGATGAGCATGGGGAAGATGGACGCAAGGCCAATCTGTTCGGTCAGGAGTTCAACGGCACGGTCTGGTCCATTGCCAAGATGAATATGCTGCTGCACGGCATCAGCAATGCGAACCTGCAAAACGACGACACCCTGGCCGAGCCGCAGCATATTGAAGGCGGCGAGCTGATGCACTTCGACCGCGTGCTCACGAATCCGCCATTCTCGATCAATTGGGGCAACACGGAGAAGAATGCCGACGGCACGGCTGCCTGGAGCCCCAAGTTTGAGGCCGAGCGCTTCCCTTACGGGCAGGTGCCGCTGGGCGCCAAAAAGGCGGATCTGATGTTCCTGCAGCATATGCTGGCCGTTACTCGCGACGGCGGCATGGTTGCCACCGTCATGCCGCACGGTGTGCTGTTTCGCGGCGGTGAAGAGAAGGCCATACGCGCGGGCATGATTGAGGACGATCTGCTTGAGGCCGTGATCGGTGTGGCGCCTAATCTGTTCTACGGCACAGGTATCCCAGCGTGCATTCTGGTAATGCGCCAACGGGTGCAATATGGCGCTAACCGCGTCAGCGGCAAGCCTGAAGAGCGCAAGGGCAAGGTGCTGTTTATCAACGCCGACCGTGAGTTCTTCGAGGGGCGCGCGCAGAACTATCTGCTTCCCGAGCATATCGAGAAGATCGTCAATACGTTTGACGAGTTTCGCGTTATTCCTGGTTTTTCTGCCATTGTCGACAACGCCACGCTCAAGGCTAACGAATACAACCTCAACATCCGGCGCTACGCCGACAACGCGCCGCCGCCAGAGCCGCATGATGTGCGCGCTCATTTGGTGGGTGGGATACCCAAGACGGAGGTCGCGGACAAGTCAGCACTGTTTCGGGCCCACGGTCTGAATCCCCTTGACCTGCTGACCGACCGCGACGCCAAGTACTACGATTTCAAGCCAACCCTCGCCAAGCGGCAGGACCTTAAACTCGCGATTGAAGGCAACGCGGGCCTGCTCGCCAAGGAAGCCGCTATCCACACGGCTTTCGATTCCTGGTGGAAGGCACATAGCGCGCGTATCACGGCGCTTTCCGGTCAAATGCGAGCCGACAGCGATGCAGGTACTGCGTCGGCTGGCCTCGTTGCCTTACGGGCTGCCCTGTTGAGGAGCTTCAGCCAGAGTCTGGAGGCCATCGGTCTACTTGACCCCTTCCAGGTGCGCGGCATTGTCGCCGGCTTCTGGTATCAGACCAAGTACGAATTCCTGACCCTGATGGCGCGCGGTTCGAAGGGCGTGGTCGACGCATGGCGCACCAGCATCGTTACTGCACTGGAAGACAAAGCCAGCAAGGAAAGCCCGCTGGAGCACAAACTGGTCAAGTTCTTGATGGGCGACTTTGTGGAGGCCATTACGGAACTGGAGGTTAAGAAGGCGGAACTGGAGAGCCAGATCAAGGCTGCCGGCCCTAAGGGCGCGGAAGGTGAGGAGGGCGATGGTGCTGCCGATGAGGCCGATGACGAGAGCGCGGTGGACGAGGCTCAGCTCAAGGCTCGGAAGAAAGAGCTCTCCGACGTCAAGAAGCAGCTCAAGGTGAAGAAAGACAGCTTTACCAACCATCTCAATGCAGCGGTGGATGGCTTGTCTGCGGAAGACGCTGCCGAGTTGCTGTTGACTATCTTGCATAACGATATGCTGGCTATCGTGGAGCGCTACATTTCCGCGCAGCGCAAGCAGATCGCGGCGGCGTTTGAGAGCTGGTGGGACAAGTATCGGGTGACGCTGACGGAGATTGAGGCGAAGCGGGATGCGGCGGCTCGAACTTTGCGAGGGTTTTTGAAAGGGCTGGCCTATGTTTGATGCCAATCTCGATCGGTGGCAAACACGTAGCCTGAGTTCACTCGCGGATTACGAAAACGGCTTCGCTTTCAGTGAATTGCACTGGTCTGAGCAAGGATTGCCAATTGTTCGCATCGCGCAGATTACTGGCTCACAGGGGATTGTTGATCGATATCCTGGTCGGTTACCCGACAACTTTCGCGTCGACGACAAGAGCCTGATTTTTTCGTGGAGTGGAACACTGGCCGTTGTCCGGTGGGCTGGCGGCCCAGCTTGGTTGAACCAGCACCTTTTCAAAGTGGTGCCAGTCGAAGGAGTTGATCCGTCTTTCTTGTTTCATCTACTCACGGCCTCGGTCGTTGAGATGAACAAGCGGACACATGGCAGTACGATGAAGCACATCAAGCGCAGCGAGCTTCGCGAATTTTTTGTGTTCTTGCCGACGGAGATCAACGAGCAGCAGGCGCTCGCTCGAATTCTCGACACGCTTGACACTGCCATCTACGAAACCGAGGCGATCATCGCCAAGCTCAAGGCCGTCAAGCAGGGCTTGTTGCACGACCTGCTGACGCGCGGCGTCGATGCCAACGGTGAACTGCGCCCGGCTCAAGCCGACGCGCCGCATCTCTACAAGGAATCGCCGCTGGGGTGGATTCCGAAGGAGTGGACGGCGACCTCATTGGGGACCGTCACGACTTGGGCAAGTGGAGGCACACCCAGCCGAGCGGTTCGTTCATATTGGACAGGCGATGTGCCGCTTCTCACGCCGAAGGACATGAAGTCGTTTGAATTGGACGACACGTCTGAGCATATTACAAGCGCAGCGGCTCAAGGTGGGTCTCGGGTCATGCCGGCTGAGACGATCTTCATCGTCGTTAGAGGAATGATCCTAGCGCATTCGTTTCCAGTTGTCCTATCAGGAACGCAAATGGCGTTCAATCAAGACGTGAAGGCGATCACGCCAGACCCCCAGGTGAACTCTCGCTTCCTTGCGCATTGGTTTGTCGCTAACACGGACAATTTTCTAAGGAAGGTGACGGAAGCTACGCATGGGACGAAGAAGCTTGACCTGGATAATCTTGTTGGTATGCCGATAGGCATTCCGCCTTTAGCGGAACAATTATCAGTCGTATCACGACAAGCAGCTATTGATCGACCGTCTGCAAGTGAAACTTCATATCTGACTCAGTTGCAGGCATTGAAAACCGGCCTAATGGACGACCTCCTCACCGGCCGTGTCCGCGTCACACCTCTGCTTGCACCAACCGAACAACCAGAAACCGAAGCGAGCATCTAATGGGCTGGGAACTCAACGATGTAGAAAAGCCTTTCATCGCCCAGTTACAAGCCCTGGGTTGGCAATACCTGGAGGGCAGCCTCGACAACCCGTCTGCCACCGGCCGCACCAACTTTGCCGAGGTTATCCAGGAAGGCATGCTCCGCAACCAACTGCAGGCGCTGAACCCCGGCCCCGACGGCGCGCCTTGGCTGGACGATACCCGCCTGTCTGAAGCCGTAGCTGCCATCACCCGCCCGGGCACGCACAAGCTAATGGAGGCTAACGAAAAAGCTACCGAACTGCTGGTCAAGGGCCTCACCGTAGACGGCCTGCCCGGCTGGGACGGCGGCCGCGGCCAGACGATCCGCTACATCGATTGGGAAACCCCCACCAACAACCGTTTCACCGTCATTAACCAATACCGCGTAGATTGCCCGCCAGGATTCAATAGCGCCAAGGCTTTTATCGTCCCCGACCTGGTCCTGTTGGTCAACGGCCTGCCGCTGGTCGTGGTGGAATGCAAGAGCCCATCGATTCCCGAGCCCTTGGCTGATGCGGTCGATCAACTGCGCCGCTATAGCAACCAGCGCAAGGCAGCCTTCGAGGTGGACGACAACGAGGGCAATGAGCACCTCTTTGCCACCAACCAGTTGCTGATCGCCAGCAGCTTCGACGAAGCGCGTGTCGGCTGCATCGGCGCGGCGTTCGAGTATTACGCACAATGGAAGACCGTGGTCGGCCCGGACGGCGCGGGCAGTGAGATTGAAGTGGCGCAGGCGCTGGGTAAAACCAGTCTGTCGGAACAGGAACGTCTGATTGCCGGTCTGCTCAAGCCCGCGCACCTGCTGGATGTTGTGAAGAACTTTATGCTCTTCATGCAGGCCGGTGGCCAGACCATCAAGACGGTGTGTCGCTACCAGCAATACCGCGCGGTGAATCGGGCCATTGCCCGGCTCAAATCCGGCAAAACACGGTTGCAGCACGGCGAGCATGATCAGCGTGGTGGCATCATCTGGCATACCCAAGGATCAGGGAAGAGTCTGACCATGGTGTTCCTGGTGCGCAAGATGCGCGCCGATGCCCAGTTGCGTCGCTTCAAGGTGATCGTCGTCACCGACCGTAAGGACCTGCAAGGCCAGTTGTCCACGACCGCCACACTCGCCGGCGAGGTGGTGGAGGTGGCGGCGAGCACGTTTGGTGTAAAAGCGCTGGCCCGGCGCAAAGGGCCCGGGCTGATCTTTGCCACGATCCAGAAATACCGCAATGCCGACATGGTGGGCGATGCCCCGTTGAGCGCGGCCGATCTGCACGTGGTGGAGGAACCCAAAGCCACCTACAGGGTGGACGCCGAATCCGACGAAAAATTTGAAGTGCTCAACGAGGACGACACCATTCTTGTGCTGGTGGACGAGGCGCACCGCACCCAGGCCGGCGACATGCAAGCGAATCTATTAGCCAGCTTGCCCAACTGCGCGCGTATCGGCTTCACCGGCACACCGATTATCATGGGCGACAAGAAGCGTACCCATGAGATCTTCGGCGAGTTCATCGATCGCTACACGATCAAGGAAGCCGAGGCCGATGGCGCTACCGTACCGGTGCTCTACGAAGGTCGCACGGCGAACGGCGCAATCAAGGATGGCGCCAGCCTCGACGAGCTGTTCGAAGACCTGTTCCGCCAGCACTCACCCGAGGAACTGGAAGTCATCAAGCGCAAGTACGCGACCAAAGGCCACATCTTCGATGCCCCGGCTCTGATTGCCGACAAGGCGCGCGACATCCTGCGTCATTACGTCACCCACATCCTGCCCAATGGCTATAAAGCGCAGGTCGTGGCGTACAGCCGGCTGGCGGCGATTCGCTATGGCGAAGCGCTCCAGAAAGCGCGCAACGAACTGATGGCCGAGGCAGCGGCGCTGTCACCGCAAGACAAGGCGCTCGACGATGAAGCATTGTGCCAGCGCCCGCCCAAGGTGCAGGCCGTCGTGCAAGCTTGGCGCTATCGGGACACGATGGCCCACATCGAATTTGCGCCCATCATTTCCGGTAGCAACAACGATGACCCGGGCTGGCGTCCGTTGACTGACGGCGCAGCCCAGGAGCAACTGATCAAGCGCTTCAAGAAGCCGCTTTTCCACGCCAAGCCCGAGAAGACTGACCCGCTGGCTTTTCTGGTGGTGAAGTCGATGCTGCTGACCGGCTTTGATGCGCCGATTGAGGGCGTGATGTACCTGGACAGGCCGATTCGGGAGGCTGAACTTCTGCAGGCGATCGCGCGTGTCAACCGTACGGGGTTCGGCAAGCGCTGCGGCATTGTGGTGGACTATTACGGCGTTGCGCAGCATCTGAAGGACGCGCTTGCCGCGTACGCGGATGAAGATGTGGAAGGCGCGCTGGCCAGTCTGAAAGACGAAGTGCCGGCGTTGCGTGACCGTCACCTGCGCGTGGTGGACCTGTTCCGCAAGCAAGGCATCGAATCGCTGGACGACACTGAGGGCTGCATCGAGGCGCTCGGCAGCGAGAAGCTGCGCGCTGAGTTCGCTGTCAAGCTCAAGGCGTTTCTCGCGTCACTGGACACTGTGCTGCCGCGCCCGGAAGGGCTGCCTTACTCCGCCGACGCGAAGCGATTGGCTTACATCTACGCGCGGGCCCGCAATCGCTACAAGGACACGCCGGTTCTCGGCAAAGACGTTGGTGCGAAGGTGCGCAAGCTGATCGATGATCACGTGATCTCGCTCGGTGTCGACCCCAAGATCCCGCCGATCCAGCTCACCGATGTCGAGTTCGATACTCACCTTGCACGTACGGTCAACGAGCGCGCCAAGGCCTCGGAGATGGAGCATGCCATCCGATCGCATATTCGTAAGCATGTGGATCAAGATCCGGTGCTTTATCGCAAGCTCTCCGAGCGATTGAACGACATCCTGCAAACGCTGGGCGAGCAGTGGGACGAGGTGATCAGTCAACTGCGCAAAATCATCGACGAACTGCGTTCGGGTCAAGCCGGTGCTGCCGATACGCCAAGTGACTTACCGGAACATTGCGCGCCGTTTCTGCGCACGGTCCTCGACGTAGTCTCTTCCGGCGGCGCACCGGCACCCGCAGAGCTGCTGCGCTTGAAAGATGTGACGGTTGAGCTCGTGGATCTGCTGGTGCAGGAGTTACAGGGCAATCGCGATATCTGGAGCCCGCACAAGAGGGCGGCACAGGAGGACCTCAATACGCAATTGTTTGAGCACCTGATGCGCCTGCGTCCGCCCCTGGTTGATTCCGACAAGGCCGGCGTGCTGGCCGACAAGCTGATGGAGCAGGCCCGTGCCAACCACGACAAGCTGGTAAGGGTGTGACGGTGATGCTGACAGTGGATGATCTGCAACTTGCGGTGCACCGCAGCCCGCGACGGCGCACGCTGCAGATCACGGTCGAACGTTCCGGCGAACTGGTGCTGGTGGCTCCGCCGGATGCGGATGAGGCGCAACTGCGCGCCTTCGTGCAAGAAAAGCGCTTTTGGATTTACACCAAGCTGGCCGAGAAGGAGCGTCTGCAACGCAAGGTTCCTCGCAAGGAATTCGTGGGCGGCGAGGGCTTTTTGTACCTGGGGCGCAGCCACCGGCTGAAGTTGGTCGTTGAACAGGATGTGCCGCTCAAGCTATCTTGCGGCCGCTTCTGCTTGCGTCGCGACGCTGTGCACGCCGCCCGGGAGCACTTTATCCGCTGGTACAGCGAGCGGGCGCGGGTCTGGCTGTCTGGGCGCGTGACCGACTATCAGTCGCGCATGGAAGTCCAGCCTGCGGGTGTCAAGGTCCAGGATCTGGGTTACCGCTGGGGCTCCTGCGGCAAGGGCGACTGGCTGTACTTTCACTGGAAATCTATCTTGCTGCCCGGGCGTATTGCGGAGTATGTGGTGGTGCATGAGATCGCCCACCTGCACGAGCCGCACCACACGCCTGCGTTTTGGTTGCGCGTCGAGCGCGCCATGCCGGATTTCACGCAGCGCAAGGTTTGGCTGGCTGAACACGGAATCGATGTCGAAGGAATCTAAAACAATGGCGGACTATTTCACCAGTGACCACTTCAAGCTGCTCAACAAATGGAAAGGGCAGAAGCGCGATGAGTCAAATCCCGAGCAGAACCGCGCCTACGAGGATCTGAAGGCCGCTTACGAGGTGACCGAAGCGTGGGCCAACCAAGTGAAAGACACGTTGTTCCCAACCGGCATGGTCATGCTTCGCAAGCGCCCGACCAGCCAGGCCAATTCGTTTCTGCCCTACAACTGGGCGCGAATTTACCCTTCGGCGGAGTCCCCCAAGAGCCTGGCTTACACGGTCGGTATTGACGCTAACAAAGGGTTTGTGGTCAAGATCGATACAGTGAGCGTCGGCGACAGCGATCCGATTCGTCATGCCTACCTTGCTTTGCGGGGTAATGATGACAAGGCCTCACCTATCGTTGCCATGCTCCCGGCCGCCACCGGTCTGGACAGGACGCTAGCGGAACTGATCGAGTGGAGCGTTGAGGCGATTCGTGGTTTTCAGCTTCGCTACGACGACGTAGTAACAAAACTAGGAATCGGCACGAAGTTGAGCGATGAAGACTTGCTCAAGCATTTCGACGCCAAGCCCGTGTTCAAGACAGCTCGAGCCGCCTGGTCGCAACAGGAGAAGATTGTTTTCTGTCAACTGGCACGAGCGATTCATGCCGCCGGTCTGGACTGGTGGCATATGGGCAACGGTGTCCAAGTGCGCTTTGGACGCAAGAATCCTGGCCGCGAGCGCGCAGTTGGCGTACTGGGTCTCGTTATGGGAACCCGCGTGCGCAAGATCAGTTCGACGCGGGCCTTGGGCACCGTGGCGAAGTTGGATCGTGAAGTATTGACGGCTGATCTGGTCGTCAGGATTGAGGCTGCTTTAGCGGCCGACCGTGAAGCGCTGGACGCTTGGCTGGTTCTCGAAAACGAGCGGCCGGGTCTGTGGCCCGATGAGTTGCGGGACGACCCTGTTGAGCCGGACGAGGATGCCGAGGACAAAGAAACCGATGATCCGGCTGTGGCCAAGCAGGCGATCAACCGTATTTATTACGGACCGCCGGGGACGGGTAAGACCTATACATTATCGCAGCTACTGAAGCGCGAATATGAGCAGGCAATGACCGCGGTATCTCACGAGGAGTGGCGACGCCAGGCCATCAACGAGCGCATCGCAGGCTTGACGTGGTGGGAGGGGGCCGCTGCGGCGCTATACGACCTTGGTGGGAAAGCCAAGGTAGGGCAACTGTACGATCACCCCTTCATTCAGGCGATTGCAGCGACAAAAGGGCGAAGCAAGAACGTGCGCAATACACTGTGGGGCACTTTGCAGCATCACACAGTTGATGGGTCGAAGACCGTCAATACCGCGCTGCGCCTGGCACCGGCCGTGTTTGACAAGACCCCCGACTCGGTATGGCAGTTTGCAGGCGATTGGCAGGAGACGGGTGCCGAGCTCATTGATGCAGTGAAATCCTATCAGGCGGGGCCAAAGCCAACGGGTGCCGTGCAGCGTTATAGCTTTGTGACCTTTCATCAGTCTTATGGTTACGAGGAATTTGTTGAAGGGCTGCGCCCGGTGCTGGACGGCGATGCACAGACGAGTGAGATCCAGTACGAGATCCGATCGGGGGTGTTCAAGGACCTATGCCGTAGAGCGCGTCTGGAGCCTGAGCAGCGCTTCGCGATGGTCATTGACGAGATCAATCGAGGCAACATTAGCAAGATCTTCGGTGAATTAATCACGCTGATCGAACCGGACAAGCGCGAGGGTGCTGAGAACCCGGTTTCGGTGACCTTGCCGTATTCGGGCGAGCGGTTTTCCGTGCCGCCTAACGTCGACATCATCGGCACCATGAATACGGCGGACCGGTCGCTGGCACTGCTCGATACTGCATTGCGCCGCCGCTTCGAGTTCGTGCCCATGATGCCGGATGCCCGTGACGAATCGGGGGCCCCGCTTTGCGATTTGCGGGTCACGTTGGGCGAACAGATCATTGATATACCGAGGATGTTGAGTGCTATCAACCAGCGCGTCGAGGCACTCTACGACCGCGACCATTGCATTGGTCACGCCTACTTCACACCGTTGGCGAAGGTGCCTGACGGGGACGAGCGGCTGGTGGCGCTGCAGCAAGTGTTCAGCGCGCGCATTCTGCCGCTGCTGGAGGAGTATTTCTTTGAGGACTGGCAAAAAATCAGGCTTGTCCTGGCAGACAACCAAAAAACCGAAGCCGCAAGATTTGTCATCGAAAGCGGCGATCGCGAGGATGATCTGGCGCGGCTATTCGGCGCTGACCATGGTCTGGACAGCTATGCCGTCAAGTCGAGCTATATTATCCAGGCGGCTGCTTTTTCCAACCCGGATGCCTACATCGGTATCTATCAGACGCTGTCGGCCTGATCGGGAGTGGATCGGATGAGCGGCATCACGATCTATGAGTTCGATGCATTGACGGCAACGGTGTCCGACTCTGGCGTGGTTGAGGGCCTGCACGTCATCCCGGAAAGAGTATTCGGATGGCTTGAAACTCGGTGTCTACAGGCCGCCGAGCCAGGCGGCGCGACGTGGCTGCGCCTGGGCAGCCGACGTGGACGCCGCGTTGTGCAAGTCACCAGCTTTGTCGGTGTGATCCGCACGCCGGATGGTTATCAGATTGAGGTGCTGCCTAAGGTGGGCAAGGCAATCGGCGGCGGTGCCGTAGCGGCGCGCCAGCTTCTGATCGAGATGCTCTGCTGCCTTGAGGGTTTCCGACACGTTCAGACCGAAAGCGCCAAGCTCATGGCGGCGCGCATGCCACTGCTGGAAATCTTTATCGCGGAGTTCTTGCGTGCGGTGGAGCACATCGTCAAGGGGGGTCTGCGCAGCGACTACATCGCCCGGCAGGACAACCTGTTTGCGCTCCGCGGCAAGCTTCTTATCGCATCGCATCTGCGGCAGAATCTCTATCGTGCCGATCGCTTCTTCACCGTACACGATGAGTTCTCCACGAATCGCCCGGAGAACCGTTTGCTTCGCACCGCGCTGGACCGCGCATTGACGTTGACGACATCCCTGGCTAACCAGCGCCAGGCTCGCGAGTTGGGCTTCGCGTTAACGGATGTTCCGGCTTCGCTGCAAGCACGCTTCGATTTCCAGCGGGTTCGGTTGGATCGGGCGATGGGTTACTACGCTGATGCGTTGGCTTGGGCGCGCCTGCTCCTGGAAGAGGAGTCGCCCCTGACGGGAGCGGGTGGCAATCCTGCACCCTCGTTGCTGTTCCCGATGGAGGCAGTGTTCGAAGCGTTCGTCGCGAAGCATCTGGCGCGACAGTTGGCGCGGCCGCTGATCCTGAAGACACAAGCTCGCAGCTATCACCTGGTGCGGCATCGGGAGCGGAACTGGTTCCAATTGAAGCCGGATCTGCTCGTTCGCGATGCCGACCGGGATATTCTCGTGCTCGATACCAAGTGGAAATTACTGGATGCTCTGAAGGCGAATGGTTCGGAGAAATACGGTCTATCGCAGGGAGATTTTTACCAATTACAGGCCTACGGGCAGAGTTACCTGAATGGGCGGGGCGACGTTGTCCTGATTTATCCCAAGACGGCGACCTTTGACCAGCCGTTGCCTGTTTTTGAGTTTCCAAAGATCGATGGTCTGAGGCTGTGGGTGCTGCCATTTTGCCTGCGCTCCAGGCGCTTATTGCTGCCAGCGGGGGAATGGCTGCAGGACTTGTTTCCATAGACGACGTGGATAGGCTCCGTTCTCTATGGTGCCACTTTGTAATGACGATGGCACAAGGTTTGTCGCAACCTATTCCAGGCAATTAAAGGCGGTGAAATAGATGGCAAAAGGGGGCGGTAAAGCATGAGGTCGATCATCACTAAATTTTTAACCATGAGGGCTTAGGGGACTGTTGACAATCGAGTGGGGTGAAATCGGGTCCGTCGGGGACTATCGCCATCTATCGAAAAATCACTGCAACGTATTGATTTTAAATAATTTACGTTGCAGCGACTACCGGTGGCTATCGCCGGCCAGCGGAACAGGTTGACGGTAAAGCTGACGGTAAGTTTCCCGGCCCGGATTAAGAGCCCCTCGTTTACTGTTCATGAAGTACCTCGTCAGTCAGAAACAATACGTCAGTTTCTGACATTCAGAGATACCACACTCTCACAGGCTCATATCGGGTCGGTAAAGCCAAAATAGGAAGAAAAAAAGCGGACGCCCTATGC
>Ga0302223_10000553_pt1 | contig 23382 bp, 21 predicted proteins | sample II_Palsa_E2_3_FD_194565 | JGI IMG/M metagenome (GOLD analysis project Ga0302223, IMG submission 194565) | Peat permafrost microbial communities from Stordalen Mire near Abisko, Sweden - II_Palsa_E2_3 | ecosystem: Environmental > Terrestrial > Soil > Palsa > Peat permafrost | place: Sweden... | reverse complement strand
CGAAATCCTGCGTTCCATGTTGCGCTGGGCGTCCAGGCTCGAGCGCGCCGACATCGAAAAGGTGCTCAGGCAGGCGAGCGTACTGCGTGACGAGGTCATGCAACTGTCGCACAAGGAGCGTTTCGTGAAGGCGGTGGCGGAGCCCGCGCGCGTTGAACTGTCGCGCGGTGCGCGACGCGAAGCGTTGCTGGCGCGCAGCTTCATTTTCGAGGGGACATTCGGTGACAATCCACATCTGCTCGAAGCACTCGAAATCGCCGAGAAGGCGGCACCCACTGAGTTGCCCGTGTTGATCGACGGTGAGAGCGGCACCGGCAAAGAGCTGATGGCGAAGGTGATTCACGCAAACGGCAGCCGTGCGGACAAGCCGTTTATCTCAGTCAATTGCGGTGCGATTCCCGAGAACCTGCTGGAATCAGAGCTGTTTGGTCATCGGAAAGGGGCGTTTACCGGTGCGTCGAGCGATCGGAAGGGCAAGTTCGAAAGTGCGCACATGGGGACGATTTTTCTCGACGAGATTGGCGAGTTGCCACTGGCGGGTCAGGTCAAGTTGCTGCGCGTGCTGGAAGCGCATGAAATCCAACGCGTGGGTTCGGACGAGACGATTGTGGTCGACGCGCGCATTGTCGCGGCGACCAACCGTAACTTGCGACGCCTGAGCGAAGAAGGCAGGTTTCGCGAGGACCTGTTTTACCGGCTCAGCGTGATTCACATCACCTTGCCACCCCTGCGCGAGAGGCGCGACGAGATTCCGCTCCTGCTTGCCTACTTCAGCGATGAAGCGGCCGGCATCCTGAAGCGCCGTCCAGTTCGAATGACACCACGGTTGCGCGATTTCATGCTGACCTATCCCTATCCCGGCAACATCCGCGAACTGCGCAACGTTATCTACCGGATCTCGTGCCTCGCCGGCGATACCGCGGATGTCGAGCATCTGCCGGTGGACGTACGCCCCAGTTCAGCATTCCCGGCCGCACCGGTTGCGAGCGTGGTGTCGAACCTGATGTCGCTCGGCGACGCCAAACGTGCGGCCAGCGATGAGGCAGAGAAAATATTCCTCGAACGCGGTCTTCAGGAAGTCGGCGGCACCGTCGCCGAACTGGCGCGGCGTGTCGACATGAACCGCTCTCATCTACAAATGCTGCTTAAGAAACACGGATTGCATTCGAAAGACTTCCGTCATCGTAACGGCCAGCCGCATGACAAGGAGTCGGGCAACGGCTGAGCAGCAAAGACCCCGAGATTGCAACGCTAGGGCGTGGGATTCAGGAGCGTGTTGTCGGTGGCGTAGGGGTCTTCGGCACGCACCACGACAGCGGTGATGTTGTCGTGACCGCCGCGCGCAAGGGCAGCCTCGATCAAGGCTTCGCAGGCTGCGTCGCAATCGGCCGCGATCAACGCGGCCTGCATCTCCCGCGCACTCAGTTCGTTGCTCAGCCCGTCGCTGCAGAGCAGGAACATGTCACCGTCGGCTACGGCCAGGGTGTTGGTGTCGAATTCGAGTTGATCGGTCGCGCCCACCGCGCGGGTAATTACGTGCTGGGCCGGATGATTGACTGCTTCTTCCTCAGTGAGAAGTCCAAGCGCCTTGAGCTCCTCAATCTGGCTGTGATCGCGGGTCAGTTGCCGCAAATGGCCATCGCGGTACAGATACAGTCGGCTGTCGCCCGCCCATAGATAGCCGCAATAGCTATCGCATGCGAACAGTGCAACGACCGTACTGCCGATCACGGATACCTGCCGCCTTGCAGCTTCCTGCCTAAGCCGCTGATTGACCGTAATCAGGCGTTTGCGCGCGTCCGCGAGGTAGCGGGCAATCGTGTCGGACGCAGACAGGCGGCTTAGCGCGTCGACGATCAAGCCGCTCGCGAGGTCGCCGACGGCATGACCTCCCATACCATCGGCGACTGCCCAGCAGGCTCGCTCCGGCTGCTGCAGGCAGGCGTCTTCATTGTGCTCGCGGACCCGGCCCACATCCGAGCGGGCCGCCGATACCCATCTGAATTGACTGGTACGGGTCACGGTATTTACGCCGCATGGTTCGTGCTGCGTTCGTCGGGGGAAGCGTTGATGTTCGCACCCGTTCCAGTGTTGTTGACATTGATCGACTGGAACTGGTTGATCATCTGTCCAGCATAGAAGTTGTTGGTGGTCTGGTACAGGTTGGCGACAACCGGGCCGACGCTCGGCGTACTGGGCGTGAACGGCTGTATCCAGCCATATAGCCACGGGGCACCGTCTCCGCCGCGGATCATCACCATTGCCTTGTGGTCAAGCGCGAAGCTGTCGGGAAGGTCGTGGATCGTAATGGAAGCCATGTCGAGTCTCCGGGGTGGTCGCCGACTCGCGACCGCGGTTCACTGGGTAGATGGTCGATACGGTGCAAGTAACGTGCTAGCTTTGCGGTGCTTTGTTCGTATGTCGGTAAGCCTCTGATTGCGCGGGAGTTATTCGTTGATCCCGGCGTGGGGCAGAGCGTGGGGCGCGACGAAATGTGGGGGCCTTGCCAACACCGGTGGCCGCAGCTGTATTGGCGACCCAACACATTGGGCCGACGCGGTGGAATGCTTCGGGCTCCTGATGTGGCGGACAGCCTCCAGCAGTTCGACACGAGGAGTGTTGGCCAGGCGCAGACATAGGAACGTCGGTCACTTTCGAAGATTTGCTGATTCTTTAGGGAAATCAATGGCTTGAATGCGCTGGTCCGGTTGATGCAAGAGAGTTCGCAACAGTGTTGGATATGTGTGCAAGCGTCGCTTGCGGGAACCCGGGACACAGAGGCGAGCCATGAACAGCAAACAACAAGACATCCGTAGCGAACGGCAACGCGCAATGCGTGGCGCGGCTAGCGCCCCGTCGGATCTCCCGTTCGTTGACGAATGCGACATACCGCCCGGCGCGCATCTCGTGACGAGCCGCGGTGGCTACGAACATCACGGCATCTACGCAGGCGCAGGCAAGGTCGTTCACTATGCCGGATTTGCCGCGGGCCACTGCCGCGGTCCCGTTGTTGAAGTCACGCTGGACCGTTTTGCCGCCGGTAGCGCGATTGCAATCCGCCGTCATCCCTGCGCGCAGTACATGGGCGCCGAGGCCGTCCTGCGCGCCCGTTCGCGTCTGGGCGAAAACCGCTATCGCCTGTTGACGAACAATTGCGAGCATTTTTGTGCGTGGTGCCTGTCTGGCGAGAGTCGCAGCCAGCAAGTCGAGACTTGCCTCACGCATCCGCGCGCGGGGCTGCACGTATTGGCGAGTCTTTTCAAGGCCCTCGTCGCAGCCGAATTGAAGGGTGCCTATTCGGGCGCTCGTGTCGCCTGATGGCCGTTCACGGAACTTAGAGTTGCGAACGACGGGCTCTATGGCCTGAAGCTTCGAAGGAGAATGACATGTATGCCGCCGAAAAGTCTTTGCGTTGGATCGTCGACAAGTGGCTGGCGCCCACTCCGGCGATGCCGGCACGCGTCACCCGTCTTTGTCGTGCGGGTTCGCGTCGTGGGTGTGTGGTGTGCGTCGAGACATCGCGTCCCGGCGGTGTACTCTCGATCGTATTCTTTCGTCATGACGACGGTTCGTGGAACGTGTTTCCTCCAATGGCCGAGCGTCCGGCGATGAACGGCTACCGGCGGGCTGCGTGAACTTCAGCCCTGCCGCGCTGTAGCTTCGCAAAACGTAACACCCAGGCGCCCACGTTCGAACATGAAGGACGGCGCAATCCCGAACATGGCGCGAAACGTCCGCGATAGATGGGCGGAGTCCGCAAATCCCGCCACGTGAGCCGCTTCGGTCAGGTTCGACCCGCGCATGGCCATTTCCATCGCCGCGCGTACACGGCACCATAAAACATAACGCCGCAACGGCACGCCAGTCGCTTCGCGGAAACGGTGAGCTAACCGGCTGGGCGAGCGATGCACGGCCTGGGCCAGTGCCGCTGGCGTAATCGGTCCGTCTAGACGTTGGCGGATGAGCATGCAAACCTCCGAGACCAAAGCGTCATCGCTTGAGATGCTGCTCGCGGCTGGTCCGATCAAACCATCCACTGGAGACTGCGCCGCAGCGGTGTCGCCGGATGCGGCCCGCCGGGCGGGGGCATTCCACAGGCAATACGACGTCTGGCTGAGTTCGACGTTGGCGTCACCTCCGGTGAGGCTCGGCACCTTCAATCTGGACGAGCGGGATCCAAAGAAATCGTTCGCACCATTGATCGATTACGTGTAGTACACCGCGATGCAGAATGTGACCGGGCAACCTGCAATCAGTCTGCCGTTACATTGGAACGACACGGGTCTGCGGATCGGTACGCACTTCGTGAGCCGCTATAGCGATGAGACGACGCTTCTGCAACTCGCCGCGCAAGTTGAGCAAGCTGCGCCCTGGGCGCACCGCCGCCCCAATCTCGAGGCTTGATATGTCCGCATCGTCGTCCGGTTCTTTCGTCGCGAGCCGCAGCAGTCTGGCGGCGGCGATTTTTCCGCCGACCTTCACCGTACCCGCGCGGGGTGCACAAGCCCACGGCACGAGCGTCCCGCCATCCTCGGCACATCAAAAAAAGTGCCATTGAATCTGATTTTTGTGTAGGGACGCGGGGCTCATCCTCCCATATTCTCACCCCATCGAGACGACCCGTCCGGCACTGGAGCCTTCATTCAGCTGTCTGCGACGACTAAATCGCAAATGTCTTTGCATGGGGCCGGAGTAAGCGCTGAAGCGCCAACTCCGGCCGACACCTGGAGAGGAAGTTGACCAAAAAAGTCCCGCTCAAGATCGCTATCGCTGAGCACCCGCACACATCGGCCATCCGTAACGGATCCATTCCCATCGAGGGCGTAGACGCCGAGTTCATCACCGTTCAGCCACAAATTGGCGCCTTCCGCCGCATGGTGCGCGACGTCGAATTCGATGTCTGCGAACTGGCGCCGACCACTTACATCATCGCTCGTGCCTATGGCGCGCCGTTCGTCGGCTTGCCGATCTTCGTGGTGCGGCGCTTTCACCATGGCGGGCTGCTGGTACGCCCGGATGCAGGGATCAACACCCCTAAGGACCTGGAAGGAAAGAAAGTCGGCGTACGCGCCTACTCGGTTACTACCGGCGTCTGGACGCGTCAGGTCCTGATCGATGAATTCGGCCTCGATTCATCCAAGGTGACCTGGGTGGTCGACGACGAAGAGCACGTCACTCAGCTCAAGTTGCCGTCGAATGTGATCCATGCGCCGCCGAACACCTCGCTGGCGGAAATGATGGCTTCGGGCGAATTGTCGGCGGGTTTTGCTGCTGCTGCGGGTATCGGCCGCACCGGTGCGCCCACGGGTGGTTGGAAGGAAGTCGAGGCCGACTATCCGGATCTGCTGCCCAATGCGACCGAGCTCGAAACCGAGTACTACGCTCGCACTGGCGTTTATCCAATGCACGGCACGATCGTCGTCAAGGACTCAGTGCTTGCCGAGCATCCGTGGATCGCGAAGTCGATATACGACGCCTTCGCTCAGGCGAAAAAACAATGGCTGGCACGTCTCGATTCAGGCGAGGCCACGAGCGCTAGCGACAAGAAGTATCTACAGTTGCGCAAGATCGTCGGACACGATCCGCTGCCGTACGGTCTGCGAGAGAACCTCAAGACGATCGAAACGCTGGAAGCCACCGCGTTCAAGCAAGGTCTCACGCCACGCCGCATGTCCATCGACGAACTGTTTGTGGACCCGCTGGCCCGCTGACCTGAAGACCCGAACGGAAAAAACATGATCATCGATTGCCACGGTCACTTCACGACCGTACCCGCATCATTTCGCGCCTGGCGCGCCAAGCAGGTCGAGCTTGCCAACAACCCGGCCAACGCCCCGTCGCGTGACGGCGCCTTTGTCAGCGACGACGAGATTCGTGAAGCGATCGGCAATGGCCAGCTCAAGCTGCAACGCGAACGCGGCAGCGACCTGACGCTGTTTTCACCGATCGCCGGTTTAATGAGCCACCATCTCGGCAACGAGCGCACCAGTCTGGAGTGGGCCGAGGTATCGAACGACCTCGTGTACCGCGTCACGGAACTCTATCCGGATAACTTCGCGCCGGTATGCCAGTTGCCGCAATCGCCGGGTGCTGCGCCCGCGAATTCGATTCCCGAGTTGCGCCGTTGCGTCGAGCAACTGGGCTTCGTAGGCTGCAATCTGAATCCCGATCCGACCGGCGGGTACTGGACCGGCAAGCCGATGACCGATCGCGAGTGGTATCCGCTCTACGAAGCGCTCGCCGATCTGGATGTGCCCGCAATGATCCACGTGGCGGCTTCTTGCAATCCGTGCTTCCACGGCACAGGCGCGCATTACCTGAACGCAGATACGTCGGTGTTCATGCAGATCCTGCAATCCGATCTGTTCAAGGATTTCCCGACGCTGCGCCTCGTAATTCCGCACGGCGGCGGTGCGGTGCCGTATCACTGGGGCCGTTATCGCGGCATGTCGCTCGAGATGCGCGACCGTCCGCTCGAAGGACTGCTCGACAACATCTTTTTCGACTCATGTGTGTATCACAAGCCGGGTGTCGAGTTGCTGACCAAGGTAATTCCGGCTGACAACGTGCTGTTCGGTTCGGAAATGATTGGCGCAGTGCGTGGCAAGGATCCGGCAACCGATCAGTACTTCGACGACACCAAGCGCTACATCGACGCTTGCACTGCGCTGTCGGACGAGGACCGCTACAAGATCTTCGAAGGCAATGCGCGCCGCGTTTATCCACGTCTCGATGCTCGCCTGAAAGCGCGTGGCAAGTGACATCGGCGCGAGCCGTACGCAATGAGCAGAGTACAGAGGCAATCATGACTTCCATTGTTGATATTCACCCGCACATCATTTCCGACGACGAAACCCGCTATCCGCCTGCGCCGCTATTCGGCAAGCGCTCGGACTGGTCGCAGGAACGTCCCACTACCGTTGAGACGTTGATCGCGGCCATGGACGAAGCGGGCGTGGCCAAGGCGGCTGTGGTGCACTCGTCGACCACTTACGGTTTTGATAACAGCTACGTTGTAGACGGTTGCGCGAGGTATGCGGACCGCCTTGTGGCTGTCGGCTCTGTTGATGTCCTGCGACCGGACGCTTCGGAGCGCATCCACGAATGGGTCGGGCGCGGTCTCGCGGGCCTGCGCCTGTTCACCGGCGGCAGCACCAAGGAGTTCGACCCGAGTGAGCTCGACGATCCACGTTCATTCCCCGCATGGGAGCTGTGTGGCGAACTTGGCCTGCCGATGTGCATCCAGACCGGTCCGATCGGCCTGCCGCAAGTCACGGCGTTGGCGAGGCGCTTCCCGAGCGTCGCTATCGTCCTCGATCACCTGGGACGCCCGGAGGTTGCCGATGGTGCGCCATACGCGGCAGCGCAAAGCCTGTTCGACCTGGCGCCGCTTTCGAACATCTACCTGAAGCTCACGCCGCGCATCTTTGGCGATGTGAAGAAGGAGAAGGCCAGCGCCGGAACGTTCTTCCCGCGTGTGGTGGAAGCCTTCGGCGCAAAGCGGATGGCCTGGGGCTCGAACTATCCGACTTCGACGGGCAAGCTGCCGGAAATCCTCGCGAAGGCCCAGGCGGGTCTGGCGTGCTTGAGCGACGAAGATCGCGCGTGGATCTTCGGCAGGACTGCGCAGCAACTGTATCCGGCCCTGGCCTGAAGTTGCGTCGCATCTGTGCGGGCTACCCATGATGTTCAACGCCAGATCGGGTAGTGCGCACGCAGAACCAATCACACTAAAGAGAAACAAGCAGATGGAGACAAGCAAACCTGCACGCCCCGGGACTGCGAGCCGCTGGACCATACTCGCGCTCCTTGCGATCGGCGTTCTGATTTCTTTTGTCGATCGCACCAGCATTTCTTCCACGCTGGCGAACGCAGGCTTCGTTCAACATTTTGCGCTGACGGACGTCGATCGCGGCTGGATCAACTCGGCCTTCTTCTGGTCGTATGGCGTGTTCCAGGTGCCGATGGGTTGGGTCGCCGACCGCTACGGCGTGAAATGGCCATACGCAGTCAGCTTCGCGCTGTGGTGCCTTGCCACCGCGTTGATGGGAGCGGTGACGGCGCTCGCGAGCCTGGTCGTCATGCGCCTGATCATTGGCATGGCCGAGGCCATTGTGATTCCTGCGAGCTACCGCTGGATTCGCAACAACTTCGGCGAGAGCCAGAACGGTCTTGCGGTAGGCATTCTGGCGATGGGCAACAAGTTCGGTCCCGCACTCGGTGCGCCGGTCGGCGCGTGGTTTCTCGTCAACTATTCCTGGCAAGTCATGTTTATCGCGACCGGTCTGGTTGGCTTGCTCTGGCTGGCTCCATGGTTGTTGATGGTCCGCAATGACTTGCCATCGAAAGCAGAACTGACGGTGGCGAACCGCAGTGCACGCACGGTTGGACTCGGCAGCATTCTGGCCAGCCCAGTTGTGTGGGGCGGCATGATCACCAACTTTTGCTACGGCTACTTCACGTTCTATTGCATGACGTGGATGCCCGCTTATCTGGTCGAGCAACGCAGCCTGTCGATTTCGCGCTCTGGACTCTTCACGTTCTTTAGCTTCGCTGGGATTGCGATTGTCGCGGCAGTCGCGGGATGGGCCGCGGACCGGATCATCGCCCGCGGCGGCAATCCGATTCTGGTGCGCAAGGCGTTCACCATCGCGGGCTTCGGCGGGGGATGCACCGTTCTGCTCGGCGCTTATGCGCACTCGCTGAATATGGCGCTGTTCTGGAATGTGCTCTCGCTTTCGCTGCTCGGACTCGCCACCGCGAACAACCTTGTCTTGTCGCGCCTGACCTTGATTCCCAAGCAGGCAATCGGCCTGGTGACTGGCGTGCAACAGGTTGCCACCAGTCTCGCGGGCGGTGTAGCGGCAAGCTTGTCGGGCTGGCTTCTCCACGTCAGCGGAAGTTATGACCTGCCGATGCTGGTGATCCTCGTCTTCCTGCTGATCGGAGCGTTGGCCACGGCGACTCTGTTTCGTGCCGAGTGGGCGCCCAAGGTAACCGAAACGCATGGATCGCTGCGGCGAGCCTAGAAATCAAGGTGCGGCCGCAATAGCAGCAATAGCCGGCCTTGTTGAACATATTAATTTACTGAGAAATCTTAAATGGCGAAGATTGTATTCGGGATGGCGGTGCCGCATAGCGGCATGCTGGGTCAGGCACCGGAGGACTGGCTCAAGAACGGGGAGCGCGACCGCAACAATCCGGAATTGTGGTTTCGCAATCAGACCTGGACTTATCCCGAGCTGGAGGCGCACCGCGGAGCAGCGTTTGAGAAATTCCTGACGCTTGAGGAACGTACTGCGCGCGCCGCTCGCTGCCGCAGCGCGCTTGACGAGATGGCTGCTGCTTACCGCGATGCCGATATCGATGTCGCGATCATTCTGGGCAAGGACCAGAAAGAGATCTTCACGGATTTCTCGCCTTCGATCGCTATCTACAGCGGCGAAGAAGTGCACAACGGTCCGCCGCAGCGCGCCGTCTACGCACCTGATCACCACGTCACGCACAAGTGTCATCCGAAGCTGGCCACCTATTTGATCGAACACTTCCAGGGCGAAGGCTTCGATCTGACCGATCTCTTTGCATGGCCCGACAACGTGTGGATGAAGCCGTTGCCTGAGTATCCGGTGGTGCCGCATGCGTACAGCTTCGTGTATCACCAGATCATGGGTGATAACCCCCCACCGCACGTGCCGATCATCATGAATTGCTTCTATCCGCCGACGCAGCCGTCCATGTCGCGCTGCATCGAATTTGGCCGGGTGCTGCGCGACGCGATCACGGCATGGCCTGAGGATGTGCGGGTCGGGATTTTTGCTTCGGGTGGCCTGTCGCACTTCGTGAATGACGAGGAATTCGATCAAAACATCATGAAGATGCTGGCCGACTATGACTACGACGGCCTCGCTGCGGTGGATAACCGCTCGTACCAGTCGGGCACCTCGGAAATCAAACTCTACGTCAGCGTGATGAAAGCGGTGCAGGAAACGGGCGCCGAGATGGCGCTGGTGGACTACGTGCCCTGCTGGCGCACACCAGCTGGCACCGGCGAGGGCATGGGATTCATGTACTGGAAAGCGGCTGACTGATCGGGCTGGATGCAACCACTCAGCGCAGTCACTTAGGTACCCAATCAACGCGAGAGAAACACCATGAGCGATACCCGTCTGAACAGCATCATTCGCGCCTTCGAGTCCGGCAAGCCCGCTTTCGCTGCGTTTTCGAAACTGGACAAGCAGAACGCCATCGAGATGAGCGATGCGCCGTATGACGGCCTCATCTTCGAGATGGAGCACAACCCCTACGATGTATCAGCACTCGGCGATGCGTTGCAATACATGCTGAGTCGCAAGCAGATTGCCGAGTCCGGCTCGGTTGCGCCAGGCGTCACGCCGATTGCGCGTATTCCGGCCAACGGCGCTGAGATGAACCAGTCCTTCGCCAAGCAGGTGCTCGATCGCGGTGCCTATGGTGTGGTGTGGCCGCATGTATCGACGGTGGAGCAGGCCTATAACGCCGTGGCATCGTGCCGATATGCAAGGCCCAAGGGTGCACCGCTCTATGAGCCGAAGGGCGTCCGTGGTGACGGCCCCGCTAACGCAGCCCGCTACTGGGGCTTGAGCATGGCCGATTACTACAGGAAGGCCGACGTGTGGCCGCTGGCCCCGGAAGGCGAAATTCTGGTCGGCCTGATGTGTGAAAGCACCGAAGCAATTGAAAACCTCGACGAGATTCTCGCGAACGTGCCGGGTATCGGCTTCGTCCTGATCGGCGAGGGCGATCTCAGCCAGCAGCTGGGCCATCCGCGTGACTATGAGCATCCGGTTGTGATCGACGCGATGCGCCGGATCGTCGATACCTGCCACAAGCACAAGGTGGTGGTCGGCAATCCCCACGTCAACGCCAAGAACCACAAGCGGCTGATCGAAGAGGGCTATCGCTTCCTGATCTCGGCTCCGCTGAAGAGCTATGGCGTGGTCGGCATGGCGCGCGAGATGGCGGGGTATTAAAAAATGAACGGAGCCGAAAGCGTGGTTCAGACGCTCACCGATCAGGGCGTCGACATCTGCTTCGCGAACCCGGGCACCTCGGAGATGCACTTTCTGAAGGCGCTTGAGAATCCGCGCATGCGCAGCGTCCTTTGTCTGTTCGAGGGCGTGTGCACCGGCGCTGCGGACGGCTATTACCGGATGAAAGAGACGCCGGCCTCGACGCTGCTGCATCTCGGACCGGGCCTCGCGAATGGCCTGGCCAATATCCACAATGCCAAACGCGCGTCGTCGGGTATGGTCAATATCGTGGGCGAGCACTCGGCTTCGCACCTAAAGTACGATCCGCCGCTGACGTCTGATATCGAAGGCCTCGCGCGACCCCTCAGTCACTGGGTGCGCCGTGTCGAGTCGCCGCAAGCGGTGGCTTGGGACGTTGCGATGGCGGTGGGCAAGGCAAGCGAACACCCGGGGCAAATCGCAACGCTCATCCTGCCTGGCGATACCTCGTGGCTGGATGCGGGCGAGCAGGCTAAGCTGCCGCGCGCGGTTGCCAAGGCGAAGATACCGGACGCTGCGCGTATCGAGCACATTGCGAAGGTGCTGTGTTCCGGTGAGCCGACGCTCATTGTATTGGCCGGTCGCTCGACACGCGGACGCGCAATCGAGTTGGCGGGCAAAATCAAGGCGGCGACCGGCTGTCGCATCGCGACGCAATTCTTTAGTTCGCGAATCGAACGAGGAGCAGGGCGGGTCACGCTTGAACGCATTCCTTATGCGGTTGGGCTGGCTGTTGAGTACCTGAAAGAATTCAGGCACATCATCACGGTCGAGACGACCGAGCCCATTGCCTTCTTCAGCTATCCTGACAAACCGAGTTTGCTCAAGTCGCCCGGAACCACCGTTCATTCGCTGGTTGAAGTTGGCGAGGACGGCGCTGCGGGTCTTGAGATGCTGGCTGAAGCGCTTGGCGCGACGAATACGGCAGCGGTTTTTCAATCGCGCTCCGACGCCCCGCCGCCGACCGGTGCATTGACTCCGGCCACGATTGCCCAGGCGCTCGCGGCCGCGCTGCCGGAAAACTGTATCCTCGTCGACGAATCGCTGACCACTGGCCGCGAGACGATGGGTCTGACTGTTGGCGCCGCGCCTCATGATCTGATCAATAACATGGGCGGCTCGATCGGCTATGGCACTCCGGTTTCCACCGGGGCTGCGCTTGCCTGCCCTGAGCGGCGCGTGTTCTGCATGGTTGGCGATGGCAGCGCGATGTACACCATCCAGTCGTTGTGGACCCAGGCGCGCGAAGGCCTGAACATCACGACGATCATCTTTGCCAACAATAGCTACGCAATCCTCAAGGCCGAGTACGCCAACATGGGCGCCGGCGCGCCCGGTGCGCGTGCATTGGCGATGATCGATATCGATCGCCCCCGTATCGACTGGCTGGCGATGGCGAAAAGCATGGGCGTTCCCGCCGTCGCGGTCGATACGGCCGAGGCGTTCCATAAGGCCATGGCGGACTCGGTGAACGAGGCCGGCCCCTGCCTCATCGAGGTCAGGCTGTAAATCTATTCAAGCGTAAGGAGAGACATCAATGACAACGACGCTGACCGACGTGCCGACGCTGCGCACCAATCTCGCTGATTATCCGGTAACGAAGGCAATGAAAGACGGCCGTGTGAAGTCGGATTTCGTGACTCTCGACTATTGCGGACCGACGCCGGCGCACAACGGCTTCAAGGCGATGGTTCGCGAGAGCAAGTTCGACGCGGGCGAACTGGCCATCGTCACCTTGCTGCAGGCAAAGGCGTACGGCAAACCCTACGTATTGCTGCCGACGCCGATTTCGGGACGCTTCCAGCATCACTGCGCGGGCTACAACATCGACTTTGGTGAGTTGAACCCAAAAGATATCGAAGGCAAGAAAGTCGGTGTACGCACCTATACCCAGACAACCGCGCTCTGGATTCGCGGTATTCTGCGCCACGAATATGGTGTCGATCTCGACAAGGTGACGTGGATGACACTCGGTGACGGGCATCTCACCGAGTACCGCGATCCGAACAACTGTGAGCGCTTGCCCGCAGGCTCGTCAATTCCGCAGATGATGCTCGACGGTGAACTAAGCGCGGCGTTGCTCGGCGAAGACATGCCGAAAGACTCGCGTGTGCGCACGCTGGTACCCGACGCTCAGTCTGCGGCCAAAGACTGGTTTGCGCGTGAAGGCGTAGTGCCGATCAATCACATGTTTGTGGTGCACGCCGACATTTCGAAGAAGCATCCGGAGGTGGTTCGCGAACTGTACCGGATGATCGTCGAAAGCCGTGCGCTGACCGAAGGCGGTGTACCGGCCATCTTCCCTCCGATCGGACTCGAAGCGAACCGCAAGGGGATCCAGTTGGCGATCGACTGGGCGCTCGATCAGAAGATCATTCCACATCGGCTGTCGGTTGACGAACTGTTCGACGATGTTACTGGTAGCCTTGGCTGAACGGCCATGGGGAAAACGGGTAGACGCGGGATGCATGGGTAAGAGACGGAAGCACAATGCGTCGACGAAGAGGGCGATGCAGAAGCAGTCAAGCGGTTGAGCGGTTTTACACCGCTCACCTACGTATAATTAATGGAGGCATTTTGTTGTGTATCTAACTACGTCTTTGAAAAAACTCTTGGCTTGTGCGGCCATCGGGGGGGCCTGGGTTCTCATTCCAACAGGAGCAGGTGCGGCGACGAAAGGCACTTTGTTGCTCGACCGCGTGGGTCCTGTTACGTCCGAGCTGTATATCTCCAATGCAGACGGTAGCGATGAGCACCGGCTGCTTCCGACCGATGGTTTCGATTACCACGCTTCCTTCTCGAAAGACGGACAGTGGATCATATTCACATCGGAACGCGACGGTCTCGGTCAGTCCAACCTTTATCGTGTGAAGGCTGATGGCACGGACTTGCAGCGGCTCACCGATCACCCCGGCGTTTCGGATGCAGCCGTTTTTTCGCCGACAAACCCGAATATCATTGCCTTCGTTTCGTCGCGCAGAGGCAAGAAGAACTACGGTACGGTCAACGTCTGGACGCTGAACCTCTCGACGGGTGCTCTGAAGAACGTCACAGGTGCGCTGAAATTCGATCCGAGCAAGCCGCACAGCTATTTCAGGCCTTCGTGGTCCCCGGATGGCAAGTGGCTCGCCCTTTCTTCCGACACGGGCTCCGATTGGCGCGGCCATAATCTGCCGGTTGGTTGGGAGCGCACACAGGAAAGCAGTGTCTACCTCATCAGGCCGGACGGTTCGGGCTGGAATAAGATTGCCAGTAATCCCGGCTTCGATGAAGGTTCGCCTTCCTGGTCGCCCGATGGCAAGCACGTGGTCTTTTACGAAACGCCCGTGGAGTCGACCTGGGGCGCTCACCGTCCTGAAGGAATCAATAAGGTTAGCTCGCAACTGGTATCGGTGGATGTGTCCACGCTCGAGCGTAAGGACTTGACCTCGACTCCCGGTTTCAAGGTGTTCCCGCAATACCTGAGCGATAACAACATCGCGTATCACGTGAAGGGCGGCGACACCGAGGGCTTGTACACCACAGCCGGCACGTTCCGCTCGACAGCCAACTCGGGTATCCGCTCGCCGCACTATTCGTCGGACGGCAGCAAGGTGGTCTACGAAAAAATCACGATGCGTCCGGCACATACGAACGGAACACCGTTGTATAGCTTCGACCCCGAATGGAACTATCGGTACATTGATGTGTTCCCGCAGCTGTCACTGGATCGACAGAAACTGGTGTACACGGAGAAGGCAGTCAACTCTTCCATTGCCATCATGAACCCCGACTTCACTGGCTATCAGAGGATTTACGATCCTGTGAATAGCGGTCTGGATCCGGTCATGATCAAGCAGGGTCTCGCCGGTGCATTCCAGCCGACCTGGTCGCCGGATCGTCAATGGGTCGCCTTCGGCGTAGGGGACTGGTTCTTTACGCGCGGTATGGGTCCCGGCCGCATCATGCGGATCAAGACCGACGGCAGCATGAACGGCAAACCGGAAGTCCTGACCGATGGCTCTATCAATGCGGGTTTCCCGAGCTACTCGCCGGATGGCAGGAAGATCGTCTACCGCGTGTGGAGTCCGAAGGTACAAGGTCTGCGTATCATCGATCTGGATACGCACGCCGATACGGTGCTGACCACCGAGCCGGACAACCTGCCGGGCTGGTCGCCCGATGGCAGCAAGATTGTGTTCACGCGCAAGGAAGTCAACCCGAGCGATCCGAACAAGTTTCACTATGACGTGTACACGATTCATCCGGATGGCACGGGCCTGACCCGTCTGACGACGCCAGGCGCAAACCAGGGCCACGCTGTCTGGACCTACGATGGCCGCATCGCGTATAGCTCTGGCGTGTATGGCTTCCGCGATGAACTCGCGCTGTACGACAACAGCTTCCAGCCCGATGGCCAGAACTGGGTGATGAACGCTGATGGTAGCGATCAGCATCCGATCACCGATACGCTGTGGGAAGAAGCGATGCCGCTTTATATCCCGAACCCGTAAGGCCGGTATTGGATTGGCGTGGTGAAGGCGCTGTGCGGAAGCACGGCGCTTTTTTCATTCTTGGGCTAATCAGGACTGTCGCTTGCGGAAGCCGCTGTCGGCCACATCTGCTGGCAGCGCTTATCATGTCGAACTGGGTAACCTACCGAGACATGATCGATGAGCGACATGAGGCGCGACCTTAGCGGGCGTCGTAGCCAGACGGCAATGTTCCTGAGCGACTATGGCTTCTGGGCGTTGACCTTCAGCTACGTGTTGAGCCAGTTTTTCCGCAGTTACGTCGCGGTCATTGCGACTCAGGTCATTGCCGATTTCCGTTTTTCATCGGAGATGTTTGGCTGGTTCGCCGGCGCCTTTTTTCTTGTATTCGCATTCGCGCAAATACCCGTCGGGCTGATGTTCGACCGCTATGGCGTCCGCGCGCCGACAGCAGCGCTAATGGCCATAGGGACGCTCAGTGCCGGCGTGTTGGCGTACACCACTGATCCATGGGCGGCGATTGCTGCGCAGGCCGGCATAGGGTTGGGCTGCGCTCCCGTTTTCATGGGGCTGCTCAACTACGTACTCAGCAGCGGCGCCGGACCGCGGCAGACGAGTGCGGTCACGACGGCCAGCGCCATTGGTATGGCGGGGGCATTGCTCGCAGCGTGGCCGCTCAGCCGGGCGACTGCGGAAGCCGGGTGGCGAACCCCCTTGCTAATTGCAGCGGGGGCGATGCTTTGCGCCACGCTCAGCGTCGTCTTGTTCGTGAAGCGCCGGGATCCTGAGTCGCACGCGTTGCGCGTTGCAGTGGCTAACGGGACACCGCGGTCGGGAACTGGGCGCTTCTGGGCGCTCGGGCCTGCGTGCCTCGCGATGTCGGTAGGTGCAACGTTTCGCACATCCTGGGGGGGACCCTATCTGGCGGACGTGTTCGGCTTTGACCTGTTGGCACGCGGCAACGCGATGACGATCACCAGCCTGGTCGGAATTGCCGCGTCGTTCTCCATTCCTTTGATGGTTCGGCTCTGGACGCCGAAATACATTTCCTTGCTATGGCTAGTGGCAGGTGCACTTGCGGCCATGTTGCTCGCTGTTCTCCCCGGTGCCAGTAGCGTCCTCGGCGTGGGATTGATCTGTGTCCTGTTTTCGGTAGGTGCGATTCATCCGTTGGTCATGTCACAGGCGCGCGCGATCATACCCGCTGAGAGGCTGGGATTCGCCTTGGGTCTGCTCAATAGTCTTGTCTTCCTGGGTGTGGCGTTAGCTAGCGGTTGTTTCGGCTGGCTCGCGGGACATGCAAGGCTGGCGCACGCTTCCTCCGCTCAGGTCTATTCGTTGCTGTTCGCGGTCACCGCATTGCCGCTCACGGTCGGGGCAATTGTCTATGTCTTTAGTCCCCGCACACGGGCACCGCGCTCGGCCTGATTCATACCGCTGGGTGCAACTGTTGCTGCGCGCCTAAATCGAAGTCTGCGTTTCTGTCTGCGGAGGTTCGAGGGCGATGTCGTTGACTTTCGGCGCCCATTTGCGTTGAAGCAGCACCGCCGTGCTCGTTGCGCCCATCAGCAGGAAGGAGAAGATCGCCATCATGGGCAGTAAATAGCTGCCGCCTAGATGGAGCAACCAACCTGAAAGGCTGGCCGATACGCCGCCTGCGAGACTGGTGGCAACCTGCTGCAGTCCTGTGTTCAATCCAACCGCCTGCTTGGGGATCAATGTCAGCTTGCATAGCGCCAGATTGTTGGCTGTGACAAGGCCAAGCAGCGAGAGCGACAGCACGTTCCAGAACAGCGCCATATCGAGCGACGGCGCATAAGCACCGAGCAGCACAGTCGTTCCGCCAATGAAGCCGGCAACGATGAACGCTTTACGCACAACGACGGCGTCGTTGCCGCGCGCGATAATCCGGTCTGCGGCCCATCCTGCTATGGCCGCAACGATCGCGATTCCAGCAAAGCTAAAGAAGGTATAAAGGCCTGATCTCTGAAGAGAAAGGCCGCGTTGTTCGACCAGATAGGCCGGCATCCAGGTCATGCAATAGAAAGCGAAATAGCTGTAGCAGAAGTTATTGATCAGTCCGCCCCAGACGACAGGGCTCGCCAGCAGGTTCTTAAGCGGTACCGAGGAAGCCCTGTGTATCGCTGCAGCAAGTTGTTCCCTGGACGGATAGTCGTTTCGGACCATCAGCAACCATGGCACGAGCCAGACCAGGCCAACGAGTCCAGTCGCAATGAACATCACCTTCCACGAATACGTGATGATCATCCAGGCCGCGATCGGTGCGCCCAGCGCGGGCCCCATCTTGCCGCCAATCGAAAAGATGCCTAATGCAGTGCCTTTTTGCGTTTCTTCGAAGTTGTTGGCGAGGTAGCGATAGGTAGCGGGAATCGCAACCGATTCGGCCACGCCGATGAGCAGACGCATGATGATCAGGGCGGACAGCGTTGTCACGAGGCCAGTGACCGCTGCGGCGATGCACCACAGCGTGAAGCAGATCGTGTAAGGCCATTTCACGCCGTAACGGTCCACCAGCCAGCCCATGGGCATCTGGACGAAACCGTAGGACCAGAAAACCGCCGAGTTAAGCCAGCCGCGCTCGACGCTCGTCAGTGCAAATTCTCGAATGAAGCTCTTGTCCGCCAGAGCAGCGGACAGGCTCGTGCGGTCGACAAACGAAATCAGCAGTCCGAGCGCGAGTAGCACGAGAATGCTCCATGGATTCTCGGCTACCGGTCGTTTCAATTGGTACGTCTCCATGAATTCTCTCTTTTCGACCGCGCTCAAAACATCCACAATCTTGTCGGTCGAAGCTGCTCGCACTGAGACGCGCCACGCCTGTCGACATTATTACTCTAAAAGGATGACAGGCAACATCGAAGCGTTCTCCAGAACGACGATTGGCGACCCGCTTGACGGGTCGCCAATGAGCGCATTCACGAGCACTGCTGATTAGAAATGAACCTCGGCTACAAACATCGGTGCTGAGGTTATTGTCCCGACTGTCTCGTTAGTCGGTGATCCATACATGTGATACCAGTATTCGTAACCTACACCGGCATAGACCACACGCGGGTGACCGGCAAACGAACCCAGATCAGCCAACAGGGAGGCGCGAGCGAGAAACTCTGTCGTGGTCGGCACGCCAAAGCCGTCCCGGCCTTTTGGCCCGGTCACGCTGGCGAAGCCCTTGAAGACCAAAGGTACAGGCCCCGCCTGAAACGGGACGAGCCACGAGCTTTCGACGTGCCACGCGGGATTGAAATGCACGTCCACGCCCGTAATGCCATTGTGGTTGCTCTCCGTACGAACGCCGGCCGTGATGTTCCAGAAGCCACGCGGCACGGCGAACTCGATGGTCGGGCCGAACACCAGCATCCGGGCGCGTTCGCCGTACGCATCGTTCTTGGTGCCGAACTCGTAACCGCCGGTGATACCAAAGTCGCGGATAAAGCCGTAACCCATGTAGTGGCCGAGAATCTTGCCGGCGCTTAACTCGACCCGGCCGATGCTGTAGATTTCCTGAGCTCCGCCATTGGACGGTCCACCGGCTTCCGGGTTGGCGGAGTTCGAGACAAGGTAGTCCACGTTGAATGCGTAACTACCGTACTTGAAACCGCCGATGGTTGAGAGATAACCGATGTTCTGGACAACCTTGTCTGGCACACCGGGGTAGTGGAAATCGCTGCCATAACGGTAGCCGACATACGTATCGTTCCACGACACAGGCGGCGCGCCGAATTGTTCCGCCGATTTCAAATCCGGAGCACTGAGAGCCGCAGCACCGTTCTTGTAGGTCCCAGGGGTGCGCTGGGTTTGTGGCTGCGTCTGCGGGTTCTGCTGGTCTTGCTGGTTCTGCTGAGTCGGCTGCGCTTGCGGCGGGGCGGAATCGCTCGGTGCGGTGATGACATCTTCCGCATAACTCACTCCACTCAAACAGCAGAAGATGGTCGCGCCGAGAAGCGGTTTGCGTAAAGCCAGGGATAATTTTTGCATGTCTCCTTCCATATAGTTTTTTATTGGCTCTGCTGCCGTTTAATCTTCTTAGGGACGAACAGAGAGGCAGACGCTCGGGGCGAAGTTGTCAAAAGCCGTTCGACGTACGGCAACTCGCCGGATAAACCAACACAGAAAACTCTTGTCGCGGTGATGAGGATGGTATTTGAGGGCTGACCGCGTGCCTCTACACAAAAACTAGATTCGCTTGCATTTTTTTGTTGCACCCACCAATCGACGAAAAATGCCAGCGAATCTAGTTTTTGTGTAGGGACGTGCCACCGGGCATCCAATACTCTTACTTCTCATCAAGGGCGTTCAGCCCAAGTAGTCCAATTCAAAAAATAAACTGAGACTCATTAGGTATACGAAGTAAATAAATAACTAGACGTTAAGTCGGAGACTGCATGAAAAAGCTGATAGTTTTTGTGTCTGGCGCGGTATCGGCATGTGTTTTCAATGCCGCATACGCCCAGTCGTCAGTCACGCTCTACGGCGTGATCGATAACGGCGTGGAATATCAGAACCCAGGTTCTTCCCCTGCGACGATCCGCGCCATATCCGGTGGGCTGTTTGCAAGCCGATACGGCTTGAAGGGCAGTGAGGACATCGGCGGGGGGCTTCATGTCAACTTTCAGCTGGAGCAAGGCTTTTCGGGGGCAACCGGTGCGGCGTCGAATGCCGCGGATGCCTTTAATCGTCAGGCTTGGGTGGGCCTTTCCGGGAGCTTTGGTGAGGCGCGCTTTGGGTTGCAAAATACGCCCCAATACATATTCATGAACCCCGAACTCGACCCCATGGCAGTGATGAGCATCGGGTCCCCAATGAACAATTTCAACAGCCTGACCATCCGGGTCAATAACGCGATTTCCTATTTCACCCCCACGGTATACGGCCTCACCGCGCAATTTATGGTCGCGATGCGTGATCAAACGACCAAACCGAGTGACGGATTGCAGTTCTATAACGCGGCAGTCCGCTATGCGAACGGGCCGTTTCGCGCGGCGGCCGGCTATGAGCAGGCCGCCAATGCAACCGGAACGTCTATCCTGAAGGTGTTTAATGCAGGGGCATCGCTCGGCGTGGGCGCTGCACGGTTTTATCTGGCTTACCACACGGAACGCGAGACCGACGACAGCGAGAAGCGTGACGTCTACGAGGCATCGGGTTCGTACTCGTTCAGTAGCGCTGACCAGCTCTCACTGATGTATGGCTATGCGCATGACCGGACGGGGCAGGGGAACAATGCGCAGCAGATTGGTTTGACCTATGAGTACTTCCTGTCGAAGGCCACTACCCTGTACGCGGCCACCGGTTTTATCCAGAACCGGAACGAGGCGGACTTTACCCTCAACGGCACTTCGTATGCGGGTGTCACTGTCGCGCCGGGTTCCAACACACGCGGTGTAACGCTCGGAATGGTGCATTCGTTCTGAGTATGCGGCCCGCGTCTCGAGACGGGCGCCGGCTGTGGGGGTAAATCGCAAGTTACCCCTTCGGAAATCTATGGAAAAATATGCCTTGTTTCCGCGATCCTGCGAGACGGTTAAGATTGCGTGCTTAACGGGGCGATTCCAGCGGGGGAATGCGCTGAAAGCAGCGGATTTCCGAGCTCGGCAGAAGATCTTCAGGACCCCTCGACGGCAGGTTGGCCATTGGTAAATACCCTCCTGTAACTGCCGCGGATTCGACGAATGAGTGGCTTGAAGTCAGGTTGAAATCCGTTCTCAACGTCAGTGGCCGAACGTAGAGGCGGTTTCATAAATTCCCCGGGACTGTTAGCATTTTGGCTATCGCGACCCGCGCGAGCCATCATGGTGTCGTGCAACTTCGGTTCGCGGTCGGTGCGCCCCTTGTGTCGTGGGCGCTTCGAGGTCGATCGCTTCAAGAGCCACAACTGCTCTACGCCGGTATATGGCCTGCGCGGAATTCGCGCCAGAAATCTTCTGCGTGAGGCCGGAATTTCAAGGACGGCCGCACCCATTCGATTCGGCCGCCAAGGAGACGTTATGACACACAGTACCGTGGCAATGTACCTGCCCAAATCTGTCCCCAAAGCGAAGCAGATAACCGTTCCGAAAGTCCGCTTATACGTTGAGCGCCCTGAAAAAGAGAACTGGTTTGTCCACGTTGGACATGTCACTGACCGGGGCCGCTGGAAAACGGAGCCCCACGCGCATCCCGCCTATGGTCAGGTGATATTCGTTCGTAGCGGGCGCGGTATCATGAATCTCGAGGGAAGCCGCGTGCCGTTCGAGGGCCCTTGCGCCTTGCTGTTACCCACTGAATGCGTTCACGGTCTCGACTATGAAATCGATGTAGACAGATGGGTCGTGACAGTCGAGGTGGCCTATCTGACCCAGGTTAACGCCAAACTGCAGGAGTTCATCTCGCTCTGGGCGGCGCCCCGGATGATTCCGCTTGCCGATTCCGCCGAGGCAGGAATCGAGTTTTGCAACCTGATCAAGAGCCTTAAGCACGAGGTTGAATCCGACGCGGTCGGTCATGTGGTAGGCACAGAAGCATTGCTGACGAGCCTGCTGCTCATGCTAGTTCGCGAAACACGCCTGGAGGAAACCGGTAACGAAGGCGCAACACGCAACGATGTCCGCCAGGTCGACCGGTTCCGCAAGCTGATTGACGAACATTTCCGGGAGAACCTGCAACTGCAAGACTACGCGTCGATGATGGCCGTGTCCTTGGTGCAATTGCGTGCTGCATGCGCTTCCGCCACTGAGAAAAGCCCGACGAAAATGATTCACGCGCGCATTATTACCGAGGCAAAGCGTAACCTCATTTTCGGAGATATGTCAGTGGAGCAGATTGCGTTTGGGCTTGGCTTCGCGGACGCCGCGTACTTTACGCGTTTCTTCCGGCGGGAAGTCGGTCAAGCGCCGAGCCAGTTTCGCGTCGCTGCCCGGCAGCAGCCTCATCGCAAGGTCGTTTCGCAGTAAGCGAACTCATGATGCCGGTGGGGCGTCTATGACGCCGGCACCGGAACACCTTTGCCCGCGGTGGAATCGGCTTCTTTGGCCGGGTCGATCGCCGCGGCGATTCGTTTCCATTCCGCACGCCCCCGTCGTCTCAAGTCCGCGTTGTAGCTGAGCACATCAAAAAGTGCCAGTGAATCGGACTTTTGTGCAGGGACGCGCGGCTGCGACTCCGATACTCTTGACCGGCACGGTCCCCGCCTTGACGATTCCGAGACGGATGATTGACTGCTTGCGTGCCTTGAACGAATTCAAAAAACACATACTATGAGACAGCCTCTCCAGAGAAACAGGTTAGCGCGGTACGGCGCTGTCGCGATGCTTGTTTCCCTTACGTCATTAGCAGTAACATACAGCACGCCTAACAATGCCGCCACGTCACCGGACAGTGCACAGACAGAACTCGTCTACGTGGGCACGCAGAAGAGCCAGATCGACGCGCTACGCCTCGATACGACCACCGGCAAGTTGACGGCGATCGGCCCGGTTGCGGAAGGTCCGAAATCCACTTGGGTCGCTGTACATCCCCATCTGCCGATCCTCTACGCGGTCGATGACGACAATGCCAGAGAAGGGAGCATTACCGCGTACGCAGTAGATCGTGGGACGGGCACACTCACCAGGATGAACGCTGTCCCCACGGGCGGCAATGGAAGCACGTATCTGGGGTGGGACACGCCCTCGATGACCCTGTTCTCCGCCAATTACGCAAGCGGCTCCGTATCCAGTGTCTCGGTCAACCCCGACGGAAGCCTGGGCTCACTCGTGTCCACGATCAAGGAAGCGGGTTCCGGGCCGAACCGTCGACAGGCGAGCGCGCATGCGCACAGCGCTGCCATCGATCCGTCAGGTCAATATGCGCTCGTCCCCGATCTG
>Ga0302223_10000549_pt1 | contig 23538 bp, 20 predicted proteins | sample II_Palsa_E2_3_FD_194565 | JGI IMG/M metagenome (GOLD analysis project Ga0302223, IMG submission 194565) | Peat permafrost microbial communities from Stordalen Mire near Abisko, Sweden - II_Palsa_E2_3 | ecosystem: Environmental > Terrestrial > Soil > Palsa > Peat permafrost | place: Sweden... | reverse complement strand
GGGCGGCGTGGAGCCGAGCCACCTGCCACAAAAGAAAAATCCCGGCGCAGTGTAAAGGCTGTGCCGGGATAAACGTCGTCGGATAGACGTGAGAGGAAACACCATCGATTGGCGGGTGCCGGCACGACCGCATCGGAGAGGGGTCAACGGCCGCATCGGCACATTCCACGGCTATGGAACGGCTGCCAATCACTGCTTCTGACCGGGCGGATCCGGTTTGGTTCCCCGCAGCTTGCAAATTCGCCTGAATGGCGGTCCAGGGCGGCCCTCACGTCAAAAAATCCCCTCACAAGGAGGGGAAAGGAACCACCATGAGGGGGTCGGGAATGAAGACGCGACGATAGTGCGTTACAAAGGTTGCCAATCGGGGTCAGGCTCGTGCCCCGCGCCCGGCGCGATTCCATTCGCACCGGACGCATCCAGGCCTTCCACGGCAAATTGATGGGCGGTCAGGGGACTGCAGCAGGCTTTCCACATGGCGTTCACCTCAATGCATGCCGAGGATCAAGCCGAGCAGCAGCGCGCCCAGTGCCAGTGTTACCCGCAACGGCTCGAAGCTGCGTAGCTCGGCGTTCGGGTCGCGCTCGGGGGATTCGATTTTCGGCATTGCCTAGGCTCCATGCGTTGTGCTTGGACTGCATTGCACACGCCGGCGCGGCGCTGACGCCGGCACAATTGGGCCCACTTGCCGCTGGCTTGTGGCAAAACGCAGGCAGGCGCCCGGTATGGCTTGCGCAGCGACACTTCGCATAGCACGCTGCGGGCACCACATTCCGGAGCGAGCCATGGGCCGCAGCATTGCCATTGTTGAAGACGAACCGCTGATCCGAGCCAATTACGTCGAGGCATTGAACCGCTTCGGCTATGACGCTCGCGGCTACGGTTCGCGGCGGGAGGCATCGATCGCCTTTGCGATGCGGTTGCCCGAGTTGGTGATCATCGACATCGGCCTCGGCGACGAGCCCGAAGGTGGCTTCGATCTATGTCGTGAGTTGCGCGCGAAGTCCGCCACCCTACCGTTGATTTTCCTCACGGCGCGCGACTCGGATTTCGACGTGATCTCCGGCCTGCGCCTCGGCGCCGATGACTACCTCAACAAGGACACCAGCCTGCACCAGCTGGCCGCACGCATTGCGGCGCTGTTTCGCCGCATCGAATCGCTGAAGGCGCCGGCATCCAGCGAGACGGTGATCGAGCATGGTCCGCTGAAAATGGAATCCGAGCGCATGCGGATTACCTGGAACGGTCACGAGGTACCGCTCACCGTCACCGAGTTCTGGATGGTGCACACGCTGATCCGCTTTCCCGGTCATGTGAAAAACCGCGACCAGCTGATGCGTGAGGCGGAGCTCGTCGTGGATGACGCGACCATCACCTCGCACATCAAACGTATCCGCAAGAAGTTCATCGCGGTGTCACCGGAGTTCGATGCGATCGAAACGGTGCATGGCGTCGGCTATCGCTGGAAGCCAGCATGAAGCGTGGGTTGCTGTGTTGCATCCTGCTGACCATCGCCGCGTTCGCCCAGGCGGCCGTGCCGGACCACGATCCGGCGCGCGTTGCCGCGTCTGGCAAACCCGATGGCGCGATTCCCGGCTGGACCATTTCGACCAGCGCGCCGACGGGATGGACGGCCGATTGCTGCGCTTACGCCAAGGCCATCGGCGTGGACTTCGTGATCTACCAGGGCGACTGGACCGGTGAACCCGACCGCGTGATGGTGCTCAACGTGTGGCCACGCAAGCTGCCAACGCTGGCCGCTGAATGGCAGGCCGACCAGAAGCACTATCTTCAGCACGACCCGCTGGCCAAGGTCGCCACGTTTCCGGTCAGCAATCCGGCGATGGACTGTCATGGGCTGCTTTATCAGGGTACGGATCACATCGACGATGCGGTCGTATTCTGCGATCCGGGCAAGGCAGCCGGCATCCGCTTCAGCTGGTCGATGACGGTGGCCGCCGGTGATCCCCAGCGACAGAGCGTTACCGCACTATTCCAGAAGGTCATCGCGCAGTCGTCGTACATGAAATATCAGCAACCGCTCAAGCCAACCGACAAGGCAGGACAGCATTAAGCTCTGGTCGCTACCTGCCTGCCGGACTGCCAAACCATGACCCTGCGTCGGAAACTCCTGCTGGTCGCCCTGTGCACGCTGGCGTTGCCGATAGCCGGCTGGCTGTATGTGCGGCAGATGGAGACGCTGCTGCGTGAAGGGCAGGCGCAGGCGTTGCTGGCGTCGGCACGGGCGGTGGCGCGCAGCCTGGTGGTGACGGGCGCCGTGCTGCCGGAGGATGCGAAGGGCTGGTACGTGCAGCAGGCGCCGAGCCCGATCACCGTGGATGGTTACGGTGACGACTGGGCGCCGTTGACGCCATGGAGTCAGTCCCTGGATCAATCACACAGTCAGCGCGGCAAGCTGTTGCTGGCCGAGGACAGTGAGTGGCTGTATCTGTATGCGGAGGTGCCCGACACTCAGCGCACGCGAGCCGATGCCAACGATGCGAACGCGCTGGCGGCCGATCACCTGATCCTGACACTGGGTAACGCTTCCGGTCAGCGGCGCTACCTGCTGGCCAGTGCCGCACCGGGTTCGCTGACGGCGCGACCGCTTGATCCTGCCGTCGCGGGCTTGCCCGATCTGCTCACCGCGCAGTGGCAGGAAGACGGCAGCGGCTATCGGGTCGAGTTGCAACTGTCGCGCAGTCTGCAACTGCGCACGCTTGGCGTAGGGGTGTACAACGCGGCGGCGGGCGGTGATCCGATGGCCGCCGATACGCGCCCGTTGCTGGATTATTCGGCCACGCTTTCCAGTGAACTGGCAAAGCTCGCACCCGATCAGGTGCAGGCTCGCGTGCTGGCGCCGCAGGGCTGGCTGCTGGCGCGCAGTGGGCGTCTGATCACCAAGCCGGGTGCGGATGGCCAGCCGGGCTGGTTCGCCTCACTGATCTATCGCTCGCTGCTGGCGACCCGGATGGAAGACGCCAATCCGTGGTCGCAGGATGTGCCGCAGCTGGATACCCGCGAAGTCAGCGAGGCCAGTGCCGGCAGGTCGGTAAGCGTCTGGCGCAGCGGCGAGGAGCGCGGCAGCGTGGTGCTGGCAGCGGCGGTGCCGATCGAGCGTGCGGGCAAGGTCGACGGCGTGCTGCTGCTGGAACAGTCCAGCCGCATCGTGCCGCTGCTGGCCAACCGCGCCCTGCTTGGCCTGTTGCTGACAAGTTTTGGCGTGCTGCTGGTGGCTGGTGGCATCCTGCTGGCGTTCGCCACCCGGCTCAGCCTGCGCCTTGGCCGGTTGCGCAATGCGGCCGAGCGCGCACAGCTCAACGATGGACGTCTGGACGGCTTGTTTGAGAAGGGCCGCTTCCCGATGACCGACGCGCCCGATGAAATCGGCGATCTGGCGCGCAGTTTCGAGCGCCTGTTCGAAGTGGTCGGCGGGTATACCGACTACCTGCGCACGCTGGCTTCCAAACTCTCGCACGAGCTCAATACGCCGCTGGCGATCGTGCAATCCTCGCTGGACAACCTCGAACATGCGGCGCTCCCTGCGGAGGCGCAGCCGTATCTTGCGCGTGCCCGCGATGGCGTGGCACGGCTCAGCGCACTGGTGCGCGCGATGAGCGAAGCGAGTCGGATGGAGCGCTCGATCGCCGCCGCCGAGCCCGAAGATGTGGATTTGCGGGACGTGGTGCGTGGCTGCGCCGATGCCTACCGCGCGCTGATCGGTACACGCCGGCTCGAATGCGTGCTGCCCGACGCGCCGTTGTATTTGCACTGTGCTCCGGAGTTGATTGCGCAGGCACTGGACAAGCTGCTGGACAACGCACTTTCGTTCACGCCTGAGCGCGGCTGGCTGCGCTTGAGCCTGCGTGCGCGCAATGACAGTGCGGAGATCGAACTGGCCAATCAGGGTGCGCCGCTGCCGGAGGCGATGCAGGGTCGCTTGTTCGATTCGCTGGTCAGCTTGCGCGACAAGGCCACTCCAGGCGATGCGCCGCATCTTGGTCTAGGTCTGTACGTGGTGCGGCTGGTCGCGGAGCGTCACGGTGGCGTGGCGTTGGCGCGCAATCTTGACGATGGCAGCGGCGTGGCATTTTGCCTGCAACTGCATGGCATGCCACGGCAACGGCTAGGTGGTTGAGTAGTGCCCTGAAGATTGCGCCAATGGCCGGACACATGCGGCGAAGCATGTGTCCGGCCAACTTTCTAGTTACGGCAAGCCAACGGGAAATCCCTGCTTGGCAAGGTGCTGCCAGTGCTGCAATTCCAGGTGATGGCGTTACCGTTGGGCGTCGGCGACAACACCAGGACTTTATTCCGGATAGTCAGATTGGAATTCGCTGTGTCGAATGCCACGGTGATCGTGCCGTCAGTGACGTCCACACCGGATACATATCTGCCAGCGATCGAGGTGCTGTTCGCAAGGCCGGCGGATCGGTTGTCGGGCGGTAAAGAACCCCGGTTGTTGTAGTACTCGGCTACGGCTGTTTTGGCGCCACCGCTCAGAGCCATTCCTTCGGAAACCTGGGTGCGGACGAGGTAATCCTGATACGCAGGAATGGAAATCGCCGCGAGTATGCCTACCAGGAAAGGTGCCGCACAAAAAACTAGCCAGATGGTTCCCTTGGAGGCCTCAGGCGAAGTTTTCCCGGTGCGTTTCCAGCGGCTCACCCAGTTCAGCTGGCTTTGCAGGTAATACATCGCGAAGAAGAACAGGGTGACACCGCCGATTTCTACCGGTAGTCCGTAGTCCGGCAGATTGCGCCGCATGGAGTTGGCCATCGAGAAAAATGCGACCAGATAAAAAATCAGATAGGCCAACACCAGCAGGCCGCCAATGCCGGCCAACCCGCCAGCGCCGCCGCCCTGGGAGGCTGACACGCTGCCCGCTATATAGAGAGGTTCACCAACGACAAAGCAGGCAACGGCAATCGCCATCAGCAGCGTGGCGCGGCTGTGACCATCGATCTTGCGTACCCATGCGGCTTGAATGAACGGCCAGATGATGCCGAAGATGCCGAAGGTGAGCGCCGTGAACAGCAGCACCAGTCCCCAATGCAACGGCGGCGGTGCCGGAAGCGCTGCCCGCTCTACGTCGGCAGTTTCGAACTGGCCGAAATGTCGCGCCGAAGATCCGCCGGAGAAAGCGGCCGGATTCGTATCGACTGTTGACGACCGGCCGGCAGGCGCACTGCCAATGGTGTGTATCGGTGGCGGCTGAGGTGGTTGATAGGCTGCAGTGTTGGGAAACATCGTGACGAGTGGAATCCACTCCGCCAGGCCATTGCGCCAGGCGAGCGTATCGATCGTGAATTTGCCGTCTGCCAGCCGTTGGCGAACATCTGCCTCGGTGTAGGGGCCGTATTTCTGACCATCCTGGCCTATCCATATTGCGTCTTCTGTTATCACGTTCAGAGCCCCTCTGTGGTGATGAAACGACGGAAGCATCGCCAGTTCGTTGGCGTTGAAGTTGTGCAAAGCCTGCTTGCGTGTTGCCCTGCGGCGCTCAGGGGAGGATGAGTGGCGTACGCATCAAGAGCTGCTCGAAGTGCGAACGCATGCCCTCGACGGGCATGCTTGTTGGCGGTTGCCTGGTCGCTTGGGTTGGACGAGTGTGCGCACCGCTGCGGGCGGCCGACAAAGGTCATAGCGCCGCCGAGTGGGTGTGTTGTTGAATCCGACTCGCCCACAGCGGCAACTTGCGCCCAAGCGACGGCGCATCGAGTATCCCGGCCGTCAGGCCGCAGATAGCTGAGCAATACCGATCCACGTTGTTTCCCCTGTTTCCCCGCCAGCGAGAGTAAACCGGCGGTTGTGGTGTATCAAGCGAGCCGAAAGGAGGGGTGCTTGCAAGGCGGCGGACTGCTATCTTGAAGGGCCGCGTTTTCAGTGGACCTGCTAGTGATCTCCCGAGACGAATTCGACGCGCTGGTTGCCCAGGGGCATACGCGCATCCCGCTGGTGCGCGAGGTGTTCTCCGACCTCGACACGCCGCTGTCGGTGTACCTGAAACTGGCCGACGGCCCGTACACCTTTCTGTTCGAATCGGTTGAGGGCGGGGCCACCTGGGGACGCTATTCGATCATCGGCTTGCCGGCGAAGCGTGTGTATCGGCTGCGCGGCCATGAACTCGAAGTGGAAGACTCCGGCGAAATCACCGAGCGTCGCCATCTGGACGATCCGCTCGGCGAGATCGAGCAGCTGCGCCGCCAGTACGACGTGCCGCGGCTGCCGCAACTGCCCGCGTTCAGTGGTGGTCTGGTCGGCTACTTCGGCTTCGAGACGATTGGTTACATCGAACCGCGCCTTGCACAATGGGATCGTGCCGACGAGCTGGGCACCCCCGATGTGCTGCTGATGCTGGCCGAGGAAGTGGCGGTGTTCGACAACCTCAAGGGCCGGCTATACCTGATCGTGCACGCCGACCCGTCGCAGCCGCAGGCCTATGCCGCTGCGCAGCGGCGGCTCGATGCGCTGGTCTACCGGTTGCGTCAGGGCGGCGCCTCCTACCCTCAGCTCACCCAGTCCACCGCGTTGAACGAGGGCGACTTCAAGTCCTCGTTCACCCGCGAGGAGTTCGAGGCGATGGTCGAGCGCGCGAAGGAATACATCCGCGCCGGCGACATCTTCCAGGTCGTGCCGTCGCAGCGGCTCAGCGTCGGTTTCAATGCACGGCCGGTCGATGTGTATCGCGCATTGCGCGCCATGAATCCCTCGCCGTACATGTACTTCGTCGACCTCGGCGACACGCAGATCGTCGGCTCTTCACCGGAGACCCTGGTTCGCCTTCGGGATGGCAAGGTGGTGGTGCGCCCGCTCGCCGGTACCCGCAGGCGTGGCGCGACCGAGGAGGAGGATCTGGCGCTGGAAGCGGAGTTGCTGGCCGATCCGAAGGAGCGTGCCGAACACGTGATGCTGATCGATCTGGGCCGCAACGATATCGGCCGGGTCAGCGAGGTCGGCAGTGTCGAGGTGAGCGAGTCGTTCGCGATCGAGCGCTATTCGCACGTGATGCACATCGTCTCGCAGGTGCAGGGCACCGCGCGGCCGAACCTCAGCTACATGGATGTGCTCAAGGCCACGTTCCCTGCCGGCACGCTGAGCGGAGCGCCGAAGATCCGCGCGCTGGAGATCATCCAGGAGCTGGAGCCGTACAAGCGCAACATCTACGCCGGCGCGATCGGCTGGATCGGTTGGTGGGGCGATGCCGACACCGCCATCGCCATCCGCACCGCGGTGATCCAGAACGGCCGCCTGCACGTGCAGGCCGGCGCCGGCATCGTCTTCGACTCCGACCCTGCCGCCGAGTGGGAGGAGACCATGAACAAGGGGCGCGCCTTGTTTCGAGCGGTGGCGCAGGCGGCCCAGGGGTTGTAGCGCCCGGCACGAAACCACGCATGAACTTGCACAATCGCTTCGAAGACATGACTTTCGGCATGGCTTTCGCTTGTGATTGATACGATATAGCGTTACATGCTGATCATTCCTCTCAAAGACGGGCTCGCATGAACAAAACGTGGGCTGAAGTGCTTGCCAAGACTGAGCGGGCGAGAGATGGGATAACCCTGGAAGTCTCATCCAGCGCCAATTCGTCAGCATCGTGCAGCCTGCGTTTCGTCGCGACCCTGGCCTCATTGCTGATTGCCGGCTGTGCCGTTGGACCGAACTTCAAGCGACCCGCCGCTCCGGATGTCAGCAATTACACCGCCCTTCCGCTCTCGACCACGGTCAGCAGCGCCAACGTCACGGGTGGCGAGGCACAGCGTTTTGCCCAGGGAAGCGATATTCCAGGCGACTGGTGGACCTTGTTTCATTCAAGGCCGCTCAATGAGCTGATCGAACAGTCGCTCAGCAACAACGCAGACCTCAAGGCGGCGCAAGCAGCGCTGGCCGTGGCAAGAGAAAATGTCCTGGTGCAGCGAGGTGTTTACTATCCCAGTGTCGCCGCAGATTTTTCGGCGACCCGTCAGAGTACGGCAGGGACCATCTCGGCGACGCCCAACAATGGCACCTTTCTCTACAATCTTTATACCCCGCAGGTCAGCGTGTCGTACGCGCCTGATCTTTTCGGTCTGAACCGTCGAACGACGGAATCGGTGAAAGCGCAAGAACAGGCCGTCCGCTTCCAGACGATCGCCACGCAGATCACCTTGAGCACCAATGTGGTGGTCGCCGTAGTGCAGGAGGCATCGTTGCAGGCGCAGATCGATGCGACGCACCAGCTGATCGACTTCAACCTCAAGATGGTTCAGATCCTGCGCGATCAATTGGCCAAAGGATATGCCGGCGGGCTTGATGTTGCCGCGCAGGAATCGCAACTCGCGCAAGTCACCGCCACGCTGCCGCCACTCGTCAAACAGCTGGATCAGGAACGTGACCTTCTGTCGGTACTGGTTGGCCGGTTTCCAAACCAGTCACCGGCCGAAAAATTTGATCTCGCGAGTTTGCAGCTGCCGCAGGATCTGCCGGTAAGTCTTCCGTCGACGCTCGTGGCGCAGCGGCCGGATGTGCTCCAGGCCGAGGCCAATATGCATGCCGCCAGCGCCCAGATCGGTATCGCCATCGCGAACCGGCTACCCAACATTTCGTTGACCGCGAACGCCGGCAGTTCGGCGCTGGCGATTGGTCAGGTGTTCAAGTCGGGCACGGGCTTTTGGGGCCTGGGTGCCGATTTGACGGCGCCCATTTTCCAGGGCGGCGCGCTGCTGCATCAGGAGCGCGCCGCCAAGGCTGCCTATGTTCAGGCGGCCGAGCAATATCGCAGCACCGTCCTCAACGCATTTCAGAACGTTGCCGATACGTTGGCAGCGCTTGATCAGGACGCCAGGGGATTGAAGGCGGCCACCGCAGCCACGGATGCCGCCAAGGTCACGCTGGATTTGTCGCAGCGTCAGTGGCAGGCCGGCTATGCCAATTACCTTTCGCTGCTGAGTGCAGAGCAGGCCTATCAGCAAGCGCGGATCAACCTGGTGCAGGCTCAGGCCAATCGTTATGCGGACACGGCAGCGTTGTTCCAGGCGCTCGGCGGTGGCTGGTGGAACCGCGCGGATCTGGTCCCTGATAAAGGCGGCCAGGACAAAGATGGCCAGGACAGAGCTAGTCAGGATAAAGATGGAAAATAAATCGATTGACGGGATACCGGCTGCGGGGCGTCGGTTCAAATTCGCGCGCGTTCCCGCCGTTGCCATCATGGCCGTGGCAACCGTCGTGTTGGTTACCGGCTGCTCATCCAAAACCGACGAGAGCTCGCAGGCCGCGTCCGCGACGGCCCGCAATGTGACCCTGACGGCGGACCAGCGGCAGCACATCCATCTTTATACCGTTGCACCGTCCAGTTTCGGCAAGACGGTCGAGACTACCGGGGCGGTCGACTTCGACAACGATCAAGCCACCAGCGTGTTGGCGCCTTTCTCCGGCCCGGTGTCGCGGCTACTCGTTTCGCCCGGCGAACACGTCAAGAAGGGTGATCCGCTGGCGCTGGTGGATTCACCCGACTTTGCAGCGGCCGTCAGCGCTTATGCCAAGGCCCTTGTCACCGCCAGGAACGCGCGCCGACTCGCAGATGTCGACAAGGACCTTGCCCAGCATAACGGCGTTTCCCAGCGCGAAAACGAGCAGGCGCAAACCGACGCTGCCAGTGCGGAAGCTGATCGCGACGCGACCTTGCAGGCGCTCGTCTCGCTGAGTGTTGATCCGCAGACCATCAAGGACATTCAGGCCGGACGGCCGGTTCCGCGGGTCGAGGGTGTGATCCGCTCGCCAATCACTGGAACCGTGGCGGAAAAGTTGATCACTCCCGGGGAACTGCTGCAGGCGGGCACCACGCCATGCTTTACGGTTGCCGACCTTTCACGCGTCTGGGTCATGGCGCAAGTCTCCGCTTCCGAACTTGCCTCGGTCAGCCTCGGCGACCCAGCCGAAGTGGTGACTGGCATCGCTTCAAAAGACTTTTCCGGAATAGTGGACAACATCTCGGCCCTGGTAAACCCCGACACGCGTTCGGTTATCGCGCGCGTCGTCGTCGAAAATCCGGGAGAGTTCCTGAAGAAGCAGATGTACGTCACGGTGCGGATTCATTCCCGCCAGCAAAGCACCGGCGTACTGGTCCCGGTCTCGGCGATTTTGCGCGACGACGAGAATTTGCCGTTTGCCTATGCCGTGCAGCCTGATGGCAGCTTCGCCCGGCAGCATGTGACCCTGGGCTATCGCAGTGGGGATCAGTACGTCATTTCCGAGGGTCTCAAGGCCGGCGACCAGATTGTGGTCGACGGCGGCATCTTCGTTCAGTTCATGCAAGATCAATGAGCGCCCAACTGCCCCCTGACGAAGCCCCGGGGCGAGCGGCTTCGATCATGAACCGGATCGTTGCCGCCTCGTTGGGGCAACCTTTCCTCGTCATGCTCATGACGCTCGTGTTGATTGGCGCGGGCGCGCACTCGCTGCAGCGCTTGCCGGTGGACGCCTATCCCGACCTTTCGCCGCCGATCGTCGAGATCGTCACCCAGTGGCCCGGGCACACCGCCGAGGAAGTGGAACGGTTGATTACGGTGCCCGTCGAAATCGAGATGAACGGTATTCCGAATTCGGACAATATCCGCTCGATTTCGTTGTATGGATTATCCGACGTCATCATCACGTTCCACGATGGTGCGGGCGACCTGCCCACCCGTCAGGAAGTGTTCAACCGGTTGCCGTCGCTGAGCCTGCCATCCGGCGTAACCCCTTCGGTGTCGCCGTTGTCTGCGCCATCAGGTCTGATCTATCGCTACGTGCTGCAAAGCCCCGACCGCTCGCCGATGGAGCTCAAGACCCTCGAGGCGTGGACCATCGAACCGCAATACAAATCCGTTCCCGGTGTGGCGGATGACTCGGGGTTTGGCGGCGGAACCATGCAATACCAGGTGCTGCTCGATCAAGCCAAGATCGCCGCGGTCGGCTTGTCGGCGGTGCAGGTGGAGGCCTCGCTCGCGGCCAACAACAGCAACGCGGGTGGCGGGTTCTATTCTCAGGGTGGTCAGTTCTTCTACGTGCGCGGCATGGGGCGCATGGAAACCGTGGAGGACATCGGCAACGTGGTGCTGGCCGTGCACGACGGCACCCCGGTGTTGCTGAAGGACGTTGGTCGCGTCGCCATCGGTATCGCCCCGCGCCTGGGCGAGTTCGGCTACGAGAAACAGGACGACGCGGTGGAGGGCGTCATCCTGTTGCGCACGGGTGAAAAAACGCAGGATGTGCTGAAGCGCGTCGAGGCGAAAACCAAGGAACTCAACGATCAAATTCTGCCGAAGGACATCAAGGTCGTTCCGTTCTACGACCGTACCGATCTTATCGCGTTGACGACACAGGTCGTGGAGCAAAACCTGTTGCGCGGCATGTTGCTGGTCATCGTGATTCTCATATTTTTTCTCTACGATTTCCGCGCGGGATTGATTGTTGCCGCCACTATTCCACTGGCGTTGCTGTTCGCGTTTATTTGTCTTGATCTGCAAGGCGCCTCAGCCAACCTGCTTTCCATTGGCGCGATAGATTTCGGCATCCTGGTGGATGGCGCCGTGGTGATGGTGGAGAATATTTTCCGCCAGCTGGCAGAGCGCAAGGGCACCCAGTTCACCGTCAGGGAAGTCATCAAGGCTGCAGCGGCGGAAGTGGATCGTCCGCTGTTCTACGCCGTCGCGGTGATCGTGGTCAGCTTCCTGCCGATCTATGTGCTGTCGGGTCCTTCCGGGACGCTGTTCAAGCCGATGGCCGACACGATGGTATTCGCGCTGGTCGGTTCGCTGATTGTCACGCTTACGCTGCTGCCGGTGCTGTGTGCGTGGTTCATGCGCAAGGGCGTGAAGGAACGACGCAACCGCGCTTTTGAGGCGATCAAATCGGTCTATGCGAAGGGTCTGGATTTCTGCCTCGACTATCCGTGGTGGACGACATTTGCCTCGGCGATTCTGCTGGCCAGTTCGCTGCTGCTTATCCCGCGCATCGGTGCCGAGTTCATGCCGCAACTGGACGAAGGCGCGTTGTGGGTACGCGCTACGATGCCCTACACCATTTCGTTCGATGAGTCGGCGAAAATCACGCCCAAGATAAGGGACGTATTGCGCTCCTTTCCTGAAGTCACCACGACAGCTTCAGAGCTGGGCCGGCCCGACGACGGCACGGATTCGACCGGCTTTTTCAATGTCGAGTTCTACGTGGGTCTCAAACCTTATTCGCAGTGGACCGGCGCCTATCGCACGAAGGCGGCGCTGATCGAGGCCATCAACAAGAAGCTGCTGGCCTTCCCCGGCATCATCTTCAATTACACCCAGCCGGCAGAGGACGCTGTGGACGAGGCGGAATCGGGCCTAAAGAGCGCCCTGGCCGTCAAGGTCTTCGGCTCCAATCTGGATACGCTCGAGCAAAAGGGCAAAGTCATCAAGCAGGTCATGGAGCAAGTGCGTGGCATCCATGATGTGACCCTGGTGAAGGAACTTGGGCAGCCCAGCCTGGCCATCAAGATCAATCGTGACGCGATTGCCCGTTACGGCTTGAACGTCGACGACATCAATGGCTTGATCACGACAGCTGTCGGCGGCGACGTGGCCACCCAGGTAGTGCAGCAGGAAAAGCAGTTCGATCTCGTCGTCCGCCTCGAGCAGAAATATCGGGACAACCCCGAGGAGATCGGAAATATCCTGGTCACCACGCCGGCCGGGCAACAAATTCCGCTCAAGGAATTCGCGGACATTCAAGTGACGAACGGCGCCTCGTTCATTTATCGCCAGGACAATTCGCGCTATATCGGCGTCCAGTTCTCGGTGCAGGGACGCGATCTGGCCGGTGCGGTGGAGGATGCGATGCAGCAGGTGAACCGCAAGGTCCCCATGCCGCAAGGTTACCGTCTGGATTGGGGTGGCGAATACACGGAATACACGGCTTCACGTGCGCAGCTGAATGTGATTTTGCCGCTGACGGTGTCGCTGATTTTCCTGCTGCTGTTCATGCTTTACAGCAATTTCAAATTCCCGTTCATCACCGTGCTCGGGGTACTGCTGTCTGCCCCGATGGGCGGCATCTTTGCGCTCTGGATCACCGGGACGCCGTTTTCGGTCTCTTCCGGCATCGGCTTCCTGGCCCTGTTTGGCGTCTCGGTGCAGACGGCCGTCGTCTATATCTCCTATGTCAACGAACTACGCCGCAGTGGCACTCCGCTCAATGAGGCGATTCGTGAAGGCGCGATCCTGCGACTGCGTCCGATCATGATGACTGCGCTGGTGGCGGCGTTGGGCTTGCTTCCAGCGGCGCTGGCCACCGGTGTTGGCACGGATACCCAAAGACCGTTTGCCCTGGTCATCGTCAGCGGATTGTTCACGCGACTTTTGATCAGTGTTTTCCTGATGCCCGCGCTGTATGCGCTGGTGGCGCGCCCGGATGATCGCCTTGAGGTGTGAGTGCCGACTTAAAACCGCTCGAGTTCGGGAACGAAGGGAAGATAGTTTTTCCAGCGCCCGACTGACGAACGATAGATCGGCTGACGGGCTTGCCACATGCTCGCCGAGGTGATCGCCGCCGGCATGGGTGATGTTGCTTCGCGCGCGGCGATCGGCGGAATGCCAATGAAGGTGTTCAATTTCTCAAGCGTCGATTCCGGGTCCGAGATCATCGCCTCGTAATCAAGGCTGTGTATCGGCAGGCGGATACTGTGCTGCCAGTGCTGCATCAGCTTGTCGTGGCCACTGATGAAGTCAGCGATATCGCCGAAATCGCTGGAAAACCCATAATGCGCTTGCGCGAAACTCTGCGACCAGATCGATAGCGCCGTATCGCGATGGCCGCGCCGGCAATGAATGATCCGGGCTTGCGGAAACAGGGCCGCAATCAGGTCGAGGTAGCGAAAATTGTTGGGGTCCTGGTCGATGTACCAGCGCAGGGCGGGATCATCCTGGACGGCGAGCCTGCGATACAGCCCGGCCGCTTCTCGCAACGCGTCGATATCGTGGTGGCGGCTTCCCGTCTGCAGAGTGTTGGCGATGAAATTGAGCAGAGGTACTTCGCCGCGATCGCGGACCTGGGGGTACCTGGCGAGTTGCGTCGCCGCCAATGTCGTGCCGCTGCGGGGCAATCCGACGATGAAGATCGGCACGAAATCGGGCGTCGCCTGCACCGGCGTGCCCAACGAACCCGATTGCATTCGAGCATTCAGCCATCGCGCCCACGCGTCGCGCGACCAGGGTTGTGCCTGTAGCGACAACCGGTTCGCCTCGCGCAGTGTCTGTGCAGCCTTGGCGTATTCGCCAATGTCGTCGTAGGCTTTGGCGAGGCCGAAACCTGTGGTCGCACGCGAGTGCAAGGAGTAGGCGGAATCGTGGAAATGGGCGGTGAACCGCGCGAAATCGGGATGAGTGCCCGTGTCATAGCGCTGGGTTGTGGCGAGTGCGCCAAGCACAAACCAGGCATTGAGGTCGACGCCGGCTTCCAGTGCCGCGAAATAGTGCGTGCGCGCCGCTTCGAATTCGCCGAGCTCTTTGGCGATGTTTCCTGCCAGGACGTGCAGTTCGGCGCTTTCATTGCCACGCGAGAAGGCCTCGTCGCATAGCGCGGCGGCCAGTGGCTGGCGCTGACATTGCTGGACGAATTGAGCGCAGCGAAACGTGATGGCGGCGCCCATGCCCGAATGGCGGCAGAGGCGCGCCATGATGTTGCTTGCGGCATTGAACTGGCCCAGACCTTGCAGCAGCTTGGCTAGCAGGATCGCCGCATCGGCGTGCGCGGGATGATCGGCGAGGATGCCTTCCAGGAGTGCCTGAGCGGGCGCGACCTGTCCCTGCTGCCAGAGTGCCTGAGCGGCGCCCAGGCGTTCTGCTTCGTCACCGCGGAGAGTCGTCGTCATCACACTGGGAAATATCAGGCCGGGTTCGAGGGGGCTTTTGCCGCCGCAGCATATAACAATAGCGCAACGTACTCAGGCGAATGCCGGGTGGCGTTTTCCGGTGTGGCCGGTACGCCTGCGTTCGCCTGGGTTATGCTTCGGGCGCTCAAGGTGCCTGCACGATTCGCGGTCACGGTAGCTGCTGCGTGGACGCCCTTGCGACTATCTCCCGAAGTTTGCGTTCTTAAGTCTTGTTGCCCTCCTGGTTGCCAATGCAATGCTCTTGATGATCGATAACTACGACAGCTTCACCTTCAACCTCGTGCAGTATCTGGGCGAGCTTGGACAGGAGGTGAAAGTGGTGCGCAACGACGCGCTGGACGTGGCCGGTATCCGTGCGCTGAAACCGACACACATCATGATTTCCCCCGGTCCCGGTACGCCGGACGACTCGGGCGTGTCGCTGGATGTGCTGCGCGAACTGGGCAGCGAGATTCCGGTATTTGGCGTGTGCCTTGGTCATCAGGCGATCGGCCAGGTGTTCGGCGGCAAGGTGATCCGCGCCAAGCAGATCATGCACGGCAAGACCTCGCCGGTGCGCCATCGGGGGCAGGGCGTGTTCGCCGGCTTGCCCGATCCGTTCGAGGCGACACGCTACCACTCGCTGGTGGTGGAGCAGTCGTCGCTGCCGGATTGCCTTGAAGTGACCGCATGGACTGAAAATCCGGACGGCTCGATCGACGAGATCATGGGCCTGCGCCACAAGACGCTGCCGGTGGAAGGCGTGCAGTTCCACCCCGAGTCGATCCTGACCCAGCACGGTCACGACCTGTTGCGCAATTTTCTCGGCCTGCCACTGAAGCTGGCGGCATGAACGCGGACGTGATCAACAAAGCAGGGCGCGACATCACGATCACGCCGCAGGAAGCGTTGCAGCGCACGATCGAACATCGCGAAATCTTCCACGACGAAATGATTGCGTTGATGCGTCAGATCATGCGTGGCGAAGTGAGTCCGCTGATGATGGCGGCGATCATCACCGGTCTGCGCGTGAAAAAGGAGACCGTCGGCGAAATCACCGGCGCGGCGCGGGTGCTGCGCGAGCTGTCGGCGAAAGTGCCGCTCAGCGGCGCCGAGACTTCCGCCGCTGGTCATGAGCACCTGATCGATATCGTCGGTACCGGCGGTGACGGCGCGTCGAGCTTCAATATCTCCACCGCTTCGATGTTTGTCGCGGCGGCAGCCGGCGCGCGCGTGGCCAAGCACGGCGGGCGCAGCGTGTCGTCAAAGTCCGGTAGCGCTGACGTGCTGGAGGCGCTGGGCGCCAGGATCGACCTGACACCGGCGCAGGTCGCCCAGTGCATGGCAGAAACCGGCATCGGCTTCATGTTCGCGCCGAACCATCATCCGGCGATGAAGGTAGTGGCGCCGGTGCGCAAGGAAATGGGCGTGCGCACCCTGTTTAACATCCTTGGTCCGCTCACCAACCCGGCCGGGGCGCCGAACATCCTGATGGGGGTATTTCATCCCGATCTGGTCGGTATCCAGGTACGTGTACTGCAGCAACTCGGCGCGCAGCATGCGCTGGTCGTGTGGGGGCGCGATGGCATGGACGAGATTTCACTGGGCGCGGCGACGCTGGTGGGCGAACTGCGCAACGGCGTGGTCCGCGAATACGAGATCGAGCCGGAGGATTTCGGCCTGGCGATGGCCTCCAGCCGCAATCTGCGGGTGGAGAATGTCGCGGAGTCGAAGGCAATGTTGCTGGAGGCGCTGGAAGGTCGCCATGGCGTTCCGCATGACATCGTTTGCCTGAATGCTGGCGCGGCGCTGTACACGGCCAATCTGGTCGATTCCATCGACGACGGCATCGAGCTGGCGCGCGCAACGGTTGCCAGCGGCGCTGCACATGCGAAAATGGACGCCTTCGTTGCGGCGACCCAGCGTCTTTTTACCGGCACGATGTAGGGGTGCACGCTGTGTACGATGCATCCGATTGCCGACCCGACACTCCCATCGCGCATAGGATGCGCTCCTGCACAAACAGCGAGATGCCATGACCGACATCCTCAATCGCATCCTTGCCCGCAAGACGGAAGAGATTGCCGAACGCCGGGCGAAGCTGCCGCTGTCCGAGCTGGCGGCGCGCATCGCGGAGTTGCCGGACACCCGCGGCTTTGCCGCCGCGATCGAGACGAAGATCGCCGCCGGTCTGCCGGCGGTAATCGCCGAAGTGAAAAAGGCCAGCCCGAGCAAGGGCGTGATTCGCGCGAATTTCGATCCGGCCGCGATTGCGCGCAGCTACGAGGCGGCGGGCGCCGCCTGCCTGTCGGTGCTTACCGACAGCGATTTTTTCCAGGGCAGCGAGGCGTTTCTGCAGCAGGCCCGCGCGGCGTGTTCGCTGCCGTTATTGCGCAAGGATTTCATCATTGATCCGTACCAGGTCCACGAAGCTCGTGCGATTGGTGCCGATTGCGTCTTGCTGATCGTCGCCGCCCTGGACGATGACGCGCTGCTGCAGCTGTCGCTGCTGGCCGCCGAGCTCGATCTGGATGTGTTGTGCGAAGTACACGACGAGGAAGAGTTGGAGCGCGCAATGGCGTTGCCGGTGCCACTGATCGGCGTCAACAATCGCAACCTGCGCAGTTTCGAGACATCACTGGAAACCTCGCTGACGCTGCAGGGGCTGATCGAGTACGACCGCGTGCTGGTGGCAGAGTCGGGCATCCATACACCCGAAGACGTGGCGCGTCTGCGCGAAGGCGGCATCCAGGCGTTCCTGGTCGGTGAGGCGTTCATGCGCGCGGAAGATCCGGGCAGCGAATTGCGACGATTGTTCGGCACGTCGTGACCATCAGCTCCCTGGGGACACGAAAACAGTGAATGAGCCGGACAGGACGGATTTGGGCAAGGCAGATGTGGACAGCGTAGATGCGGACGCGGTTGCGCAACGCATCGTACTGTTCGATTTTGACGGTGTGCTGATTCAAGGCGACGCGTTCTATCTGTTCATGCGCGAGCGCTTCGGCCATTCGTGGTGGCGCCCGTTGCTGGCGTTTCTGTGTGTGCCGTTATTGCTGTTGCAACTGCCGTTTTCGCGCCGGCTGCCGATGCGTACGCTGGTGCGCATCGCTTTGCTTGGGGTGAGCCAGAAGCGCTATCAGGCTATCGCATGCGGATTCGCCGCTACGCTGGCGCGCCGGCCGCGCCAGTTCTATCGCGACGGGCTGCATGCGTTGCGCCGGCATCAGGCCTCTGGCGATCGGGTGATCGTGGTGACCGGCTGCGAACAGGTTCTGGTGAATGGCATTTTGCAGCAGCTCGGGCTGACGGATCTGGAAGTGTTTGCCTCGCAGTTGCGTCCTGGCTGGTTCGGCATGCGGCCGCTGCTGCACAACGTGGGCAAGCGCAAAGTGCAGCAGCTGGCACAGCATGGCGTCACCGCATGGCAGGTGGCGTACAGCGATTCGCTACAGGACGTGCCGATGCTGAAGCCGTCCGCGGAGGTGGTGCTGGTCAATGGCACGCCTACGCTGTGCAAGAAAGTCGAGAAGGCACTCGGTCGGGCAATTACCCGCGCCGAATGGTTCTGAATCTCGCCACCCGAGCAAGGGGACGTGCAAGGCGAGCGGACCAACACCCGTTAGCGACGTGGGTTGGGGTTCGCTGACGCTCACCCCAACCTACGCGTCATATCAGACTGTCGCTTGGCTCCCGCATGAACGGCAGTCAGCAAACAGGACACATCCCGGCCGATTTATCGTTTGCATGACGCAAAGGAGTATTCACATGGCAGCACCGACGTCACTTCCGGTTTTGCTGTTTTCCTACGGGACCCTGCAGGACAAGCATGTGCAGATCGCGAACTTCGGCCGCGAACTGATCGGCCGCGCTGACGCGCTGCCTGGCTATACGCAGACGATGGTAGCGATCGACGACGCGCACGTGGTGGCAACCAGTGGCAAGACACATCATCCGATCGTCGAGCCGGGATCGAATCCCGACGACGAGGTCGCAGGAACAGTCTTCGAGATCACCGCCCGGGAACTGGCGGCCGCCGACGAGTACGAGGTTTCCGACTACCGGCGCGTTGCCGTGACGCTGAAATCGGGCGTCCAGGCCTGGGTCTATGTGCGCGCGTGAAGAGGGCTGAAGTGCAAGGCGGGCCCCGGGCTCTTGTGGGAGCGACTTCAGTCGCGATGCTCCTGTCGTGCGCTGCGGATAGCCATCACGACCCAACCCAACAAAACCGGGACCACCAACGCATGGCTGGGGGAGTGTTGGGGTTCGCTGACGCTCACCCCAACTTACCCACTGGTATCGCCTACCGGCGCAAACCTTAGCGGGTGCCGCGCACCACGATGGTCTTGCCGGTGACGTCGATCATGCGCTGCTCTTCCAGCTGCTTGAGTACGCGACCGACCATCTCGCGTGAGCAGCCGACGATGCGGCTCACTTCCTGACGCGATATGCGGATCTGCGTGCCGTCCGGATGGGTCATCGAATCCGGCTCCTGGCACAGGTCAAGCAGGGTGCGCGAAATGCGGTTCGTGACATCCATGAACGCCATCCGGCTGACCTGACGCGACGTGCGCAGCAGCCTGTTGGTCAGCTGGGCGCCGATCGTGAACAGGATCTTCGGACACTCCTCGCGCAGCGGGCCTTCCATCAGCTGGAACAACCGCTCGTAGCTGATCTCGGCCATCTCGCATGGGGTACGCGTGCGCACCATCGACTCACGCTGCGCCTGCTCCACGAACAGGCCCATCTCGCCGATGAACTGGCCTCGGCTGATATAGGCGAGGATCAGCTCGCGCCCCTGCTCATCCTCGGTGCATACCGCCAGCGAGCCTTCGATGACGTAATACAGCGTGTTGGCCGGATCGCCCGGGCGGATGATGGCGGTCTTGCCCGGATAACGGCGGCGATGACAGAGCGCGAGAAAGCGCTCCATCGCGGCCGGGTCGGGTGCAAACCCGAGCGGCGCCTGGGAACGTTCGAAAGCCTGCTGAAGCTGGTATTTGAGTTGCGCCACGATCATTCCCAAAAAAGGTTGTTTGTCAGCGGCCATCACTGCGGGCACACCATGTGTGCCCGTGATCCCCCCGCAGGTGCGGCATTATGGCAAACCTGAGCGACTTGCCGAAGGTTCAGTTTTTTTCCTTTTTGCCGCATACTTGGCGGTCTTAACGGTTGCGACGGGTTTGTCGCACGCCGGTCACGAGGGTCGCGGAAGGTTACTACCTGCGCGTCATACCATTCTGCGGGGACCCTTGTCGCTAACCCGCCTCCACATTCTGGCCGAATGATCGGTCATGGAGAGCCGCCCGTGGTGAAACCACTTCCCCGTCTGCGTCTGCAGGGTTTCAACAACCTGACCAAGGCGTTGAGCTTCAACATCTACGACATCTGCTATGCGGTGTCCGAAGACCAGCGCCGCAACTACATCGAGTATATCGATGACCAGTACGACGCTGACCGCCTGACCCAGATCCTCACCGACGTGGCGGAGATCATCGGCGCGAATATCCTGAACATTGCACGTCAGGACTACGACCCGCAGGGCGCTTCGGTGACCATGCTGATCTCCGAGGAACCGGTGCTGGAGAAGCTCGGCCGCGACACTATTTCAGGTGCCGTCGTCGCGCACATGGACAAGAGCCACATCACCGTCCATACCTACCCGGAAACGCATCCGCACAACGGCATCGCGACATTCCGCGCGGACATCGACGTGGCCACCTGCGGGGTGATCTCGCCGCTGAAGGCGTTGAACTACCTGATCGACAGCTTCGAGTCGGACATCGTGGTGTGCGACTACCGCGTGCGTGGCTTCACTCGTGACGTGAAGGGCAAGAAGCACTTCATCGATCACAAGATCAATTCGGTGCAGGACTATCTGGCCAAGCACATCCGTCAAAAATACGAGATGTTCGACGTCAACGTGTACCAGGAAAACATGTTCCACACGAAGATGCACATCAAGGACTTCGACCTGGATACGTACCTGTTCGACTCGCACGCCGATGATCTCTCCTTCAAGGAGCGCCAGCGCATCGAGCAGCTGCTGCGCCGCGAGATCGAGGAACTGTTCCACGGCCGCAACCTGATGTGACAAAAACCCGCCGAAAGGCGGGTTTTTTCGCTGGGGGACTCTCGTTGCGGTGGCGACTTCGCGCTCTGCCCCCTCTCTCCTGCGGGGAGATGGTTGGGGTGAGGGGCGGATGCTCGCGGGATCGCTTATTTGCCGTCACCCCTGCGAACGCAGGGGCCCAGTGCTTTTCGCGTGACCTGATGCTGCCCTTGTGGGAGCGACTTCAGTCGCGATGCTCCGCTGTTGGTCTTGTTGTTTGGTTTGCTTCGGAGCTTCGGAGCTTAAGAGCGTTTCGTCCTCCTGCGGAGGGCGAGTCACTTTTCTCTTGCGTGGCCACGGCGAAAAGGAAGGCGGCATTGTGCCGATTCCCCCTTCGGGGCCTGTCGACCTCACCGCCGCACAGGGGCCCCGTTAGAGCGGCGCGCGTCCTGCGCGCACTTTTCAGAAAAGCAAAAAGCCGGATCAAAAGCAGAGCAGAGCCTAGGCCAAAGCCGAAGCCAAAGCCGAAGCATCGCGACCGATGCGCTCCTACACCCGATACGCCACCGCTTTCATCACCATCGAGCTGAAATGCATCAGCTTCGGCAACGGAAACGGCAAGTCGATACCACCGCGCTGCTGTGCCTGTTGCGCGTGGCGGATCTCGTCGGTCTGCATCTGCGCCAGCACGGCGCGTGAGCGTTCGTCCTGGGCGGGGAGTTTTTCCAGATGCTCGGCCAGATGGGCTTCGACCTGGTGTTCGGTTTCCACCACAAAGCCCAGGCTGAGCGGATCGCCGGCCAGTGCGGCGGCTGCGCCGATCGCGTAGCTGCCGAGATACCACAGCGGATTGAGCAAGCTCGGGCGGCTGTCCAGCTCCTGCAGGCGCGCAGCGCACCAGGAAAGATGATCGGTCTCCTCGGCGGCGGCATGCAGCAGATGCCGGCGGTTGTCGGCGTTGCGCGCCAGCGCGGCCTGACCGAAATACAGCGCCTGCGCGCAGACTTCGCCGGTATGGTTGATCCGCATCAGACCGGCAGCATGGCGGCGATCGGTATCGTCCATGTCCGCTTCGGCGATGTCAGCGGCAGGCGAGGGGCGATGCGCCTCCGGTGAACCGGCGATCGCCTCCAGCGCGCGTTCGCAACCGGCCAGTAGGCGATCCAGTGGGGTCAGCGTGCGAACGGTCATGCTCATTCCTGATTCAAGGGTTGCGACCTCAATGATCGCGGATTCAATTTTCGTGTTCGAGTTGTTGCGCCAGCAGCGTCAGTGGATGCTGGTGCGACCAGTTCAAACCTTGCGTCTCGATGCCGACGGCCAGATGCAGGCGGCAGCCGATATTGGACGACAGTAGCTGCTGCGGTTCCAGTGTGGCGGCTCGCCGCAGCGTTTCGTCACGCAGCTGCTCGGCTCGCGCGGGAAACTCCAGCAGGTGGCTGCCGGCTGCGCCGCAGCAATACGGAGGTCGTGGCAGCGACATCACCTCAAGCTCGGGGACGCGGCGCAATAGCTGCAAGAGTGCGCCATCGCTGCGCGCCACGTTGATCTGGGTACACGGCAGATGCAACGCAACCCTTTGCGCAAGCGGTCGGAAGTGCAGTTGCCCCGCGTGCGCCGCCAGCAGCTCCAGGGGATCGATCACGCTTGTGCCGGGCAACGCGCGACGCAGCGTGCCGAGGCAACCGGGCGTCACCGAAAGCAGCTGGGTCGCGCCGCTGGCCGCCCACGCCTGGCGCACTCGCTGTGCGGCCCGCTCGGCGGACTCCGCTGCGCCGCCGTGCAGATCCATCGCGCCGCAACAGAACGCTGGCAGCACGCTGACCTGGAAGCCGGCAGCCTGCAGCAGGGTGACGGCGGCCCGCTGGGCTTCGGCATCATCGACGCTGGCCACGCAACCGGGAAACAGCGCCAGTGCTGGCTTTTCATGGCTTTTGTGGCTGGCCTGTACTCGCGCGGCTGGGGCGCTGGACGGCATGACCAACAGCGCGGCGCGCCATGGCGAACGCGTCGGCAGCCTGCGCGCCAGCCAGTTTTTCCAGCGTGGTAGGGCTACCCAGCCCCCCAGCCGGCGCAGCCCCCGCATCAAAACGGGTTGCTTGATCAGGTTCAGCAATTGCCTCGGGCGGTGTGGCGCTGGCCCCAGCAGGGCGCGGGTTTCGATCAGCAGTTCGCCGTACTGTACGTTGGCCGGACAGACCTTTTCGCAGTTCAGACAGCCTAGGCAATGATCCAGATGTTCGCCTAGTGTGGCTGGGTCGGCCTGGCCGCGTGCCAGGGCAGCGGCAATCGCAATGCGGCCGCGCGGGGATTCCGCCTCGTTCTGATCCAGCGCATACGTGGGGCATACCGGCAGGCAGAGCCCGCATTGCACGCATTGATCGGCTAGATCGACGATGCGGCCAGACGCGGCGCGTAGGGGGGACTTTTCAAGCGGCATGCTCATCATGCTATCATTGCCAGCTCACAGCCCGCCGGTCGGTGGGCTTGCGCCATGGATGACAGCTCCGCTATCATCTCGCGCCTTTGTTCCACCGATTACGCGTACCGCCTGACGGCGGCAGACTAGGTATTCTGAAATGAAAACGTTTAGCGCCAATGCAGATAACGTCAAGCGCGACTG